>Ga0164243_10016801_pt1 | contig 10001 bp, 7 predicted proteins | sample OricompcompostOP_FD_108781 | JGI IMG/M metagenome (GOLD analysis project Ga0164243, IMG submission 108781) | Organic Plus compost microbial communities from Emeryville, California, USA - Original compost - Organic plus compost (OP) | ecosystem: Engineered > Solid waste > Mixed feedstock >... | reverse complement strand
TGCGTCATACTTAAAATATGCAGTGTCAATATTGTTAACTGTTTTTTCAATTTCCTTAATTCGGTCAAGTTCCCTACCTTTTTCTCCAAGTTCTCCAATCATTTTGTTTTGCATGGTATAAACCAAAACAAAAAGAACAAGCATGACGAAAAACAAACTTGTCATCAAGTCTGAATAGCTCAACCAAAAGAAGTCTCTTTTTTTCTCGTTTGATTTAGCCATTTTACTTCTCTGTTGGAATTTCTATTTTACTCATAGTTTTCTTCAAGTCTATGATTGCGTCAATGAGTGCCTTATTTGTTTCAATGGACTGCTTCTGCGAATCCTTGAAGTCATTTCGCATATCAACGATTTGATTTTTAAGGACATTGAATTCATCCTTTTGAATGGATGAATTTTCTACAAAAATTTTAATAGCGTTTTGAATTTCATTGATACCAGTAAAAAAGTTGTTGTTACTTCCAATGAATGATTGTATTTGCTCAGTGGACGTTTTAAAGTAACTATTGAGTTCCTTGTAAACTTCTTTAATATCTTGATTAAGTTCATCAACTTGGGTTCGCCAAACTTCTCTGTGGTCGTTTATAGTAGGGAAGTGTTTTTCTAAAGAATCTTTGAATTGCTTCTGTAATTCAATTGTGGCAACGCTATTATTGCTTATTGCTTTAAGATTTATATTGAAGTCCTTAAACTGTTCAATGATTACATTCATGTCATGGGCAACTTTCTCTGTTTTGTCAACATAACCATTTAAACCCTTTTGATACGTTTGAAATTTTTCTAAGTGCTCTGCTGATTCTTTAAGGTCTGCAAATACCTCTGCAATTTTGGTTGCTGTCCGAGTTAAACTTAACTTGTTTATTTCTTCGAGAACGGTTTGCTGTTTTTGTAAGTTTTCATTTAATAAATGTCCAGAATCCTTGTAATCATCCATGTTCTCACCAAACTTGATGATGAAGTGATTTAAAACGTCTTTAAAACTTCCAAGTGATTTAGAAACACCAATATTTAAAAATGGAAGTAGTTCTCTTTGAAGAAAATCGTAGTAATGGTTTTTGTCTGTATCATTTTTATAGGCCGCTGGCTTGTAAACCAAAGCTGAATTAATTACAGTAAAAGTCAAGCCTACCAAACTTGCAAACATTGCAGCAATAACACCATTTAGTAACTGTCCAATACTTGCTGATGAAATTGTCGTAGTCGTTCCTTCGGTAGTTGCAGAAAAATCAATTCCCCACAAACCAATAATGATTCCCACAAATGTTCCTGCTAATCCTATATACAAAGGAACATTGATGAGATTCCCGATTTCATTGTCTACCTTTTCAAGATGTCTTTCGCAGGTGTCTTTTAAAATACCAAAGTCTGCTGATGCTCCTTTGTTTTTGCATAAGTAGGCATTAGTAGATTTAATTACCTCTGAAAAGTGGGAATGATTCGCTTTTGTTGAATTAGGAATAACTAAAAGTTCGACCTGTTCGGCATCATCTGATTCCTCAATTATTTGGACCTCATTTGAGAGTGAATCCAAGTATTTATCAAATTGGTCAGGTTCACTTAGAACAGCTTTGGTTATAAAGAATTTTTTGATTTGTATTTCTTTAAACGAACTTGGGAAAAATCGCTGATACGATTTTATTTTAAAGAATACGTTGAAAAATACAAATACTTGTAATCCAACAAGGGCTAAAATGAATATAATCTCAAATGTCATGTTCTCTGCTTTTAAAATAGGGTTGTTTGATTGTCGTCTTTTTTGTTTTGAGTTTTTTTAGTTCTCGGTTTAGTTACTTTCTTTTTAGGCTTTTCCTCGACTGGATTCAGTTTCCTCTGTTCGAGTTCTTTATACAAGTCGGTTGCCGTTGGATAATGACCCTCAACGTATGCCTTCACGAGAAAGGCGTGTGAAAGCGGTTTTTTCGGGTTTAAAACATCACAATTAGTTTCATAGTCAAGTAAAACAATATCCTCCTTTTGTGATGCTTCTTTTAGTCGTTCAATTATTTCTGAAACCTTATTTTCTAAAACCCACAAATAACTCGGAAGATAAATCTGTATTCGAGCATCAATATAATTGAGCAAGTCAATTCCATTTACGCCTTTACGATGCCCCAGAGGTTTTCCATATTTTCTGACAGTTCTTTTAATGTCTTTCATAGTGTCATTCGAGAACATTGCTTCGTCTATGTCAGCACTTTCAAAAACTTTTAAAGCCTGCCAAATCCCCTCAACGGATTTTGCTTTTCGGTTTTCTGAAAATGGGATAGGAATATCACCATGAGGATAAAACGGACTCAATTTGACTAAGCCAGTTGTTGCTTTTGAAGTAACATCAACAATTTTGGCATTGGGATATTTAGCCAATAATGTTTTTTCCTTCTTCTTTTTATTTTCAATGTATATCATCAAGCAAAATTGTTAATGTTTGTGATGTGCTCTAGAGGAATCCAAGTTTTAACAAGCACCTCGGCTTGATGGTGCTTAAAGTCGGGGTCTTCTCTGCTTACAAATCTTCTCTTCGTTGCTGAAAATCTAATTCTTTCTAAGTCGTTTAATTCAGTGCCTTTCGAATGACTTGAATCTGTTGCGTTGATGTTACAGAAGATTGTGTTTTCGTAGTATGCAACCTCTATATCAACTTCTAAAAGTGCGAGGTTTCTTCCTTTCTGTTTCAACCTATATTGCATTGGGTGGTCTGTGCAAAAACTAACTCGCACATAGTCCTGTAAGCCATAGCGTTTATCTAAATCTCTTGACAATGTGTCACCTCCTGGAAAATTAATTATTATGCCATTTGAGTCTGCATAATGCCATGAGTAAAGTCCGTTATTTTCTTTTATTGATTTTAGGTTACGATAATCAGTAAAATGATAAAATGCAGTTATCCCATTTTCTTGCAGAACCCTCTGAAATTCCCTCCAATTGAATTTTTTTGTAAGTAATGCTTTGAGTTTATTTTCTTTTTCAAACTTTTTGGCTTCTTCTGTTTTTCTCTTTGCCTCTGCTAGTTCTCTAGCTATTCTTTGTTGCTCTAATATCCTTTCCTGTTCAATTCGTATTCTTTCGGCTTCTTCTTGTTGTTGCTTTAATACTTCAGCTTGTCGTCTTTTGAAAATCTCAAGTTCCTTTTCTTTTAGTTTTGTCACCGCTTTTGAAAGCCGTTCAACTCCTTTTTTATAGTCCGGTTTTATAGATTTGGAAAGCCTATTTACAAGTAGTTTGGCGTCTTCAAGTTTATTTTGTCCTATGAGTGAATCAAGATTGTTGAGTTCTTTCTTGATGTTGCTTTCATAAATTTCACGCTGCTTTTGCTTTTCTCTCTCTCTGTTGCCGTGTCTTTTTAAAGTCGATTTTTCTTGTAGTAGTTTTTCAAGTTGCTTGAAATCTTTGTCAAATGCTGAAACAGTAAAATCTGATAATTCAACTTTGTTGTCTATTTTATTTTTACTTAGAAGAGAAAACAGTTTATCAATTCTGCTGTCAAATGATGAAGTGTCAGGATTAGCAACTTCTTTAATGCTAGATTTCTTTAGGTCAAGTAATGATAAACTTGATTGAAGTAGCTTAATTTCATTTTCTAGTTCATGGAGGTCGTATAATTTCTTTCTCTTCCTTGTTGGTTTTTGTTCTGAAAGGATTTCAGGCTCTTGTTCAATAACCTCTACAATTTGTTTCGCACTTTCAAATTCTATAAGCGGTTTTAGGATTTCCTTTCTTTCTTCGTCATTAGTAGCATTTGACGCTTTTGTTAGAATTTCCTCCTTGTCTATGCCTTTCTCAATAGTCGCCTTAGCGTCTTGATACACTTTTATATCAGACTTCTTCTTCTTACCTACAAAGAAGATTTTAATAGTTGTCCATATTTTTTTGAAAAACATCATTATTCAGGTCGTGTGTCGGGGCAAAAGCAAATGTGGTGCAACTGTGTGTCGGCTTGTGGGTGGCGTTGCACCTCTTTTGATTTTGCTGAAGCGTTGGCTTGTCTGTTCATTTTTCCTGTCGTTTTATTGTTGCACTGTCGTCTTTTAGCATAACCGGTAATGGCTCGGCGACTTGGCGAAGTAGCGAAGCTGTATCGAAGATACAAAAGCGGAGCTATTTAGCCAAGTCGCTTGTTGTAAGCAGTCCGCGAAGCGGCGGCTTACAACAAGCGACGTAAGTCGCCGAGCCATTGTTAGCAAGGAGCGCAGCGGATTGCTAACAACGTTCTGCGGCTTTGCGAAGAAGCGGATTTCGGAGCTCAAAACTGTCAACATAGCACAAAATTTGATGCGAGGTAGAATGCTCAATTAACCACTGAACCCGCTTTTTTGCAAAACCGCTGTTATCGGTTCGGTGTTCTTCTTTCGTCTTTTCTGTCAGTCGGTTGTGCATTGGCTTTGCAAGATCTTTGACAAAGCTTTGGTTGAAGCGTTGGCTAGTGCGGCTTTGGCAATGTACTTGCAAAATGCGATGGCTTATTGTTGTTACTTTATTCATTTACTGAAAGTTCTTTTATTAAGTCAACTATTTTGTTGTTGCTGAATTGTGTCTTGAACTCAATTTTTACTTTACCGTCAAAGAATTTTTCAGCGTGTTTGATTTTGAATTTTTCTTCGTCTCGAAGTCCGTCTTTGCTGTTTACATCTTTGGTCTCAACTATGAAGTTTAGTTTTTGCTCTCCGTCTTTGAATTTCAAAACATAGGCAAAGTCAGGTGAATATGACTTGCCACCTGCAACCGGAATTTTTATTGAGTTCTTCGGGATTTTGGTGAATACTATTACTTCTTTTATTTCTGTCTTGATATTTGTTTTTTCTAAGTCAGAATCGTAGTACAATTCTTCAAAAAAGTAAGAGTCTGCAACATTTTCGTCTGAAAACAATACACCAACATCAGATGCAGAAATTTCTTTCAGCACATTTCCTTTTTCGTCTGTCAGCTTGGTTGGATGAATGCTGTTTGAAACCTTTTTATATTCAATAGAATACTTGTCAAAGGCTTGTGTCATTAAGAAAAAATCAAAATTCTGCTTGATTATTCTTAATGTCGTTTGGTTAAGATATTTATTGATGTCTGTTTCTGAGTCAATAATTGATTGATGCAATGTTGCAATGTTTATGTTTAGCATCTTGGAAAGTTCTTTCAAAAAGTCGCTGTATTTCATTGTTGAAATAGTTGCGGTCTTTCGGTTGTAAACCGATTCAGGTTCACTTGCAACTGCTTTGTTGTCTTTGATTTCAACTTTTGAAATTCTCTCGTTTATTCCGTCCGAAGTGAAATTGCCTTTTTGTGCTTTCAAAAATTCGATAAATAATGTTCTGAAGTTGGTTTCGTTGTCAAACTTGTATTCAAGAATTACTTTCTCATTCAGTTTTTCCCAAAGGTCTTTCAACTCGTCATATTTTGAAGTTCGGATAGTTACTTTCTTTTTCTGGTCAGTTGCTTTGCGAACTTTGTTAGAATTAACGCCTTCAAAAATCATTGGATAGTTTTGCTTGATGAAGTCAAACCCGCCATCTAAGAATTTATGTGATGCTCGGATTACTTTTTTATCTACAAGGTCATCAATCAAATCATCTTCGGTTGTTTCGTATAACTCGCAAATCTTTTTAATCATTTGCTCAGAAAGTTTGTCTGGAACTTGTTCGATGGAAATAGCTCCCGATTTCTGATTGATTTCATTCACCAACTTATCTACAAAGTCGCTTTCGGTAAAGTCAACAAAGTAGTTCAAATAAAACTGTTCGTCTTTTACTCGGTTTCCGTATTCATTTACCGGTAAACGCAATCCACGACCAACTTCTTGCAATTTTGAAATTTCACTTCCACTGCTTCGGAGTTTGCAAATCTGAAATACGTTTGGATTGTCCCAACCTTCACGCAAGGTCCATTTTGAAAAAATAAATCGTCTTGGATTTTCCAAGTCAAGCATGGCTTGTTTGTCGTGCAAAATTTCGTTTAACTCTTTTTCAATGGCTTCGTCTTTTTCGGTATTGTCTTTTGAAAAATATCCTGCGTGTGTTGCCGAAAGGTCAAGCAATGTTTTTTCAAGATAGGCTTTGTAAAAAGCATCCTTTTCTGTCTTTAGCAGTTCTTCAATTTCTGCTTTGATGTATTGCTCCACCGTTTTGCGGATATATCCTTCTTTGTTTCGGTATTCGTCTATGTTATCAATGAAGAAAAGTGTCAAAGGTTTAATCTTTACTTCACGTGTCAATAGCTGTTTTTCGATTTCAAAATGGTGTTTTATCGCCTTTTGAATCATTGTTTCCTGCAACTTTTCAGCATAAGAATAAGGGTTGATTTTGTCGCCCTTTTTCATTTCCAAGCCGTTACTTAAGACAATTGTGCTTTTATTTAATTTCACAATGTCCAATTCTGTCATTTCAGGGTGAACTTTTTTAAGACTTTCCTTTTTGGTAACTGTTACAGTTTTTCGTTTATCATTTTCAATCAATTCAAAACTGGCTTCTGTGCCGTCTGAATCAATGAATTTTACAATGGCATTTTTGCCTGCATTAAATTCTGTGATGTGTCCGATTACACCTTTCACTAAATTTCTATTGAATGCATCAACGGCTGTCAGCGTGTAAATCAAGTTTTCATAACCTTGAAAAGTTGCACCATAACGTAAAATAAATTGGGGCTTCATTTTCTGAATGTTCTCCCAAGTCTTATTGCCTTGCCCAAATTTGTGAGGCTCGTCAATAATCATAAAAGGTTTAGTTGCTGCAATGGCATCAAACGGAACCGTGTATTTGTCAAACAAACCTTTGTCGAAACTTTTTTGCATTGTTTCAGAGTTAATCATACCTGCGTTGATAATCATAACCTGAATGCTGTTTTTCTCAAAATTGCCCGAATTAACAAAACTTGTAACAGCAGGAGGAATATATGATTTTTTACTCTTGCTGTTTTTCTGACTTTCTACAATATGCAAATGAAGCGTTTTGCCATATTGTTCCTTGAAATGCTCACGGCTGCTGTCCGATCTCAAAAAGTCAATCGTTCCTGCTTTGATGGATAAGGTTGGAACTACTACTATGAATTTGAAAATGCCGTAGCTTTTATTGAGTTCAAAAATGGTTTTGGTGTAAGTGTATGTTTTACCCGTTCCAGTTTCCATCATTATATCAATGATGTTACTGTTACGTTTTATTTTTTCGTCAATACCGTTACTTTCTTGAACTGCTCTTAAATTTTGTGGATAAGCCCAATCGCTTAAAAAATTAAATGCAGGATTGATGTAATTCTTATCCGCTTCTGTGGGCTGAACAAGGCTAATATTCTCAAACACCGCAATAGTGCTATCTACTGCGTGTGATTGATGGTTTAGGTTCTTCTCAAAATTAAATCCCTTCATATTAATACCTTGTTATAAAGTCAATGTCGCTTTTTTTCTTGTTGTTGTAAGTTTTTACGTTTTCTGAAATCTCTCGTAAACTCTTGCTCTCCAAGTGATAGCCAAAGGCGATGATGCTTTTAGGTTCAAAATGTTTGTCCGTATCTATCTTTTCCAATAATGCTTTAAGGTTGTTTGTGGTAAAGCCTTTGTTCATTAAATACAATCTGCCATTGCCGTAATAAGCGGTGTAACCGCTTAAATCAACACTTTCTAACTCTTGAGTTAGAGCAATACCATCATACGTTTTCCAAGTAGTCAGTAACTCTTTGATGTCGTCTTCGGTGAGTTTGCCTGCATCAAAAAGGGTTTGCGATGGGTCAAACTGTTCGGCTTCAAAGTTGTAATCTTCCCAAATGGGAGTAGTTTGAAAAACTTTGAAAGTGTTTTGCTTTTTTAGCCGTTCTAATTTTTCAATTTCGGCTTTGGTTTCTTCGGTCTGAATCTCTGATTGTAGCTTTTTAATTTTCTCGTCTAAGCCTGCATTTATTTTTTTGGCAGCTCGCAGCAAACGCTCTTTGGTTATTTCAAATATGGTAGGCTCGGCTTTCAATTCATCTTTTACAAAATCGTAAGCCGTTTTGTTTTTCTTTGGGTCTATTGCTTCGGGCAGTTGCACCAAAATAAATTTCCTATTGCCGCCATCTTCGGCATTGAGCTGCATGACCGCATCGCCTGTGGTGCCGGAACCTGCGAAAAAATCTAAAACCAAGTCATCAGCATTTGAACCTACTGTAATTAAACGCTTTAAAAATTCTGTTGGCTTGGGATTTTCAAATAGCTTCTTTTTCTCAAATAGTTGTTTTAGTTCGATGCTGCCTTTTTTGTTTCCATCAATATTTGTCCACAAGTTTGAGACTTGCTTTGTTCGTTCTGATAGGTAGTATTTCACATAAGGTTTCCACTTCGATTTAAATTTTGAAATATCAACATTTTCATTTGTCACCGAAGAGTAATCCGTTATTTCATCTTCTTCATTTTCGTCTTCATCATCATCAAACTCTTCTATATCTTCTCCGTTTTCTTTCCAAACTATTAGCCCTTTATCCAAGAATTTTTGAAACTTATCTTTTCCAGTTCTCCATCGACTTAAGTAGTCTGTTGGTCCAATGGGGAATACTTGGCTACCATCTGGAGCAATTATCGGAAAGAACATTCCTTCCCTATCTTCTTTACGGTCAGCATTACCAGTCTTTCTTAATTGTAAAAGTGCGTATTTACCTTTGCCATCATTGTCATCATTATTAAATCTATTTAGGTCTTTACCTTTTAATGGAATACCTTTTAATTGAAACTTTGCAGTTTTTGAATAGCATAGACAAGAATCGTATGAACTTCCAATCTTTAGAGCTTCTTGTCCAGTTGTAGTTCCTGTTGCTCTTATTATGATGCCCCTGAAATTTTCTTCGCCAAAAACCTCATCCATCAGTAAACGCAGTTGAGCCACTTCGTTATCATCAATAGAAACAAATATTACTCCATCGTCTCTTAATAATTGCTTTGCAATGTACAGGCGGGGGTACATAAAGGTTAGCCAGGCACTGTGGCTATTGCTTTTGCTTTGGGTAAAATCTAAAATGTGTTTGGCTTTTTCTTCATCAATACCAATGAAGTTTTGGAGTTCTTTTACGGTAAATTTTCTATCGTCATTATACACAAAACCATCGCTACCCGTGTTGTAAGGCGGGTCTATGTAAATCATTTTTACTTGTTCGTAGTAGGCGTTGGCCAGGTGTTTTAATACTTCTAAGTTGTCGCCTTTAATCAGCAAGTTTTCAGAATTAGCATTTTCGAGTTTGGCGTTGTGTATTTCATCTGCTTTGAGCAAGGTGGTGGCAGGGTCGCTTGCCAACAGTCTTGCGTAACTTTTACCGAGCCATTCTAAACCGTAACTCTCGGTAGAAAAGTTAATTTCCTTTTCAGTCAGATTGTTTTTGAATTTCTCAAATTGAAAATTCCCGTCTTTGTCAAAGCAATGCGGAAAATGAATTTTCAAAGTTTCCAAATCTTTATTCGGCACTTTTATTTCGGTTGTTATTTTTTGCTCGTTGCTCATTTCTTGTCCTTTTTAATTTCGTTGTCAATCAATAGTTCTTTTACGTTTACGCCAAGAATTTCAGCGATTTCATAAAGCACTTCAATTCGTGGTTGTTGTCTGTTTTGCACATAAGCATTTACCATATTGTAGCTTTTGCCTAATTGCTCGGCAAGCCAAGTCTGCTTGATGCCTTTTTCGTCCAACACTTCTTTTATTCTGTTCATTTGTTCAAATGATGTCAAGTCGCAAAGATAGGTTTATAATTTTTAGTATCTCATTTTATAAGATAAAAAGTAATCAGAAAATTTTCAACAGTCTTGTCGGTGCGTTGGCAAGAAAAATGGCTCTTTTGGTTTTTTGAGCGTTGGCTCGTGTGTCGGCAAAAACCAAATGTGCCATTTGCGGGTCGGCTTTTTTACACTGACCGATAACATCTGTTTTAACGAAACGAATATAACAGAAAATTTCGCTTAACCAACCCTATATACGTGTTTCGTTATTTGACTTTTCTTTCTACATAAGATATTGATATATTTGTATTTAAAAAATAAAACCGCACAAATAGCGAAACAAAATATT
>Ga0164243_10016799_pt1 | contig 10002 bp, 10 predicted proteins | sample OricompcompostOP_FD_108781 | JGI IMG/M metagenome (GOLD analysis project Ga0164243, IMG submission 108781) | Organic Plus compost microbial communities from Emeryville, California, USA - Original compost - Organic plus compost (OP) | ecosystem: Engineered > Solid waste > Mixed feedstock >... | reverse complement strand
GTCCCGGAGGGCAACGGCTTCGGTGTCGTCCTGCTCGACCTCGGCCTGCCCGACCAGGACGGCTACGAGGTCTGCGGCAAGATCCGCAAACGCACCAGCACCCCGGTGATCATGGTGACCGCGCGCTCCGACGTCCGCTCCCGCATCCACGGGCTGAACCTCGGCGCCGACGACTACGTCGTGAAGCCGTACGACACCGGGGAACTGCTCGCCCGGATCCACGCCGTCAGCCGCCGCAGCGTGCCCGAGGACACGGCGACCGGCGGCGAGGGCGTGCTGCGCCTGGGTGCCGTGCACATAGAGCTGCCCACCCGTCAGGTCAGCGTGGACGGCTCGGTCGTCCAGCTCACGCGCAAGGAGTTCGACCTGCTCGCCCTCCTCGCCCAGCGCCCCGGTGTCGTCTTCCGCAGGGAACAGATCATCAGCGAGGTCTGGCGCACGAGCTGGGAGGGGACCGGCCGCACCCTCGAGGTGCATGTGGCGTCCCTGCGCGCCAAGTTGCGCATGCCGGCGCTGATCGAGACCGTGCGCGGGGTCGGGTACCGGCTCGTGGCCCCGGCGGCGTAGCGGGCCAGGGTGCGCACTCGGCTTCTCCCGCTGCTCATCGTCCTCATGGCGGCCGTGCTGCTCGCGCTCGGCGTGCCGCTCGCGGTCAGCCTGGCCGCCGCCCAGCAGCAGAAGGTCGTCGTCGACCGGATAGACGACACGGCGTACTTCGCGGCCATCGCGCGGCCCGCCACCGAGGCCACCGCCGGTTCCCGTGACGTCCTGCGCGTCCTGAGCCGTGAACTGGAGAACTACCACGAGGTCTACGGCATCCGCGCCGGTGTCTTCCTGCCCAACGACACCCCGCTGGCCAGCGGGCCGAGCACCTGGTTCCTGCCCGGGACCGGCGAGGTGCGCGACGCCTTCGAGGAGTCCCTGCTCAGCCGGCGCAGCCACGACCCGCAGCAGGTCTGGCCCTGGCAGCGCGGCCGGCTGGTCGTCGCCTCACCGGTGATCCGGGACGGTGACGTCATCGCCGTCGTGGTCACCGACTCGCCCACCGGTCCCATGCGGTCCCGCATCCTGCACGGCTGGCTGATCATCGGCGCCGGTCTGACCGCCGCCATGCTGGTGGCCGTCGGGGCGGCTCTCCGGCTGACCGGCTGGGTGCTCAGACCGGTACGGGTCCTCGACGTCACCACGCACGAGATCGCGAGCGGACGCCTGAAGTCCCGGGTCGCCGTGGCCAGCGGCCCGCCGGAACTACGGCGCCTGGCACGGTCGTTCAACGAGATGGCCGACAACGTCGAGGACGTCCTCGAACAGCAGCGCGCCTTCGTCGCCGACGCCTCCCACCAGTTGCGCAACCCGCTCGCCGCCCTGCTGCTGCGCATCGAGCTGCTCGCCTTCGAACTGCCCGAGGGCAACGAGGAGATCGCCTCCGTCCAGGCCGAGGGCCGGCGGCTGGCCCAGGTCCTCGACGACCTGCTCGACCTGGCCCTCGCCGAGCACACCGAGGCCGACGTCCGGCTGACCGACATCGGCGCGCTCACCGCCGAGCGCGTCGCCGCCTGGGCGCCGACCGCCGAGGCGAAGGGCGTACGGCTGTGCGGGACCTGCCCGGCCACCACCGCCTGGGCCGACCCGGTGGCCCTGTCCAGCGCGCTGGACGCCGTGATCGACAACGCGGTGAAGTTCACCCCGCGCGACGAGAGCGTCGAGGTGACCGTCGCGTCCGACGGCGACTCGTCGACGATCGAGGTGGCCGACCACGGGCCCGGCCTCACCGACGAGGAGCTCGCCCGCATCGGCGACCGCTTCTGGCGCAGCGGACGCCACCAGAACGTCAAGGGCTCCGGTCTCGGCCTGTCGATCTCGCGGGCCCTGCTCGCGGCGGGCGGCGGCACGATCGCGTACGCCCACCACGAGCCACACGGCCTGCGGGTGACGGTGACCCTGCCGAGGAACGGCCCGGCCGCCTGAGGCGCACGCCGGAGAAGGCGCTACGGCTTGACCGACCGGTAGTACCGCCGGGCGCCCTCATGGAGGCCCAGCGGGTCCGTGTAGATCGCCGTGCGCAGGTCCACGAGCTGCGCGGAGTGCACGTGCGCGCCGATGCCGTCCCGGCTCTTGATCACGGTCCGGGTCAGCCACTCGGTGAGCCGGGGGTCCATGTCCTCGCGGGTGATCAGCAGGTTGGAGACGGCGATGGTGGGCACCGTGCTGCCGTTCTGGACGGTGGGGTAGGCCGACTCCGGCATGTTCGTCGCCCGGTAGAAATGGGCCGCGTCGCCCTGCGCGTGCACCTTGGCGACCAGGTCGGCGTCGATCGGCACGAACCGGAACGAGGTGGTCTCCGCGATCTTCTTCAGGCCGTTCGTGGGCACCCCGCTCGACCAGAAGAACGCGTCGAGCTCGTCCCCGAGCCGCTCGGGGCCGGTGTCGATGCCGTCCGAGCGGGGCGTGATGTCCTTCTCCGGGTCGATGCCCGCCGCCTCCAGCACCCGGGTGGCGATCAGCCGGACCCCGGAGTCCGGCAGCCCTATGGCCACCCGCTTGCCCTTGAGGTCGGCGACGGAGCGGATGTCCGAGTCCGGCGGCACGACGAGCTGGACGTAGTCGTCGTAGAGGCGGGCCACCCCGCGGAGCCGGTCCATGACGGGCTTGCCGCCGATCCGGTAGGTGTCCACGGCGTCGGCGGCGGCGATCGTGAAGTCGGCCCGGCCCGTCGCCACCCGCTGGACGTTCTCCTGCGAGCCGTCGCTCGTGAGCAGCCGCACCTTCAGCTGGGGCATGTCCTTGGCCAGCTCCTCGCGGAGCAGCTCGCCGTACTCCTGGTACACACCCGCGCGCGTGCCGGTGCTGAACGTGATCGTCCCGCTCGGCGGGTCCTCGCCCAGGGGCAGCATCCACCACAGCAGCAGCCCGAGGGCCACGACGCCGGCGGCCCCGCCCTGGAGGGCCCGGCGCCTGCTGATACGGGTGACTGCGGTGGACATGGCCGCGATCCTGCCAGCCGCCGCACCCGCTGACCAGGGCCGGGGTCACAGGCGGGGCCCGGACCGGGGCCGGCCGCCCGGCACGGTCCGCTCGCTACAGTCGGCCGCATGAGTTCCTCTCCCGCCGACCTGGTCCGCGAGTTCCATCTGGCCTTCGGGCTCGACGCCCGCACCACCCCGACGGAGGTGGCGCCGGAGCTGGCCGCCCACCGGGGAGAGCTGCTCGCCGAGGAGGCCGCGGAGGTCGCCGAGGTCTCCGTCACCGGCCCCCTCGACCGGCTCGCGCACGAACTGGCCGACGTCGTGTACGTGGCCTACGGCACCGCCCTCGTGCACGGCATCGACCTGGACGCCGTCCTGGCCGAGATCCACCGCTCCAACATGACCAAACTCGGCCCGGACGGCCAGGTCGCCCGCCGGGCCGACGGCAAGGTCCTCAAGGGCGACCACTACGAGGCGCCGGACGTGGGTGCCGTCCTGCGCCGCCAGGGGTGGACGCCGGGCGCCTCCTGAAGGGTGAATGGGCTGTCCGTGGGACCGCATACCCTTGTCCCATGAGCAGCAGCGACCGGAGCCAGGCAGTGGGCGTCAGGACATACGAGGTACGCACCTACGGGTGCCAGATGAACGTCCACGATTCCGAGCGATTGTCCGGTCTGCTGGAGGACGCCGGGTACGTCCGCGCGCCCGAGGGCTCCGACGGCGACGCCGACGTCGTCGTCTTCAACACCTGCGCGGTCCGCGAGAACGCCGACAACAAGCTGTACGGCAATCTCGGCCACCTCGCCCCGAAGAAGGCGAGCCGGCCCGGCATGCAGATCGCCGTCGGCGGCTGCCTCGCCCAGAAGGACCGCGACACCATCGTCAAGCGGGCCCCCTGGGTCGACGTGGTCTTCGGCACGCACAACATCGGCAAGCTGCCCGTCCTGCTGGAACGCGCGCGCGTGCAGGAGGAGGCGCAGGTCGAGATCGCCGAGTCGCTGGAGGAGTTCCCCTCCACGCTGCCGACCCGGCGCGAGAGCGCCTACGCGGCCTGGGTGTCGATCTCCGTCGGCTGCAACAACACCTGCACCTTCTGCATCGTCCCCGCCCTGCGCGGCAAGGAGAAGGACCGCCGCCCCGGCGACATCCTCGCCGAGGTCGAGGCACTGGTCGCCGAGGGCGTCAGCGAGATCACGCTGCTCGGGCAGAACGTCAACGCGTACGGCTCGGACATCGGCGACCGCGAGGCGTTCAGCAAGCTGCTGCGGGCCTGCGGCGACATCGAGGGCCTGGAGCGCGTCCGCTTCACCTCGCCGCACCCGCGCGACTTCACCGACGACGTGATCGCCGCGATGGCCGAGACACCGAACGTGATGCCGCAGCTGCACATGCCGCTCCAGTCCGGCTCGGACACCGTCCTGAAGGCGATGCGCCGCTCCTACCGCCAGGAGCGCTACCTCGGGATCATCGAGAAGGTACGCGCCGCCATCCCGCACGCGGCGATCACCACCGACATCATCGTGGGCTTCCCCGGCGAGACCGAGGAGGACTTCGAGCAGACGCTGCACGTGGTGCGCGAGGCGCGCTTCGCGCAGGCGTTCACGTTCCAGTACTCCAAGCGCCCCGGCACCCCGGCGGCCACCATGGACGGCCAGATCCCGAAGAAGGTCGTCCAGGAGCGCTACGAGCGGCTGGTCGCCCTCCAGGAGGAGATCTCCTGGGAGGAGAACAAGAAGCAGGTCGGCCGCACCCTGGAGCTGATGGTGGCCGAGGGCGAGGGCCGCAAGGACGACGCCACGCACCGCCTGTCCGGCCGCGCCCCCGACAACCGCCTCGTGCACTTCACCAAGCCGGACCAGGAGGTCCGCCCCGGTGACGTGGTGACCGTCGAGATCACCTACGCCGCCCCGCACCACCTCCTCGCCGAGGGCCCCGTCCTCGACGTGCGCCGCACGCGCGCGGGCGACGCCTGGGAGAAGCGCAACGCCGCCGGGCAGGCCAAGCCGGCCGGTGTGCTGCTCGGCCTGCCCAAGGTGGGCGTGCCCGAGCCGCTGCCGGTGGCCACCTCGGGCTGCGCGATCGACTGACGGCGCCGAGGGAGCCGTCCCGGGCCGCCGTGCGGCGCCGCAGTAGGCTGCCGATCATGCTTGTCGCCGCCGCAGTCTGCCCGTGCCCGCCCCTCCTCGTGCCCGAGGTCGCGGCGGGCGCCGCCCCCGAGCTGGACGCCGCGCGCGCCGCGTGCGCCGACGCGCTCGGGGTGCTCGCCGCCGCCCGGCCCGACCTGCTGGTGGTCGTCGGGCCCGCCGAGGAGACCGGGACCCGCCCCGAGGGCACGCCGGGCTCCTTCCGGGGCTTCGGTGTGGACGTCGGCGTACGTCTGGGTGCGGGGGCCGGGGGAGCGGAGCCGCAGGGTGTGCTGCCGCCGTCCCTCGCCGTCGCCGCCTGGCTGCTGGAGCGCACCGGATGGTCGGACGCCCCGGTCGAGGGACTCGGCGTGGCGGAACCGACGGGCGCGGAGCGGTGTGTCCGGACGGGGAGGGAGCTCGCCGCCCGGGCCGGCCGGGTGGCGCTGCTGGTGATGGGCGACGCGAGCGCCTGCCGCACGCTCAAGGCGCCGGGCTATCTGGACGAGCGGGCGGCGCCCTTCGACGCGTCCGTCGCGCGTGCGCTGGGTTCCGCGGACGTGTCCGCCCTGGTGGAGCTCGACGTGGACCTCGCCCGGGAGCTCCAGGCGTCGGGACGGGCCCCGTGGCAGGTCCTGGCGGGCGCCGCCGAGGGGGCGGGCCTGGCGGGCACCCTGCTGTACGAGGACGCGCCGTACGGCGTCGGCTACCTCGTCGCCACCTGGTCGTAGCGGACGCCCCGGCCGGGCACGGCGAACGGCCGCGCGCCCGAAGGCGGCGCGGCCGTCCGTGAAGGTGCCGGTCAGGTGGTCGGCGGCGGGGCGTCCGGCGGTGGTGTGCCCCCGCCCGTCGCCGGACCGTCGTCCTTGTGCGCGAGGCGGCCCATGGCCCCGTGTGCCTTGCCCGTCCCCGAGTGGATCTTGTCGCTGTACTTGCCCTTGGTCCGCTCGTCGACGACCTTGGCGGCCTTGTCGAGGCCGTGGTGCACCTTGTCCTCGTGCCGCTGTGCGAAGTCGGAGACCTTGTCCTTGGCCGGGGCGATCCTGGCTTTCAGGTTGTCCATCAGACCCATGCTTCACCTTCCCGCGCGGGGCAGTTACCTGCGGGCGCCCTCACCGGCCTCGCTGTCGGCGGCCTCGTCGGCGGACTGCTGCTTGGGGATCTCGACACCCTCGTCGGTGCCGGTCCCCTCGGTGTCGGCGGCCGCCGCGGTGGCCGTCTCCTCCGCCTCGGCGTCCGACGGACCCGAGGGTTCCGTCGCCGCCTCCGCCTCCGCCGCGGGCTCGGCCGTCTCCGTACCGGCCCCGGCCTCGACCTCGGCGGACGACGCCTCCTCCGATGCCTTCGACCTGCCAAAAATCCGTGCGAAAACGCCCATATCCACTCCATACGGTACTCGTGCGGGCGAAATCCCGCGTCGTCCGGTGCGTCCGTTTGCGCCCCCGGGTCGCCGCCCCCACCGAATCGGCGGCGAAAACCTCGCAACAGGCAACGACCCCGCACACCGGCCGTCACGTAACTCGTTCGAGACCACCCCTCGGGGTTTGCGAGACTGGGGCGGTGAGCAGTGCACCCCCCTCCCCGCGCGTCATCGCCGTCGTCGGACCCACCGCGGCCGGAAAGTCCGATCTGGGCGTCTTCCTGGCGCGGAGACTCGGCGGTGAAGTCGTCAACGCCGATTCCATGCAGCTCTACCGGGGGATGGACATCGGCACCGCCAAGCTGACGCCCGAGGAGCGCCAAGGGGTGCCGCACCACCTGCTCGACATCTGGGACGTCACGGTCACCGCCTCGGTCGCCGAGTACCAGCGCCTGGCCCGCGCGCGCATCGACGCCCTGCTCGCCGAGGGACGCTGGCCCGTGCTGGTCGGCGGATCGGGACTGTACGTGCGGGGCGCCGTCGACAACCTCGAGTTCCCCGGCACCGACCCCGAGGTGAGGGCCCGGCTGGAGGAGGAGCTGGCGCTGCGCGGCTCCGGGGCGCTGCACGCCCGCCTGGCCGCGGCCGACCCCGACGCCGCCCAGGCGATCCTGCCCAGCAACGGCCGCCGGATCGTCCGGGCCCTGGAGGTCATCGAGATCACCGGACGGCCCTTCACCGCCAACCTGCCGGGTCACGACTCCGTGTACGACACCGTCCAGATCGGTGTCGACGTCGCCCGCCCCGAGCTCGACGAGCGCATCGCCCGCCGCGTCGACCGGATGTGGGACGCCGGGCTCGTCGACGAGGTGCGCGCACTGGAGGCGAAAGGGTTGCGCGAGGGGCGTACGGCCTCGCGTGCCCTCGGCTACCAGCAGGTGCTCGCGGCGCTCGCGGGGGAGTGCACCCTCGACGAGGCCCGCGCGGAGACCGTCCGGGCCACCAAACGCTTCGCGCGCCGTCAGGATTCATGGTTCAGACGCGACCCGCGGGTGCACTGGCTCAGTGGGGCTGCGGCAGATGTCACAGAACTTCCGCAGCTGGCCCTGGCGTTGGTCGAACGACCGGTTACAGCCTGATCACGTGATGGCATCGGGACGCTCCGGTCGTCATCCGGGCCTGCGCCACCGTGCCATCATCGAGCTTCGATCGACCAAGTGGAGTCCGAGTTGGGAGGGCGCGTGGCGATGGAGGCCGGCCCTCGCGACACCGCACAAGGCACGGAGAACCGCACCACCGGCACCGGTGAGCGGGAGCCCGACGGCGAGCGGCTGAACCCGGACGTGACCGACGACGCCGACGCCGACGGCGGCGTGACCGACGACGGTCCCCCGCCGGAGGAGCTGTACACCGGCGGCCCCGAGGTCGAGGTCGAGCTCCGCCCGCAGCGCAGGCTGCGCCTGTGGCAGCTCGCGCCCATCGTGGGGCTGGGCGCGCTCGGCTCCCTGATGTTCGCCTTCCCGCTCGCCTTCGACTTCGGTGACAGCGGTGCCGTGATCGCCATGCTGGGGCTGCTCATCTGCCTCTGCGCGGGCGGCTGGGGCATGATGGCCGCCCGCCGCGTGGGCTACACCTGGCCCGGCCTGCCGCCGCGCGGCTCCGGCCGCCGGCCGGACTGGCGCGTCGTCGGGGCGTACTGCCTGCTGCTCGTGGCGGTCGTCGCCCTGGCCGTGTGGCGCGTGGCGCGCCTGCGCTGAGCCGGGCCCCGCGCGCCGCCACTGCCGTACAGGGCCAGGCCCCGCGCCCCGCCACCGCCGTACGGGATGCCGGACCCGCACCGTACGATCGAGGGATGAGCACGCGGATCGCCTTCCTCAAGGGTCACGGCACCGAGAACGACTTCGTGATCGTCCCCGACCCGGAGAACGTCATCGAGCTGCCCCCGGCCGCCGTCGCCGCCCTGTGCGACCGCCGCGCGGGCATCGGCGGTGACGGCCTGCTGCACGTCGTGCGCTCCGCCGCCCACCCCGAGGCCCGGCACCTGGCGGCCGAGGCCGATTGGTTCATGGACTACCGCAACGCCGACGGCTCGGTCGCGGAGATGTGCGGCAACGGCGTGCGGGTCTTCGCCCGCTACCTCCAGCGCGCCGGGCACACCGGCGAGGGCGACCTCGCGGTGGCCACCCGCGGCGGCGTGAAGACCGTGCACATCGACAAGGACGGCGGCATCACCGTCGGCATGGGCAGGGCCCGCCTCCCCGAAGGCGACGTCACCGTCGCCGTCGGCGAGCACAGCTGGCCCGCCCGCAACGTGAACATGGGCAACCCGCACGCCGTGGCCTTCGTCGACGACCTCGCGGACGCCGGCGCGCTGCTCGACGCGCCGCCCGTCACCCCGGCCGCCGCCTATCCCGACGGCGTCAACGTCGAGTTCGTCGTGGACCGCGGCCCCCGGCACGTGGCGATGCGCGTCCACGAGCGGGGCTCCGGCGAGACCCGCTCCTGCGGCACCGGCGCCTGCGCGGTCGCCGTGGCCACCGCCCGCCGCGACGGCGCCGACCCGGCCGTCACCGGCGCCCCGGCGACGTACACCGTGGACGTCCCCGGCGGCACCCTGGTCATCACCGAGCGTCCGGACGGTGAGATCGAGATGACCGGCCCCGCCGTGATCGTGGCCGAGGGCGAGCTCGACGCGGAATGGCTGGAATCGTTCGGCCGCTGAGGCACTCGGGCCGCTCCGCTGTACGAGCCGGACGGCCTTCGCCCCCGCCGTTGCCGGGGATGCGCCGTCCCGCCGTGTTCGACGGCGGGAAGCCGCTCCGGCCGGATGGCGCAAACCGTAAACATGCGCAGCCTCGCTCGAATGGGTGATCCGTTTCACGCTCGGCCGGAGGCGGTCGGAAGCGCGTGATGGGCTCGGTAGCATCAAGCACCGGCCCGGACGGGGAGAAGTCGCCATCCCCTGTGCCGAGTCCGTCATGGGGAACCCCGTCCGCCGGTCGACGCAGCCGGAGGTGCCCATGAGTGCGGAGGCCACGAATTCCGCGACGCCAGGCCCGGTATCGGGCGCCGTGACGCCCGCCGTGCCCCGCAGGAAGTCCCGCGCCCGCATCGACCTGCGCCGCCTCGGCCGGGCCGCGCTGCTCGGCCCCACCGCGCGCGGCCGGCTGCCCGACGCCATCGGCCACGTCGTGGACGCGCACCGGGCCCACCACCCCGACGCCGACCTCGAACCGCTGCGCCGCGCCTACGTCCTGGCCGAGTCCTCGCACCGCGGCCAGATGCGCAAGAGCGGCGAGCCGTACATCACCCACCCGCTCGCGGTCACCCTCATCCTCGCCGAACTCGGCGCCGAGACCACGACGTTGACCGCCTCCCTGCTCCACGACACCGTCGAGGACACCGACGTGACGCTCGACCAGGTCGGCGAGCAGTTCGGCGCGGAGGTCCGCTTCCTCGTCGACGGCGTCACCAAACTGGAGAAGGTCGACTACGGCGCCGCCGCCGAACCCGAGACCTTCCGCAAGATGCTCGTCGCCACCGGCAACGACGT
>Ga0164243_10016797_pt1 | contig 10002 bp, 12 predicted proteins | sample OricompcompostOP_FD_108781 | JGI IMG/M metagenome (GOLD analysis project Ga0164243, IMG submission 108781) | Organic Plus compost microbial communities from Emeryville, California, USA - Original compost - Organic plus compost (OP) | ecosystem: Engineered > Solid waste > Mixed feedstock >... | reverse complement strand
GGCTCGGACTGGCAAGTGATGCCCAGTCGGCGCAACGAGTACGTCAACGTTCTCCGGAAGTTCCACTGATTGCAGGTTGTCTATGTAGACAGTCCGATCCCGCAGTCCGGTGACCGCAAGCGTGTCGACTTCGAGTTGGCGAAGATCCTCAAGGCCCTCGCCGCGGAAGACGACGTTGTGAATGGCCCCTTCGCGAGCTCGAGCTGGATGCTTTCCCCATACCGGGAAGGCAACGCTTCGGGCCGTGAGCCAGCCGATAGAGCGAAACTTGGAGGTGATGAGGAACCGGAACAGCGGTCCGGTTCCCAAGATCATGTCGCGCGCCTGATCTCCATCGGTGTACAGGGGCGCATTTAGGACGACAAGCTGGGAAACAATCTCCGGATGGAGTCGCGCGAGATGCATCGCAACTAGACCACCAAGCGAGTGCCCGACCAACACAACGCGCTGCGAGCCGGCGATGTCTTCGAGGGCTCGCTTCACATGAGCGACGTGCTCCTCATATCCGTACTGACGGGCAGGGAGCTTGGCTGCCCCGCCGAAACCAAGGAGGTCAATCGCCACAACACGATATCCGGCCGTAGAAAGACGTTTCCGAACCGGCCGCCAATACTTCGCCGACGTTAAGAGCCCATGAAGCAGGACCACCGTTGGCCCTTCTCCTGGAAACTCGTGAATGTAGCGTTTTTTAGTTGTCACGTATTTATCAATAATAACACAATATATAGATTTAGAACAGAGGCGGTGGTTCAAACTCGTAGGAAGAATGCGGATTTGACTAAAGTCGTACACCCACTGCGTAGCATTGAAAGTGCCCCCACCTCCGTCACCGAATACACGGGAGAAGGTGGGGGCGGTCTGGACTTTATGTCCTTTCTTTGGTTTCGCCCCGCCTACTTGTGCGGAAGCTCACGAATAGTAGGTGATGACCAGGCCTGAAACATCGCGTCCGGGCCGTAGGCACTGAAGAGACCCAGGCGAAGCTCATGCCATTCGCGCTGAAGATACAGGCCGGGGGCCTGATACCAGGGCGCGGCTGCGCTGCCGTGAAACCCGCCAACAGCAAGGCCGCTGAGCAGCGGGAAGGGCTCAGTCTGCGACGAGGCGTCGGGCACCATGTAGGTACCCAGGTGCTCCGTCCAGAACGGGAACAGAAGCGCGGCGAGGAGAACCTCGGGACCAGCCAGACGTTGTCGGTGCGCAAGCGCGTGCTCGACCGCGTTCGACGGACTCACACCACGGTATGCGTACGGATCAAATGCGACCCAACGAATACCGGACTGATGGCACGTCATCGGCTGCATGTGTAGCTGATTGTCCGGGTTGATGCCTTTTTCAACCATCGGCTCGACCCAGCTCCATTTTGTGTAGCTGGTATCCGGCGGAGCCAGGAGGCTCCAGAGCTCGTCCATAGTGCGGTGCAGGCCGGGGCGGCCGTCCGCACCTGGGAGGTACACGGCCGGCAGAAGCACCTCGCTAGCAGTGCGCCGCTTGAATCGAGGTCTGCTCGACGGAAAGTCCGTAGAGCTGAACCCCCACCCACGCTCGATGTTGTACTGCCAGATCTTGCCGAGCAGCAACCTCGGTGGCCCACCAAAACACCAGCTGCGTGCCGCGATTTCTTTTAGGGTCTGGACCAACTGGTCCTCCTTCTGAAAACCCATGCCGTGGGTGCGGGGTCGATCCGGTTTCGGCCGACCGGTCCCCACTCGAAGGTTCGAGCGTAGACCGGTGAGTCGAAGGGGGTGATGCCTTGGCGCCAGGAGGACTGAGTGTCCTCCCGGCGCCAAGGGCTTGATGTTAAATGACGTCCTGGACGACCGGCGTATGCCCACCGAACATGAACGCCTTTAGCGTCGTGCTCAGCGTGACGGTGCGCTCTTCAGCGTCGACCGTGAGGGTCGGGACATACTGCTTGTTGTCCATGTCGAGCGTCAGTCCGCGAAGCGGAATTTGGATGCTCTCCATCGTCATGAGCGGCAGCCAGCCCGGGAAGAGCACAGCGGCCATGAGGACCTCCGTGCCCGCCATGCGGTAGGCCGAACGATCAAACGATCGCAGGCCTTGCGATGCGTTCAGGCTCTCAACGGACGACCACCCGGGAGCCCTGTCAAGCCCGTGTGGGCGGATTCGTACCCAACGTACTCCGGGGAGCCGGGAACGGTGGAAGTTGGCAGAAAGCCAACCATTGGTCGGCATGTGAACCTCGTTGGTCAGTTCACGCGGATCCGCCTCTGTGTGCGGAAGTACGCGGAACTTGCGCCAGCCGCGAGGCGGTTGCAGGGCATTCCAAAGCGAGGTCAGCGTCCGTCGGGGCGCGTTGCCGCGAGCGTCACGCATGATGGCATTGAGCATGAGGAGCTCATCGTCCACGAGCGACACTGGGCGGTCAGGAACGCTTGGAATCATCGATTTCTCGAAACCCCAGCGATGAACACTGTTGAGTTCACGGAACATCTCGACCTGCTCGGCCGGATCACGATACCAATTGGGCGTCATTAACTTTTTCATGTGCGTCGTCGCCTCATACACGGGCGAGACTCCTTCCCATTTGAAAGGATTTCATCGCCACGATTGTGGGCAACGCCTACGCATTGGAGCGCAGGCTCAGAGCAATCAACTTGAGGCAGTTGACATCATTAAGCCTGGGCTTCACCGACGCACTCCAATGGTCATTCAATCTTAGACTTGATAACCAATTCGGCCGCGTCTGTACACCGCATACTATACGACAAATGATTCAAATTGTCAATGGTTGCGCAGCCCCTAAGCGACGCTGTCAAGTAGATTCGAGCCGACCGAATAGGCACATTACCCCTGTACGAACTCCTATGAGTTGGCAGGAAATGCGCGTTGTAGAAACAACCACAATTCCGGGCTTACGCCAGGACGGGGACGCTGTCTACAGCACCACGGTGCTTCAAAATGAGAAGAGCCCGCCGAGCGACGAGTGCGCCACGGTGGGCTCTTCTCGTTGCTCAAGGCAGGCTCGAATAGTGTGGGATGGCGATCAGCTGATCGTCATCGCGCCGGAAAGAACTCCCCGGCTGATGTGGGCATAGTACTGCAAGAGCACCCCGCCGTTGACGCGGGCGTCACCATCGATGCGAGCATGCCCCGTGAGGGTGACCTGTCGGCGGACGACGGCTTCACCGCCGATGCTGCTCTCCTCACGAAGTGTGCAGCTGTCTCCGACGATGGCGCTCCCTTCGACCACACTGCGGTCAAAGAGGCGAACGGCTCCGACGACGATGGCCCGGCCCTTCACGCTCGCGTGGGGTCCGACGAACACGCCGGGCGTGACGAACGCAGTGAGACTGACCAGCCCGCCGCCATGTGGGTGCACGCGGAACCGCTCGTTGCCGATGCTGATCACCGCTGGCTCATCATTCTGCAAGCGCCAAGCACCCCGTCGGCGAACGTCAGAAACCTCGTCTGTTTCAGGTTCGGCCTCGTGAGTGGTGCGCACTGCTTCTACTGCAACTGACATAGCTTCTCCAGGGAGTACTTGATTTCATTCCTGCGGCTGCAGGAGCGACAGAACCAGTCCCCGCGCACTCATGCGCGATGGCGCCGTCGCTCCCGCACCCGAGAGATGGATCGGAAGTATGCCTCGAACACGTCAGGCTGAACTTCTCCAGCGCGCATTCTGGTGAGGCTACGCGTCAGATGCGTGCGTCAACGGCTCACATTATCGCACATTTGTTCTAATGTGTCAATACCTTCTAGTGCACGACAGTCGTGGTCAGACACCACAGGTAGCGTCAGAGTCTCAACGACTCGCTCGTGCGGATCTGCGCCAACCTCGTCTGAAGGTCAGGAATGGTGCGGAGCTCGAGTCGATCGTCGCCCTGCAGGCCCAGGACTCGGCCGATCGCTTCCAACTGCGCGCCCGCGAATGTCCAGGCAAGTTGTGACTCATCGAGCCGGAGGGGCAGAACCGTCGGTGGCGCTTGGCCTGTTCGCGCCCGCCATTCTCGTTGTATCTGCATGGCTAGCGTCACCGCGTTGCTCAGTTGCACCCGCGTCAAGGCAACGCCCGGGCGCACGTAGCGTGCCGCTAGCCGCCTGGTGTAGCGCGCATGAGCCGTGGATCGCCCTGTGTCGTCGAGCGGACTGATGAGGGTCATCAGGTCGGAAAGAGATGCCTCGAAGACTGCTGGGCTCAGCCGTTCGAGCACGCCGCGGATGCTCACCAAGAGCGCGAGACGGCGCCCGAACTCCGACCAAGATGCGGGCGCTGGCATTTCCAGTTCTGCGGCGATGCGCTCCGCCTCAGCGAGGAGCGCCGGGATGATCCGCTTCTCGAGCTGCCCCACCCGTGCGTAGAAGTCGCGCACCGCCGGGGAAGCATCCTTCGCAGCAGCGCCCGGCTCTGCGCCTTGTCGCGCCGCGTCTGGGCCGAGAGCGGCCTCGACACGAACGCCGTCCCGGACAAGACGATTCGTGCGCGGATCCCAGAACTCGGACCCGTCACCATCACTCACGAGCGCCAGCAAGAACGCAACGAGGGCGTCCTGGATCTGGCCCTTCAGCGGTGCGCGTCGCCCGCGGTCATAGTCCGCCGGCTCGAGCGGGAAGGGAGCCTCCAAGCGGTGTCTGCTCCCCCGATACTCGTGGGCAGCCCAGGCGTGGCGGAAGGAGCGCCGGTCGATGTCGATCGCGTACTCGTGAACATCAGCCAGCCCCGCCGCCGCGGTGTACGCCGCCCACTGCTCACGGGTAGGACGGAGATCCGAAATACCCCACCATGCACAAGCTGCCAGGAGCAGGGCACGGAACTCGTCCCACTGCGGTGCGTTGGCCGTGTCCCGGTCAAAGGCGGCGACCGATGCGCGCACGCGGTCCTCAAGTCGTTCTCCGGACGACAGCTCAAGTGCCGAGGCAAGCGCGGGGAAGTGCTCCCGCGCGAAGACACGGACATCGTGGCGTGTTGAGCGCGCTTCATCACGGAGTGCGCGTTCCCATTCCGGCGCGACGGATGCGTCAGCAGGGGTCGGGGCTCTCATCTGCTCAGCGTATCGAGCACGTCGGAACTGCGCTGGAGCGCCAAGGCTGGCGCGACGGGCGCTTTCCAGCCCTCACCAGCATCTGCCACGTAATACCCCACGCTTGCCGCCACGTTCCACGCCACCTCTCCAGGTTCGCGCCCACGTCTGCGGGCAGCGTCCCTCGATCGCTCCTACCGTCGTCGTCAATACCGGCTCGTCCGGTCTTCACCACCCATCCACCCACACCGAGGAGTCCTCGTGACCACCACCATCCCGAGCGCGCAGCTCGAGGCGATCACCCGCCTTGAGCTTGCCGCCGACGCTCTGCAGAAGGCGCTCCGCGCCGTGCAGCATCCGGATCTGAGCTTTACCGGGGGTGCGATCATCGCGCCGTCCGGCCGCAAGCACCTGTCCGAGATCCACAGCACGCTGCACGCCATCGAGCAGTCCATCCACCCCAGCGATACGTCGATCGACGAGCCGCCGACTGATGAGGTCGAGCCGCCGCCGAGCCTGGATGAGTTCATCCTGAGCGACTCGGAACACCGCATCGTGCAGTCCGTGGCGCTCAACCTTGCAACTGACCTCGCGTCGGTGTTCCGTGGTGCCCGCGCCCATCTGACGCTCCACCCGAGCTTCGCCACGGACCCGGAGATCACCAACCTCGTGCTCGGCGCCGCCCTCGCTGAGTCCAGCCGCTTGGGCCGCCGCATCGCGATGCTCCTCGACGCCAAGTCCGCCACCTAGCAACGCCCCAAGGCGGGGTGGCTCAGCGCCAACTGAGCCACCCCCGTCACCAGCCGCACCACCCAACCCAAGCAATAGATCAAGGAAGGAAACGTCGATGACGTTCTCAGTATCCCGCCGCGCGCTTCAGCTCGGCACCATCGCCACCGCACTGGTGGCCGCCTCCGTCACCTTGTCGGGCTGTTCGACCCACGCCTCGGGCGACCTCGGTCGCCTGCAGGCGGTGCTCGCCACTTGTCCGGTCAGCCAGCAGCTCAACGTGTACGACGCCGTCGACGGGTCCGGTACGACCCAGAGCGATGACATCGCCCGCGAGTACCTCAAGTACCTCGAAGCGGACGTCGAGAAGGCAGCCGTCTGCGGTGGACATGTGTCCATCGTGGCCTTCGGCACCAACTCGGTGACCGCCCCGATCTACGAGGCGGACCTGTCCGTGCCGGGCTCGACCGATATCGCCCGGCTGCGCCGCGTCCCCGACGCCGTCGAGTCGGTGATGAAGGACGTCGCCGGCAACTACCAGTCCGCGATCGAGCTGCTGCCCGAGGGCGGTACCGACGTCACCGGGTTGGTGCGTCTGCTCGGGGAGGCCCGCGACCTGCGTCCGGACCTCCAGCTGCAGGCGTCCATCCTCACAGACGGCCTCACCAACCAGGGCGTGGTCATTGACCACGAACTCAGCGCGGAAGCGGCCACCAGCCTGGCTGACTCGGTCAGCGTGCCGGATCTCTCGGGCTCGACGGTCTCGGTGGTCGGGATCGGTCGTGTGGCCGGCGATCCGCTGTCGAGCGGCTTCATCGAAGGGCTCAAGGCCTTCTACACGCGCCTCTGCACGAACACGAACGCCGACAAGTGCCTCGTCGTGACGGACGGACGGTGAGGACCGTGGCTGACACTCGCGATCCCGCTACGGCTGCGCTCGAGGCCGAAGCCCTCGCTGAGCAGATCGCGCTGCAACCCGTCGACGAGGCCAACGCCCTGGCTCGTCCGAACGGCATCGGTGAGACGTACCTGGAGTTGGAGCGTCAGTCGCTGGAGGACGAGCAGCCACCGCTGTTCGACGCCACCGGGCTGGAAGCAGCCCGCGAGGCAGCCAAGGAGGCGGCGGGCCTTGCCCCCGCCGCCTCCGCGGCCCAGCGCCTCCTCGACGGCCACGCGCCACTCCTGCACGCCACCCAGGCACGCAGCCTCCAGGCACGTGACGCACTCGTCGCATTCCGTCGCCGCGCCCCCGGCGCCTACAAGTGGCACCTTCTCACCAAAGCGGGATTGCTCGTCGGGGACATCACGACGCTGGCCGGGTCGTTCATCTGGCTCGGCGAGGAACCGGCACTCGCGACGGTCATGGCGGTCAGCGCGGCTGTCGCCACGGTCACGGCGGGGCTGTCGGGGGCGGAGGTGCGTGACGCGCGCAACCGCGCACGCCGAGCCCGTCCCTCGGAAGCACTCACCGAAGGACAGCGCGGGTACGCGCACCTCTTCGAGGCGCCCGATCCCGGCTGGCCCTTCGTCCGAGCGCTTGCCTGGGTATCGGTGTGTGTGGCCGGCGTTATCGCCGCCGCGATCTTCGCACTCCGGTCGAGCATCGAAGACCCACTCGTGGGCCTCGTGTTCGGCGGCATCGCCGCAGCCATCGCGGCCGCCAGCTGGATCGAGTCCTACATGTACGCGGACGACATCGCCGACCTGCTCGACGCCACCGACAAGGACTACCGAGTCGAACTCGCCCGTGCGCAGCAGCTTGCCAGCGCTCCGGCCTGGCAGCGCCGTGAGCAGGCGCTCATCGACGCGGACTCGATCACCCGCGAGCACCACGCCCGCGGGGAAGCAGCACGCCTGCACCTGCGGGCGCTGCGCTTCGGGATCCTGCGCCGCAACCCGCAGATCGTCGGGCACGGGTACGCCAGCGAGCCGACCGCCATCGGGCAGACGACGCGTCGAGGCGGTGGTGCCAAGTGACTCCGCACGTACACGCCTCGGGGGTCCTGACCGGCGGCATCCTCCCGCTGCGCCCCGAGCGCACCGTCCGAGAGCCGTACGTCGAACTGGGCTGGCCGGGCTTCGAGTCGAAGACCCCGAGTCTCGATCTGCTGCTCTTCGATGACTCCGGCTCTGTCACGGCGCCACACGGCACCGACCCCGTCGGGAACCGCTTCGCCGAAGCGTGGAACGCCATCCGCCTCGTCGCGGACTGGAGTCACACCGCACGGGCAAAGGTCGTGGTGCTCCACTTCGACCACCCCGTCGGCGCCAGCCCCGTCACGGCGCTGAACCAGCATCACCTCGAGGACCGTCTGCGCCCTTCGCTCGCGGTGCCCCGCGGCGGAGTAGGGACGAGCGATCTGCTTCCGAGCCTGACGGCTGCGGAGCACCTCGCCGTCAAGTATTCAGACCACGATGTCCGTCTGACGGTCTTCTCGGACTTCCAGCTCACCGACAGCGACCCGCGTCTGGCGCTCGCGACTCTCGAGGGCTTTCCCGGCCCAGTACATGCCGTGGTGCTCGGCGGCGGTGCACCGCGCGATCTCGATGGCGCCGCCAACGTCACGGTCACGCCGCTCCGTGCCAGTGACCCGCCCGGCAGCTTCGCCGCTGCCATCCACCGGTCGCTGACCGCCACGCGGCGAGGCCGGCGGTACTCGGTGCTGCACCGCGGAACCGGTATGGGGAGGCGGCCATGAGCAATCAACCGTCCTGCCTGCACGAGTCGCAATCCCTGCGCTGGAAATCCGCACCCCCGTCGCGCCGCGATCGGCGCATTGACAACACAACTCGACCCGTTCTTACTCATCCGTCCGCCCGCCGTAACCACGGGCGAGAAAGGAGGTTCACCATGACCACCACTACGAAGACCGCAGCTACTCCCCCCGAGGCACGCGGTCAGAAGACGACCATCACGCCGCAGCGCTTCGGCGTCATCGCGGCCGACCCGCCATGGAACATCCAGCAGGTGGGGAAGTTCGGCGCGAGCGAGCACTACGACCTCATGACCCTGGACCAGATCAAGGGCATGGGCGACGCGGTGAAAGCCCTCGCCGAGGACAACGCCCACCTCTACCTGTGGGTGACGAACGCGACACTCCGAGTCGGCTACGACGTCATGGAGGCGTGGGGCTTCACGCCTCGCTCCCCGCTGACGTGGGTCAAACCGCGCTTCACGCTCGGCAACTACCTGCGCAACGCCACCGAGCACGTGTTGTTCGGCACGCGCGGCAAGGCGCCGGTGCAGTTCAAGAGCCAGCCGACCTGGGTGTTCGCTCCTCTGCAGGAGCATTCGGTGAAGCCCGACGAGATGTACTCGATCATCGACCGTGTCTCCGGGCGCGACACCAAGAAGCTCGAGCTGTTCGCCCGACGCCGCCCGCCCGCCCCGAACTGGTCGGTGTGGGGCAACGAGATCGAGAGCGACGTCACTCTCGCCCCGTGGGGCTACCCCGTCCCGAGCGACTTCGCCCGGCAGGACGACGCCGACGCTGATCCCGGCTTCGGCGATGGAGAAGGTGAGGGATGAGTCGTGTTCAGCAATGACGACAACAAGCACGACGACGAGAAGCCGGAAACGATCATGCAGAAGTTCTTCCGCGCCTGTCTGCTGGCGCTGGCCGGAGTCCTCGTGCTCTGGCTGGCGATCCAGCTGCTGGCCCAGTTCTGGGGGTGGCTGCTTCTGGCAGCCGCCCTCGGCGGGCTCATCTGGGCGACCATCTGGTTCATCCGCTGGCGTCGCGATCGGCGGTGGTGAGCATGAGCACATTCACCTCTGGCGACACGTTGTGGAATACACAACGGGTATTGACAAGACGGGCCGACTTGTTCATAGTCCGTCGTCCGCTCTGCGCTCCGGAGGCCTCCGAAGCGGCCGTGCAAGCCCTTATCAATCTGAATCCGAAAGGAGGTGAATCATGACCCATCACACCCCCAAGTGTCGCCCGTACACTCGCCGATTCCGGCAGGTGTACGTCGCGACGGCTCGCCGCGAACGCACCCCTGAGACGTTTGCGCGCATCATTACCAGCGCCGCCCTCGGCACGGCACAACGCGAAGCCGACGCCCGCGCCGACCACACGGCCCGGCTGAGCTCCCCGCAGGCCCCCGACAGTCCGACCTGGCTGCCGACCGGCGAGGAGGCAGGCCATGCCTGAGCCCTTCGTCTTCACGCGGCTCTACCTGCCCCGCCCGATCATGACCGAAACGGTCACGAACCTGCTCCGCCGCCTGACCGGCTCCGACGCACCCCGTCCACTCTCACTGGAGGTACGGGCGGTGGACG
>Ga0164243_10016796_pt1 | contig 10003 bp, 12 predicted proteins | sample OricompcompostOP_FD_108781 | JGI IMG/M metagenome (GOLD analysis project Ga0164243, IMG submission 108781) | Organic Plus compost microbial communities from Emeryville, California, USA - Original compost - Organic plus compost (OP) | ecosystem: Engineered > Solid waste > Mixed feedstock >... | reverse complement strand
GGAAATCCGAAAAATCCGGTCGTTCGGTTCGTCTTGCGTTAAAGCAAGAATTAACCGTCTCCACGTATCGCTGCATCCCATGCAGGTGGAGCCTACTCGCAGCGAACTCGCGGCAATGGCGGACGACGTGCGGATTTCGCGCGTCGCGCACCTGCGTGCTGCGGCGCCGGATGAGGTAGGCGTCGCGGTTCGCCGTGCGCGGCAGGACTATCTCAACGCGCTGCCTATCGCGGCTGCCGTGCTGTCCTTGCAGGAGAGCGACATCGTGCTGCTCGCCGCCAACGAGCAGTTCGAAGTGCTTGATGCCCTTTCCGGCGCGGTGCCGATTCGGCAGGGGCTGGTCCCGTCGCTGGTCGAGCGGGAACCGCTCAGGTCGGCCATCGCGACATTTCTCGCCGGCGACGAGCTTTCGCACCAGTTCGAATGGCAGGACGGCGAAGGCGTGGGCGGGCGCCACTTCATCGTAAGGCTGGGTCGGCTGGCGCCTCATGCCGAGGCCGAGCGGCGCTGCCTTCTTTCCCTCATTGACCGCACGGCCGAAGTCGAGAACGAGCGCAGCCTGCGTGCCGAGATGACGCACGACAGCCTGACCGGACTGCCCAACCGCGTCGCATTCAGCGAGGCGCTGGAGACCGTGCTGTCGAGCGAGACCGGTGCTGCCGGTCATGCGGTGCTCATCGTCGATCTCACCCGGTTCAGCCGCATCAACGAAAGCATGGGCTCCATCGCGGGCGACGAGCTTATCATCACGGTGGCGCGCCGGATGGTGGCGTCGCTGCGCGCCGGCGACATGCTGGCGCGGATCGGTGGAGACGAGTTCGCCATCCTGCTTCGCCTGTCCGACGGACCGGGTGACGCACTGCACGCGGCGCGGCGCATCCAGGCGACGATGTCGACGCCCTTCCGCCTGTCCGACCTGGAAATCCGCATCGACTGCGCGATCGGCTGCGCGCTGGTGAGCGACCAGATCGGCGGCGTGGAGGATCTGGTTCGCAATGCGCAGTTCGCATTGAAGCGCGCCAAGCGGTCGGGACGTGTCGAGGTCTATCAGCCGGGGGAAGTCAGCAAGGCCCGCCACCGTTTCAGTCTGGAGACGGAGCTGCGGCGCGCGATCGAAGGCGACATGCTGACACTCGCCTTCCAGCCGCTCATCAATCTTCAGACCAATCGCGTTTCCAGTTTCGAGGCGCTCGCCCGATGGGAACATGAGGCGCTGGGCCTGATCTCTCCTGTCGAGTTCATTCCCGTCGCCGAGGAATCGGGACTGATCGTGCCGCTGGGCCGCTGGGCGCTCGAAAGGGCGCTCACCACGCTTGCCCAATGGGATCAAGAACATGGCGCGCCGCTGCCGATCCATGTCGGCGTGAATATCTCGGCGATCCAGCTTGCCCGCGATGATGTGTCGAGCGCCGTCGAGAATGCATTGCGGCGCACTGGCGTTACGGGCGACCGGCTCACGCTCGAATTGACCGAAAGCTCGATCGTGCAGGATCCGGAACGTGCGACGCGGACCTTGCAGGGATTGAAGGGACTGGACGCGAAGATCGCCATGGACGATTTCGGCACCGGCTATTCGTCGCTCGCCTATCTTCAGCGCCTGCCGATCGACATCCTCAAGATCGATCGCAGCTTCGTCACCGGAATGCTGGGCGATCGCGATTCGGTTGCGATCGTCCGTGCCGTGCTGGGCCTTGCCGATGCGCTCGGCATGGAAACGACGGCGGAGGGCGTCGAGACCTTCGAAGTGTCGCAGACGTTGGCGGCGCTGGGCTGCACCTGGGGCCAGGGCTTCTACTTTTCGAAGCCGCTATGTTCGCGCGAAGCGCTTTCCTACTGGCGCTCGCGCAGCGCCTGATCCACGGTCGCCCGGGCGGCGCGTTCGACCCACTCATGGTTGGGAAAGCCGGCCGCGATCCAGTCGCTTTCAATCGCCTGCAACGCGGCCGCCACTTGCGGGCCGGGCCGCAGCCCGAGCGCGACGAGATCGCCCCCCTTCAACGGAAATGTCGGCCTGTTCCAGCCGTTTATGATGGATGCCGCAGCCTGCAACTCGGCATCGTCGCTATCGGACAGCAGCAGCAGATCGATCGCCGCTCCGGGGTGGCGGTAGGCCAGGGGAATGGCCGCCTCGCCAGGCGGCGGCGGGGACGCAAGCAGTTCCAGCCGGCGGCGCATCGCGTTTGAGAGGCGAAGCCGGCCGGCCACCCGGACAACCAACTCGGGTTCCCGCGGCAACAACGCTGCCAGGCGTCGGATCGCGTCGGGTGACGCCTTCACCAGCTGCTCGCGGCGAATCGATCGGTCGAGCAGGGCGACGCCATGCGCATCGATTTCGGGCAGGACCGGGGCGAAGATGCCGGCGGCGTGCATCATCGCCACGGTTTCATGGGCATCGGGAAGCGCGAGCAGCTTCAGAAGCTCCTCCGCGATACGCTCGCGCGACAGGGCCATCAGGTCGTTTGCCCGCGCCGTGCAGGCGGCGAGCCCCGCCGGATCGGGCGCGCCCTGTCCAAAGCGGGCGTGGAAGCGGAAGAAGCGCAGAATACGGAGATGATCCTCCGCAATGCGGGTCAACGGATCGCCGATGAAGCGGATGCGGCCCGCCTTCAGATCGTCGAGCCCGCCGAAAAAGTCGATCACCTCATATGTCACCGGGTCGGCGTAGAGCGCGTTGATCGTAAAATCGCGCCGCGACGCATCTTCCCGCCAGTCATCGGAAAATTCCACGGTGGCCCGGCGCCCATCGGTGGATATGTCGCGGCGCAGGGTGGTCACTTCGACATTGCCGCCCGGCAGGACGGCAGTGACCGTGCCATGGGCCATGCCGGTGGGCACGGCCTTGAAGCCCGCCTGCCCAATCCGCGCCATCACGGTCTCGGGCAGCAGGATCGTGGCGCAATCGATGTCGGAAACGGCGTGCCCCAGCAGAGTGTCCCGCACCGCACCGCCGACATAGCGCGTCATGCCGTCGCGGCCGCCCAGCGCGGCAACCAGCGCGGTCAAACCCTCGCGATGCAGCCAGGGAGCATCGGGCAACAGTCGGTTCATGCGGGATAGGCCAGCCGGCGACCGAGATTGACGATCATCGCCGCCGTGGCGCCCCAGATCCGTCGATCCTCCCAGAATATTTCGAAATAGCGCCGCTCGCGGCCCTGCCACTCCACCGCCTGCTCGATATGGTTTGCGGGCTCCAGCAGATGGGCGAGGGGGGCTTCGAATATCTCCGCGACCTCGCTGGGCTGCGGCCTGAGGACAAGATCGGGCCGGACCACGCCGACGACGGGCGTCACCTCATAGCCCGTGATCGTGCGATAGCGGTCGGCCGTGCCGATCACCTCGACCTGCGATTGCGTGAGGCCGATCTCCTCTTCCGCCTCGCGCAGCGCGGCCGCGACGACGCCGTCGTCGCCGGGATCGATGCGGCCGCCGGGGAAGGCGATCTGGCCGGGATGGCGGCGCATCGTTTCAGGTCGCAGGATCAGCACTACGGTGGGCTGGGGGCGGTCGACGATCGGCACCAGGACGGCGGCGGGCACGATGGTCTCGCCCGCTCGCACGGCAAAGTCGGCATCATCATGCTCGAGCAGGATCGCGTCGCGCCGGAGGCCGTCGTCGAGAGCGGCGCGCAGCCGATCGGCGAGGGTCATGTCGAGGGCTCCAGCGCAAAAAAGGCCCCGTCGCTCCAAAGACCGGGAGGGTCGGCGCCTTCTTCGATCGCGAGCGCGGCCAACTCATAATAAACGGAACGGGCGAGCAGCGCCTCGAGGCCGCCACGGACCGCAAGGTAAGGATGGGGGCCGTCTTCATGCACCGCGATCCGCAGGGGATGATCGGGACCGGCGACCACGAGATCGCCGGTATTCAGCCGAAAGGCGAGGCGGCGGCCGCTGCCGCTGCCCTCCGATTTCAGTTCGACCGCTATGAAGGCAGCGTCCTCCACGTCGATATCAAGCTTCTCGACGGGCGTGACGAGGACGTGGCGACCGTCCGGCTCGCGCCGGAGGATGCTGGAAAACAGCCGCACCATGGCCGGACGGCCGATGGGCGATCCCTGGTGGAACCAGGTGCCGTCGCAAGCGATGCGCATATCGCTATGTCCGCAATGCGCCGGGTTCCATTTTTCCACGGGAGGCAGCTTCCGCTCGGCGGCGAGCCGGGCGACCTCCGCAAGCGACAGGCGGGCGATGTCTTCGGGGGGAGGCGTGGTCTCGGGCATGGCGGCTTCGGCTTATGCCATCGCGCGGGTCAGCGCAAAGCCGGCACGGCCTTGCGACGCGGCTGCAGCCGCCCGGCTGCCGGCAGTGGTGCCGGGCCGCGCAGACGGGCGAGCAGGCGGTGGCGTTCGACGGGCCCCGGCACCTCCCAGTCGCGGGTCCACCGCGCGGTGAAGCCGAAGAAGCGTTCATAATATTCGGGATCGCCGATGAGGACCAGCGAATCCGCGAGCCCGCCGTCGGCAGCGTCCAGCATTGCGTCCATCAGCTTGCGGCCGATCCCGTCGCGCTGCCTGTCAGGACGGACGGCAACGGGCCCGACGAGGACGAGAGGGACGCGCCGGCCGTCAGCAGTCGCGAGTTCGACCGGCCAGCATTGCAATGTGCCGACAAGCGCTCCGGTCTCGTCAAAGGCGGCGAGCGACAGGCCGGGCAGCGTTTCGACGCCGGCGCGCAGCTTATATGCCGTCCTGCCATGACGGTCCGGTCCGAACGCGGCGTCGAGCAGATTTTCCACATCGGCGGGTTCGGCAGCGGCAATCGGGGCGAGGTTGATCAATCCTGGGGCGCTTTCCGTCTGGCGAATGAGCTTGGCGAATCCGCGCGCCTCTATCTATTTTGCGGTGAAAGGGAAGGGCGAATCACCAGGCAATGCATGCAGCTTCATGGCCTTTTCCACAGCCGCGGTGGAAAGCGCTGTGGAAAAGGCTGTGGATGCGGCCCGCCATCCCGGCGCTTGCGAGCCCGTCAACGACTTGCCCGATTTTGAGGCAGCGTCTACCGCAGCAGCGCAATCGAGCGAGACCTCAATGACCACACCACCCATTCTGAACGGCCTTGTCCCGGCCAGGCTGGCGCCCAAGACCAGGCGAATCTTCCTGGAAGAATTCGATCTGCCCGTCGACATCGGCTTTCACGACTTCGAAGTGGGCAATCCGCAGCGGCTGCTCGTCTCCATCGAAGTATGGGTCGATGAGGCGAGCTTCGCGGCGGAGGACAATGTGGCTGCGGCATGGAATTATGATTTCCTGCGCACCGAGATCGGGAATCTCGTCGAAAAGCGCCGGTTCAACCTTCAGGAAACCCTTGCCCGGGCGATCTATGACCTGGTCGCGGCGCGGGCGGGGGTGACGGCGCTGCGAGTCTCGACACGGAAGCCGGACATCTATCCCGATTGCGCCGGCGTCGGCGTGGAACTGGCGTCGTTCTGAATTTGTTCGTTGCGTTTTGCGACAATTTTATTGCGTAAAACGCAATTTATCGATCCCTACTCCAGTGGAAAATTACGCGCGCAGGGCTTCAGTCCCTCGATGACCACGCGATAGTCCGCGCGGGCGGCATCTGCCGCCTCGGGCGCGAGGTCCGTCGTCGAGCTGTCCGGCAATTCGGGCGGCAAGGTGCAGGCCAGGCGATACCATAACAGGCTGTCCGGCTCGGGCGGGGCGGCGCTTTCGTCCACCATTTCGCCCAATGCCACGGCCCAGCGCGGCGATTCGCCGGGCCGTCGCAAAACGCTGAGCGAAACCGGCCGGCCATCTTTCGTCCGCAGGAAGATCTGGGTCTCGCTCTCCCCCGGTAGCGATCCCGGCACATAGAAAGCGTCACCCACCCGGGTGATGATCGGTGGAGCGTCCGACGCCGAAAGGTCGCGCAACACGCCACGCGCGCGGCTTTCCATTTGCGGCGACCACCAGAGCTGTCCGTAGGGCGCTGCGATTCGAACCTCGCCCGACTGACCTGAAGGAACGTCCGCAAAGAGCAGCAGCCGCGCCTTCTTCAGCTTTGGTGAGCGATTCGCTGAATCCATGGGAATGTCGGCCAGCCATGAAATTTCGCCGGGGAGGCCCTTCTTGCCACCTAGCAGGGCGAGCAGCCGACCCTCGAGATAATAGCGTCGCGTGCCGGCTGGAGCGCCGGCTGCATCTTCTCCTTTCAGGCGGATCGCGGAGGTCACTTCGACGTCGGCCACGGCGTCCGATCGCTCGGCCAGCGTGACCAGATCTGCGTAGGTGAACTCCGGATTTTCGACGATTCGCGAAGATGATTGCGCTACCACCGGAGTCGCGGAAAACGCTGTCAAAATGAACATGGCGACCAGGGTCCGGCGCATACCTCTCCCTTTCTCTAAGACTTCGTAACCGTTCGGAAACGGCCTGACAGGCGGGTTTCGCATAGCGCGGGTGATGGGTTCAAGCGTAGGACAAAGGAATTGCGTCGCGGAAAGTGTCGCGATAAGGACACACATCCCGTCAATAATTACTGAACGAAGACGGTGCCCGCTGGACCTGTCGGGACGCCCCCAAATGGGCGGCCCGCAGCCTTTGAAGCTTATGGATTGGAGGGAGTGTCGTTCCTTAATGGCTTACGCTGATCAATCGATGAGCTCCCGCCGGGTCGTGGCGATCGCAATTGTCGCGCTGCTGCATGCAGTGATCGGCTATGCGTTCGTTACCGGTCTGGCATACAACGTCGTGAAGAAGGTCGCCCAGGATCTGAAGACCTTCGACGTCGAGGAGGAGCCGCCTCCCCCCGAGGAGCTGCCGCCGCCGCCGCCGCCCGAACAGAAGGTTGAACCGCCGCCCGTTCTGGCTCCGCCGCCGATCGTGTCGGTGCCGAGTCCGGCTCCGCCGCCGGTGACGACCGTTCGTGAAGCGCCGCCTGTCGTGATCACGCCGACCGCGCCGCCGGCTCCGCCGCCGCCGCCGAAGCCCGTGGTCTCCGCGCCGGCCAAGCCGCGCGGCAACCCGGCCAACTGGATCACGACCGACGATTATCCGTCGCGTGCCCTGCGTGAGGAGCGGGAAGGCGTCACTGTCGTCGCGTTCGACATCAACACCGAAGGGCGCGTCGAAAATTGCCGCGTCACCTCGTCCAGCGGATCTTCGGATCTCGACGAGGCCACCTGCCGCAACCTTCAGCGGCGCGGACGATATACGCCCGCCAAGGGTGCGGATGGCAATCCGATGAGGTCGACCGACACACGCCGTGTTCGCTGGCAAATGCCGCAAGACTAAAGACCCGGCGATGCCGGTGCCCGTGAGAGGGCGGTCCGGCTGAGCCAATGCAACCAATTCGACGAAGAGGAAGAACATCGAATGGCTACTCCCGCTGCCGCCGCTGCCGGCGAGAATCCCTATGGCCTGATGGCTGCCCTTGAGCAGGGCGGCACCATTGCCTGGACCGTCTTCATCATCCTCGTGGTGATGTCGGCCGCTTCCTGGTACATCATGTTCACCAAGCTGCTCGAGCAGCAGAAGATCCTGAACCAGGCGAAGCGTGTCCGCGCCTCCTTCTGGAGCAGCCCGAGCCTCAGGGACGGTGCGAACAAGCTCGAGAAGAACTCGGCCTACCGTCAGATCGTCGATGACGGCCTGCGCGCTCAGGACGAGCACACCAAGCTGACCGATCCGGTCGATCAGCATGACTGGCTGCTCGGCTCGCTGTCTCGCAGCCAGCAGGCGATCAACTCCAAGCTCGGCACCGGCCTCGCGGTTCTCGCTACCGTGGGTTCGACCGCGCCGTTCATCGGCCTGTTCGGCACCGTGATCGGCATCTATCGCGCTCTGATCAAGATCGGCGCTGCCGGCCAGGCTTCGATCGATGCCGTCGCCGGTCCGGTCGGTGAGGCGCTGATCATGACCGCTCTGGGTCTGGCCGTGGCCGTTCCGGCGGTGCTGGGCTACAACTGGCTGATCCGCCGCAACAAGGTGGTCGCCGAGCAGATCGCGGCCTTCTCGACCGACGTCCACGGCTATATGGTGTCGAACGGTGCGGTTAAGCCGACGCTGATCAGCGCCAAGCCGGCTGCTCCGGCCGCCGCCAAGCCGGCGACGACTGCCAGCAAGGCGTAAGAAACGGGCCGGCGCGGCCCCTGGGGTCGCGCCGGAACCACCGGGTCGTTCCGTCGGTCTGCGGGCCGGCGAAGTTTGAAGTAGGACAGGATCTCACCCTATGGCCATGAGTGCAGGGCCCGCCGAAGACGACGCGCCGATGTCCGACATCAATACGACGCCCCTCGTGGACGTCATGCTGGTGTTGCTCATCATCTTCCTCATTACCGTTCCCGTCGTCATCCAGACGGTTCCCGTCAATCTGCCCAAGGTTGTGTTCGAGCCGACGACGACGAAGCCTGAGAATGTTTCGCTTTCGGTGCGCGCCACCGGAGGCAAATGCGAAGTATTCTGGGGGCAAACCTTGGTCACGCCGCAGGAGCTTCTCGATCGTGCGGTTGCCAAGCTGAAGCGTGAGATCGACAGACAGGGCGGGCCGACGGCGCCTGGCCTGGAACTGCCGGAAGCGCATATCCGCGGTGACGTCAACACACCTTACCGTTGTATCGGTGGCGCCATCTTCACCATGCAGCGTGCCGGTTTCGCTCGCGTCGGATTCATTTCCGAGCCGCCCGCCGGCTACACGTCGCAGCGCCTCTGATCTGGAGTAACCATCATGGCAATGGCAGCAAGCACCACTGATGGCGAACCGATGATGGATATCAACACGACGCCGTTGATCGACGTCATGTTGGTGCTTCTCATCATGTTCATCATCACCATTCCGATCCAGACCCATGCCGTGAAGCTGGATCTGCCCGTCGACGACCCGAACCAGAAGGAGCCGCCGCCCATCGATCCGGTCAAGAACAAGGTCACCATAACCCCGCAGGGGCAGGTGCTTTGGAATGGCAGTCCGGTCAGCCTGACCGTTCTTCGCCAGTATCTCGATCAGACGCAGACGATGAATCCGGTTCCGGAGCTTCACCTGCAGCCCGACCCGCAGGCCCGCTATGAGGTGGTGGACGAAGTTCTCGCCGTCACCAAGCGCGCTCAGGTCGAGAAGATGGGCTTCGTCGGCAACGAGGCATACGCGACCTGGTAAATCGGTCGCCTGTCTTCGGACGAGGTTGAATAAGGGGGGCGGACCGCAACTTCCGCCCCCCTTTATATGTTGACGCTTTTTCACCGGATTGCCCGGTGCCGATCCGTCCCGGCGCCTGGCTGATCGATGGCCGATCGCGCCTGCCGCCACGTGACCCGCCATATCGTCATGGGATCCGAATGGCTGTTGCCCGGACTCAAACGATGACGAGACGGTCGTCAGCGAGCGATTGCAGCAGCCCCACCATGCCGCCCCAGCTTATGCGCGGATCGAAATCGCCGGCGGCGGCATTCACGAGCGCGAGGCCGCTCTGGCAACCGATGATTTCGACGCCGGCATCGAGAGCATCGGCGAGCATCGTTGCGCGGCCAGGCAGGCCGGCGGCGGCATAGTCCGCCGCGTCGTCGCCGTTCAGAAGCGCCACCGACCGCTCCTGCAGGAAAATGCGCGCCCGGCCACCCAGCGCCGCCTGCGACAGCGCCAGGACAAGAGCGGTTCGGAATCGCTCGGGATCGGCGGCGGCCAGGATGATGGTGATGCCCCTCACGGATTGGATGTCCCGGGGGCGCATCGCCGGCGGGGCATCATATGCGAGCCATGACCGACGGGGACGGCGGCGTCCACATTCGGCGCCTTCATGTCGCCGAACAGCGGCATCCCGGGTCCTTTGGCATCCGCAATGTGCGAAAGCGGAAGCCGAGCGCATCGACGAGCAGCAGTCGGCCCGCGCTGTCCTCTCCAAACCCGGTGATACAGCGGATCACCTCCATGGCGGCAAGGCTGCCCAGCACGCCGGTAAGCGCTCCCAGGACGCCCTGATCGGCGCAACTCGCGTCGGGTCGATCGGGATCGTCACCAACGAAGCAGCGATAGCAGGGCTTATCCGGTTCCCAGCCGCGATAGACGGCGAGTTG
>Ga0164243_10016794_pt1 | contig 10004 bp, 10 predicted proteins | sample OricompcompostOP_FD_108781 | JGI IMG/M metagenome (GOLD analysis project Ga0164243, IMG submission 108781) | Organic Plus compost microbial communities from Emeryville, California, USA - Original compost - Organic plus compost (OP) | ecosystem: Engineered > Solid waste > Mixed feedstock >... | reverse complement strand
GCGGCCACTTCCCCTCAGAGAACGCCGCGTTGAAGTGCGTCTACATGGCGCTGATGAGCCTGGACCCGACCGGCAAGGGTCGCCGCCGCTGGACGATGCGCTGGAAGGCACCTCTGAACGCCTTCCAGATCACCTTCGAAGGACGCCTCACCCCCACCACCAGCAACTAACTCAACAACCAAGATCAGCCGTTGATTGGACAGACCCAGTTTGTTGGGTGAGCGGCCTGGGTGGGGCCGTGGTGATCGTAGTGGGCTTGTTCGGCTTCAGCGGGGGTGAGGTCGTCGCAGGCGGTGTGTAGACGTTGGTTGTTGTACCAGTCGACCCAGGTCGGCGTGGCGATCTCGACGTCGGTCAGCGACTGCCAGGGGCCGGCGGGTTTGATGATCTCGGTCTTGAAAAGGTCGATCGTCGACTCGGCGAGGGCGTTGTCCAGGGCATCTCCGATCGTGCCGACGGACGGGGCGATCCCAGCCTCGTTCAGGTGGTCGGTGTACCGGATGGCGAGGTATTGCGCCCCGGCGTCCGAATGATGAACGAGGCCGTGCAGATCAGTGGCGCCGGCGCGGAACCGGGCGGCCACTGCCATCTCCAGAGCGTCCAGGACCAGTCCGGTGCGCATGTGGCCGGCCGCTGTCCAGCCGATGATCCGGCGGGCGTAGACGTCGATGACGAACGCGACGTAGACGGTGCCCGATGTGGTGGCGACGTAGGTGAAGTCGGTGACCCACAGCCGGTTCGGGGCGGGCCGGTCGAAGCGGCGCCGGACCAGGTCGGCGGGCCGGGCGGCCGCCGGATCCGGCACGGTGGTGCGATGCCTGCGGCCGCGGACCGCGCCCCGCAGGCCCATCTCGCGCATCAGGCGCTCGATGGTACAGCGGGCCACAGGTATGCCCTCGCGATTCAGTTGCAGCCACGCTTTCCAAGCTCCGTAGACGCCGAAGTTGGCGGCGTGGACCCGGGCGATCTCCCGCTTGAGCGTCTCTTCCCGCTCGGCTCGGGCGGTCACCGCAGGGCGGTGCACGGCGTCGTAGTACGTGGACGCCGCGACGGGCAGCCAGTGCTCGGACAGCACGCGGCAGATCGGCTCGACTCCCCACCGCGCCCCGCGCTCGCCGGTCCGGTCCTTGTGCTTGGCGATGAACGTCACGAGGTCTTCTTGGGCCGGTCGAGCTCGGCCAAAGAAAATCGAGGCCGCCCGCAGGATTTCGTTTGCCCGCTTCAGCTCGCGGACCTCGGCCCGCAGCCTACGCAGCTCCACCGACTCCGCAGTGCTGGTCCCCGGGCGCTGCCCAGCATCAACCTCGCCCTGACGGATCCACTTGCGCAGCGTCTCCCCAGTGCCGATGCCGAGCCTCCCGGCGACCGAGCAGATCGCCGCCCACTCGGTCGATGATCTGGCCGGACCTCGGCCACCAGCCGCACCGCACGCTCCCGAAGCTCGGCCGGGTAGTTCCTCGAAGGACGTGACATACACTCCATCTCCTCACGAAGTGGAGTCTCCGAACACACCGGGGTGGTTCACATTGTGCTCAGCCGCCTGCGCTGGGACGGCTGCACCCAGGACTACCTGCGGCGACGCCTCGCCGAGGGCAAGACACGCCGCGAGATCATCCGCTGCCTCAAGCGGTACGTCGCACGAGAGATCTACCAGCTCGTCGCGTCCAAGAACACCACGGCCAGTCACCCCGCCGCCGGCTCCTTCATGGTCCTCGTGTTCGTGCTGTCCGCCCCGCCATGACGGGCCCGCTCGGCGCGTACCCAGTCGCGAAGCGTGCCCCGGCTCATCCCGAGATCCTGAGCCACCCCGGCGAGGGTGTGACCCGCATCCGACAGGTACAGGGCGACAGCATCCGCCTTGAACTCCGGCGAGTAGAACTTCATCACCATAAAGGACATCTCTTCCTCAGCCCCAGGCAGGGCCTGATCGAGGTGTCCACCACCCAGGGGGAAGTGCCGAAGACCGTCCTGACCTGGCACTTCGCCGTTAGGAGTCATCGCACCGGACGTTTTGTGGCGGGGTGCTGTGACCAGATCGAAGCCGGGGAGGGCAAGCTCTACCTCGCGTCCGTACACGACGCGCTCTCACACCGGGGCCTCGGCAACGCGATGGGACCCCGGTACAAGATGCCTTGCAGGCATGTCGTGGCAGACCCCGTCAGCACCTTCCTGTCAGTACCGTCCAGCCACAATCGGCCCGATTTCACAAGGGCGCAATCTTGCAACACGTGCATGAAATTGCGGCACTCTGGCATTGCCTCGAGGGGGGCCCACAGTGCTTTAGTAGTGAACGGCCCGGCCTGACGATCGCCATAGCGAACGCGATGCGACCCCAGGGACAAGCCCTTTCCTGCACGGCGAGCAGGAGCCGACCGAAGCCGATCATCTACCAACTCGTCAACGCTTCCCAAATCCGCTTGCCTCCATAGACCTGCGTCCTGCTCCGGACGGGGCCCGCCTCTGAAAGAGGAACCATGGCAGACTCCAACTCCGTACGTGAGGTATTCGACACTCTGCTGCATGGCGGACTGCCTGATTCGGTAAGGGAAGAGACGGCACGACTGTTCAGTCACGAGATCTTCAATCCGCGCAGCAATCTCACGGAAGATCAGCGGAGTAGGTTGAATCTGCAGCGGTTGCGGCATGTCTCTGAGGAACTACCCAAGGGAACCAACCTTGCTCTGAATCCAGAGCTGATGTTCACTCTCGTCGCGGCCGCTGCTGTCGTTGATCCGGCCCTGTCAGCCACTATGATTATTCACCACGGACTCTGTCTGTCGTTTTTGGAGGATTTCGGGACCGAACTTGACTGGTTGAATCCAGTCAAAGAGGAACTCGCTGCTGGCAGGACAGTTGGATCCTTCATGGTCACCGAGGTTGGACATGGCAACAGTCAGCTGTCGGTGCGAACGGAAGCGAAATATGACAGGCAGACCGGCGACTTCGTCCTGCATACACCCGACCTCGGCGCTCAAAAGTTTATGGCGAACACTGGCCTCGACGGTGTTCCCAGGATCGCCGTGGTGCTCGCACGCCTCATCGTGGACGGAATAGACCGTGGCGCCTTTCCCTTCCTCGTTCAACTTTCCGACGGGCATAAGTCTTTGCGGGGTGTGCACACGGCAAGGATATATTCGACTGCTATGCTAATGGATTACTCGCTCACGCGCTTTGACTATGTGAGGTTGCCACATGCGAACTGGCTTAGTGACACTGCGTCGATCAGCGACGATGGTATCTTCACTGATCCGCTGACAAGCCGTGACGAGCGTCTATTGCGCTCCATCTCGACGCCTCAGAATGTGTGCACGGGAATGTCAGACGCAATGGCTACCGTCAGTCGGATTTCTGCTGCATCAGCCTTGCGTTTCTCCACTCAGCGCCGAACTACCGCGAGGATAGGGACCCATCTCCCAGTTCTGGAATACACAACACAGCAACGCCCACTCTTCGGCTGCCTGGCAGAGGCCATGGCGATCTCTTGCCTCGCCAACGCCGCCCGTTCCACACGCATTGAATCAATCAAAGGATGGCGGCACGGCGAGCGCCCCCGTCCCAGCAGCGTAGACACCATGACTTGGGCGCCTTGGGTGTCCAACAACCGCGATTTATCGATGACGAAGGTCATGGTGGCCTGGGCAACTGAACGCATCACCGAAGAGTGCCGGCTGCGCTGTGGAGTGCTGGGCGCTCTGACTGTCAGCCGCTTTCTAGACTACCAGGGGCTAGGTCATATGCTGAACGCTGGCGGCGGCGACAATCTTCTCATTGTCCTGGATACCGGGCGGTCACTTGCGTCCAACGCCTCGGAGCTTCCGCCTCCTGATTCATCGCTACGCACGCAGGAATCGGACCTACTGGATCAGGAGTTGTGGCGTGAGCTGCAGCGTTGCAGGGTGTTCTACCTCGCTATGCACGTCAGTAGCGCTATAGCCCAAATTTCCCCGCAGGCCCGTGATTCCTTCGAGGCCTGGAATCCTGAGTTGATGCAGGTTCGTGAGTTGGGCGAGGCATATGGCCATGGGCTCGTCCTCGAGAGCATGCTCACCGCGGTCGACAAACTACCCGCTGGTGAGGGTGCGGACGTGGCGCGCACGCTGTGTGCCATTTATGCTCTGGAACAGTTGGCTCGGAATGCTGCCTGGTTTATCTGTGAGGGTTTACTCAGCATCGAGCAAGTAAGGGATATCGGTCCGACGCTCGACAAACTCGCCCGGTCCCTCGCGCCGCACACAGATGACCTTGTTGCAGCATTTGCCGCGAACGGCTCCCTCGCACGTTCGCCGCTCCTAACGGACGACTATATCCAGGCGATCAGCACGATGGCGGTGGAATGATGACCCCCTTTGCTGTGATTTCCGGTATAGGCACCTGCCTGCCACCGCGCTCAGTGAGCAATGACGAGCTCTCGCTGACCATGGACACTTCGGACACATGGATCCGTCGCCGGACGGGAATCGCTCACCGACGCTGGGTCGATCCGGGCACCAGCACCGGCGATTTGGCCGTCGCGGCGGGTGGCGCGGCGCTGGCCTCGGCCCGCTCAACAGACGTCGACCTCTTGGTGCTGGCGACGACCACTCCGGACCGGCACTGCCCGGCCACTGCCCCGGAGGTGGCTGCCCGGATCGGCTTGGCCGGGGTGTGCGCATTCGATCTCTCCGCCGCTTGTTCCGGCTTCGTCTACGCCCTGGCGATGGCCTCATCAGCGATCAGCAGCGGGGCATTCCGCGGGGTCTTGGTCATCGGGGCGGACACCTACTCGACCATCATCAACCCTCGGGACCGGGAAACCGCGGTGATCTTCGGTGACGGCGCTGGAGCCGTCGTGCTACGTGCGGGCACGGCGGAGGAATCCGGTGCTGTATATGCCACCGACCTCGGCAGCGACGGTACGCGGTCGGAATTCTTCGAAATTCCAGTCGGTGGATCACGCTGCCCAGATCACGAGCAGTTGTTCCCGCACGAGACCCGGTACGTGACGATGCGCGGTCGCGAACTCTACGTCCACGCGGTGCGCCGCATGACCGACTCCTCACGTCGAACCCTGGCAAGCACGGGCTGGCAGGCGAAAGAACTCGGTGCCTTCATCGCACACCAGGCGAATCAGCGCATCCTGGACGCCGTCAGCCACAATCTCGGCATCCCCGGCGACCGTGCCATCAGTCATCTAGCCCAGGTAGGAAACACCGCAGCGGCGTCTGTGCCGCTCGCCCTAGCCCATGCGGTCACCCAGCAGATTACCTCGGCTGGTGACAAGGCCCTGCTCACCGCATTCGGCGCCGGGTTGACCTGGGGAACGGTGGCGATCACCTGGCCGGATGCCACCCCGATCATAGGCGAACCAGCACCGGCACTCAGCGCCGCTGCTATGCCGCCACTCGCGCCTAAGGGCTGTCCCGTAATGCCCGGCGGGCGCGCGGCGAGGTGCCGCATCTGACGCCGCGCGCTGATCCACCGGGAATTACGGGACAGCCCATAGAAGGTACGCGTTAACCAGTCACTGAAGGGACTTGCTGTGTCCGACATATACCCGAGTTTGGTTCAGTTCCTCAGGGAGCCGCCTTTTGAGGTGACAGCCGAGATAACTCGGGATGCCACGTTCAATGACCTTGATGTGGACTCACTGGGGGTGATGGAATTGGTCATTTGGATTTGCGAACCGCTGGGCATCGACCCTGACGACATCGAAACCCCCCACAACCTCACTGTCCAGGCCCTGCTTGACCAAGTTGAGAAACTCTCTCCGGACGGGACGAAGTGACAGGCGATGCAGTCGTCGTGACCGGTCTGGGCCTCGTCACGCCGGCCGGGATCGGTGTGAAAACAAGCTGGGACCGGGTCTGCAGGGGTGTGCCCACCGCTGCTCGGGACCCTGAAATCGAAGGCCTCCCCGTCGATTTCTCCTGCCGGGTACCCGACTTCGACAGCTGCTTGTCCGCCATCGGAAGGCAGCCCTGGCGACTCGACAGGTATACCCAGTTCGCGCTGGCGGCTGCCCAGGAAGCCATCCAGGACGCGGGGTTGGAGCCGGAGGATTGGGACAGGCCACGCGTCGGAGTGGTCGTGGGAACAGCAGCCGGCGGTGTGGGCACATTCGAGCGGGAGCACAAGCGGCTCCTCGGCAAAGGACATGCGCTTCTGTCTCCCGCGCTGATGCCGATGTTCCTGCCGAACATGGCGGCCGGGCAGCTCGCCATCGCTTTCCATGCCACAGGACCGAACTTGAGCGCGTCCACCGCCTGCGCCTCTGGAGCCACAGCCATCGGCCTTGCACTCTCACTCCTGCGTGCGGGCAGCTGCGACATCGTCCTGGCCGGCGGCGCAGAGGCCATGATCACTCCACTGTGCACAGCGGCGTTCGCCAAGATGGGAGCCCTCTCCCGTCGCCGGGATGATCCCGAGCGGGCCTCGCGGCCTTTCGACTCCGCACGCGACGGCTTCGTGATGGGCGAGGGCGCAGCCATCCTCGTGCTGGAACGTTACGGTCACGCGCAGTCCCGTGGCGCGTTGCCCCGAGCCGTCCTGGCCGGATACGGCGCCTCCGCAGACGCTCATCATGCTGTCGCGCCCCATCCAGACGGGCGGGGAGCCGAACTTGCCTTGCGCAGAGCTCTGGGTGATGCCGGGGCTGCACCGGAGGAGGTCGGGCACGTCAACGCTCACGGAACCAGCACCACGCTCAACGATCTCACTGAGTCGGCTGCGATTGCACGAGTCATGGGGCCGGCGGCCCCTGCCGTCACTTCGACCAAAGGTGTCACTGGGCACACGCTGGGCGCAGCGGGAGCGATCGAGGCAGCCTTCACCGTGCTTTCCGTACAGAACGGCCTGATTCCGCCCACCGCGAACGTGCAAAGTGTGGATCCCGCGATCGAACTTGACGTGGTTACAGGCGCGGCCAGGCCCGCCCAGCTGCAGTTGGCACTGAGCAACTCGTTCGGTTTCGGCGGCCATAACGTCGTGCTCGCCTTCGGAACGGCTGACTGCTTGTCTGGAGGTACCTGATGACGGGCTTCATCCAGACGAGCAAGCCTGCGGTGGTACACGTTTTTCCGGGACAGGGAGACTTTGCTCTGCGCATCCTGCGCAGGGCCGTGACAACGCACCCCATCGTCAGGGGAGCTGTGCAAGAGGTGTTCGCAGAGGTCGACGTCGCCGTCGCAGAACTGGGGATCGGCCCGCTGAACCCGCTTACGCGGATGCCCGCACAGCGTACTGCTCGGGCTCCAGCGCCTGTCGGCGGTGACCAAGCCGCTCTGTTCGCCGCATGCCTGAGCACCCACGTGGCGCTCAATGAAGCCGGGTACGCCCCCGATCGGCTTGCCGGAGTGAGCTTCGGTGAAATCACCGCCCTGACGGCCGCCGGAGTCTTCACTGTGGCCGACGGAGCCAGAATCTGTGTGAAGCTCGCCCGCATCCTGCCTCGTGACAAGGGCGGGCTGCTGTGGCTCAGCACCGGCGAGACAGAGGCGACCCGCCTTCTGGCCACATTAGGCGACCCACGTCTCTCACTCGGCTGCGTCAATGGCCCGAACCAGTGCGTGATCTCGGGATCCTTGACCGCGCTTGCGGCCTGCCAGCATCTCGCGGAGCAGAACGGGGTTAAGGCCTCGATGCTGCGATTGCGCTATTACGCCCATCATCCCGATCTGGCCTCCGCCGCGTCACAGTTTGAGTCGACACTACGGAAGTTCACTATGAGACCACCACGTAAAGCCGTCTTCTCTGCGGCGCACGGCCGTGCGTACCGCCGGGACGAGGACATCCCTCATGCTCTGGCCCAGTGTCTTGTCCAGACAGCCCACGTTCCTCGCATGATCACCGCAGCCTGCGCTGGCGGACCCGCCCTGTTGTTTGAAGCCGGTACGGGCACGTCGGCGACACAGGGGGCCGCTCACCTGTCATCGGTGAAGACCAGGACTCCTCTGGCCGATGAGTCCTTCCCTTGGCCAACCCCGAGCCAGCTTCACACCACCGACAGCCCCGATCCCGGGAGACAGACTTGACAGTCATCGCCTCACAGCTGCTTGAACCCATCGGCGTACTCGGCATGGGGACCTACCTACCTGTACACCGACGCACTAACGACGAGGTTGCAGCCATGACGCCGGGTCTGTCCGCACAATGGATCACGCAGCGCACTGGTGTCCATGCACGGCACATTGCCGCCGCCGACGAAGCAGCATCGGACCTGGCCGCAGCGGCCGTTGTACGAGCGCTGGCTGCGGCCGGCATTGACGCCGCCGAACTCGATCTGATCATCTTGGCCACAGCAACACCCGACGAACTTGGGCCCGCCACAGCGTGTCGCGTGCAGGGCCTTACTGGAGCACATCGTGCAGTCGCCCTGGACGTCACGGCAGCGTGCGCAGGGTGGCTCTTCGCCGCCCGGGTAGCCCACGACTGGCTCCGTCACGACCCAAGGGCCTGCTACGCTGCGGTTGTCGGCGTCGAATTATACTCGCGCTTCCTGGATCCCACCGACCGTGCCACCGCCGTCCTGTTCGGCGACGGCGCCGCTGCAGCCGTACTAGGCCCGGTTGCCGCAGGCACCGGCTTCCGGGACTTCCTCCTAGGAACGGACGGCAACGGGGCCGACCTGGTACTCGTCCCCGCGGGCGGCAGCCGTCAGCCTGCTAGTCGCGCCACAATCGAAAGCCGCGGCCACACAATCCGGATGCGCGGACAACAGGTCGCCTCGTTCGTCGCCGAGACGTTCCCCCGCCTGGTCCGCGAATGTCTCAATCGTAACGGCCTCTCCATCGAGGACATCGACGTCTACGCCAACCATCAGCCTAACCCCGTCATGCTCCGCAATCTGGCCAAGAAGTCAGGCATCCCCATGGACCGGCTCATCATTGTCGGAGACGAGGTCGGCAATATCGGAGCCGCCAGCGCACCCTACGCCCTGGCAGCCGCCGCCGCACGAGGTCACCTGAAGCAGGGCTCCCGCGTACTGATGACCGCTTATGGCGCCGGGCTGACCTGGGCCGGCGCCCTGCTCACCTGGACCGGAGCAGCCGTTCATCACGCAAGTGTTCCGAGCTCTGCATGACCATCCGGTTATGTAGAGCCCCTACCGACGTAAGGAGGACCTTTGGTGAACTCACCCTTTGTGCGACTGGCCTCCCTGATGACGTCAGCTGGCTTCGCCCAGTCAGCTGACCACAGCGGCAGCTGTGCCCCCGGCCCCGATGCGGACCAGGCTATCGACTACCTGCTCGTGGCCCTTCGAGTGGACTGGCTCCTCATCCTGCGCCCCGGCTCATTGCAGGACATCCCGAGCATTCCACCGGGCCTCAGTACCCTCTGATAAGCACTCCGACACCGTGATTCGGAGCTGCTTTATTCTGCCCGAATTCCACCCATTACCATGCTTCTTACACCCAGTAGAGTCTGTAATGAGACACGTACGGCAGGCCTATCGCCGGCAGCGAGCGGAAGAGGGCGGGGGACAGCACGACGGCCCCCTTCGCAGTCCCGGCATGGGCCTTGTCAAGTTGCCGATGGTATAGGTGAGTTGGGGCAGGTCGGTGGTGCTGGCTGTGCCGGGACCGCTCCAGCCGCCCGCACCGTCAGCCGCACCGGACACCGACGGCGGTAGAAGCACGGGTCGTGCGGCTGCGGCTCGAATACCGCATCGGCCCACTGCGGCTGGCCGCCCGCACCAACATCGCCGCCTCCACCGCCTATCGCATCCTGCGCCGGCACGGCCTGCCCGTCCTGGCCGCCGTCGACCGGGCCACCGGTGAACCCGTCCGCCGTTACGAACGCGCACGGCCCGGCGAACTGATCCACATCGACGTCAAGAAGCTGGGGCGCATCCCCGACGGCGGCGGCCACAAGGTCCTCGGCCGGGCAGCCGGCAGCCTCAACAAGGACCGCCGCAACGGCACTGGATACGCCTACCTGCACACCGCCCTGGACGACCACTCCCGCCTGGCCTACACCGAAGACCTGCCCGACGAGAAGGCCGACACCTGCGCGGACTTCCTACGACG
>Ga0164243_10016793_pt1 | contig 10004 bp, 8 predicted proteins | sample OricompcompostOP_FD_108781 | JGI IMG/M metagenome (GOLD analysis project Ga0164243, IMG submission 108781) | Organic Plus compost microbial communities from Emeryville, California, USA - Original compost - Organic plus compost (OP) | ecosystem: Engineered > Solid waste > Mixed feedstock >... | reverse complement strand
GGCATCGGCGCGCGCTGGGGCGACTGAGCGGCAAGGTTCACGTGCTAGGTGGTGCGTTCTGCGAGTGGGCGCGCCACCCTCGTGGCCTGAAGAACTGAGCCGATCGGGCGTCAGACCGGCGAGCCGGAGCTGGTGCCGCCCGCAGCATGCTGCGTGGAAGAGGAGAGGAAGCGTGCCGGGCCGGCTCAACGAGAAAGCGCTGACAGCCCGCTTTGGCAGCGAAGTCGAGGTTGACGTGGGCGCGCTCGAGAGCGGCATACGCGCCGGCGCCATCCGCACCTTGCTCGAGAAGCGTCTCGTGCTGTCCTTTCGCTCTGTTGGTCTGTCACCGGAGGGGCAGGTCCGCTTCGCCAGGTCCCTGGGCGCCATCGGCAATGAGGATCGTGGCGGTATAGTCCGGGTGTCGCAGAACCCTGGCGTGAATCCCGATGCCAATGTCGCCGACTACCAGAAATCATCGCTTACCTGGCATTTCGATGGCTATTTCGGGGGCATTCCGGACTATGCCACCATCCTCAATGCCCGTGTCCTTCCTGATCATGGTGGCGAGACCGAGATCGCCAACACGGTCGCGGCCTTCGAGGATCTGCCCGAAGAAGAGAGGGCCTTCCTGGAGACGCTGGAGGTCGTCCACGACGTCGAAAGCGCGATGCGCTCGGTCTATCCAAATCCAAGCCATGCTCAGCTCCTGCGATGGCAGAAACCAGGCCAGCGCCTCTTTCCGCTGGTGTGGAGGACGAAAGCGGGCCGCAAGTCGCTTTTGCTCGGGCACAGCGCATCCCACGTCGTGGGTATGAGCCTCCCCGAAGGCCGGGCGTTGCTGTGCCGATTGTGCGAATGGGCCACGCAGGCGCGGTATGTGTACCGGCACGCATGGTCGGTCGGCGATCTGCTCTTGTGGGACAACACGGGCACGCTCCATCGCGCCGCACAGTATCCGGCGAAGAGCCACCGCGTGCTGGATCGCACTGCCCTCTTGGGAGATGGTGGCTGGCCCGGACAGCGGATTTCTTCCATCTAACGCTGAGCATGGCGGGCAACATGGGACCAGGCTTCTGTCTCTCTTAAGGGGAAGGTTGTCCGCGCACCTTAAATTTTGCTTTCACGCGCGAAAGGGCCCCGTTTGCATTCGATCGACGGCATTGATCGTTCGCCAAGGAATGTTAATCGCTGTGCGCAAATGCCGTTGCCTTGCGGCACTAGCGAACGCACAGGATCTGAATGACACAGTCGGAGCATGCGCCCGTAGCCAGTCAACGTGTCGCCGACGTGATTGCGGAGCGGATCCATTCCGGAAAATTGAAGCCGGGAGACCGGATTAAGCAGGACGATCTCGCGGCAGAGCTGGACATCAGTCGCATTCCCGTACGAGACGCCCTGCGCATGCTCGAGAGCCGCGGCCTCGTGTCCATGCAGGCAAATACCAGTGCCAGGGTCGCGGCGCTGACGGTGCGCGACATGGACCTGTCGTATCGCATTCGCGAGCAGCTTGAACCCATGCTCCTGGCTGAAAGCATTCCCAATCTCACCGAGGCCGATCACGAGGAGATGCGAGAGGCGAAGGCGCAGCTCGAGGTTGTGGCCGACGCTGAAGCCTATATGCCGCTCAGCCACAAGTTCTATTGGGCATCCTTCCGGGGGGCCAAGGCTCCTCTTCTCGAACAGATCGTCGACCGCCTCTGGGAAACCACGCATAGCTACCGCCGCGTCTACTTCGAGTTTGCACTGAAGAACGCCGAGCGGATGGAAATCATGCGCGTGGAACGCGAAATGCTGTTCGGCGTGGTCGTTCGTGGCGAAGTGGACCTCGCGCCGCGGATCCTGGCAGCGCATATTCGCCGGAGCCACATGGGGTTGCTCGAATTCGGCGAGAAGTTCGGCATGAGCCCGGATTGAGCGATGCCGGCACTGATCAGTTCAGCGACCGCAGCGATCAATCGTCGCGAGCATGAGTTCTTCAGGTGTGCGAGTAGAGCTCCCGGCCAGGGGTGGACAATTCGGCCTTCAGGACGCAACCGCTCTTCGATTCGGTGATGAAAAGCTCGCGGTTGCCCACGCCGCCGAATGCGCAATTCGTGGTGTAGATCCCTCGCGGAGAATTGATCCGCAGGATAGGCTCGCCGAGCACGGTGCTGAACATCCAGACTGCACCGAAGCCGTTGTGGCAGACGACGAGATTGTCCTCGTCGTCGATCGCCAGGCCGTCGGGACCGCTCGTTCCGCCCGATAGCTGGACGAAAACACCGACCTTGCGCAGTGAGCCATCGGGCATGATCGGGCACTTCCACACCGCGTTCGCTCGCGTGCAGGCGAGGTAGAGCACGGTCTCGGCCTTGTTGAGCACGAGTCCGTTGGGGCTGGGCAGCCTGTCGAGCATGCATTCGAGCTTACCGTCCGCGGAGAGCTTGTAGAGCCGGCCGTTTGGGTTCTGCAGGCCCGAGAGGCCCATGTCGGTGAACCAGACGTCACCGTTCTTCGCCACGGTCAGGTCGTTGAGCCCGAGGAAGGGCTCGAGCAGGTCGCGCGTCACATAGGGTTCGACCATGTTCTTTGCCGGATCGTACAGCATCAGCCCGTTCTGCCCGTCGGCGATCAGCGCGCGGCCGTCCGCCATGAACTTGAGGCCGTTGGGGTGGCCGTCGTACTCCATCTCCAGCGAGACCTTACCCGCGGGCGTGATCTTGAAGAGGCGGCCCCAGGGAATGTCGACCACCCACAGGTTATCCGTGGCGTCGAAGCTGGGGCCTTCGAGGAAGCTCGGAATGTCCTGCCCGGGAAACTGCACGTCGACCCAGTGATTGGGCGCGCAGCGTTTGCGGTGCTTCTCGGTGATCTCGGCGAAGACCTCGGCCGTGACGGCTGGCGGTGCTGCGAACATGGCTGGCTTCCTCCCTCGATTCTCGACTGGGCACTTTCAGAAATGGATACATAAATGCAAGGGAGACTGCTGCGCGGATTGACCCATCCAAGATTTAGGCGTTAGATTCCCTGGGATTCCTCGCCGGCCGATCGGCCGCGTATACATAAATGTGAAATCTCTGGGAGAGGCCATGTCGAAGCAGATGCACCTGATCAGTTTCCTGATCCACTCTCCGGTCAACCATCTCAACATGAGCTGGACGGACAAGGAGGATCGGCGCCTGGAGATGATGGCGGACATCCACCTATGGCAGGACTACGCCCGGCTTCTCGAGCGCGGCCTGTTCGACGGACTGTTCTTTGCCGACACCCCAGGCGTGCTCGACCGCTACCGCGACACGACCGACTATGCGATCCGCCACGGCATCTGCTGGCCCAACCACGATCCCACGGTCCTGCTCAGCGCGCTCATCGCCGCGACTAAGAACCTCGGCTTCGCCGCTACGGTCTCGACCGGGCCAAACCACCCCTACGGCCTCGTCAGGCAGTTATCGACGCTGGACTACATGAGCGGCGGGAGGATCGGCTGGAATATCGTCACGGGTCATCTTCGCGGAGAGCACCGGGCATATGGGCTGCCGGAACTCGCGCATGACGAGCGGTACGAACGAGCCGAAGAGTACATGGAGGTTTGCTACGCCCTATGGAACAGCGTGGGCGAGGGGGCGATCGTAGCCGACAAGGAGAGCGGCATCCTCGCCGACACCTCAAAGGTCGAGCGTGTTCACCACTCCGGTCGGTACTTCGACTGCTGGACGGTAGCGCCTGCTTGGCCTTCGCCGCAGAAACGACCCGTCCTCTTCCAGGCCGGTAGCTCGGGAAGGGGGCAGCAGTTCGCGGCGAAGCACGCCGACGTGGTCTTTGCGGTCCAGCCGAAGCTCGCGGGCATGAAGAAGTTCATGGAGCAGTTTCGCACCGTCTCGTTGACCGAAACCGGCAGGGAGACACCGGTCTCTTTCGGCATTCAGCCAGTGATCGGCGGAACCGAGGAGGAAGCGCGCAGCAAGCTTCAGACCTACAAGGATCGCATTCCCATCGAAGTGGCGCTGAGCAGGCTTGGCGGCACGCTCGGGATCGATTTCGCTGGCCACGATCTCGACCAACCCTTGAAGGAAACCGCGACGGACGCGTCGCAGGGCCTGATGAAGGCCATGACCTCGATGATGGAGACGGACACCTTCACCTTGCGCGAAGCCGCGCTGCACTACGCATTGGCGATGGGCATGCCCCAGCTGGTCGGCACTCCGGAACAAGTCGCCGATCAAATGGAACAGATCTGGCGCGAGACCGACTGTCACGCCTTCAATCTGACGCCCACAATCAATCCTGGATCGATGGAGGATTTCGTCGACCAGATCGTGCCGCTGTTGCAGAAGCGCGGCGTCTATCGCACCGAGTACACTGGTGTCACGTTCAGAGAAAATCTCGGTCTTTCCTGAAGCCTGACCGTTGCGGGCTGCCATGTTGACTACAGCTAGAAGAGGTCATGTTTACGGAATTGGACGCGGAGCAGCCTCTTGCCAGTAGCAGCGAACATCGCATTTCCGATCGCTGGTTGAACCGGTCGGTCGGGGCTTCGCCGATGCTCGCTATCGTCCATGTCCGGACAGGGCATCGAAGTGCATGGCAATCGGTGTAGCGTCTGCCATCCGCGGTATGGGGTACTCGTCGAAATTCCCCTCGACAATCGCGCTGTCCTCCAGAAATGTGGGGCGCGTCCCGACCGGCTAGATTACGCGGTGAGGCTAAGCAAATGCTCAGCATGTCGCACTGGGCCTTTTCAGGCGAGACCAAATTGTTAAATGCGCGCATGCTCGCGGTGAAGGCAGGACGGAATGAATTCGAAGCGCCGGTTTGGAACGGAATCCTCGGAGACCCGTTTGGCGCTGATAGACGCGGCAAAGCGTTTGATGCGCGCCGAAGGGTACTCGGCGGTTAGCTCGCGCCGGTTGGCAGCTTTCGCCGGGCTCAAACCGCAGCTCGTGCACTACTACTTTAGGACGATGGACGAACTCTTCGAGGCTGTGTTCCGGCGCGTTGCCGAGCAACACCTGAAGTTTTTGCAGGAGGTCGCGGATGAGCCTGATGGACTCTTCAAAATCTGGAGTCTGAGTTCCGATGGCGACCTCGCGGTCCTGACCATCGAGTTCATGGCGCTCGCGAACCGCCACCCCGGGATACGTGACCTTATCGCGCACTACTCGCTGGAATACAAAACGATCGTCGAGCCGATGATCGAGCGAACCATGCGTGCGCGCGGCCTCGACGAGAATGTTTGGCCGCCGGCAGTGATGGCTGTCCTTCTCGACAACTTGCCGACAATTCTTGCGATCAGCACTCGCCTTGGCGGAACGTCCGACTTCAAGCGGGCTCAGGACATGATCGGCAGCTATCTCGAGAAGCTGGGTGAGGAGGCCGCTTCAGAGATTTCCATTGCGGCGCGAGAGACACGGGCAAGCGGTTAGACCACCTCTTGCGCTACGGACGGCAACCACAGAAGTGCTAAGATTGGAGCGAGAATTGCCCGATCCTCGGTTCAGGGCAAAAGCGTCTGCACATTCAAGTTCTGTCCAGCGTATTGGACATAGCCACGCGACAGGGGGGCACCCGTTTGATCCGCCTCGGAGATGATCTCTGCAGGAGATCTTCCGCTTAGAGGTCCAAAAGTGATCCTGAGATCCATAATTCCGGTCTTGGTGCCTGATAGCTTGACGTTCGCCATATAGGTCGAACGTCCCCGAGGGTTCACCTCCATTCGTTCGCTACCCGAATAGACAGACTGTCCGTCATCGCTGAAATTTGCATAGGTCTTTTCGATTACGCCATCGGGTCGATGACGATAGGTGATATAGCCGCTCTTTCGCCCATAGATCTTCACATCCATGTCCTGGCTCGCCTTCGCGAAGGCTGCCACCATTGAAAGATCGGACGAAGCGTAGGGGATATCGTGCGGCACAGGTTTCGACGCGGCGGTCGCAGCAGGCTGATAGCCTGGCAGTCGCACAACTTGAATTCGCAGGCGGTCGCTGCCGCGCTGCCCTTCGATCCACATTGCCTTCGTGCCGCTCGGGGCCCACGACATCGGCGAGTAGAAAACCCAGTCCTCCTGCGTGCTGAGATTGACACCCTGGGAGCCTTCTTTTGCTTTCGAGGTCCGAAGGTCGATCAATGCCGGGCCGATATCACCTTCGCGCGCGCGCCGCACGCCCGTGACAGCATAAGTATAGGCAAACATGCTGAGGCCCATGTTTAGGCTGTCGGGATAAGGGCGCGGCATAAGGCCCAGGATCGCCAGATCGGTGTTCTGAGAGAACCGTGTGGTCATCGTTATGCCGAGCCGCTCGTCGGGTGAAAAGATTGTAGTCTCGTTGTAGCCGGGTGTATCAGTAATCGCCTCGCTGCGCCCGGTAGCCAGGTCCTGGACCACGGAGGTGGGCAGGTCGCGATGACCTGCCCCGACTAGCGAGATCGCTCTCCCGCCATCGACAAACTGCTTCACTTCCCCGCCCTTCACCGGCTGTGGCAGCACGCCGTCCGGGTGGGCAGGATCCTTTGTGAATGGATCGAGCGTGCTGATGATCTGAGGGGCGATGATCCTGTAGACGGCGCCCTCCTTCCGCAACTCCCCCAGAAACACGATGGACGAGTAGTTGGCGAGAAGCGTCGTCCATGCAATGTGCCGGTTGTCCGGAGCAACTATGATTTCCGACCAGCGGTGGGAGATGTGATCGCCGCTCGCGACCTCCTCGGGGTAGATCACCGGATAGAGGTGTGACTGCGCGCAAGTATCGATACTGGATGCGCATTCGATGACAAAATCGCCCAGAAAAATTCGTTTATTGTCAGCGAATACCATGAATCGGATGCCGTTGTCCTTCTCACGCACGGGCAGAGCCTGGCTGAAGATGGGTCGCATGTTCGAACCGTCGTCATCGATGATGGCAAGCTTCACGTGCCGCGGATCTAGGTCGCCCTTCTCCGCATAGGAAACGAGCACTTTGCCCGATGGAGTGTAAGTCGCACTACGAACGACCAAATTGGCGGAGAATGGCACAGTAGATATATCGAGTCGACCAATCGGATCGTGCCCCGATCCCTCCAGTCCGGATGCTTCGGCAGAAACTTCTGCGATCATACCAGTCGCGACAGCTAGAAGCGCTGCAAGGGTCATCTTATGCATTGATCGTTCTTCCTTGACGAATTTCGTTCAGGGCTCGTTGCCGGCGGCCTGAGCGATTTCGTCCAGCCTCTGCCGCTTCAGCACAAAGCGCTGGATCTTGCCGCTGGGTGTCTTGGGCATGGCGGCGGCGAAGTGGACCTTTCGCGGATAGGCATGAGCCGCATAATTGCGCTTCACCCATTGCTGGATTTCCTGTTCCAGCTCGGCGCCGCCCAACTGCCCTTCGCGCGTCACGACATAGGCTTCGATCACCTCGCCGCGAACCTCGTCGGGAACTGAGATCACCGCGCATTCGGCCACGGCCGGATGTGTCGCCATGACAGATTCGACTTCGAATGGCCCGATCCGATATCCGGCCATGATGATCACGTCGTCGTCGCGCGCCGAGAAGTAGAAGTATCCGTCCTCGTCGACGCGGCCGGTATCGCCGGTGATATACCAGCGGCCGTCGGCGCTGATCTTGCCCGAGGTCTTGTTCGGATCGCCATCGTATCCATCGAACCAGGCGAGCGGGCAGTTTGGCAGATCCATTGCAAGCCGGCCGGGCTCGCCAGGTTGGGCTTCAACTTCCGCCTCATCCTTGAGAATGGCGGCTGTCCAGCCGGGCATTGCGACGCCCATTGAGCCTTCCCTGATCGGGCGGCTCGCCGCGGGGTGATGATGGTTGTTGATCAGCATGCCGGCTTCGGTCTGGCCGTAGTGATCGTGCACCGCCACGCCGAGCGCAGCCTCGGCCCAGACATTGACCTCGGGCGTAAGCGGCTCACCGGCGCTCGACGCGCGGCTGAGGCTCAGTTTGCCGGGAGGTGCGATCCCCGAGCTGCGCAGCGCGCGATAGACGGTGGGCGCCGCCGCGAAATTTGTGACCTCTTCGCGCTCGAGGACGGCGAAGGTGGCCTCTGACGCGAAACCGGCTTCAAGCAGGATGCTGTCCACGCCGGTCATCAAGGTCACGAGAATGCCGAAATAGAGGCCATAGGCCCAGCCCGGGTCTGCGGCGCACCAGAACACATCGTCCCCGGCGCGGATGCCTTGACCGAACTCGCCGTAGGCGTGAAACGCCGCCAGCGCCCGGATCGGCACGATCACGCCCTTTGGGTTACCCGTGGTGCCTGAGGTATAGATATGGATGATCGGCGCGTTGCCGCCGGGCGCCGCAGGGACGAAACCGGGCGCCGCGCCGGCGACCAACCCGTCAAAGGCGAGCGCCCCTTCGGCAGCCTGACCCGTCGTGATCACTCGCCATTCGGCATTGTTCGGCATGTGCTCGCCGGGCACAAGCTTCGCGCGCTGACCCTCGTCGCAGATCACCATGCGTGCACCGCTTCCCGTCAGGCGAAAGGCAATGGCCGGCGGCGCAAAAGCGGTGAACAGGGGGACATGCACCGCGCCGAGCCGCCAGATGCCCATCAGCGCGACCAGGTATTCTCGGCTCTTGCCCATCAGGGTCGCGACGCGGTCGCCGGCACCAATGCCAAGCGAGGCGAGCGCATTGGCGAACCGTTCCGAATCCCGGCGCAGTTCGCCATAGGTCACGTCGTGTGCCGAGAGATCGGCCGCGATGATACGATAGGCCCGCTTGTCGGGATCGTGGCGATCGCACAGCAGCGTCGCCGCACAAGCGTCGGGCGCCGTATAGATGTCGAGCAATTCGCGAATGCGCCGACTGACGTAGGTTTTGGTCTCAGGCATTGTCCTATCCTCTTTCAGCGGCCTGCCCGACCATTCTTGCCCACCCCTCTTGGGTTCAGGATCAGAGCAGACAAGGCGTGCCATTCTTCCAGCAAGTCGAAGCTCATCTCCTGCCGCAGCCAGTGCTTCCCGAGGCCATGCATCGACGCGATGAGGTATCGCCCTTCGCCATCGCGTCGGGAACAAACCGGTCGAGCAGCGAAGCCAGCAGTTCCAGAGTCAATTCCTCGCGCTTGCCGAACCAGTCGTGAGCGATGTGCGTACGGTCCAACGCTTCGGCCTGGAGCACGAACAGCAGACGTGCGCGATTGGGCTTGCGAGCAAAGCGCGCGATCATTTCATGCAGCAGCTCGACGATCGCCGCCCATGTCTTTTCCGCATCCTCGCGCTGCGCTTCGACTCTCTCGATCAGGGGAGTGAGCACTTCACGCTCGCGCAGCTCGAACTCGTCGAGCGCCGCGAGCGCCAGGTCGTCCTTCGATCCGAAATAATACAACAGCTCCGCATTCGATATACCGCAGCGCTTGGCCAGCGCCTGCACGGTGAGGCCGTTAAAGCCGTGATCGCCAAGCATACGGACCGCCTCGTCGAGTATCTGCTCGCGCCGCGGCTGCGTCTTCGGGTTCCGCTTCGTCTCGCTCACACCATTCCCCGCGCTGCGGGATTTCGTGCGACCCTGTCAGGATCGGCGACGACCCGGCAGGTCGTGTCGAAGATCATGTTGGCGCGGCGGTCGACATCATAGCGCGGCCATTCAAGCCCAGGCTGCGACGGATCACCGGTCTTCACGAAATTGAGCCAGGCGCGCATCATCGTGTCCGACAGCGCATCCACTTCCGGGCCAGCGCCGATAAAGGCCGCCGGCACCTTGGTCCCGAACACGAGCGGCACCTCGGTTCCATGGGGCGATTTCAGGAGCCGGTCGAGTACGCGGGGTTCGTAGTCGACGCGGTACATGAAGACCGGTGCTGCATTCTGCCGCGCCTTGCGGTCGGCTTGTTCGACCGAATGGCTCCGGAACATGCGGTCGGTCATCGTCGATGTCACCCAGTAGCTCGGATCGCTGTCCGGATAGGCGGCGCGGTAAGCGTCGAATGCCGGACCGGCCCGCTCGCCGAATTCGGTCTCGAAGCGCTTCCGCGCGTTCTCGCTGCTCATCCTACCGAGTTCAGGATCACTTGCCATGAACAGCGTCGCTTCATCCTTACAGGTG
>Ga0164243_10016791_pt1 | contig 10005 bp, 9 predicted proteins | sample OricompcompostOP_FD_108781 | JGI IMG/M metagenome (GOLD analysis project Ga0164243, IMG submission 108781) | Organic Plus compost microbial communities from Emeryville, California, USA - Original compost - Organic plus compost (OP) | ecosystem: Engineered > Solid waste > Mixed feedstock >... | reverse complement strand
AGAGCAGCATGATGATGTTGGCAGTGACCACCAGCGACGGGTCGACGTCCCACTTGACCGCGGCGGCACCGACGGCGAGGAGGGTGGCGATCGCGCCCCCGACGACCTGGAGGTAGAACGTCGGCAGCCGCCGGCGCTGCATCGCCGCCTGCGTGCGGTCGATCAGCAGAGCGGAGGCGAAGGCCAGCGAGCAGACGATCCACTCGCCGCCCAGCATGAAGGCAACGCCCGCGCACATGACGCCCCAGCCCAGCGTGACGGCATACCTGCGGCGGTGGTGTCCCGACGAGGTGAGCCGGGCGACCTCCGCGCGCGCCTCGGCGAGGTCGACGCGGTTGGCGAGGATGTCGCGCACCAGGTGGTCGATGCGGGTGAGGTCCTCGTAGTCGATGTCTCGCTGCTTCACCGTGCGGATCTGCGTGAGGGGCAGGTCCTCGGGTGAGGCCTGGTAGCCGATCGAGAGCGTGGTGAAGGTGACGTCGACCGTGGCGGTGGGCAGGCCGAGGTGGTAGGCGACCGCCTGCATCGTGGCGGTCACGTCGGCCGCGCCGGCGCCGTTGTCCAGCAGGAGCTCGCCGATCCGGAGGCTGAGGTCCATGACAGCGGGGATCGACCGCTCCTGTTCGGTCATGACTCCCATCGTCGCAGACCACCGGTGTGCCACGCTGGGGGTGTGCACATCGAGTTCCGTGGCTCCCCACGCCCGACCCTCGGGGTCGAGTGGGAGCTGGCGCTGGTCGATCGCCACAGTCGCGATCTGGTCAACGGTGCTGATGCTCTCATCGACCTGTCTGTACCCCGGTTGTCCCATCCCGAGCGCCTCCATCGGGAGCTGCTGCGCAACACCGTCGAGCTGGTGACCGGGGTCTGCGACACGGTCGGCGAGGCGATCGACGACCTGCGCGAGAGCCTCGCCGTGGTGGTGCCGGCCGCCGCCGAGCTCGACATGGATCTCTTCGGTGCCGGGACCCACCCCTTCGCGCAGTGGTCGGCCCAGCAGCTCACCGCCGGGCACCGCTACGAGGAGCTCATCAACCGCACCCAGTGGTGGGGCCGGCAGATGCTGATCTGGGGCGTGCACGTGCATGTGGGGCTCCCCGAGAAGGAGCGCGTGCTGCCCGTCATGTCGGCACTGCTCAACCAGTACCCGCACCTCCAGGCACTCTCCGCCTCCTCGCCGGTCTGGGCCGGCACGGACACCGGCTACGCCTCCAACCGGGCACTCATGTTCCAGCAGCTGCCGACCGCCGGGCTGCCCTTCCAGTTCCAGACCTGGTCGGAGTTCGAGGCCTTCGCGCACGACCAGCTGGCGACCGGGGTCATCGACGAGCTCACCGAGATCCGTTGGGACATCCGGCCGGCCCCGCGCCACGGCACGCTGGAGAACCGGGTCTGCGACGGGGTCTCCACGATCGCCGAGCTCAGCGCGCTCGTCGCCCTCATGCACTGCCTGGTGGTCGACCTCGACACCCGCCTGGCCGCCGGCGAGCGGCTCCCGACGATGCCGCCCTGGCATGTGCAGGAGAACAAGTGGCGCGCCGCCCGCTACGGCCTCGACGCCATCATCATCTTGGACGCCGACAATCGCGAGCGGCTCATGACCGACGACCTGGCCGACCTCCTCGAGCGGCTCACGCCGACCGCCCGCCGACTGGGCTGCGAGGACGAGCTCAGGGCCGTCGCCGACATCCCCCGCCGAGGCGCCTCCTACCAGCGACAGCGCGACGTGGCGACCGCGCATGACGGAGACCTGGTCGCCGTCGTCGACTCCGTCGTGCAGGAGCTGCGCAGAAGCCTGTGACCGCGCGGGCATCCGCAGTATCTACCCGAACTGGAGATATCAGTGAGATCACCGAAGGCAATCGCCGCGTGGATGTCAGTCACCGTCTTGGTGTTACCCCTGACAAGTTGTGGCGAGCAGGAAGATCCCGCGGGCGGATCGGGGACGTCGGTCGCCGAAGAACCGACCCGAACCCCGACTGAAACGTCGGCCGAGGCGTCGGTTGATGAGGAGCACCAGCCGCCGTTCGGGCCGCCGGCGGCGTGCTCCGAGCTCATCGCGGGAGGCTGGACCGCACCCGAGACGGAGCCGAACATCACCTTCGACTCAGAGTCTGGGCTCGCCGAGGTCGCTTTCACGGATCCCAAGGACACGATCGTGGTCGATCTGGTCACCGATCGGGCGTGCGCCAAGCTGCCCGATGTCGGCCCACTTCTTGCGCGCACCAAGGCGAACAACGACCAAGCCGTGCGCGAGTACTGCGAGGATCTCGTAGCCAAGCTCAACGCAGGCGAGCTTCCGGAGAGCGACGGCATGACCGCCGACCCCGAAGGCATACGGAGCTATGTGCGCACCGATTGCCCTGACCACGTCGCCCGCCAACTGAAGCTGCCGGGTAGCGGGTGACGGAGCATTCAGCCTGAGATCACCGATTCCCGGCTGCGCGCCACCATTCTTCGAATCCAGCTCAGCTGAACTCCGCGGTTGATCCACTGGCTGCTTGCATCGCGACTGCCTCGCCGGCATCTGGCTCCAGGCCGTCGCGGTGGTGGACGACCGCGCAGGACTCGCCGAAGCGCTCGGCGACCGCACGCAGCCGGGCCTCGGTGATGTCGCTGACCCGCAGCATCCCCGCGGTGTGGGCGTTGCTGCCAACCCGGGTGGGCTCGGGGAGGTTGATCGAGACCGAGCGGCGGCTGCCGCCGTCGGCGGCGTTGGCGAGCGCCACCGCATGGGCGGTGGTGCCGCTGCCTGCGAAGGGGTCGAGCATCACGACATCGCCGGGGAAGCAGTCGAGCACCCGCCGCACCAGGCCGCTGGGCTTGGGGCTCTCGAAGACGTGGCCGACGATCTCCTTGAGCTCGGCGACCGCGGTGTCGGTGGAGCCGACCTCCTCGGCAAGCCAGATGGTGCGCAGCTTCTTGCGGCGGCCGGGATGCAGCCAGTCTCGCTGGTAGACGTCGACCCGGTCGCCCAGCTTGCCCTTGACCGTGCGGCAGAGCAGGTCATCGGGACGCGCCTCGACCAACGGCGCCGACCACCGCCACACCGCCGGCCGTCCGTCGCCGAAGACGGGCCAGACCTCGACGGCGCCGTCGAACGCGCTCACGGCCACTCGACCGGTGCGCGGGTCACCCCAGAGTGGGTAGTGCAGCGTCGGCGCAGTGGTCGGGTTGAACTTCTTGTTGGTGTTGCGCAGCGGCAGCAGCCGGTGCCGACGCCCGTCGGCGTCACGGTGGGGGAAGTCGGCCTCCATCACCGTGTGGGCCGACGTGGCGTCGAGCCGGCAGGCCTCGATGTCGCGCGCCACCACCAGCAGGTATTCGTGGGAGGTCGCGAACCACGGACCCAGCTGCCGGCCCTTCGGGTTGAGGTTGACCACCACCTGGGCGATGAAGTGCTCCTCCCCGAAGACCTCGTCGAGGAGCAGGCGCAGGTGAGCGACCTCGTTGTCGTCGATCGAGATGAAGAGCGCGCCATGGTCGGCGAGCACCCGACGTACCTCCGTGAGTCGGGGCCGCATCATCGCCACCCAGGCGGCGTGACGCCCCGCTCCGGCGCCGTGACGGTCGCGGTAGGCGAAGTCGTTGCCGGTGTTGTAGGGCGGGTCGGTGTAGACGACGTCGACGCAGCCGTCGGGCAAGGTGGCGAGCACCGCCAGGTTGTCTCCGACGTGCAGGGTGTGCACGGCCGTGGTCATGGCACAGCCCCGGGCCGCGTCGTGGTGAGCACGGCGGTCAGCCTAGACCCCGATCCAGACCCCAACGCAACGCCCGCTTGCCGTCGTCGACGCGCCGTTCCAGGAACCCGAGTGTCTCCTCGATGCCCCGGTTGCCGGCCTCCCACGCCCGCCGCCCGCTCTCGCGCATCTTGTCGGTGGGATCGGGACCGCGCGTGTCGTCGATCGCCAGCTCGGCGTGCCCGGCGCCGACCGCCGCGATGTTGTATTGGCTGGTCGACCCGTCGGCGTAGTAGGCGGTGTGACCGATGACCTCGGTCAGGCCGCGGTCGGGGTGCCCGGCGGTGTCGAGCTGGCGCACGCCCTCCAGGTAGGTGGGGTCGCGACCGAACCAGCCCAGGTCGGCCACCACGTCGTAGGCGGCCTCCACGTTGTAGATCCGGCCCTCGGGCACCTTGAGCTCGTCCACATCGTCGACGCCGAGCCCAGGTCCGCCGAGCACGACGAGGTCGTCGACGCCGGTGTCACCGCGCAGCGTCTCGGCGGCGACGAGGCTCCCATAGGAGTGTGCCGAGACGGTGAGGTGGGGGTCGTCGGCGCGCGTGGCGTCGATGGCGTTGAGGAAGGCCGCCATGCCGGGTGCCGCGTCTTTGGCCACGTGGTCGCGGAAGAACCGCCGGTCCGACTCCGCCAGGTCGTCGAGGTCGAGTTGAGGCGCCTCGTAGCCGAACGAGACGATCGCGGCATGCGTGGCGTCGTCGCCGGTGTCGCGGGAGATCCGCTCCTGGCGGGCCAGCAGGTCGCGGGCCTGGTCGACCTTGGCGGGCAGCGACCCGGAGGGCCGGTTGCCGACGCCGTGGACGAGGTGGGTGACGTGGCCGGCCCGATCGACCCTGCCGACACCGACGTCGGCCGTCACCATCCGCCTGCCGCGGATGTCCAACGAGAGCAGCGACGTGCCGGGGGCGCTGACGACCGCGCTGATGGCCGCGAGGTCGGCGAGCTTGTCGCGCAGCAGCGCCGGCGACTCCAGTCCGGCGACCATCCGCTCGAACACGTTGAGTGCGGTGCTCCGCCGCAGCTCCTCCTGAAGCTCCTGCCGCGCAGTGAGGAGGAAGCGCCGGTTGGCGGCGTCGCGCTGGCGCAGTGGGATGCCCGCGGTGTTGCCGACCAGACCGGGCTGCTCGGCGATGAGCCGACGGCGCTCCACTGGCGCGAGCCCGCGCCACCAGCCCAGCACGTCGCCGAGCCCACCGAGCGACGGCAGCGGCAGGGTGTCACGGCGTGCGGCCTGCCTGCCGGCCGCCAGCGCGTCGACCAGTGCGGCGGTGCCGCCGTCGAGCAGGCTGGACGCCACCAGACCGAGCACCTGCGCCAGCTCGGCATCGGTGTGATCGGCGGCGCGCAGCCCTTGCGTGATCCGCTCGGCGAGCTCCTCCCGCAGCCGGCGCCGGTCGTCGGCCAGCGCGGGGTCGGCCGCCGGCACCGCCGGATCGAATATCTCGCCGCTGCCCGGCTCCACGGCGAAGCCATGCGCCCGCGCCTCGTGGACCGCCTCCTCCACCGTGCGCTGGGCGGCGGCCGCCCCAGCGGCGGCTTGGTTGATCCCACGCGCCAGCGCGGCCACCTCGGCGGCGAGATCGTTGAGTCGATGCGCCAGCACCCGGTGGGTCCGCGCCGCGGCCGCCGCGTCGTCGCCGATCCAGCTCGAGGGCGGCCGACCCGCCGCGAGGTCGTCGCCCAGGCCGGCCAGCACGCGCCGGCCCGAGACGACCTGCGCGATCAGGTCGTCAAGCAGCGGCGGTCGCCACCCGAGCACCTCCTCGACAGTGGTCACCACACCCCCCGCTGTCGCAGCGGACCCGGTGTCGGCGGATTCGGCTCGCGCGGCCCGAGCGCTCGCCGGACCGCCTCCTCGACGGCCTCGTAGTCGTGGCCGCCGGCCTCGAGCGCCCGGCCGTGTCTGCGCGCCGCCTCCGCCCAGCGGTCGAGCGCTCCCGACCACTCCCGAGCCAGTCGCTGCACCGCCATCGCCGAGAGGCTGCCGGGGAGCGCCTCCGCGATCCGTGGCAGCGCGGCCGCGATCCGCACCCCGTCGACGCTGCCCGCCAACGCGGCGAACGACTGCCCGCGGGCAACGATCTCCTCGGGACCCGCCTCGATGCCTCCACCCATGCGCAACCTCCGCCGCGAGAGCCGCCCCGGCGACGTACCGACCGGGTGCCGACGGCCCTCCTGACCGACAGCCTCACCGCGGCCGAAGACGACAAACGACGGCCGTGGCCGGCTGTGGAGAGGTGCCGCCGCTCAGAGGCCGATCGGCGAAGACCGGCTCACGGCTGCGGCGGCTCCGCCGGCAGGCTCGGGGTGGTCGCCTCGGGCTGGGCGGGGACGGGCGGCGTCGGCGCCGGCGTTGCCGAGTCGCTGGGCTGCTCGCTGGACTCGTCGGTGGGCTCGGCACTGGGTGACTCCGGGGAGTCGCTCGGCGCGTCGCTGGGCTCGTCGGTCGGCGTCGGCTCCGACTCCGACGGCCGCTCGCTCGGCGGCTGGCGGTCGCGGTCCTTGCGCTGGCCGCCGTCACGGTCGACTACCCGGCCGATCGAGGTGCCGGTGCCGTCGGTGCCTCCCGTGAGCGACGAGACCGGCTTCCCGCCGATCAGCTCGAAGGCCGTGATCGCCGCCATCACCACCACGAAGGTGCCGATCGCCCACGGGCCCACCCGTCGCCAGTCGATGGCCGCGAACCGCTCTCCGAGCGTACGTCGCTCCGCGGCCTCCGCGGTTCCCTCGGCATCGGCGCCCAGCACCGCCTCGCTCACCTCGGCGTCCGCGAGCTCGCCCTCCTCGGCGAGCCGGGATGCCTCGCCTGCCGAGACCCGACTGACTCCGCCGGACTGGAACACGACCGCGACCTTCTCCTTGCTGGTCTGCAAGCCGCGCGTGTACATCGCGGAGGTGATGGTCGCGACCACGCTTCCCACGGCGGCCCCGATCAGGGTGCCGCTGGCACCGAGCGTCGAGAGGATGACGGCGGAGGAGACGGAGGCCAGGGCGGCGGCGGCCACCGCCACCCAGTCGAGCCTCCCTGGGCCTCGTCGCTCACCCATGCTGGCGAGTATGCCGGACCCAGCCAACGCCACCGGCCGCCCGCAGCGCGTGGGCGGGGGACGCCCGAGCCGGTGCCGCGGCCGCGCGAGCGCGGCTACCCTGCCCTCATGCGCTTCGACCTGAGCGACCCGGCGTTCGACACGACCGCGCCGGAAGTGCACGAGGCACGCGAGGAGCAATGGTTCGTGGAGACCAACCTCGGCTGGGCGGTGCTGCGGCACGCCGAGGCGGCGGCAGTGCTCAAGGACCGGCGCTTCCGCCAGGGCAACGCCCGGTGGCCGGCGCAGAACGGCATCCACTCCGGTCTCTTCTCCGACTGGTGGCAGGAGACCCTGCTGAGCCTCGAGGGCGAGGACCACGCCCGGATCCGGCGGCTGCTGGCCCCGGCCTTCCGCAGCCGCACCATCGCGGCGATGCGGCCGCGCTTCCAGGCGCTGGCCAACGAGCTCGTCGACGGGTTCGTCGACCGTGGCCGCGTCGAGTTCGTCGCCGAGTTCGCCGAGCCCTACGCCTCGCGGATCATCTGCGTGCTGCTCGGGCTCCCCGAGGAGGAGTGGCCGCAAGTGGCGCGGTGGGCCGACGACCTCGGCCGCAGCTTCGCCGTCGACGTCGCGCGGCACGTGCCCCGCATCGAGGCCGCGCTGACCGGGCTCCACGACTACCTGGACGAGGTGGTCGCCGACCGCCTGGAGCACCCGCGCGAGGACCTGGTCACCACGCTGGTGCAGGCCCACGAGGGCGAGCGCACGCTGACCCGCCGCGAGCTCGGGGTGGCGCTCGTCTTCCTCGCCTTCGCCGGCATGGAGACCACCCGCAACCAACTCGGCCTCGCCTTGCAGACCCTGCTCGCCCACCCCGACCAGTGGCGGCTCCTGGGGCAGCGACCCGAGCTGGGCGCCCAGGCCGTCGAGGAGGTGATGCGAGTCAACCCGACGGTCACCTGGGTCACCCGCGAGGCGCTGGAGGATCTCGACCTCTTCGGCCTCCCGATCCCCCGCGGCGGCATCGTGCAGGTGCTCTCCCACGCGGCCGGCACCGACCGCCGCGCCGTGCCCGATCCCGCCTTCGACATCACCGCCCTGCGTACGCCGCACCTGGGTTTCGGCGCCGGCGTGCACCACTGCCTGGGTCACTTCGTCGCGCGTACCGACATGGCAGTCGCGCTGCCACTGCTCGCCCACCGGATGCCCGACGCGGAGCCCGACGGCCCCGGCGAGTGGCTGCCGGTCTCAGGCAACACCGGCCCGGTGCGCTTCCCGATCCGGTTCACCGCCGGCACCCCGCGCCCGGCCGACGACTGGCTGCCCGCGCCCGACCTCAGCGGCGGCCAGCGGTGACCCCCGACCTACCCTGGCCGTTGGTCGACACCGCGCTGCGCGACGAGCTCGTCGCGCGCTGGTCGACCGGGCGCGGCTACCACGACCTGACCCACCTCGCGGAGATCCTCGACCACCTCGTGGCGCTGGGCGCGGGCGAGGATCGCGAACTCCTGCTCGCGGCCTGGTTCCACGACGCGGTGTACGACGACGCGCCCGATCCGGAGGAGCGCTCGGCCGAGCTCGCCGAGCGGCTTCTCCCGCCGGCGGGCGTCGACCCGGCCGGCGTCGCGGAGGTGGCCCGACTGGTCCGACTCACCGCCCACCACCGCCCCGACCCCGGCGATCGGCGCGGCATGCTGCTGGTCGACGCCGACCTCGCGATCCTGGCCGCGGGCCGCCCGCGCTACGCCACCTACGTCGCGGGCGTGCGTGCCGAGTATGCGGCGGTCTCCGACGCCGACTTCGCGCGGGGGCGGGCCGACGTACTCCGAGGGCTGTTGGCGAAGCCGACGCTCTTCCACACCGCCGAGGCGAGGGCACGTTGGGAGGAGGCGGCGCGAGCCAACCTGGCCCGCGAGCTGGTCGGCCTCGACCGCGCGGCCGAGCGGGCGTGACAGGATCGGCGACGTGGCCCTGTTGATCGACCAGCCCAGCGTCCCGTGGCGCGGACGGCTGTGGGCACACCTCGCCTCCGACACCTCCTTCGAGGAGCTGCACGCGTTCGCGGCCCGGGTCGGCATCCCCGAGCGCGGCTTCGACGGCGACCACTACGACGTGCCCGCCGAGCATTGGCATGCCGTGGTGGCCGCCGGAGCCCGGCCGGTGCGGTCGCGCGACATCGTGGCGGCCTTGAACGCGGCCGGGCTGCGGCGCCGCAAGCGGCGACGTCCGGCCGCCGAACCGGTCGCCGAGTGGACCGTCGGTCGCGACGTCACGGCCTGAGGCCACCGGCCGCGATCCAGCCGGAGCCCCGACCGCACCCGGCGGCCGGGGTCAGGGCTGTGGCTGCTCGCTCTTCTGCGGCGCCATCAGCAGGCGCACCTGCTCGGCCAGCCCGGCACCGAGCTCGCCCCAGCCCGGCGCGTAGTCGTACACCTCGGCCAACGACCGGTGCCCGCGGTTGCCCGTGACGAGGTCGATGTCGTCGACGCTGAGCAGCCCGGGGTGGGGGACCCCGACGGCCCGGGCGACCTTCAGCAGGTCGCGGCGCAGCGAGATCACGTAGTTGGCGCACCGGTCGCCCTTGAGCTCGGGGTCGAGGCCGCGGGCGAACCATGGGTTCTGCGTGGCGACCCCGGTAGGGCACCGGTCGGTGTGGCACTTCTGCGCCTGGATGCAGCCGATGGAGAGCATCGCCTCGCGGGCGACGTTGACCATGTCGGCGCCCAGCGCGAAGGCGACCAGGGCCGTGTCGGGCAGGCCGAGCTTGCCGGCGCCGATGAAGGTGACGTCGTCGGTCAGCCCGGCCTCGGCGAAGCGCCGGTAGGCCTGGGCGAAGCCGATCCGGAAGGGCTGCGCGACGTGGTCGGTGAAGACCAGCGGCGCGGCACCGGTGCCGCCCTCGCCGCCATCGATGGTGACGAAGTCGACGCCGCGGTCGCCGCGAGCCATCTGGGCCGCGAGGTGGTCCCAGAAGGTGAGGTCGCCGACCGCCGACTTCACCCCGACCGGCAGGCCGGTGGCGTCGGCGAGCAGCTCGACGAAGTCGAGCATCGAGTCGACGTCGTGGAACGCGGTGTGTCGGGCCGGGCTGGCGCAGTCCTTGCCCTCCTCGATGCCGCGGATCTCGGCAATCTCCGAGGAGACCTTCGCCGCGGGCAGCATGCCGCCCAGGCCGGGCTTGGCGCCCTGGGAGAGCTTGATCTCCAGCGCGCGCACCGGCGCCGAGGCCACCAGGT
>Ga0164243_10016790_pt1 | contig 10005 bp, 12 predicted proteins | sample OricompcompostOP_FD_108781 | JGI IMG/M metagenome (GOLD analysis project Ga0164243, IMG submission 108781) | Organic Plus compost microbial communities from Emeryville, California, USA - Original compost - Organic plus compost (OP) | ecosystem: Engineered > Solid waste > Mixed feedstock >... | reverse complement strand
CCGCCGCCGACGCCCCGCCCGCCGACGGCGCCCCGCTGCTCGCGGCCGCCGTCGTCGCGGCGACGCTCGTCGGCTTCGTGCTCAGCACCCCGCTCGGGATCGACCCGGCGTGGGTCGCCGCGGCCGGCGCGCTCGTGCTGGCGGTGCCGGCGCTGCTGAGCGGCCGCACGAGCGTCGTCGCGCTCGCGCGGGCGGCCAGCCCCGGCTTCCTCGTCGGCGTGCTGGCGCTCGGGGTCGCGGTCGCGGTCGCGCTCTCGCTCGGGCTCGACGAGGTCGTCGACGCGATCGTGCCGCGCGGCGACGGCCTCCCGCAGCTGCTCGGGGTGACCGCGGTCGCCGCGCTGCTGGCCAACCTGGTCAACAACCTGCCGGCGACGCTGATCCTGCTGCCGGCGCTCGCCGAGCGCGGCACGCCGGCGCTGCTGGCGGCGCTCGTCGGCGTCAACGTCGGGCCGAACCTGACCTACTGGGGCTCGCTCGCGACGCTGCTGTGGAAGCGCGTGCTGCGCGACGCCGACGGCGATCGCGAGGGCGTGCCGGAGCTGGGCGCCTTCACGCGCCTCGGGCTCGTGACGGTCATACCGGGGCTGCTGCTCGGCACCACGGCGCTGTGGCTGGCGCTGGCGATCTAGCCTCTGCTGCATGAAGCTCGCGACCTTCCTCCCGCCAGCCGCCGGCGAGCCGCTCGCGGGCGAGATCCGCGACGGCCGCGCGATCGCCTTCGCGCCGGCCGACGCCGACGGCGTGCGCGCCCGTCTCGCCAGCGGCGACCGCAGCCCGGCCGACGGCCCGTCGTGGCCGCTGGAGGAGGTGACGCTGCTGGCGCCGGTGCCGCGCCCGGGCACGATCTACGGGATCGGCCTCAACTACGCCGCCCATGCCGCCGAGGCCGGGCGCGAGCGGCCGCGCAAGCCGATCGTCTTCGTCAAGCAGCCGGGCGCCTCGGCGCCGCCGAGCGGGCCGGTGCGGCGGCCGGCGGTCGTCGAGCGGCTCGACTACGAGGCCGAGCTGGCGATCGTGCTCGGCGCCGGCGGCGAGATCGCCGGCTTCGCCGTCGCCGACGACGTCAGCGCCCGCGACCTGCAGCGCAGCGAGCCGCAGTGGACGCGCGCGAAGGGCGCCGACACCTTCTGCCCCTGGGGCCCGTGGATCGTCACCGCCGACGAGCTGCCGGTGGCGGCCGCCGAGAACCTCCGCATCCGCAGCTGGGTCGACGGCGAGCCGCGCCAGGACGCGCGCACCTCCGACCTGATCTTCGGCTGCCGCGAGCTGGTCGCGTTCATCGGCGAGACGATCGCGCTGCAGCCGGGCGACCTGATCCTGACCGGCACGCCGAGCGGCGTCGGCGAGCACATGCAGCCGCCGCGCTTCCTGACGCCGGGCGCGGTCGTGCGGGTCGAGATCGAGCGGATCGGCGCGATCGAGCACGCCGTCGCGTGAGCTGGAGCCGCGGCCGGGCGGGCGCCCGGCCGCCGCTCCGCGTCAGTGCTTGGTGATGACGCGGTCGATCAGGCCGTACTCGACGGCCTCGTCGGGCTTGAAGAAGCGGTCGCGCTCCATGTCGGCGTGGACTCTCTCCTCGCTCTGCCCGGTGTGGTAGGCGTAGATCTCGTCGATCCGCTTGCGCGTTCTGAGGATCTCGTTGGCGTGGATCTCGATGTCGGTCGACTGGCCCTCGAAGCCGGCCGACGGCTGGTGGATCAGGATCCGGCTGTTGGGCAGCGACATGCGCTTGCCTCTCGTGCCGCCCATCAGCAGCAGCGAGCCCATCGACATCGCGATCCCGACGCAGATCGTCTGGATGTCGGGCTTGATGAACTGCATCGTGTCGTAGATCGCCAGCCCGGCGTAGATCGAGCCGCCCGGCGAGTTGATGTAGATCGAGATGTCCTTGTCGGGATCGCTCGACTCCAGATGCAGCAGCTGCGCGACGATCAGGTTCGCGACCTGGTCGTCGACCGGCGTGCCGAGGAAGATGATCCGCTCGTTGAGCAGACGGCTGTAGATGTCGAACTCGCGCTCGCCGCGCGCGGTGCGCTCGATGACCATCGGGACGAGGGGCATGTGCGGATCGGACCTCCTTGGTGGCGCGGCGGGGGTTGGGAACTGCTCGTCAACTGTGGCAGATCGGACCAGGTCGGGGTCGCTCCGGCGATCGGCTCAGGCGAGCCGCAGCACCGCCGCGCCCTCGAAGGCGCCGCCGCGCAGGTCGCTCAGCGCCTGCTCGGCGGCGTCGAGCGGGTAGGTCGTCACCTGCGTGCGGAGCGGCACGCGCGGCGCGAGCGCGAGGAAGGCCTCGCCGTCGTCGCGCGTGAGGTTGGCGACCGATCTGAGCGTCCGCTCGCCCCACAGGTCGACGTAGGGGAACGAGGGGATGTCGCTCATGTGGATGCCGGCGCAGACGACGGTGCCGCCGCGCGCGACCGCCCGCAGCGCGATCGGCACGAGCGCGCCGACGGGGGCGAAGATCAGCGCCGCGTCGAGCTCCTCCGGCGGCCGCTCGGCGCTGCCGCCGGCCCAGACGGCGCCCAGCTCGCGCGCGAACCGCCGGCCGGCGCGGTCGTCCTCGCGCGTGAAGGCGAAGACGCGCCGCCCCTCGTGGACGGCGACCTGGCAGATCAGGTGCGCGGCGGCGCCGAAGCCGTAGAGCCCGAGCCGCTCGGCGTCGCCGGCCATCTGCAGCGCGCGGTAGCCGATCAGGCCGGCGCACAGCAGCGGCGCGAGCTGCTCGTCGGCGAGCGGGTCGGGCGCGCCGGAAGGCGGCGCCTCGCCGGCGGCGCGCTCCGGCAGCGGGAAGCAGAAGCGCGCGTCGGCGACCGTCAGCTCGGCGAAGCCGCCGTCGCGGTCGCAGCCGGTGAACTGGGCGCGGGCGCAGAGGTTCTCGCGGCCGCTGACGCAGTAGCGGCACTCGCCGCAGGTCCAGCCGAGCCACGGCACGCCGACGCGCGCGCCGAGCTGCGCCCCGCGCGCGCCCGCGACCCGCTCCCCGGCGGCGACGACCTCGCCGACGATCTGATGGCCGAGCACGAGCGGCGCGTGCCCGGCGGGCAGCTCGCCGTCGCGCAGGTGGAGGTCGGTGCGGCAGACGCCGCAGGCGCGCACCCGCAGCAGCAGGTCGCCGGCGTTCGGGACCGGGTCCGGCAGCTCGGCCGCGCGCAGCGGCCGGTCGGGCGAGTCGAGCACCATCGCGCGCACGTGCGAGAGCTTCCCCGCCGCGCCGGCCGGCGAAGCGCCGCGTCGCTACCCGCGCTCCAGGCGCCGCCGCTCGGCGGCGTGGGCGTCGTCGATCCGCTCGTGCAGCGCGGCGTCCTCGAGGCGGCTGCTGACGTACTGCGCGAGCGCGATGCGCATCACCTGCGCGGCGCTGGCACCGTCGGCGCGGGCGACGAGCGCCAGGTCGGCGGCGAGGTCGTCGCTCAAGCGCAGCGTCATCGCTTTCGTCATCGGTTCGTCCGTTCCCTCCTGCGAAGCCCCCAGGACGACCGTGATTGTGTCACCCGTCTTTCGCCCTTCTCAACACCAGTTGAGGAGTCAAATACACCATAATTGCTGTAGACGAGGTCGTTGGTATCAAGGTAGCTTGCCACCATGACACCAGAGTTCTTCACGGCCAGCGACTACTTCACGGTCGCCGAGCTGGAGACCGGGATGTCGGCCTCGGAGCTGTCGCGGATCGTGCCCGGCGATCGGCTGCTGTTCGCCCTCTTCGCGCCGTACGCGGGGCCGCACGGCGAGCTGTGCCTGCGGCCGCTCGCCGATCAGGCGGCGGCGCTCGCGGTCAGCCTCGCGGCCGAGGAGTTCCTCCCGCGCGTCAACGGCGACGTCGCGGTGACGGCGATGGTCGGCTTCCTCGCCAAGAACGGGAAGGCGGTCGGCTTCGCGCGCGAGCACGCGCGGGCGGTCGAGCTCGTCGAGCGCGTGCTCGACGGCGACGCCGCCGAGGCCGATCTCGCCGCGTGGGTCGCCGAGCGGATCGTCTGATCCGCCGCACGCGCTCGCGCCGTGGGCGCCCGCGGATCGTCTAGCCTGAAAGATGATGCCGCATGCAACTAATCCCGTCCCCGCGTTGGAGCTGCGCGGGCTGACGAAGCGATACGACGACGGCTTCCTCGCCCTGGACGGCTTCGACATGACCGTTCCAGCCGGCGAGTTCTTCGGTCTGCTCGGCCCCAACGGCGCCGGCAAGACGACCCTCATCAGCGCCGTCTGCAACCTGATCCGGACGACCGGCGGCGAGATCCGCATCTTCGGTCACGACCACCGCGTCGCCGACGCGCGCAAGCTGATCGGCCTCGCCGAGCAGGACATCAACCTCGACCGCTTCGTCGACGTCGAGGAGACGCTGCTCTACCACGGCGGCTACTACGGCATGGCGCGCGCCCACGCGAAGCGCCGCGCGCGCGAGATGATGGAGATCTTCGACCTCAGCGCGAAGGCGCAGACGCGCGTGCCGAAGCTCTCGGGCGGCATGCGCCGCCGGCTGCTGATCGCCCGCGCGCTGATGCACGAGCCGCGGCTGCTGATCCTCGACGAGCCGACCGCCGGCGTCGACTTCGAGCTGCGGCTCGACCTGTGGCAGTACATCCGCCGCCTCCACGGCGAGGGCACGACCGTGCTGCTGACGACGCACTACCTCGAGGAGGCGGAGGAGCTCTGCAACGAGATCGCGCTGATCAGAGGCGGCAGGCTGCTCGCGCGCGACTCGGCCGACGGGCTGCGCGAGCAGTACGGCGTCGCGACGCTCGCCGACGTCTACGTCAAGGCGATGGCGGCGGCGGCATGAGCGCGCTCGAGTCGGGCTCCACCAACGCGCCGGCGCCCGCGCCCGCGCCGATCGCGACCGGCGGCTCGCTCGCCGAGCGCCACCGCGGCCTGATCGCGCTCGCCGGCCGCGAGGTCAACCGCGTGCTGAAGCTGTGGCAGCAGACGATCGCGGCGCCGATCGTCTCATCCTTCCTCTTCATCCTCGTCTTCGGCCTCTCGCTCGGCAGCCGCATCAGAGCGATCGAGGGCGTCGACTACGACGTCTTCATCGTCCCCGGCCTGGTGACGATGGCGATGGTCCAGGCGGCCTACTCGAACAACAGCTCGTCGGTCTTCCAGGCGCGCTTCGACCGCTACATAAACGACGTGCTCGCCTCGCCGATGAAGAGCTGGGAGATCAACCTCGGGCTGTCGCTCGGCGGCGCCGTGCGCGCGATCCTGATCGCTGTCGCGCTCGTGCTGCTGGCGCTGCCGGTCACCTCGGTGCCGGTGCACGACCCGTTCGTGCTGCTGCTCGCGGTCGCGCTGTCGCTGGTGATCTTCTCCTCGCTCGGCGTGATCGTCGGCGTCTACGCGCAGTCGTGGGACCACGCCAGCTTCGTGCAGAACATCGTGATCGTGCCGCTGAGCTTCCTCGGCGGGACCTTCTACTCGGTCGACACGCTGCCGTCGCCGTGGCAGGAGATCTCGCACGTCAACCCGCTCTTCTTCGTCATCAACGCGGTCCGCTACGGCTTCCTCGGCGTCTCCGACGTCTCGGTCTGGCTGTCGCTCGGCGTGATGGCGGCGCTGGCGGCGGTGATGATCGCCTGGAGCAGCTGGCTGTTCAGCACCGGGCGCAAGCTGAAGGCGTGACGATGGCGGCCGAGCGCGAGCGGCGGGAGCGGATCGCGCGCGAGCAGCGCGCGCTCGACGCCGTCGAGGCGGTCGTGACGCAGCTCGCCGACGGGCCGCGCCGGCTGCTGCGGGCGGCGGCGCACGAGTGGGACGACGGCGAGACCTTCACGCTCGCCGAGCTGGCGGCGGCCGCCGGCGAGGCGCCGGCCGAGCCGCCGCTGCTGGAGCCGGTCGGCGACGGCGGGGAGGAGCGCTATCGCCTGCCGGCCGACGCGCGCGCCGCGCTGCGCGAGCTGCTGCTCTGACGCGGCGCCCGCCGCCGGAGCTTGAGCTTCGCGCGCGGCGCAGTAGCCTGCGTGGTTCGCGATGTTCCCGGTCAACGTCCCCAACGTCCTGACGCTGCTGCGCATCCTGCTGGTGCCGGTGCTCGTCGTCGCGCTGCTGGGGGAGACGCCGAACGGCGACCTGTGGGCGGCGATCGTCTTCGCCGCCGCCTCGCTGACCGACATGCTCGACGGCTACCTGGCGCGCTCGCGCAACGCGATCACGACCTTCGGCAAGCTGATGGACCCGATCGCCGACAAGCTGCTGATCGTCGCGGCGCTGGTCGCGCTCGTCTCGCTCGGCCGCGTCGCCGCCTGGGTGGCGATGGTGATCATCGCGCGCGAGTTCGCCGTCACGGCGCTGCGGATGGCGGCGACCTCGCAGGGCGTCGTGATCTCCGCGAGCTTCTTCGGCAAGCTGAAGACCTGCTTCCAGATCGCGATGGTGATGGCGCTGATCCTCGCCGACGGCGCGCTGTGGGTCGACCTGCTGGTCTACGCGACCGTCGCCGTCACGGTCGCCTCCGGCGCCGACTACTTCTTCGGCCTGCGCCGCACGCTCGGCGCGCGCGACAGGGCGCGCGCCGCGGCTGGAAGAACGAGCCTCCAGGCGAGTTCTTCCGACGGAGTCGCGAGCCGCTAGGCGAGCGGTTCCGCGCCGTGGCTGGAAGAACGAGCCTCCAGGCGAGTTCTTCCGACGGAGTCGCGAGCCGCTAGGCGAGCGATTCCGCGCCGTGGCTGGAAGAACGAGCCTCCAGGCGAGGTCTTCCGACGGAGTCGCGAGCCCCTAGGCGAGCGATTCCGCGCCGTCGAGCCAGGCTCGCATCGAGAGGTGCACCGGCGACGGCTCGCCGGTCGCCAGCTCGTGCCGCACCTCGCCGAGCAGCCCGAAGCGCTCGGCGTCGACGTTGTGCTGGTGGATCGTCTCGAGGTTCTCCTGGCGGGCGGAGAAGAAGGTGTCGTCGCCGAGGTGGGCGAAGCGGTCGACGACGCCGCGCACCATCTCGCGCACGCAGTCCTCGACGAAGCGCGGGCGGCGATGCGCCTTCTCGACGACCGAGCCCTCGTCGGAGCGCTTCATCAGCTCGTAGATCTCGCTCGACATCGAGTTCTCGACGATGTCGAGCAGGACGCGCGCGTCGATGTCCTCGTCGCAGTGCTCGGGCAGCCCGATGTGGAGCGTGCCGAGGCCGCGCTGGTTGTGGGTCGCGACCGGCACGTGGTCGAAGATCCGCTCGACCTCGTCCTCGCTGAAGCCGTCGGCGAGCAGCCGCTCGCGCGAGGAGCCCTGCACCAGCTGCTGGGCGCACGGGCAGGCGGTCATGCCGGCGGCGGCGACGCCGATCATCCGGCGCGTGCCCTGCTCGGAGGCGACCGCCGAGCCGTAGAGCGTGTAGATCTCCTGCGTCTGGATGCCCGACACCGGCGCCGGCTTGTGCTCCGGGTAGCGCGCGGTGATCGTCACCTCGGCGCGGCGGGCGCCCTGGCGCTCGCGCACGCGCTCGGTGACGTGCTGGGCGAGCGTCTCGGCGCGGAAGGTCGCCTCGCCGAGGATCACCTCGCCGATCGCCTCGTTGACGACCTCCTCGAAGCGCGACATGTGCGCGCCCTTCTGGTGGGGGCCGAGGTCGACGAAGCACTCGAGTCTCGCGTAGAAGAGCTGCTCCGTGCCATCTTGCTTGATGCGGATGACCTTCTCGACGCCGGTCACGCCGACGCGCGACAGGCTGACGGCGAGAGGCGGCGGCCCGGCTTGGACGTCGGGGCCCTGATAGCTGACGGTGCTGGAGTCGGACATCGTCTCTCGAAGGGTAGCGGTGTGATCCGTTTCGGCCCCCTCGAACGTGAACGGAGGTGGGCATCTGGCCAGGCATGTGGTATCAATCCGCACCTGGCTGGAAGCCTGCCTCCACGTCTTCGGACGGGAGAGCGAAACATGGGCTCAGCCACATCGCGACTGCCGTCGCGGACGTAGCGTTCGGCTACGAGGTGCATTGAGGAGAGGGGGGCCCGCGTCGTCGGCGGGGGTCCGAATCGCGTCTCGAAGAGGAACGAGCTCATCGTGAGGGAGAAGGCTGCAGTTCTGTTGGCGGACGAGGCTCCGATCGCGGAGATGGAGGAGTTCCGTCAGCTGATCGCCGAGGGTCAGGAGCGCGGATACCTGACCTTCGAGGAGATCGCCTCCACCTTGGAGGAGGTGGAGGTCACGAAGGAGCAGGTGCAGGAGCTGCACGCGCACCTGGAGGAGCACGGCATCGACGTCGTCGAGGCCGACGGCAAGCCGGCGGTGTCGGCCGCGGGCAGCGCCGAGGGGGAGCGACCCGACACGCGCCGCGGGACGGCGTCGAAGCGCCCGGAGATCGACCTGACGGTCGAGCCGAGCCTCGACTCGCTGCGGCTGTACCTGCGCTCGATCGGCAGAGTCAGCCTGCTGACGGCCGAGCAGGAGGTCCAGCTGGCCCAGCGCATCGAGCGCGGCGACATGGTCGCCAAGCAGCAGATGATCGAGGCGAACCTGCGCCTCGTCGTCTCGATCGCCAAGGGCTACCTGGGTCGCGGGCTGACCTTCCTCGACCTGATCCAGGAGGGGTCGCTCGGCCTCATCCGCGCGGTCGAGAAGTTCGACCACCGCCGCGGCTTCAAGTTCTCGACGTACGCGACCTGGTGGATCCGCCAGGCCGTGACGCGCGCGATCGCCGACAAGGGCCGGACCATACGGATCCCGGTCCACATGGTGGAGAAGCTCAACAAGGTCGTGCACGTCGAGCGTCAGCTCGTGCAGTCGCTCGGCCGCGAGCCGACGCCGGAGGAGATCGCCGCCGAGCTGGAGTGCACCGTCAGGGAGGTCCGCGACATCCTGCGGATGGCCCAGCAGCCCGTCTCGCTCGAGAAGCCGATCGGCGAGGAGGAGGAGTCCGAGCTGGGCGACTTCGTCGAGGACCAGACGGCGGAGTCGCCGTTCGAGCTCGCGTCGGAGAACCTCCGGCGCGACAACGTCCGGCGTGCGCTCGCCGCGCTTCCGCAGCGCGAGCGCGAGGTGATCGAGATGCGCTTCGGCCTCGGGGGAGGCCGGCCGCGCACGCTCGAGGAGGTCGGCCGCGCGTTCAACGTGACGCGCGAGCGGATCCGCCAGATCGAGAACCACACGCTCAAGAAGCTCGAGGCGCTGCCCGAGGCGCAGCGCCTCCGCGACGCCTCCTAGGAGGCGCAGCAGATCGCCGTCGCGCCGCCGCCGACCACGAGGCGGCGGCTCGGCGCCGGCCTCGCTACACTTCGCGAGCCTTGCGCTCGGGGGGATGTCCGAGTGGTTAAAGGAGACGGGCTGTAAACCCGTTGGCTCTGCCTACGCAGGTTCGAATCCTGCTCCCCCCACTCTCCGATCGAACGCCCCGCCCCCGGCGGGGCGTTCGGCGTTTCCGGGCCCGCCTGACAGAATGGCGGCCATGACGCAACTCGCGCGCATCGCCATCGGCGAATCACAGTACGACGACCGCCTCTGGAAGCTGCTGGAGGAGACCGGCCTCGAACGGGACGACTTCGAGGGCCTCGACTACTTCAGCCTGCTGCCGTTCTTCGTGCTGGCGGGGGCGTCGGTCAGATCGCACGTCCACCTGCACGACGACCACAGCCACTTCGAGTCGGTCACGGTCGAGATCGAGCCGGAGCTGGAGGAGGCCTTCTTCGGCGTGCTGCCGGACCTGCTCGACCAGCTCGTCGACGACGACGAGGAGTAGGGCGGCGCGATCGGCGGCGCCGACGGGCCGCGCCGAGGTATGCTCGCGCCAGGCGGGGGCCTGTGAGCGGGAAGATGAGCTTCAGTTCTGAGAACAAGGCGACGCGCGCGGGCCTCGAGGCCTCGGTCGTGACCACCTCCTTCCCGCTCCAGCTGCTGCTCGTCGAGGACGACCTCGGCGACGCCGTGCTGGTGCAGGAGCTGCTCGCCGAGGCGGCGCCGCAACTGCGCGTCGTCCACGTCGGGACGCTGCGGGAGGCGGAGGAGCTGCTGCCGGGCGGGCACGACTGCGTGCTGCTCGACCTCGGCCTCCCGGACGCGTTCGGGATGGAGTCGGTCGAGCGGCTG
>Ga0164243_10016788_pt1 | contig 10006 bp, 8 predicted proteins | sample OricompcompostOP_FD_108781 | JGI IMG/M metagenome (GOLD analysis project Ga0164243, IMG submission 108781) | Organic Plus compost microbial communities from Emeryville, California, USA - Original compost - Organic plus compost (OP) | ecosystem: Engineered > Solid waste > Mixed feedstock >... | reverse complement strand
CCAATTCCGCCGACGACTCCACCCGCAATGGCACCTGTGCTCACTCCACCGCTGCTCGTGTCGTCGCCAGAATCACTACCATTCGGGTTGGTCGGGTTGTCACCAGAATTCGAGCCGCCAGTCTGTCTGGGAGTGCCGTTGGTGGTCTGGGCAACTGTTCGCGTTCCGCGTTAGCTGGTTGGCCGTCAACCAAGGAGGGAGAGCGGGGATGACAAACTTGACTCGGTCACGCCAGTGGGGGTTACTTCGGCCCTGGCAGCGCTGCAGTAGTACTCGAATACGGATACAGCAGAGAGGACATCGTCCCTCGCGGTCGAGTCGCAATACCAACGGACGGAGGAGGACATCATGCTCGTGGCCTTGCTCGACATGCCAACCTTAAGGCAAGCGCATGAGGCGAAGGCCTTGGGCCCCGGAGGACAGAACTCCGAGGAATGCTAGGCATCTCGGTCAGCATTCAAATACTCTTTTCCCGGGGCATCAGGAGGGAGTTTGTGACGTACAACACCGAGAGCAGCGTCAACTCCGGATTGAGCGCATGGAGCAAGAGACTTGTACTCCGGTAGAGCAGAAATGAAGTAAGTCACTACGCGATTTGCTTAGCCCACAAAATCACGATGGAAGAATGAGAACCCCGCAGCTTGGGATAAAACGTACTGTCGCCGGGTGGGTTCGACGGCTGGGGGAACGCCGTAGTACCGGCAGTCATAGCACAGTATGCGGCCAAGAACTGCTGGCCGGAGGTGATGTCTTCGTTATTGGAGCATGAATACTTGACGGAGGCGTTAATCGTCTGGCTAGCTCGGAGTGAATTTTGGTTCTTGCCGCAGATACAGGGTGCGAGCAGGCTGGCGGGCTCGGGGCAGAGATCGTAAGTCTAAACATCACAGGTGAGAAAGATACATAGCAGAAAAGTTGTTCCATCGCAAACAAGGCACCTACCATCGTCCTATCGTCGCTCAGATGTTAGTATTCTTCGTCATGAGCTGCCGAAACGGGCTGCGAGGTCAACTTACTGCATGGCAACAGACACGCCATATTGGGCGCATGGAGCTAGGTTATAGAACTCAGGGTAATCGGTGGGATACTCTTCCACGAGGTTTGCCGTCGGCGTGGCGAAGGTATAAGAGCTATCTTGATTGCAGTACTGGCTGAGCACGACGGAGGCACTGGCATGGTCGTCGGTGGCCGTTTCGCCGCATGACCAACTTAGGGATGACGACATGATCCCTAGAACATTGTCCATTTTCCCGGCCTTTGAGCACACACATGACTGAAGATCGGCGGCTTCCGTGCCGCAGGAGGAGTAGGTTTGGGCTTGAACAGCAACGGAGACGCCATATTTCGCACAGGGTGCCTAGATCCAGTTAGCGCCAGGTCGCGGGCGAGGCTTTCGGAGAGAGATAAAGTGGCATTTCGTGCGCTCGAGAGATCGATCTCACGAGACGAAGCATTCTAGGCGGGCAAACGGCGTAAAACGTACAAGTAAGGTGAAGATGGTGAGATCTGTGACATAGACGACTTCGGCGACGGCGAGGGTGATCGCCTGACTGAGGAGGAACAATCGCGCGGGCTTCATGGTAGGCAACCACGCCGAGCGCAACGGGAGAATGAATAGATATCAAAACAGAGACTAGAAAAAATGTATATCAACGCGAAACACAACATACACGAGAAGCGAAAGTAAGTGCCGTGCTAAACGGATGCGAGTTGGACGACACCCAGCGCGATCCCTCGTCCTTGGAAAAGTGAAGCGATCAATATGCTAGGTGCTAGGGAAAGATTCACACAGAAGGACCTCGAGCAGGAATCTTGTTCGAAATGGGGACGAAGGGCAGTCAGACATGCCGCTCATCCTCGCCCTCCCTGCTTCACACTAAACTTCATGGGGTTGGTTGGGGTATCCCTCCTGCCTAGGTAAGTGTCACTCTTCATCCTTGTATCCATCCGTATCGTGAAGCATTCCTCTTTGAGTCGGTGCCGACACACACACACTCACACCCACTACTTTTCCCAGATTTTTCCCCTGCAGAGGCTGCAGATGTTGACAAAAAGGTTGATTCGCCCATCACGGTGTCTGCCAAGGGTACCTGCAGATACATTATAGCAGGAAAGGGGCGCTAAATGCAGCGATCCCTGCGAGCTGAAATGATGAGCCAGTGTTTGTGGTTTAGTCTGCCACAGTGCATTTCAAGAGCTGCCCAGTCGATCCAGGTGTGAATGGCACCAGGAAAGAGAGGAGGGAAAAACTTGGATGGAGGTGTCTTGGCAGATCGGTTCTCATCTTAGTGCACTGCACTAGGCTGTACGCCGGGAAAGACGGTGTAAGCACGGATACTTGGCGCGAAAACCAAGCGAGGGCAAGCAAAGATATTTCAATTAATAGACGCGAGATAGTTGAGACTACGAAGCAGAGGAGGGGCGAGGAATTCCTCGGGCATGTGCGAGGTCAAAGACGAGATGATGAGTCGCGGAATTCAACCCGGAATCCAGGGAAGGAAGGCGCTCTTCCGAACTCTGAATTTCCCACGGTGGGGGTGGGGCTGTAGGACAAAGACACTTGTTGTCGTACCTACTTTAGTGTACAAAAAGTGTAGCCTACTTCGTACTAGTACGAAGTACTTCTGTAGTGTAGCACCGCACTCCATTCGTAGGGCAGAGCAGAGAGAGCAGACAACTCCATGTCGTCCTGGTCCGAATTTGAGATGCCGAAATATCAATTTCCAGCCATCTGGAAAAGAGAAAAGAGAAACGGAAAAGAAAAATCTACAAGTAGACGCTGATTCTGCGCAAAATATGGGCTGTCCTGCTGTCGCACAATCCGTTTATGCTAAACCAGGACAATGTTATGCCCCTCCCCGAGTCTGTCATGGTTAAGCTTACTAGGAGTGGAGAGAAAGGGACGGGCAAACCTCAAAAGTCGAAAAAGTCGAAAAAATCGAGATGGGGGGTGGACTGTTCTGGATCCGAACCATTCTAGCGCGTCTTCTCCGGCTCTGTGTCTGCTGCAGGGGTTCATTCAAGGAGGCACCAACCAGGCACCAAATCGTCAGTGGCTTGTTCTAGACTCCAAGCGGCTTAGAAAGGTGGAACGACGTAAAGGGGTCACACACTCTCTCCCCTTACCCAGAGACCCGTCTTACTTGTATATTTATCCCCCTCAAGGTGAGGACAAACGGGTGTGAGGAGAAAGAGGGACAAGACTGAAATAAAATGAAAAATGTCTCATGCTCTATCACATCGCATAGAAGTAGAAGTAGAAACAGAGACCGAAGTTGAGGCTCTGAGACACATCCCCGAGAGAATTGCTCTTCTTCGTAGTCCCCGCACGACTGGGTAAAGAGAGACTCTAGAATTCTTCTTTGCAGCGAGAGTGGTCCTCACTCTCACAACATCAGCGGAAGCATGTTGCAGGCCGTCGAGGGTTGCGAGATTCGATCTAGAGGGAGAGACCACGACGAGGAAATGGAATATCGACAGTTTTTGATTGACGAGAGCGCGGAAGCACCCATGAGTCGAGGCTTTACAGATGAGCTCAAGTGAAGAAAAAGAAAAGTAAATTAAAACCCAACGCCTTAAAGCAAAGAGTCTCTTTCGAGCAATAGTGGCCCTCGACTCGATTCCAAACGCCATCCAACCTGAACCACCTCCGTCCGTCATGTCCTGACCGCAATATATCTCACTCAAATTTCCTCACCCTTAGATCTAGACATCGCCTAACATATCCACTCCTGCCCTTCTGCGATCGTCGACATGCGAACCACAACCTTCCCCTTCCGTGGCCGGAACTCAGCCACTCTCTCCTTTTCCTTCGCGCGAGAATCCGCAACCCATATCTCACGACTAATCACCTTATTCAGTCCCTTTTTCATGGTGAAACTACATATGCCCTCTGCTCCAATCAGGGTAAAGCTTCTCCAGCTGACAGCCTCATTCAGCACGTCCACCACTTCCTGAGGAATCTTAAAGTATCGCACGATGCGCTTCCAGATGCGGGTGCACACATCCCCAGCGGGCTTCGGCCTGTCGAAGAGCATGCGAACGCGCCACGTGCCGCGCCATTTATCCAGACTCGAAATCTCCCTGAGCTCCGGCATCGACACGCGTTCCTTATCGAAGTCCCAGAGCCCTGTGAGCTTCCCGAGAACAAGCCGTGTCAGGATCTTCCTTGCTTTCTTCTTGGAGCGCACGCGCGGGGGTCGGTCCTCGCGATTCTTAGTTTCGTCCAGAGCTTGACACCTTGCCTCTGGCGTCTTCTCGCGGGTTGTGTCTCGGTTCTCGCAGGCTGAATCCAGCGTTGCGGAACCGAAAAATAGGATACAGCTAGCCTCGAATACATCATCTGTGAGTTCATCTGCGATGTTCGCATCAGGTAGACCGGTGTCGGCTTGAGGTTCACAATCTGATGACCCTGAAGTTCGATCGCCTCCTCCCGTCGTAGAAAGTAGCATCTCTTGACGCTCGCATGTCATCTCGTGAGTCGTGTCTAGTTCTTCGAAGGCTGCATCCGGCGTTGCGGAACCGAAAAATAGGATACGGCTAGCCTCGAATGCTTCATCTGTGATGTCTCCATCAGGTGGGGCAGTGTCAGGCTGAGGTTCCAAAACTGATGGCCCTGAAGTTCGATCGCCTCTTCCTGCCGCGGAAAGTAGCGCCCTTTGACACTCGATGACATCAAGCGGCGGCGGGCTCTCATCATCGCGGAGTTCATGATCCCTCAAATATTCTGCCAGCCTGAACTCATACGGAACCTGACGCTGACACCAGTGGGAAGAGGTGCGCAAGAGCGACGTTGTCGCAATCCTACAAATACCAGGCTCTCCGAGTGCTATTATTTCAAGTGGAGGGGACGCAGGACGACGATGTTGCTTCACGGCGGATCCAGATGTGGGATGGTGAGCTGGAATAGGAACAATCGGAGACATTTTCGCCCCTGGGAGGTAGCTTAGCTCTGGGGCCTCCGACGTGCGAAAACACTTGTGCGGCGCCGCGTCCGAGTTCGAAGCTTCAGACATGGCTCGCTTCCGTGCGTTTTGGGGAGCTGGGCTGGGAGGCGGCGCCATCATTGTTGCGCGGCCGGTCAGTTGAATTATCAATGCTCGTGAGACTCCCCGGTGGATGCTCTGGCACTCTATGGCTTTGGTTGACGTCTTTGGCCCAGATATGAATGAAGTGGGATGATGAAGTGCTCAGGATTGTTGTGTGGAGAAGAGAAAAGAAGGGCTCTTCGTTGCGCGTTTCACTGGCCACGATGGGGGCATATGTGGTTCTACCTTTTTTTTTCATGGATCCCAGGACGAATGTGAGCATGTGGAAACCCTAAAACTGACGCTGAAATGCCCAAGTTCTCCTAGGTTGATGGGAAGGAGCGAGGACGAGCGCGGTAGGGCAAGAACAAGAGGGTCAGGGACGCGATGTGGGCTGCTATCTAGAGATTTCAATGGCTCTAGAACAGACCCTTCGACCCCCGTTGCACTTTTACACGTGCAACTTGAGGATTCCCAGCTTTGGTCGGAGGATATATCGGGTTTTCCATGACTGGGATAAACAGCCTTGCCAACCGAAACGGTCGCTCTTCGTGTAGCTCCACCCAATGATTCCAGGGATCTGCCTGTGGCCCATCGTCAAGTGCGGCTAAAGCATCAACTATGTCAACGGCGTCTGGAATTTGTTGGGTTTTTCACATGCTAGAGTCCCAGATATCTTGCTAATGGGAGGCCAAAAAAGTTCGACGATGTTAGCCTCTCTTGGATCTGGGAGATTATATTCGGTAATAATCAGATGCTAGACGCGAGTTGTACCCACGCCCCAGGGATGCTCCCCCAGAGATGTTCCACGGGCCAAGCTTGCATCCCTCGAGGCCTCTCACCCAAGTCTTATGGCACGCGTCGTGGTATTTACAAGCTCGATCGAGGATCTCATGAGGAGGACATGCTTAAAAGTGCAGGCTGATGACACGACCAAATCATGAATTCATCCAACGTGTCAATTCACCTGGTCGGCATGCTCGCGGGTTCGAGTAGGTATCGTGTGACATTCATCGTAACATCCGTTTCTACTTTTGTCTAATATTCTTTGCTTTCCGCTTCTTGAATACGGGAGCTGCAGGGATATCAGCCAGGTTCAACTTTGGGGATAACCCACCAGCTTCCACGCCATCTTCTCCGGGTTCCGCCTTTAGCGTGACCTTGTCTTTGGAGTCTTCCGCGCCATCCTCCCTCTTCACGTCCTCACCCTCCTTTTTCACTTTATCATCCTCCGGCTCTGTCTTCTCGTCCTTCTCAGCCTTCTCCACTTTAGAGAGATCCCCACTCAAAAGAGCGTCAAGTTCCTTATCGCCATCGTCAGGCATTGTCTTGAATCCGCGCCCCCACTTCTTCGGCTTCTTAAACAAGCCCTTCATAGCCTCCTCCTCTTCTTTCTCCACCTCACTCTGCTCTCTCTTCCTCACCCCCGTAGCCTTCGCCGCAATAACCTCCTCCTCCGTCTTCTCCTCAATCACCCTCGTAGCCGTAACAGTCCACTCCCCAGGCATCGCCATATCACCCCTAAAATCCGTCGGTATCGAAACACCCAACCCCGCCAACTCCTCCATCTGCCTCTTCCTGTCTACTTCCGCCCCCTTCACCTCTCTCGCCGTCGGCAGGCCCGTCGGCGTACTCGTCGTACCTTTCGCCGTCACAGAGGAACCCGGGACCAGCCTATTCAGCCTCTCAATTTCCGCCTTGGCTCGGTCCTTTTCTCGTTCTTCCCTTTCATGGCCGCGGTGTATGTCTCTTAGCGCGCGCTTGACGGCATTTTGGTGGGTGAGGGTGGCTTCGTGGTTGGCCTTTTCGAGCGGCGTGTCGCGGACGTAGGTGCGACAGTGTTTGCACCAATATTTTGGCGTGGATTTCCAGTATTCGGACATTTCTGTTGCTTTGTCTGCGACCGTGTATGTTTGTATTTCGTGATCAGGAGGCGTAGAAGTGAACTCGCAAGCTATGTTTCTCGACAGTCGCGGTTGGAAACGTGATGTTCCTGCGCAAGACATTTTTCGAGGCGATGACGTTGAATGTTAGCTGCGCTGTCACGTGATATCGCGATCTTTGAGGCAGAACTGCTGCTTGAGAACTCGTCTTCATCTCACCACTAAAGCTCTACCTCTACCGAAGTCCATATGAGAACATCAGAAATATGAAACGGTGCTCTTAGGGATTATAGGTGGGTGTATTAATTAATTGACTCTTAATGCCAAAGCCCTCTCCGTACCATTACCTCGTCAAACCTGAAAACCTCCAACGGGCAAAATAAACAGTTAATCCTCAAAACCACACCATACAATCCAAACCAAACCACAAACTTTTAAACGCCACTCTCCCTTTTCAGCATGTCATGAATGTCTGGGAACAAAAGAAAACCACGTTTACCGAACAACCGCCCAGCCGTCCAACCATACGAACAAAAAGAAGCGGGCAGGTGGCGTCCGGAACTAATTTAGAGAATCACACAGATTCCGTAAGCCACGCCGGTGCCGGCGGCAGCAGCGAGAAAAGGAGGGGCGATTAGGGCCGCCGCCCTCCTGTGCGCACCGGACGTGACGAAGGGTGCCATTGGGGTAGGCTTCTGGGTAGGTTCCTGAGTTCCGCAGACGTTGATGACCTCGGTAACGGTCTCCGTAACGGTCTGAACAGCGGCAGACTCGGACGTGGCTACGGGGGTGAGAGCGGTACAAGGGGTTGTGTGAGCTTGAACCTGACCTGAAGAGAGGTAAGAGTGTTAGCAAGCTGTGTTCTGGATGGAATAAAAGGTCACGTACCATCACCGATCTGGCAGATGGCGATTGGCGTCTGCGTCTTGACGTCAGAGGCCCCCTTCTGGACGGTCACAAGGGTAGTAGGGACGTTGTCAACGCCAACAGTGCTGACGGCATTGTCCTGGGCCTTGTCACCCTCCGAGTCGTCACAGGCGACGGCCTGGATGTGGATAGGACCACACTGAGGAGCAGCCTTGCGATCATAGATGTTGTTGAAAGTACCAGATGGGCACTGGTAGAAAACAGTCGACGGGCCGAGGGCCAGCGAACCGTTGTTGCAAATGGAGAAACCAGCCGTGATTAACGAGCCAGACTGGGGAGGATCGTCAAACTGGAGCTGGAAGCTAGAAGAGATGTAGCCGGTGCGGCCAAGCAAGTCCTTGAGGACTCCATCCTTGAGCTTTACAATGAGCTGACCGTTCGTCTTGCAGTCATCGCGTTTCTATCAGGACACCCTCGTTAGAATTGCCATCAGAACAATGTGGCCAAATATGGAAGGAGCCAGGCGACAGGGGAAAGAATTTTTTTCCATTTTATCCAAGGGATGAACCACGGGACGCTGGAGGACTTGGGAAGAGAGGAAACGAGGGAGAACTTACCTTGAGAGCAAGAGTGCCCTCCTGGGCGTGACCGTCGAGATCGATGACAGCAAACTGAAAAGTGCCATCAGACGAGGCATCACAACCATCGGCGACGCCACCGACAGGGAGGATCCGAGTGGTGACACCCTGGCCGGAGCCCTCGCCGGCGATGAGAGCCAAAAGGACAGCGGACGAAACCTTCATATTCGATGGATTAAATGAATGACGATCCACGAATTAATGATTGAGGAAAAGAATGATGATATTGGAAAGGTGTTTGATGATGTGTTTTCCAATGAAGGAGTCGGATGAAAAAACCGGTAGAGGTTGGAAGAGGAAGAAAGGAGAGAAGAGTTTGAGAGAAGTAGGATATTTATCTGTCTCCCTCCTGGAGCAACGATCACTTGTGGTCATCACAACAGGCATTTAGGGCCAAGGCAAGCTGGGCACGAGATTTATGATAACTGGAGCTTCGTGAGAGCTAAGGCTTCTCGCATATTCCTAGATGGGAAGTAAGTTGATCTCAAGCCGGTGCCTGCCTGTCAGATTAGTCTGGAGTAAGGCCTATCTGGAGCACTAGATTTCACTGAAAATATAGAGGGCTTCTCTAGAATTAAGTGAGCTGCTGTGGGAAGGTCTAACTTGTAAAGTATCAATGAGATCTTGGTTGGCGAAGGGAAATCAAATGCTGTTTTCTATCCAATCTTCTTTGTGAGAAACTGGGGGCTTATATCCCTCAATCAAGGATGGATGAATGTGTCTCTGTGTGAAAGAGTAGGGTGTTTACAAGATCCACTAGTCCTGTTTACATAGTTTTTCTTCAATTGGAGTCTGAGTTCTTGGCACCGTCGCCAGGACTGGACGTGATATATAACTTGGAGGTGAGAAAGTGTTCAAGTGGTTAGGAGTTATTTGGGCTCTACGCATTCCAAGCAAGCCGAATCGGTATAATTCACTTGAAGATTGGAGTGTACTGATACAACACCGGCGATTCGACTTAGTAGCACAAGTCCTTTCTGTCCCATCTCTATTGAGTCAATAGCTGGCAGTATAGGATCGAGTCGGGTCTCGGAGGGAAAGGGGTGTAAGAGAACGTTGAAGTCTTGGGACCGGCTCGCCTCGAGAGATCTAGGTTCGGAACCTCTGCAGCATTAATCGCGTATTCCGTGAGGGCTATGATGACCTAGAAAGCAGTATAAAACCAAACTTATAGAAGACACTCCTACGATATACCGACTCCGGTTCAATATACACGACATCGATTGATCTTGTCTTTCTTCTTGACACTATTGGAGGGGCCAGCTGCGGCCGGTTTGCACTAACTCCATTGGCGATCCAACCACAACGTTCAATGGAGTGACGGGCTGGAAACGGCGTTATTGATTTGCTATTCCCGGCCATTTGGGCAGTAAGGGAGGACGAAACCAAAATATTTGAGTGCGACTTTCGGGTACGACGGGGATATGATGATAGACGAAGTTCTCGCGAAATCAATTATTCACTGTCTCGGAGTATGAGTTTCATCCCGACACGGTTTGATATGAAAGCCTCGATAATTCTAACAACCCGGTTTCTTGCATGTATCTTCTCTGAGGAAGGCACGAGACAGATGTTCATCATCACCAGTGCT
>Ga0164243_10016787_pt1 | contig 10007 bp, 12 predicted proteins | sample OricompcompostOP_FD_108781 | JGI IMG/M metagenome (GOLD analysis project Ga0164243, IMG submission 108781) | Organic Plus compost microbial communities from Emeryville, California, USA - Original compost - Organic plus compost (OP) | ecosystem: Engineered > Solid waste > Mixed feedstock >... | reverse complement strand
TCGGGCTCGGCGAGCCGCACCTCGATGCCGTACTCCTCGCTGAACCGGTTGACCAGCGCGCCGAGGTTCACCCGGTCGCGCGACACGCCGACGAGGGTGAGCTCGCCCTCCTTCTTCGCGGCCCCGATCAGCCCGGCCAGGTCGGTGAAGCCGTCGCGCAGGGTGGTGGCCTGCGCGTTCACCTTCTTGGCCGGGGCCGGGGCGGGCTCGTCCGCGGCGCAGGCGGCGAGCGGGCAGGCGGCGAGGACGGCGAGCAGCAGAGCGGTGGAGCGGGCGCGGTTCGTCACAATCCGAATACTCTTCGTGACGGCCGTCCTGGTCGAGGAGACACGCGGTCATGGCGCGCATCGCAGACGCGGATGAGACGTTCGGCCGAGCCGTTCAGCGCCGGGGCGGGTCGGGCACCACCTTGGCGGCGACCATCGCCGCCTCCTCGACCTCGACGAGCGTGCCGTCCCTGCGGCGCACCGTGAGCACGCCGTCCTGCCAGGACTCCAGCACGCCCACCACGTCGCGGAAGCCCTCGGGGACGCGCCGCCGCACCGTCACTCGCCGCCCAACGTCCCGCGGAGCGATGCGGACCACTAGTCTTGCGCCGTAGTGGGGCGACACGACCTTCGCCCCCCTCACGTTCCAGTCACATGGCCTGCACCGCAATACTAGGGCTATGACCCGCGGTCGAGTCGTGCCGAGGCGCAGGAGAAGGAGCCCGAGGTGACCTACGTCATCGCGCAGCCTTGCGTGGATGTCCTGGACAAGGCGTGCATCGAGGAATGCCCAGTGGACTGCATCTACGAGGGCGAGCGCATGCTCTACATCCACCCCGACGAGTGCGTGGACTGCGGGGCGTGCGAGCCGGTCTGCCCGGTTGAGGCGATCTTCTACGAGGACGACCTCCCCGAGCAGTGGAAGGACTTCTACAAGGCCAACGTCGAGTTCTTCGACGACCTCGGCTCGCCGGGCGGCGCGTCGAAGGTCGGCAAGATCGAAAAGGACCACCCGATCGTCGCGGCGCTGCCGCCGCAGGGCGAGGGGCACTGACCGCTGTGATCGCGCTGCCGGACTTCCCGTGGGATCGGCTGGAACCGTATAAGGCGCGGGCCGCGGCACATCCGGGCGGCATCGTCGATCTGTCGGTGGGCACGCCGGTCGATCCCGTGCCCGCCGTGGTGCGGGAGGCGCTGGCGGCGGCGTCGGACAGCCCCGGTTATCCGCAGACGTACGGCACGCCGGAACTGCGCGCGGCGGCCGCGGGATGGCTGCTGCGCCGCCACGGCGTACGCGTCGATCCGGCCGCCGTGCTGCCCACGATCGGCTCCAAGGAGCTGGTCGCCTGGCTGCCGACCCTGCTCGGGGTGCGGCCCGGCGAGCGGGTCGTCTTCCCCGAGCTCGCCTATCCCACCTACGACGTGGGGGCGCGGCTCGCCGGGGCCGAGCCGTACGCGACGGACGGGCTGCTCACGCTCGGGCCGGAGCGGGTGCCGCTGGTGTGGGTGAACTCGCCGTCGAACCCCACCGGGCGGGTGCTGCCCGCCGAGCATCTGCGCAAGGTCGTCTCGTGGGCGCGGGAACGCGGCGCGATCGTCGCGTCCGACGAGTGCTACATCGAGCTCGGCTGGGAGGAACGGCCGATCTCGATCCTGCACCCGGACGTCTGCGGCGGCAGTCACGAGGGGCTGCTCGCCGTGCACTCGCTGTCCAAGCGGTCGAACCTGGCCGGATACCGGGCCGGCTTCGTCGCCGGGGACCCGGAGCTGGTGCGGCGGCTGCTGGAGGTGCGCAAACACGCGGGCATGATCATGCCCGCCCCGGTGCAGGCCGCGATGACGGCCGCGCTCGGCGACGACGCGCACGCCGAGGAGCAGCGCGCCCGGTACGCGGCGCGGCGGGCCGCGCTGCGCCCGGTGCTGGAGCGGGCCGGCTGGCGCGTCGAGCACTCCGAGGCCGGGCTCTACCTGTGGGCCACGAACGGCCAGGACTGCTGGGAGCAAGTGCGAATTCTCGCTGAAAATGGCATATTAGTCGCGCCCGGCGATTTCTACGGTGCCGCAGGCCGGGGACATATTCGCATAGCTGTTACCGCAACGGACGAACGTATCGATGCGGCGGTAAGCCGCCTCCAGTAGGATCGCGCGCCATGACAGCAGCGGTAGTGCTCGCCCTGAGCATCGCGACACTCGTCGTCGTGCTGGGCGCGTACATCGCGACCACGCGCCAGGATCGCCGGGTCAGGTCGGCCACGTCGGCCCTGGAGGAGCCGGTCGAGTTCCGGGTCCCCAGCCCGGCTCCGGTGCCCGAGCCCCCCGTCGACTACGTCGACCCCCGCACGATCAAGGTCGGGGACTTCATCGAGTGCCAGGGCGCGCGCTCCCGGGTGCTCGGCGCGCTGCACATGTCGAACCAGGGCAGGCAGTGGACCGAGTACCTGCTCGACGACGGCAGCCGCGTCTACCAGTGGCTGTCGGTGAAGGAGAAGTCCGGGCTCGCCTCCAGCGACCCGGACCACCTGGAGGTCATGCTGTGGACCTCGGTGCCCACCCAGGGCATGGTCCCGGCGAAGAGCACGCTGATCATGGAGGGCGTGGAGTTCGCGCCGTTGGAACGCGGCACCGTCGCCTTCCGCTCGGAGGGCACCACCGGGCACCCCGACCGCGGCCTGATCGACTACGCCGACTACCTCGCGGCCGACGGGCGGCGGCTGTCCTTCGAGCGGGTGCAGGGCCAGCCGTGGACCGCGTCATACGCGCTGCCCTTGCCACCCGGATCGATCAGGATCGAGCGGCTGCCCTGACCCGGCGTCCCGCCCGCGCGGAAGGGGCCGGCCGGACCGCGGCGACCTCCACCCGCCGGGACGTGGCGGCCGAGTCGGCGGTCCAGCCGTCCTCGCCCCGGGCCGCCCGCCAGGTCACCCCGTCGTAGCTCACGTGGCTCAGGCCGTACTGCTGGGCGTGCGCCACCGCGAAGGTCGCGACCAGCCAGCCGCGCCGTTTGTTGGGCGCGTCGACGCGCAGCCCGCCGGTGGAGCGTTCCCCCGAAGCCTCCGCGCGCACGCCCGCGTCGCCCAGCGCGCGCACGAGCAGGCGGCGCGCCGCGGCCGTGCGCGGCGGCGCGGGCGTCGCCGGCGGCGCGTAGACGCAGTGCACCGCGCGGGGCACGCGGCCGGTGAACGCGGCGGTGAGGATCTCGGCGTCCTGCCGGTGCATCGCGTACGCCGAGCCGTCCGCCGAGCGCTGCACCGCCTGCGCCGCCTCGTCCAGCGGCATCTTGCGGTAGCCCTTGACCTTCTCCAGCGCGGCGAAGAACCTGCGGGTCGCGTACACGGGGTCGAGCAGCTGCTTCTTGCTGCCCCAGCCCTGGGACGGCCGCTGCTGGAAGACGCCCACCGAGTCGCGGTCGCCGTACGGCAGGTTGTAGAGCTTGGACTCCTGGATCGCGGTGACGTAGGCGATCTGCACGGCGCGGTCGGGCAGCCCCCGGCGCGCGGCGACCGCCGCGATGATCGCGGAGATGCGCGCCTGCTCGATGTCGAGGTCGAGGCCGCCCTGGGGGGTGCTCACCACGCACCGCTCCGCGACGATCAGCGGCTCGGCGCGTTTGAGCAGGAAGTACAGCCCCACGTACATCCCGACGCCGAGCAGGGCGACGACGATCATGACTGCCAGGACGCCCCGGGAAACACGCAGTGCCACACTGCAGACCGTACCCGGCGCGGACGCTCGGTGGAGACCGCGGCACGTCCCGCTAGGCTCGCCTGGTCGGCGTGCCCCGGGCCGTCGCGGCGGACCGGGCGCGAGAGAGACCACGAGAGAGACCTGGGGGCATGGGTACTGCACTTGACCTGTCGGAGGACGTGGGCACGCTCACCGCGCGGCTGGTGGACGTCGAGTCGGTGAGCGGCGCGGAGCGCGCGCTCGCCGACGCGATCCAGGAGGCGCTCACCCCGCTGCCGCACCTCGTCGTGCACCGCGACGGGGACGCGATCGTGGCCCGCACCGAGCTCGGCCGGGCCGAGCGCGTCGTCATCGCCGGGCACATCGACACCGTGCCGGTCGCGGGCAACCTGCCCTCCCGGGTCGAGGGCGACCTGCTGTACGGCTGCGGCACGTCCGACATGAAGAGCGGCGTCGCCGTCGCGCTGCGCCTCGCCGCGCGGCTGCCCGAGCCGAACCGGGACGTCACCTACGTGTTCTACGACTGCGAGGAGATCGAGGCCGAGCGCAACGGCCTGCTGCGGCTCAGCAGGCGGCGGCCCGAGCTGCTCGCCGGGGACTTCGCCGTGCTGATGGAGCCCACCGGCGGCGAGATCGAGGGCGGCTGCCAGGGCAGCCTGCGGGTGGACGTGGTGGTGCCGGGCAAGCGGGCGCACAGCGCCCGGTCGTGGCACGGGGTGAACGCGGTGCACAAGGCCGGGGCGGTGCTCGACGCGCTCAACGCGTACGAGCCGCGGCGGCCCGTGGTGGACGGCCTGGAGTTCCACGAGGGGCTGAACGCGGTGTTCATCCGGGGCGGCGTCGCGGGCAACGTGATCCCGGACGAGTGCGTGGTGACGGTGAACCACCGGTTCGCGCCCGACCGCACGGTGGAGGAGGCGCTGGCGCACGTGCGCGAGGTCTTCGCCGGGTACGAGGTGCGGGTCACCGACGCCTCGCCGGGCGCGCGCCCCGGGCTGACCCACCCGGTGGCCGCCGCGTTCGCCGACGCCGTGGGCGGCACCCCGCGGGCGAAGCTCGGCTGGACGGACGTGTCGCTGTTCTCGCGGCTCGGCGTTCCGGCGGTGAACTACGGGCCCGGCGACCCGACGCTCGCCCACCAGCAGGCCGAGCACGTCTCCCTCGCGGCGATCGCCGAGTGCGAGCGGCGCATGCTCGCCTGGCTGGGCTAGCCGGTACGTACCGCCAAGATCCGGATCGGAACCCGATACGCCCCCACAAAGAGAAAGTGGCTTTCCTCGCCGGCCATTTGGCGGGGAAAGCCACTTTCAGTCCCGAGCAGCACCCTCGGTTCTTAGACGCAGCCTCTCGCTTCTCCGGTTCCGGACTCCGAGAAAGATTTTTTACCGAATCAGCCACCCGTTCACTCGGCCGGTTGAAATCGCTGTGACCTGCGAAAATGCTCCGGACGACGGGCCTTCGCCGGGCGCGGGCCGACGATTGTTCCGTACGGACGGGGGCAGATCGGAGACACCGGACGTATCCGCAAGGTTCACCATGACGCCGCCCACCGCCCGCCGTCGATGGGCGGCGGGCCGATTCCCGACGCACTAGCGTGACGGGCATGAGCAAACGACGTGAGCGACGTCAGGGCCCCGCGGTCGTCCGCGGCCGGCTCGTTCCCGAATCCACGCACGACGAACGGCTCCTCGACCGCCGAGGGCCGGCCGAGTGGCTGCACATGGACCCCTGGCGGGTGATGCGCATCCAGGCGGAGTTCGTGGAGGGCTTCGGCGCCCTCGCCGAGCTGCCCCCCGCGGTGACCGTGTTCGGCTCCGCCCGCACCCCGGTGGACAGCCCCGAGTACCAGATGGGCGTGCGGCTCGGCCGCGCGCTCTCCGAGGCCGGGTACGCGGTGATCACCGGCGGCGGCCCCGGCTGCATGGAGGCGGCGAACAAGGGCGCGCGGGAGGCCGGCGGCATCTCGGTCGGGCTCGGCATCGAGCTCCCCTTCGAGCAGGCCATGAACGAGTACGTGGACCTCGGCGTCGAGTTCCGCTACTTCTTCGTGCGCAAGACGATGTTCGTCAAGTACGCCTGCGGCTTCGTGGCCCTGCCGGGCGGCTTCGGCACGCTGGACGAGCTGTTCGAGGCGCTGACGCTGGTGCAGACGCGCAAGGTCACCTCCTTCCCGGTGGTGCTGCTCGGCACGTCCTACTGGGGCGGCCTGCTCGACTGGGTGAAGGGCACGCTCGCGGTGGAGGGCAAGATCTCGCCGCAGGACGTGGAGCTGATCGACCTCACCGACGACGTGGACGAGGCGGTGCGGATCATCGTCGAGGCCGACCACCGGCGGTCCGACCGGGCGGCCGAGGAGGCCAGGGCCGTGCGCGCCGGCGTCGGGACCGCGGAGTAGCGTGATCGGGTCGGCCGTCCGAGGGGCGCGAGCGGATCGGCGGCCGCCGGGGGCATCGGATCGGGTCAGGGAGCCGGAGTGCACATCTGCGTGTTCTGTTCGTCCAGCCAGCGCATCGACAGGAGGTATCTGGAGCTCGCCGACGCGGTCGGCACCGAGCTCGCCAGACGCGGCCACACGCTGGTCAGCGGCGGGGCGATCGTCTCCTGCATGGGGGCGGTGGCCTCGGCCGTACGGCGCGGCGGCGGGCGCACCATCGGGGTCATCCCGCAGCTGCTCGTCGACGTCGAGGTGGCCGACGAGGACTCCGACGAGCTGATCGTCACCGACGGCATGCGCGAGCGCAAGGCGATCATGGACGCGCGCAGCGACGCCTTCCTCGTGCTCCCCGGCGGCATCGGCACCCTGGAGGAGCTGTTCGAGATCTGGACCACGCGCGTGCTCGGCGCGCACGACCGGCCGCTGGTCCTGCTCGACCCGTGGGGCATCTACGAGCCGCTGCGGGCCCTCGTGCAGGGCATGTACGACGAGGGCTTCACCCGGGCCAACGTGTTCGACGCGATCTCCTGGACGACCACGGTGGGCGAGGCGTTCGAGTACCTGGAGCGGCCGGGCCGCCTCCTGACGCCCACGCCGGGGGAGGTCGGCGAGGCCGCGCCGTGACGGGCCGCGCGCCCGCGCCGATCCGTCGCGGCGGCGAGTACCGGCCTGCGACTTGTGGCACGATTCCTATGTGCTGGTCGTACTCGCCGTTGCCGCGCTCGTCGTGCTGGGCTGCGTGGTCGCGGTCGCCCTGGGCCATGGTGGTGAGATGACCGAGTTCCCCCCGGACGTGCCGCCGCTCGACCTCCCCGAGGCCGGGCAGCTCACCGCGGTCGACTTCATGTCGCTGCGGCTTCCGGTGGCCCTGGTCGGCTACCACACGCAGACCGTGGACGAGACGCTGCGCCGGGTCGCCACCGCGTTGAGCGAGCGCGACACGCGCATCGCGGTCCTGGAGCAGCGGGTGGCCGAGCTGCTCACCGACCGCCTCCAGGCCCGCCAGGAGGCGTACGCCCGGCCCGCGCGCCCGCCGCGCACCGAGCACGTCCCGCAGCCGCCGCACGGCGAGCCCACCGAGGCGCTCTCGCCCGCCGACGCGCCCACCGGCGAACTCGCCGAGACGCCCGGCGGCGCGGCCGGGAAGGACGCCGGGAAGGACGCCGCGAAGGTCAAGGACGCGGTCGAGGAGGACACCCCGGACGGGGACGGCGAGGCGGACCGGAAGGACGGCGCATCCGGCAAGGACGGCGCATCCGGCAAGGGCGGCGCGCTCGACGCCACCGCGCAGGCGAAGGCCACCACCCCGTGGCGGGGGGACCGCTTCGACGGCGAGGAGACCTGGTGACGGACGCCGCGCCCGGCGACGGCCGCGTCCGGTGCGGCTGGGCCACCTCCGCGCCCGACTACGTCGCCTACCACGACGAGGAGTGGGGCCGCCCGGTGCGCGGCGACGACCGCGTCTACGAGCGGCTCACCCTGGAGGCGTTCCAGTCCGGCCTGTCCTGGCTGACCATCCTGCGCAAACGGGAGAACTTCCGCGCCGCGTTCGCGGGCTTCTCCATCGCCGCCGTCGCCGGGTTCGGCGAGGCCGACGTCGCCCGCCTGCTCGCCGACCCCGGCATCATCCGCAACCGCGCCAAGATCGAGGCCGCGATCTGCAACGCCCGCGCCGCCCTGGCGCTCCCCGGCGGCCTGTCCGAGCTGGTGTGGCGGTACGCGGACCCGGACGCCCCCGCGCCCAAGACGCCCCAGGACGTCCCGGCCACCACGCCCGGCTCCACGGCGCTGGCCAAGGAGTTGCGCGGGCGCGGATTCAGATTCGTCGGACCGACCACCGCGTACGCGCTGATGCAGGCGATAGGCCTGGTCAACGACCATCTCGCGGACTGCTGGGTGCGCGACCGCGCCGGCGTTCCCGCCGGCTGAGGCACCCCGCCCCGGCATCCGATTTGGCCGGAGTTGGCCCCGCGAACAACGCGACTTGGGAGGAGATCGTTACCTACCTGGGTGTCGGACGCGGGATAATAGGACATCACAGAATGACGTGTAAACAGAGGCCGGTCTCTCTGACGGTCCCGGTTGCGACACGCAGTCCAGAAGCAGGAAGGGATTACACGCATGGCGGCGATGAAGCCGCGGACTGGCGACGGTCCGCTGGAGGTCACCAAGGAAGGACGGGGCATAGTCATGCGGGTCCCCCTGGAGGGTGGCGGCCGGCTCGTCGTCGAGCTCTCGGCGGATGAGGCCAGCGCCCTCGGCGATGCTCTGAAGAAAGTCGTCGGCTGACACCCGGACTCGGCCGGCTTTGATCTAGTTTCTCGACGGCCCTGGCTGCGCGGCTCCCTCGGGGCGCTGGTCGCGCCGGGGCCGTCGGCGTTCCCGCGCTTCGACATATTCCTGGAGATGCAGTGCCGATAGACACCTCGACGTCCTTCGAGACCACCCCCGCGGCCGAGCTCGCGGAGCGGTACGGGGCGGCCGGGCCGGTCGCCGTGCCGTACGACGCGGACCTCGCCCCCGGCGTGCCGCTGCCGGTGGCCGCCGAGGCGCTGCTGCGCGAGTACGACGCCAAGGGCGAGGCGGGCGAGATCGTCGAGGTGCCCGCGCCGCTCGGGGACGGCGTGGCCCGGATCCTGCTGTACGGCGTCGGCGACGCGGGCCCGCGGGCGCTGCGCAAGGCCGCCGCCGCCCTGGCCCGCCGCGCGAAGGGCCGGGACGAGCTGACGATCGCGCTGCCGGAGGCGGAGCCGGCCGCCTGGGCCGCGCTCGCCGAGGGGGCCCTGCTCGCCGCGTACGCGTTCCGCATGCTCGGCTCGACCGGCGGCACCACCCCGGGCGTCGGCGAGGGCCGCTCGAAGCCGGTGGGCCGCGTCCGGTTCGCCGGGCCGGACGCCGCCCGCGAGCCGGTGCGGCGCGGCGAGGTGACCGCCCGCGCCGTCGCGCTCAACCGGGACCTGGCGAACACCCCGTCGTCGATCAAGAGCCCGGCCTGGCTCGCCGGCCGCGCGGCCGAGATCGCCGGCGAGGCGGGCCTCGGCGTCGAGGTGTGGGACGCCGAGCGGCTCGCCGCCGACGGCTTCGGCGGCATCCTCGCCGTGGGCCGCGGCTCGGCGAACCCGCCCCGCCTGATCAAGCTGGAGTACCGCCCGGCCGACCCGGCGGACGACCGGCACGTGGTGCTCGTCGGCAAGGGCATCACGTTCGACTCCGGCGGCCTGTCGCTCAAGCCGAACGACAACATGAAGTTCCAGAAGACCGACATGGCCGGCGGCGGCGCGGTGATCGCGGTCATGAGCGCGCTCGCCGCGCTCGGCTGCCGGACCCGGGTGACCGGCCTGGTCGCCTCCGCCGAGAACATGCCGTCGGGCAGCGCGCAGCGCCCCAGCGACGTGATCACGCACTTCGGCGGGCGTACCGTGGAGGTGCTCAACACCGACGCCGAGGGCCGCCTGGTGCTCGCCGACGCGCTCGCGTACGCCGACGCCCGGCTCGACCCGGACGTGATCGTGGACGTGGCCACGCTCACCGGCGCGATCGGCATCGCGCTCGGCCGCGAGTACGGCGCGGTGTTCGCGAGCTCCGACGAGGTCGCCGACGACCTGCTGCGGGCGGGGGAGGCGAGCGGCGACCGGCTGTGGCGCATGCCGCTGGTGGAGGACTACCGCCCGGCGCTCGACTCCGCGGTGGCGGACCTCGCCAACATCGACGCGGGCGGGGAGTTCGGGGCGGGGTCGATCACGGCCGCGCTGTTCCTGCGCGAGTTCGCCGGCGAGCGGCCCTGGGCGCATCTGGACATCGCCGCCGTGGGCCGCACCACCTCGGACGAGGGGATCAACTCCAAGGGCGCCACCGGGTACGGCGTGCGCCTGCTGCTGGCCTATCTGGCCGGGGCCTGACCG
>Ga0164243_10016786_pt1 | contig 10007 bp, 9 predicted proteins | sample OricompcompostOP_FD_108781 | JGI IMG/M metagenome (GOLD analysis project Ga0164243, IMG submission 108781) | Organic Plus compost microbial communities from Emeryville, California, USA - Original compost - Organic plus compost (OP) | ecosystem: Engineered > Solid waste > Mixed feedstock >... | reverse complement strand
CTTCTCGTACTTGGTCTGCACCTGGCCCAGGAACTTCACGTCTTCCTTGGGCTGGTAGTCGTGCTTGCACACCATGACGGAATATTTGTCGTCACGAAGCGCCCAGAGCTCGGCGATGTCGGCACGCATGAGCATGTCGCAGTCCATGAAGATGGACCAGCCTTCATAATTGCTCAGATAAGGCACAAGGAAGCGCGAGAAGGAGAACTCGGTCGACTGCAGCGCATTGCGGTCGCGCGTAAACACGCCGTTGAGCTGGCTCAGCACGATCGGCGTGAACGAGACCGGCTCGGACGACTTCTCAAGAATGCTCTGGCAAAGCGTGTGATAGGCGACGACTTCCTTGGAATCGAAGCCGATGAACACCTGGATGGTCATTTTAATGGATATCCCGGGGTCTGGTGACTGAGCGTGCGACACCCTTACCAAAGGCGCACAGCACATTTCAAATGAGGCAGGACGAGGTCACGGGAACGCGATTCCCTTAGAATTATCCGAGATTTCGGGAAAGCCGGACGATTTCCCGCCGGATCAGGTCTATGTCGGCGGCCGGGACCGGACCTGTCAGTTTTCTTGCCAGGAAAATCGCTGTCCAAGCCCATATCTCGTCGTGGGCGCGGCCGGTCTGTTCTACGTAAGCCGCGACATAGGCCTGAGCGAGCTTGCGGACAAACCAACGGTTGAGGAGCCTTAGCGGCTTGAGGCGGGGCGGCCGCGCCAGGATGAAGGCACAGGTGCGGCCTACATCCGCGGTCATCGGCCCGTGCCCGGAGCGGGCCCAATCCAGGACCGTGAGCCCGCCCTTGTCGTAGAGAACATTCGTGAGCGAAAGGTCCGCATGGCAGAAACCGTCTTCGGATGCGCTCACGAGATTGCGGACGGCGCCAACGGTCTCTTCCGGAAGATAGGGCTTCAGAATCCGGGCGGAGCGGGCGGCATCGTAAATCTGCCAGGAGCGTTCGGTCGGCGTGCGGATGGCGTGCACCTGCGCGTGCAGCTTGCCGAGCGCGCGCATCAGGGCGGCGGCCTTCAACGGACGTCGGCGGATGACGCGCGCAAGGCGCACGCCGGGCTCGAAGGAGCCGATGATGGTGCGCTCCTCGCGCAGCCATTGGTCGACCCGCCAGGTCGGCACGCCGCCGGCAAAGGCCATCGCGCTGTGCTCGAATTCCCGCTCGACCACCTGGTCCGGCACGCTGTCGAAATATTTCTTTTTGATGTGCCCGCTGGGCAGCCGGTATACGACTCCCTGTGCGCCACGGCCGATCTCGACCGCGGCGCGTTGTTCGCGGGTCACGGGAACCGGAAGGTCCTCGCCGGGCGTTTCGTCCGGCTCACGATCGACAGAATGGTGCAGCATATCCCAGCCAGAGGAGGCGGCCGCCGCGGCGCGGTCTCAGGCTGTCTCCCGTCACAAAACTAACATACTCCGCCAAACAGCTTCAATTCCGGGAACGAACCGTTGAAAGCCATCATCCTCAGTGCCGGGCAAGGCAGCCGCCTGCTGCCGCTCACGGCCACCTCGCCCAAATGCCTGATCGACTTTTCCGGCCGTCCGCTGCTCGAATGGCAGTTGCGCTCCCTGGCTCAGGCCGGGGTGCGTGAAGCGGCCGTGGTCACGGGCTTCGCGGCCGAGCAGGTGGAGCATGCGCTCGAGGGCTTGAGCGGGCTCGGCATGAAGCTGCGCACGGTGTTCAACCCCTTCTACGCTCTGGCCGACAACCTCGCCTCCTGCTGGATGGCGCGCGGCGAGATGATGGGGGATTTCCTGATCCTCAACGGCGACACCCTGATCGAGCCGGGCGTTGCCGCGCGCGTGGTCGAGGGAGCGCCGACCGCGCCGATCACCGTCACCATCGACCGCAAGGCCGACTACGACGCCGACGACATGAAGGTGCACACCGAGGGGGACAGGCTGCTGGCCATCGGCAAGACGCTGACCGCCGATGTCGTCAACGGCGAGTCGATCGGCTTCCTGCGTTTCTCGCCGGAGGGCGGCGCCGCCTTCGTGGCGGAGATCGACCGTGCCGTGCACACCGAGGTCGGGCTGAAGCGCTGGTATCTCTCGGCAGTGGACCACATCGCCAAGACAGAGGGGATTGTCGGCGTGCGCTCCATCGAGGGGCTGGACTGGGGCGAGCTCGATTTCCCGGCCGATCTCGAGCGCAACCGCGCCATGACGGCTGCCTGGGCCAAGGGCTGACCGGCACAGCCTGATTGCCGCCCGGCGGCTGAAGAGACGGCGCGGCTTCAGCCGCGCCGCGCCAGGATGGTCTCGACCAGCGCGAGGTCGGAGGGCTTGTCCACGTCGATCGCGCTTTCCCCGAAGGGCATTTCGACGATCGCCGCGCGGGCATGTGCCAGGGTGCTCAGCCGCTCCAGCGCCGCCTGGATGGTGAGGCGATGGAAGAGATAGGCCAGCACTTCGCGCATGCCGAGGCGCCAGGCGATGCGCCAGGGCGTCTTGCGGTGCATCTCCACCTGCCGCCACAGGTCGAGCGCACCCAGCGCGGCCGGGTCGCGGAAATAGAACATGTTGCAGCCCGAGAAGGCGCCGTCGGCAAAGCGCAGGAAGGTGCGCTTGGTGGTCGGCTCGGCGGCCATCACCACGTCCGAGCGGGCAACCGCGGCCACCACGCTGGCGTCGGGCAGGTGCTCCAGGAAATAGCTCACCCATTCCGGCTTCAGCAGAGCGTGGTCGGCTGTCGTTACCAGAAGCGGAGTGCCGAGATCCTGCAATGCGGTGCGGACGCTGAGGCTCGGGCTCTTCTCCGCCGGCACGATCTCGACGCCCAGCGGCGCGAAGAGGTGGGGGTCCTCCGAGCACACGGCGATGCGCGCCACTTCGGGCGTCTGCCGCAGAGCCATCACCACGCGCTGGATCATCGGCACGCCGCCGACCGGCAGCAGCGCCTTGTGGCTGACGCCCGCGGCCTGCGCCAGCGGATCGCCGCTGGAGCGCGTGCCGGCGAGAACGAGTGCCGTAACGCTCATGCCAGCTCCTTGCGGTAGATGCGGTAGGTCTTGTAGGGCCCGCCGCCGCCGAGCACGGCGCCCATATGGCTCATCGGCCGGTTCGTCTCCAGCACCCAGGACATCTCCACCGCCTCCATGCCGAGCGCTATGCCCTCGCGGCGGAACTGCTCATTGATCCAGAAGGGCAGGGTGTGCCCCAGCACGGTGTTGCCTATCTCGCGGCGCACGCCCATCAGGAGCACGCGCCCGGTCTTCAGCTTCTGCACCTTGATGCGCCACAACAGCTTGGCCCAGCCGAACGGGAACAGCCTGCCCTTGAGGTCGCGGATCGCCTCGTTGAGGTTAGGCAGCAGGACGCCGAAGGCCTTCGGCTGGCCGTCCACCTCGGCGATCCACACCAGCTTCGGCTCGACCAGAAGCTTCATCGACTTGGCGAGATGCGCCATCTCGTCCTCGCCGAAAGGCAGAAAGCCCCAATTGCCGGACCAGGCGTCGTTGAAGATGTCGACGACGGTGCGGATCTCCTCGTCATAGCGCTTCATATCGAGGTGGCGCAGGCGCACATTCGCCGGCAGCGGCTTGGCCATGATCCGCGCCACGCCCTTGGGGAAGGGATCGCCCTTGCGGTAGCGATAGGCGAACAGGTCCATGGCCTTGCCGTAGCCCTGTTCCTCGATGCGCGGCCCGGTCGAGGGCAGGTCGTGCGACATCATCATCATGGGCGGCGTGTCGAAGCCGTCCACCAGCACGCCGACTTCCTCGTTGATCGAGAGGTTGAAGGGGCCAAGCACCTCGCGCACGCCGCGCTCGCGCAGCCAGGCCTCGGCCGTCCCGAACAGCGCGCGGTAGACTTCCGGATCGTCCTCGGCCGCGATCAGGCCGAAATGGCCCACGCCCTCCGGCTGCCGGCGGTCGCGCTGGGCGCTGATGCGGCCGACGACGCGGCCGTCCTTCTCCGCCAGCCAGAACTGCACGTCGGCATGCCTGAAGAAGGGGTTGGTCTTGGCGCTCAGCGCGTCCTTCCGCTCCAGGTGCAGTGGCGCGATGTAGTTGGGATCGTCCGCGTGCAGCCTGTCGGGAAAAGCGATGAAGCGCTTCAGATCGCCGGCCGTGGCAACCGGGGTGACTTGGATCACCGGCAACTCCTTTTCAGGTTCCGCCAGGCTTCTCAGCCGCCACGCTCGAGGCGTCGCAGCGTGAGGGTGCCATAGGCGGCGAAGATCGCCAGCGCGGCCCAGGAGCCGACGATGGGGTTGAGAAAGCCCGTCTGGCCAAGCGTGGTGCAGAGGCCGTCGACGACGAGGAAGAGAAGGCCCGAGGCCAGCGCGATCAGGGCATCGCGGCCCGAATTGGCGCTGCGCCAGTTGTTGAAGGCGCACGGCATGGCCAGGAGCAGCATGATGACCGAGGCCAGCGGAGCCGCATAGAAGCGCTGGATCAGCGTCTCGTAGAAGGTGAGGGGGGCGTTGGGCACGCGTTCGTCCGAGATCACGGCGCGCGCGGTCGCCACCGAGACGCGACCGTTGGGGGTGAGGGCGGTGACCACGTCCTGGGGGGTGAGGTCGGTCTGCCAGCGGCCGTCGGCCTTGGTGGTGCGGTCGAGGTTCTGGCGTGTCCAGTCGGTCTTCACGGCGCCGGAGAGCGTCCATTTGTGGCGGCTGTAGGTGGCGTTGTCGGCCACGATCCGCCCGATGACCACGCCGTCCTCGTTGCGCTGGTAGATGCGCACGCCGGTCAGCTTGCGGCCATTGTTGCTCATCCGGTCGAAGGAGATGACGCTGGTGCCGACGCGCAGCCACACCGTCTTCTCGTTCTGCACGCTGCCCGATTGCCACCACGAGGCCAGGCGGTCCTGCGCCTTGGGGACGATCTCGTTGGAGATGATGAGGTGGCTCGCGGCGCAGATCAGCGCGGCCGGCAGCATCATCAGGAATATCTGCGCCATCTTCACGCCGGCGGCGCGCAGCGCCGTGATCTCGCTGTTGCGCGCCATCAGGAGCAGGGCCGTGACGGCGCCGACCAGGACGCCGAGCGGGATGGTGTTGTCGAGGATCAGCGGCAGGCGCAGCCAGACATAGGTAAGGATGCTCCAGGCGCCCTCGGGCCGGTCGAGCAGGTCGTCGATGGTGTCGACGAGGTCCAGGATTTCCGCGACCGCCGTCAGCACGAGGGTCGTGCCGATGGCGAGCTTGAGGAAGAGGAAGCTGAGATAGCGGGAAAGGATCACGCCGGCCGCGCTCCCGTGCTGCGGCGCCGGCGGAAGGGCCGAATGCGCGAGATGAAGTCCTGCAGCGCGATGATCATGCGCGACACCGGCGTATCGCCCGGCCGCGCGGCGCTCTTGGCGAAGATCCAGAACGACAGCGCCACGAAGATGGCGAGCGGCAGCCAGCTCAGCACGAAGGGCGAGCCCTTGCCGGATGAGGCCAGGCCTTCGCCGATCTGAAGGGCGTTGTGGTAGAGCACGACGATGATGCCCGCCACGATCAGGCTGGTGACGCGGGTCGAGCGCCGCGCGCCGAGACTCAGCGGCACGATCAGGAAGGGCAGGAAGGGCAGCGAGATCGAGCGCACGATGCGCGAATAGAATTCCGCCGCCAGGTCCGGATCGGAATCGCCCGTCCACGAATTCCGCATCTGCTGCCACAGCTCGATCGAGGTCAGCTCGCGCTCGCTGTCGCCGCGCGGGCGGAAGGGCGGCGCGGTGAGGTCGAACTTCCGGTCCAGGGTCATGTTGCGGAAGCGGGCGGTGTTGGTGCTGCCATTGGCCTGATCGACGATGTGCAGGCCGTTCTGCAGGGTCAGCTGGATCTTGCGGCCGTCCGGCGTCAGCTCCAGTTCGCCGGTCTCGGAGGTGGCGATGTCGTCGTTGCCGTCCTCGCGGTGCAGGATGAACACCTTCTTGAGGTGCTTGCCGGTCTCGTCCACCGAATCGGCGGTCACGGTGAAGCCGTTGCCGGCGTCGATGAACACCGCCGCCGGCGGGTGCGCGCCCCAGGCGCGGCTGATCGTGGCGTTGAGGATCTCGCGATAGTGGTAGCGGCTGTAGGGATCGAGGAAGCCGTAGACGGCGAACGAGACCACCGCCAGCACGCAGCCGAGCTTCACCAGCGGCCAGGTGAAGCGCAGGATCGAGACGCCGCTGGCCAGCAGCGCGTCCATCTCGGAGGTGTCGCTGAAGCGCGCGGTGACGCGGAAGATGCCGATGGCGAAGGCCGCGCCGAGCGCCAGGCCGAGATAATGCGGGACGAGGTTGGCGGCGAGCGCGGCGACCATGATCAGCGAGCCGCCGGCCGTCGAGACCACGTCCACGAGGCGCAGCACGCGCTCGAGCAGCAGGCCGATCAGCACCACCGCCACGGCAAGCAGCAGCGGCCGCAGGGCCAGCCCCATGATGTAGCGGTCGAGGATGCGCGAGCCGTAGGCGCTGTTGCTGCGGGAAGCGGAGGACATCACGCGCCCCAATGGGCCTTCAGGCGCGCCACGAGATCGGCGGTCATCGACGAATCGAGCGTCACCGCCTCGCCGAGCACCGGCGGCCCCGGCCAGCCGGCGTCGGGAAAGTCCGTTTCGCCATGCCGCCGCGGTTCCGAATAGCGCGGCAGCACGTGGAAGTGCACGTCGGGGTCGACCATCATCAGCATGAGATAGTTGATCCGCTCATAGCCGACAAAGGCGCGCAGCATGGATTCGGTCTTCGCCACCACGCCCTGCAGGTCGGCGAACGCTTCCGGCGAGAGCGTGCCGAAGGCCTGCACGTCGTCCTTGCAGGCCAGCACCAGCGCGCCGAGCGTCGGCTGCTGCGGGCGCAGCAGGACGGCCCAGTGCTCGGTTTCGGCGATCGCGTTTCCGGGATAGCCGAACTTCAGCATTGTGGGATTCGGCATGTCTGGAACCTTCAGAAGTTGGCCGCACCGTATCCAAAACGCTTGGACCCCGCTAGATAGGAACGCGGCCCGCGCCCGCGCGGCGGCACAGCCCTTATTCGAAACCCAAGGACGGACCAGACGTCGTGAGCACCAGCACGCAGGACAAGGTTGTTTTTGATGGCGTGGCCGTCGTTCTCGGCAGCAGCCCCGTGCGCATCTGGGGCATGAGCTCGACCGAGCGCCTGCGGCGGCAATTGCTGCGCACCAGCGTCGGCGACCTGCGCCCCGATCTCGCTTCCGCCACGGGCGCCGCCCGCGTGCTGCTGCTGCGTGCCGACTGGGCCTATGAACAGCGGCTGATCGAGGCCCTCGTCGAAAGCCCCGACACCGTGCTCCTGGCGCCGGGCAGCGGCATGCCGATCGCCGCCAATGTCGGCGGCGCCGACGCCGCGGCCGTGGCCGAGGCCCTTCTGAACGGTGCGGCCGGCAGCCTCCCGGCGGACCACCTGCGCCTGGTCGATCCCGAAGGGCTGGGCGGCAACTACAATTTCAAGCTGCGCAAGCGGGAAGTCGGCTATGTCATTCCGCTGACGCCGCAAACGCTGGCCGAGGTCGAGAACCGCACCTTCGCCGGCTCCTACAAGGGCGTCACCGATTTCGTCACCAAATATGTCTGGCCCTGGCCGGCCAAGCAGGTCACGCGCTGGTGCGCCGAGCGCGGCATCACGCCAAACCAGGTGACTTTGACCGGCCTTGTCTGCGTCTTCATCGCCTTCGGCCTGTTCTGGACCGGGCATTACGGCTTCGGCCTGGTCTTCGCCTGGATCATGACCTTCCTCGACACGGTCGACGGCAAGCTCGCCCGCGTCACCATGAACTACAGCAGGACGGGCGATATCCTCGACCACGGCATCGACCTGATCCACCCGCCATTCTGGTGGTGGGCGTGGGTGGTCGGCCTCGGCGCCGCGGGTCACGCCGACACCTGGCTGACGGCCAGCACCATGATCGCCATCATCTTCATCGGCTACATCGCGCAGCGCGTGGAAGAGGGCATCTTCAGCTATCTTTTCGGCATGCACATGCATGTCTGGCGTCGCTTCGACAGCTTCTTCCGGTTGATCACGGCGCGCCGCAATCCCAACCTCGTCATTCTCACCCTGTTCACGCTGATCGGTGAGCCGGGTCTGGGCATGGAGATCGTGGTCTGGTGGATCGTGATTTGTTTCTTCGTGCACCTCTCGCAGATCGTCCAGGCGCTGGTGGCCAGCCGCCGGCAGCCGATCACGTCCTGGCTGTCGGCGTGAAACGGATCGGCGTCCTCCGCAATCCGCGGAGCCGGCGCAACCGGGGTGGCGTGAGCGAGATCGACCGCGCCGGCGGGGACGTCCTCGTCGCGGCTCCGGCCACGGTGGAGGAACTGGCGGAAACGGCGCGCGATTTCGTGGCGCGGGAAGTCTCGGTCGTCGTCATCGACGGCGGCGACGGCACCATCCGCGACGCTCTGAGCGCGCTGGTGCCGGCCTATGGCGCCGATGCCATGCCGCAGATCGCGCTGGTGCCCGCCGGCAAGACCAATGTGGTCGTCGCCGATGTCTACCGCTCGACCAGGCACCACGACGAGAAGGTGGCCGAACTCGTTTCCGGGCTGCGCGCGCATGGCGGCCAGCCGATCGGCAGCCGCCCGACGCTCCAGGTCGAGGCGGACGGGCGCACGCTGCACGGCTTCCTGTTCGGCGCCTCGGGCTTCGCCCGCGCCACCCGCCTCGCCAATGAGCGCGTCCACGGCAAGGGGCTGACGCAGGGCGTGGGGGTTGGCCTCAGCATCGGCCTTTCCGTCCTCAACGCGCTCAGCGGCCCGCAGCGGCGGGCCTGGATGGCCGGGATACCGCTTGGCGTGCAGGTGGATGATGGCGCGACGGCGCAGCGCCACAGCGCCTTCTTCATCGCCACCACGCTGGAGCGGCTGATGATGGGCATCTGGCCGTTCTGGGGCGGCGGCGAGGGGCCGCTGAAGATGCTCGACATCGAAGCCCCGCCACACCGTCTGACGGCGGCGCTGATGCCCGCGCTGCGCGGCAAGCCCGCGGCCTGGATGACGTCGGAGAACGGCTATCGCAGCGGCCGTGCGCAGCGCCTGGTTCTCGGCCTCGACGAGGACTTCATCGTCGACGGCGATCCTTTTCCGAGCGGCGGGCAGGTGATCTTGCATGCCGGCCCCGAAATCCGGTTCGTCGAGGCATGAACGCGCCCGCATCTTCCGAGGCAGTCGCCGCGCTGGAGGCCCTTATCGGCGCCGAACTCGCGGCGGACACCATGCCGGAAGTCCGCGCCATGGCCGCGGCCTTGGCGGAGCGCGCCGGGGGCCATGCGGTCGGCGTTGTGTTCTACGGTTCGGCGCTGCGTACGCGCGCGCTCGATGGCCTGCTCGATTTCTATATCCTGCTGGATGACCCGCACGGCTGGGACCAGGGAGCCATTGCCGCGCGCGCCAATGCGGCGCTGCCGCCCAATGTCGAATATTTCGAGATGGCGACAGATGGCGTGGGCCTGCGCAGCAAGGTCGCCATCCTCACCCTGGACCAGTTCCGCAAGCACGCCGGGCGCGAGACGCTCGACACCACGATCTGGGCGCGCTTCACGCAGCCCTGTGCCTTGGCCTGGGCGCGTGACGAGGCCGGCCGGCAGGCGGTGGCCTCGGCCGTGGCGACAGCCGCGGAGACGGCAGCCTGGTGGGCGGCGGGGCTCGGGCCGGAACGTGGCACCGCGACGGATTTCTGGGAAGCGCTCTTCCGCGAGACCTATGCCTCGGAGCTGCGCGTCGAATCCAAGGGGCGCGGCAACGAGATCGTGCGCTCGGCGCAGGCGCGCTATGAGCGGCTCCTGCCGCTGGCCTGGGCCGCGGGTGGAGTGGCCTTTCGCGAAGAGGGGGAGGGCATTCTGGCACCCGTCCTCCCGGCGGAGGAGCGCGGCGCGGTGCGGGCGAAGTGGAAACGCCGCCGGCTGGTGGCCAAGCCGTTGAATGCGCTCCGCCTCGCCAAGGCGTCTTTCACCTTCGCGGGCGGAGCGGATTACATTGCGTGGAAGATCGAGCGGCACTCAGGTGTGAGGCTGGACCTCACACCATGGCAGCGGCGCCATCCAATTCTGGCGTCAGGATCG
>Ga0164243_10016785_pt1 | contig 10007 bp, 15 predicted proteins | sample OricompcompostOP_FD_108781 | JGI IMG/M metagenome (GOLD analysis project Ga0164243, IMG submission 108781) | Organic Plus compost microbial communities from Emeryville, California, USA - Original compost - Organic plus compost (OP) | ecosystem: Engineered > Solid waste > Mixed feedstock >... | reverse complement strand
GGGCCTGGGGCGCGGGCTCATGGTGGGGCGGTCGGCGCGTTGCGCCGACTGCGCTGCGGTGCTCGGCCAGGGGCGGCGCTGCACAACTCACTGCGCGCTCCTGCGGAGCGCTCCGTTCAAACAGGTGCAGCGAGTCAGAGTTGAAGCGTGCCTGTCCTTCGGCAGGCCCGCCCGCCCCTGGCCTGCGCTCCTCGCCGCCCCACAAATCGCCCTCGCCCCAGGCCCCCGGCCACGCCGCGTGGAACCGTTGGTAGAGCATCCAACGGGGAAGCTGATACCCCAACCACCGTTCGGGCTGAGCCTGTCGAAGCCGGGTGCCGCGCTTCGACAGGCTCAGCGTGAACGGGTGAGGGGAGTCGACCGGGGCAAGGGGTGTTCTGCAAAGGTGCGTTGGGTCGCGGGAGCAGGCCCAGGCCCGGTGAGGGGCCGGTGAGGGGCCGGTGAGGGGCCGGACCACGAACACTCCCTCCGGCCATCCCCCCGACAACCTCCATCCCGAAAGGGACAATGTTTTCGATATATCGTTTACTTTCTCGATATAGACGAAACATCGCATGAGAAACATGACTCCCGGCCATGGCAGCGGCCACCGCGTGTTCGGCCGCGGCGGACTGCGGCTGGTGCTGCTGCAGCTGATCGCCGACGCGCCCCGCCACGGCTACGAACTCATCAAGGCCATCGAGGAGCGCCTCGGCGGCCGCTACAGCCCCAGCCCGGGGGTGGTCTACCCCACCCTCACCCTGCTGGAGGAAACGGGGCTGGTACAAGTGGACGCCCCCGATGCGGGCGGACGCAAGCGCTACAGCGTCACCCCCACCGGCCAGGCCCACCTGGCCGAACACCGATCCCACACCGATGAACTGATGGCCCGCATGCGCGCGGGCGTGGACGGCGCGGGCCTGCGCGCCGGCCGCCCCCCGCAGGTGACGCGGGCCATCGAGAACCTCAAGCTCGCGATGCGCCTGCGGCTCGCGGGCGAGCCCCTCAACGATGAACAGGCGCACGCCTTCGCGGCCGTGCTCGACCAAGCCGCGCAACACATCGAACGGATCTGACCGATGACCGACACCACCACCCTGCCCCGCCCGGCGCCCGTGCCGCACCCCGAGCGCCTGCCGCAGCGCGTGCGCCACACGCTGCGCTTCCGCCGCCTGTCGGTGCTGCGCACCGAGCGCGTCACCCCGCACCTCGTGCGCATCACCTTCGGCGGCGCCGACATGACGGGTTTCACCAGCCCCGGCTTCGACGACCACGTCAAGCTGTTCTTTCCCGACCCGGCCACCGGCCGGCTGGCCCTGCCCACGGCCGGGCCCGACGGCCCGGTATGGCCCGAGGGCGCCAAGCCTGTGATGCGCGACTACACCCCGCACCACCACGATGCCGACGCCGGCACCGTGCAGATCGACTTCGCCCTGCACGAGGCCGGCCCCGCCACCGCCTGGGCCGAGCACGCCGAACCGGGCGACCTGCTGGGCGTCGGCGGCCCGCGCGGCTCCTTCATCGTGCCCACCGCCTTCGACTGGCACCTGCTGGCCGGTGACGACACCGCCCTGCCCGCCATCGCCCGCCGCCTGGCCGAACTGCCCGCCGGCGCCCGGGCGCTGGTGCTGGCCGAGGTGGACGGCCCCGCCGACGAACTGCCGCTGCCCAGCGCCGCCGACGTGCAGGTGGTGTGGGTGCATCGCGGCAGCCGCGCCGCGGCCGATGCCGCCGAGCCCCCGCTGCTGGCGGCCCTGCGCCGCACGCCGCTGCCCAGCGGCGACTTCCACGCCTGGATCGGCTGCGAGTCCGCCGCCGCCAAGGCGCTGCGCGCGCACCTGGTCGACGAATGCCGGGCGAACCCGAAGTGGATCCGCGCCTCCGGCTACTGGCGGCGCGGCGCCGCCGGCACGCACGATTCGCTCGACGGCTGACGGCGGCCCGAGGGTCCGGCGGAGGCGGCCGATGCACCGCCACCCCTTTTGTTTTTGAATACAAAAGGAGTAAGATTCTGCAATCCCAGGGAGCAGACATCCGCCGGCACGCAAGACCGGTCCTGCGCAACGCGCCTGCACGCAAGCACCATGACCGACCTCAGCCACTGGCAGACGTTCATGCTCATCGCCGTCATCGCCCTGGGGGTGATCGCCCTGGCCTACCGGCTGGGCGAGCGGCTGCTGACCCGGCGCCAGCAGCGCAAACGCATCCTGGCCGCGCGCGTGCGCTCCGGCCTGGTGCCGCTGGAGATCCCGACCACCACCGCGCGCGCCGCGCTCGACAACCCGAGCACCAGCTTCGGCGCCACCGGCTTCGGCACCACCGAGTTCGGATCGCCCTCCTCCGGCCACGCCTCGCTCTGGGGCCAGCTCGGCGAGGACGAGCAGAACCACCCCATCGTCGACGAGCAGCCGCTCATCCGCATCCGCTACCTCGACATCTACGGCAAGTACGCCGAGCGCACCATCCAGGTCGAGCTGCTGGACCTGCACCGCCAGGCCATCGTCGCCCGGGTCGACAACATCAACGACCCGCGCATCTTCCCGCTCAACCGCATCGCCCAGGCGCGCGACGTGCGCTCCGGCCGGCCCTTCAACCTGGGCCTGTGGGTGGACGCGGTGCGCGTGGCGCGCCGCCGGCGCGAGGCCTCCCACCCGGCCGTGCTGGTCTGAAGGCGGCAGCAGCCCTGCGTCAGCACGGACGTCCGGACACCGCAGGGTGGATTTCTTGAGCCAGGGAGCCACGGGAAGCACGAGGCATCCAAGCCCGGCTTCGCACAACGATCGACGCCAGTGACCGGCAGACACTCATCCACGACGTGGCCCCTGGAGGCGCCCGCGGGGCTCCTCGATGCCGCAGGCCGGCCGCTTCCGGCCGCCCGGACCCAGGACCCTGCGCCCGGCTCGCCACCTGTCCTGGCCCCGCCGACGACGCAGCGCGGGTCGGCGGCGTCCAAGGCGGGCCGCTACCTCATCGACGACTCGCTGTCGCTGATCAACAAGACTGGCGCCTACCAGATCGCCAAGGACCTGACCGACGCCTTCGCCGCCGAATCCCGCATCCGGCGCTGGCGCCTCTTCGGGCCGAATCTCGCCCAGGGGCTGGCGCGCAAGGTCCTGGCGCGCCTGCTGCTCAGGGAGCTGGAGCTGCTGAAGGACGCCCCGGCCCTGCGCTGGCCGAACCGCGGGCTGCGGCAGCTCTTCCTCGACCCGCTCTACGTGCTGCGCGCGCCGCTGGGCCCGCGCGACATGGTGCTGTGCCACGACGTGGGCCCCCATACCGCCCCCGAGCTGTACCTGCCCGCCACCCGGGCGCTGTACGACCGGGCATACGCGAAGATCAAGGCGGCCCGGCCCTCCATGGTGTTCGTCAGCGAGACCTCCAGGCGCCAGTTCACCGGCTGGCTGGGCCAGGACTTCCCCTCGCTCAGCGTCATCCCCCTGTACCTGAGGAACGGCATCCATGCCTCGCGCACGGAGCGCGTGCCGTCCGTCCAGGGCCGGTTCCTGCTGTGCGTCGGCGCCCTGGAGCGCCGCAAGAACCACCTCCTGACCATCGAGGCCTTCGCGGCCAGCGGGCTGGCCGGCCAGGGCGTGCAGCTCGTCATCTGCGGCTCCAACGGCGACCAGAAGGACGCCGTGCGGGCCGCCGCGGCGCGCCAGGCCGGCGTGGAACTGCTCGGCTACGTCTCCGACGCGCAGCTCGGGTGGCTCTACCAGAATGCCCTGGGCTTCGTGCTGCCCAGCAAGCTCGAAGGCTTCGGCATGCCCGTCCTGGAGGCGGCAGCCCACGGCCTGCCGGCCATCATCTCCTCCGACGGCGCGCTGTACGAGGCGGTGGGCGGGATCGGGGTGGTGGTCCCGGGCGACGACGTGCCGGGTGTCGCGGCCGCCATGCAGCAGCTCGTCCACATGCCCGCCGACGCGCGCGGCGCCCTGTCCGACCGGCTGAAGGCGCATGCCGGCACGCTGACCCAGCAGCGCTTCTTCGAGCGCTGGCGCGCCGAGATCGACGCCTGGCTCGCCCGCTGAACCCTGCGCGCGCAGCGCGCGCGGGCCCCGGACGCATCCCCCGATAATCGGCCGCCCGGCTGAAGCGGCGCCGTTCCTGCCGCGCTTCGAGCCTCCGCGTACGGCGCCCCCGATGGGCGGCGCCGGCACGCTTGCCAACCATGCCCATGCCGACAACAGGTTATCGAGGGAAGGCGTGACTGCTGCACATCCGACGAAGCCCGCCCTTTCAGAGCACACGCCGATGATGGCAGAGCGCCTTCTCCTCTGATATTTTCCTTCAACTTCAGAAAGTTACGCCAAAACCTACGCAGCCAGGACGGGGCGACGGGTGTCAGCATCATGGAATATGTCCTTGTGTATCAAGATATTTCTTGATATCAATGCTCTATGGACATCTTCATTTACTCAGGGCAGATCAATGTTGCGGGCTATCACGCCGTCTGCGATCAGCTCAAGAAGCGCAAGCACGACGAAGCACTCTTGGTCCTCGGCACGCCTGGTGGAGATCCTCACGCAGGGTTTCGCATCGCGAGAGCCTTGCAACACGCCTATGGCAATTTTTCGCTACTCGTCCCGCGGTACTGCAAGAGCGCGGGCACTCTCATCGCCATCGGCGCCAAAACCATTTACATGGCCGACATGAGCGAACTCGGTCCCCTCGACGTACAGGTCAAGAAGAGCGATGAACTTGTTGGTTTCAACTCAGGCCTCGACATCATCCAGGCCGTAAACAACCTGCAGCAATCGGCAATGAATGCCTTCAGGTCCTACCTGAACGAACTGCATCGGGAAGCGCGGATCTCCACAAAAATTGCTGCGGACATCTCGACGAAGCTAACTGCGGGACTCTTCGAGCCAATCTTCGCGCAGATCGATCCGATGAGGCTTGCTGAAACGCAGCGAGCGATGGAAATCGCATTTGCCTATGGCGCACGCCTGAATGAAACGAGCGGCAATCTCCGGACAAACGGGTTGGCTGACATTGTTACCAAGTATCCATCCCATGGCTTCGTAATAGACCGAAAGGAAGCCAGGAACATATTTATCAATGTCGAAACGCCCGACGGTGTACTATCACAAATCAGCGAAGCGTTGCACGCTCAGATGGAGGCATCCATCGACAGCGCCTCGCCCTCGGTCGCGTTAATCCCATTCCCCGCATCTTCAGGAGCAACCAATGAGAACGCACCAATCCCCCCCAGCGCTAAAGGAGGCGATCCGACAAGCGAGTCTACGGTCAGCGGAAGTGGCTCGACAGACCATGTGCCCGCCGTCGACGACGCAGCAAACGAGCCCGAGTCTTCCGAGCCCTCCTCTTCCGAGCAAGTCGCTGACGGATGCACTACGGAGCTTGATGGTGGTGGGCGCCTGATTCTTGACAATCTAAGCTGACAAAGCCCGCTTCAGCGGGCTTTGTCGTTTTCCGGAGCGGGAAGTCCCACCCGCCCCGATAGCATGTTTCAACGTGGCAAGATCCAGTGCGCCCAGATGCCGCGCACCCATGCACACGTGTAGACCACTGACAGCACCAGCATGCCCCACTGCCCTGCCCGCCAGGTCGCAGCGATCCAGAGCGGCTGGCCGACGAGGCCAATGATGCAGGCCCAGCGTCGCACGCCCGGCCGGGCGTCCTGAGACAGCCAGATCGCGGCCGCGCCCAGGATGGCGATGGCGATCTGGTCGATGGGCATGAAAGCATCCTAGACGGGGTGGATCGTCGCAACCCAGCGGCTTGCTATGCTCACGGGCTATGCAGGAACTTCGGTTGGCCTGGTGGGCCAAGAACCAGCATTGGGAGACAAAGCGCCACGTGCTTGGGGGCGAGTGGCTGCCCGCGACGATGGAGAACAGGCAGCACCTGAAGTCGAAGTTGGATGAGGCGCTGACCGCTCACGGCAAGGGTTCGCACTGGATCGAAAGCCGGACGGTATAGCCTTTCCAGGCATATCCGCCGCGCTACCATCCAGCCATGGAAAACGAAGACGCCGATCCCGTGGGTGCGGACGCGATCACCGTCTACACCGAACTCGCCATCAAACACGGCCTCATCGGGCCCGGGCAGGCCATGACCACCGCCATGGTGGATTTCGCTGCGGCCATCGTCAGCCGGTGCGCCAAGATCGGCGACGGGTATACGGACGCAACGGGCCACACGGCAGGGGAGCACATCCGCTCCAGCCTTTGGCCTTACTGAGGCGTCTGCACGCTTCAGGGCAGTCCCCATGCACTGCCCCACGCTCTACCTCCTGCGCATCGGCGGCACAATGGTCGTGTGCTGACCTTCGACCTGCACCTGTTCTCACCGACGCACATCCGCCTGCGCTGCCCGATGTGCGCGAGGACGTGGGAACTGGAGCGGCAGGAACCCTCCGCGCCCGGCGTGACCTACGCGGCCCGATGCGGGAACTGTGGCCGCGAGGGGCAGTTCACGACTCCACCCAATCCAGCATCGCCGCCGTCTCACCAGGGTTGATGCCCAGTGCCTCATTGGCCGCCTGCTCGGCCAAGTCCAGCGCGTCCAGGGCATGGCGCTGGTCGGCAGATGGGCGGAACGTCTCGTTGGTGTCGCTGTCGCCCCAATCAAGCAGAGCGGCCTCCGCGGCATAGGCTTGGGCCTGCGTCACGCCGGCCGCTTCCAGGGCCTGCGCCGCCGCCTTCTGAGCGCGCGCAATCTGATCGGGCGTGCCGCCTTCGTACAGTACCTCAAGACGCATCTGCAGGTCCGGCATCGAACACCTCCACGGGGGCGAGTTTCAGGAGCGCCTTGGCGTCTGCCACGGTCCCAGCGAGCCACTGGTCCCAGTCCTGCGGCTCCAGGGGGATCACTGACCGCTTGTCCTGCTGGTCAGGCGGCAGTTTGGGGTCTGGCTTGTGCATGCGGCGCATCAGAGGATGTGTATCCGCGTTGATGGTGAGCATGGTGTAGGACTCATGGACCTCTCCGGTGCTCTTGTCGGCCCACGTCGCCCATAGCCCGGCCAGGCCCCAGGGCTGCCCGTCCGCTCGGCGGAAGCGCCACCAGACGTTCTTGCCGCTCTCCCAGTTGGGCTCGTCGAAGGTCCAGGCGGGGATGACGCACCGTTGCCCGCGCTTCCAGGGGTCCTTGAAGGTGGCCTTACCCTCCAGTTCCTCCGAGCGGGCGTTGTTGGTCGAGTAGGTCAGCTTCGGTGTCTTGGCGAACCAGGGGATCAAACCCCACTGCCCCACCACCAGCTCGCGGCTGTAGCCGGCATCCTCCCTGGAGCGCCGCACGAACGGCCCTGGCGCGCGCGGGAACACCTCCCGGGGCGTGTCGTACCACCGCGGCTGGTTGGCCCGGCCGATGTGCCAGAAGTCCTCGATCTCGCGCTCGGCGGGCGAGACGTAGCGATTGCAGATGGCCGTCTCCTCAAGTCGGGAATCTGCGCATTCTGCTGTGCATTGGGCCCGATGATACTGGATACTTATCCAGTGCGAGTAAAGATGAGGCGTCGATTCCGAAGGGGCATCGAACTGACCGAAAGGCAGTTCGCGGATCAGCCCTGGGTGTACGGGGCGCTGCAGCTGGACAGCGGCATGCTGTACCTCAAGGATGGTCCGGTGCACGGCAAGCCGGAGCCCTATGGCATCCTCTACCGTCCGATGCTTCGGGCCGTGTTCAGCGACACGATCAGCTTCTCGGGCATCGAGTTGGACGGCAAGGTCTGGTGCGCGCAGGTTTGGTACTGCATGTGCTACGACACGAATTTGCCTGTCGGCGCCGTCAAACGGGCGGACGGGACGGTGCAGATGCCGACTGGGTAGGTCGGCGGGTCATGCCGCGACAGGGGGGCTACTTCGTGAGGGCGTCGTAGCTGGCCTCGCACGCCTCCCCAGCAATTCTCAGTCGGTCAGCGTATTCCGCCAGTTCTCCCGCTCGCGCGTCAGCCCGGCCGAGCACGTCAACCAGCAGATCGAGGGCGTCGGCACTAGGCTGACCCTGGCCTGTGCTGGCAGCGGGGGCACTCGGGCAGGCTCGACGGGCAGCACTGGCAGCGGCTGCGCGCAGGCCGTCAGCAGCAGCGCGGGAAGCGGCCAAATCAGCCGCCAGAGCGTTTTTTTCGGCTTCGGCATTGGTTGATACCTCCTCGATGCGGTCGGCCCATGTGCGCTCCCTGGCGCGTTCGGCCTTCTCGGCGTGTCTGCCTGCCTCGGCGTAGCTGGCGCGCAGCTCGGCCAGTTCCACCCTCGCGCTCGCCCCACCCTGCCGGTACGCCTGCCAGTGGGTCCAGGCCAGCAGCACCGCCACCCCAGCAGCAGCCCACAGGCGCCAGTTCAGGAGGGCGGTCATGGCGTCCGCTCCGGCCATGCTCCCCAGCCATATGCAACCTTGTCCTCAGTCGGATGCTTGTCCGTGCGCGGGCGACTCGGGCAGTCCCAAGACCGGCCCTTGACCGTCCAGAGGACGCGCCACCCCGAAGCGCGCAGGCTCGCGCCGTCTTCGGAAGCCAGGATGTAGGTCAGGCCGCGGCGGAATCCCTTCGCCTCAGCCACCCGGCGCGCAGCTGCGTAGAGCATGCTGCATGCGTTCGGTGTGCCGTCGGTGCAGAGCCTAGTTACCTCGGCGGTCAGGCCGTCATCCAGGGCGCGCGCGACGGGACGGCCAGTGATGGCAACACCTGCCAATTTTCCATCGTCATCCTGCACCGACTGCCACCATAGACCGCCCACCGGCACGCCGTGGTGTCCGTGGTGCTCCTTGATGTAGGCGAACGCGTCAGCCTGAGAGATCGGTCGTAGTTCGATCATGTCGCTGGCCTATACACGTCGCGCAGACGTGCAAAGATTTGGCGGAAAAGTGAGCACATCAAGACGCGATCCCGAGGTAGCGCCTGCTGTTGAGGTGATAGCTGGCCCAGGTTGCAGGATGGGGCTTGCCAGGCCGCCAAGTGCGCAGGTAGTAGTTCCACGCGCCGGCCGGAGAATCACTGCGGCGCGCTCGCCGCAACGGGCGCGGTACACGCCGCGAGGGCAGCGACCAGCTCGCCCTCATATCCCTCGCGCAGCTCGATCTCGGCCGCGGCAGCGGCCACGAACGCATCGAGGCTGGTGCCGCCGGAGCGCAGCGCCTCGGTGGGCATGGCGGGGCGCGCAGGCGTGTGCACGCGGCACTCGATCGGCACGGGCACCTTGACGGTCTGCACCGTCACGCGCTCGGTGGTGGCGCAGCCCGCCAGCAGGCCCGCCAGCAGCACCCAGGGCCATCCTTGCATCACTGCCCCCTGCCCTGCAGCCAGGCCGCGATGCGCGCGCGGGCGCTGGCCGCATCGTCGTCGGGCACGGCCGCGGGCGTGGAGAGGATCTGCTGAGCGCGCTGCTGGTGCTGCAGGGCGCCCTGGCGGGCCTGGTCGAGCACCGGCGCGGCCGCGGCCGCGCGGCGGGCGGCCTGGTCGAGCAAATCCTCGACGCCATCGCTGCAGATCGTGGCGGCCTCGCGCGCGTCGTCGCGCTCGCTGGTGAGGGTGCCGACCGCCCGGTCCGCCTGGCGCAGGTCTGCGCGCACGATGCCGAGCTGGTGGCGCTGGACCAACGTGATGGACAGGCACAGGGTCAGCAGCAGCGCCCAGACCCATCCTGGCAGCATGTCGGCCATGCCGGCGAGGGCCTTGATCATGATGCGAGCCCCAGGTAGCGCCGGGCGGCCTGGTGAAAGCCTGGCCAAGTGTCGGGGTGAGGCTTGCCCGGCCGCCAGGTCCGCAACGCGTACAGGTTCCACGCGCCCCACACGTCGGAGACCGCTGGCAGCGCCTTGGGATCGGTGTAGAGCAGCAGGCGCGCCAGGCCGGCGGCGAGCACGTCGTCGTGCTCGATGGCTTCCCAGATCGCGCGCGCATCGAAGGCGCAGCCGCGCGCGGCGCACAGATCGCGCAGCAGCCCGCGCGAGGCGCTGTGCAGCACCACGCCCCAGACGCCGCCGCGGCTCGCCTCGGTGCCTCGCTCGAACTGCCAGAAGCCACGCGCCGGCCCATTGCCGAGCTGGCGGCGGTGCTCGAAGCGGCT
>Ga0164243_10016784_pt1 | contig 10008 bp, 6 predicted proteins | sample OricompcompostOP_FD_108781 | JGI IMG/M metagenome (GOLD analysis project Ga0164243, IMG submission 108781) | Organic Plus compost microbial communities from Emeryville, California, USA - Original compost - Organic plus compost (OP) | ecosystem: Engineered > Solid waste > Mixed feedstock >... | reverse complement strand
GCGGCTGAGAATTATCCGTTCTGCACGATCGATCCCAACGTCGGCATCGTGCCGGTGCCGGACCCGCGTCTCGATGTGCTCGCGAGCATCGCCAAATCCGAGCGCACGCTGCCGGCCACCGTGGAGTTCGTCGATATCGCCGGTCTCGTGGCCGGCGCATCCAAAGGCGAGGGACTGGGCAACAAGTTCCTTTCGCACATCCGCGAGACCGACGCGATCGCGCATGTCGTGCGTTGCTTCGAGAACGATGACGTGGTGCACGTCGCCGGGCGCGTCAAGCCGCTCGACGACATCGAAGTGATCAACACCGAGCTGGCGCTCGCCGACCTCGATACCGTCGAGCGCGGCCTGCAGCGCGCCGAGAAGGCCTCCAAGGCCGGCGACAAGGACGCGATCAAGCAGCGCGACCTGCTGAAGAAGCTCAAGGAACACCTGGACTCGGGCAAGCCGGCGCGCTCGCTGATCACCGATCCGGACGAGAAGAAGCTGGTGCAGGAGCTGCACCTCATCACCATCAAGCCGCTGATGTACGTGGCGAACGTTTCGGAGAACGGCTTCACCAACAATCCGCACCTCGACGCCGTGCGTGAGCTCGCGGCGAGCGAGAATTCGCAAGTGGTCGCGGTGTGCGCGTCCATCGAAGCGGAGATCGCGCAGCTCGATGAAGCCGATCGCGCCGACTTCCTGAAAGACATCGGCCTGGAGGAGCCCGGCCTGAACCGGGTGATTCGTGCCGGTTACAGGTTGCTCGGCTTGCAGACGTATTTCACCGTCGGCCCCAAGGAGGCCCGCGCCTGGACCGTGCGCGTCGGCGCCACCGCTCCGCAGGCCGCTGGCGTCATCCATACCGACTTCGAAAAGGGCTTCATCCGCGCCGAGGTGATCTCGTACGACGACTACGTCACCTACAAGGGCGAGCAGGGCGCGAAAGAAGCCGGCAAGCTGCGGCTGGAAGGCAAGGAGTACATCGTCCAGGAAGGCGACGTGATGCACTTCCGCTTCAACGTCTGAGAGGGCACAGCGCAGCCGACCCCGGATGCCTGCCTGTCACCGAGGCTGGCGTCATATCGAATCATCAATGGCCGGCATGCTGTCTGCGCTTGGCCGTGTTGGCTCGCTTGGCAATCGCTTCTCGGGCGCTCGCCGGCGGCATCCGCATTGACTGGCGTTGTGCGCGCACGGTTGGGCGGGTCGACCCCCGGCCGAGCTCGTCGAGCACGTCGGTCGCGGTGACGATGCCGACGATCTTGCCGTCGTCGAGAATCGGCAGTGAACCGATGAGTTGACCGCGCATGAGGTTCGCGGCCTGCCGCAGCGTCGTCGTCGGTGTCGCGGTTGTCGTGTGTGCAGTCATGAGCTCACGCACTGTCCGGCCTTTGCGTAGCTCGCTGCCTTTGCGGCCGCCGAGATCTCGTTCGGAGAGAACGCCGACCAGGCGCCGGCCTTCGATGACGAGCAAATGGCGAATGCGGTGGCGCTGCATGAGCTGCCAGGTGCTCTCCGCCGATTCGTTCGGGCCGATGGTCACTACGTCGGTGCTCATGATTTCCTGCAGGCGCATCGGGGCACTCCATGAATGTGGCGCAGACATCGCAGACTGCGCAGCTATCTGGTGGCTACAGGTGATCCGCTGGGATCATGCGCTGTGCTGCGTGGGCGATCTTCGGCCGCTCGCGTGTGGATCCGAGCTTCGCGAACGGCTCGGATTTCGGCGAGCGCCAACGCTGTTCATCGCTCATGGCAGCCTTGCGCACGTAGTACGCTCAACATCATGGGTTCACTATCCGGGGAGATCCGAATCCGATCCGCAAGAGCCGCATCCAAGCGCGAGAACTTGAGTTCGAATGCGGCTGAGCTGTGAGCGATGGTTCGAAAGCTAGTCGCCGCATTGCGGACGCGCGGGGATACTGGCCGATCGACCTCAATGAAGTCGTCGGAACGCCGGCAGGGACACGTGCGGTGATTCACGTGTCTCAGCTGTCGATCCCGGATGACGCGCACTTGTGACATCAGCTCGCAGGCTATGTCACTCCGGAGCTTGCGTGGATGTCCGAAAGATCGCCGGGCAGTCGCCCGGAGGTGGGCAGGCTTTGGGGGGCGGCACAGGTGGCGTGACGCATGTCGTCACGCCACCTGTTGGATCAGATGCTGATCAGAAGCTCAGTCGCGCCTGGGCGCCGAGCACGCTGGTGTCCCCACCCAGCGTGAGCAGCACGCCCGCCGAGAATTGCGGCGTGAAGTGGTAGCGGCCTTCGCCGATCAGGTAGGTGTCGCCATCGATGGTCGCGACATCCACCGCGTTGTGCTCGAAGCCGGCTTCGATCTCGAGCTTCGGGATGATGAAGGTGCGCAGGCGCACGCCGGCGAACAGACCGGTGTCGTCATCGTCGAAGGGGCCGAAATCCACTTCGTATTGCACCACGCCGCCACGGACGACCAGATCCAGGTTGTTGCCGATCGGCCAGTGGCCGCCCACGCCGACCAGCAGGCGCGTCACGTCCAGGCCGTTGTCCATGTCGAGGTCCTGGAATTCAGCCAGCGCGAAAATATTACCGGAGATGGGCAGCGAGCCGCGCAGCTGCAGTCCGTCGCCGTCCACGTCGATGCTGCCCGCGTCGATCTCCGCCTCGGGGAAATGTGCCACATCCACGTAGCGGTAGCTGAGGTTATCGGCCGAGGCCGCCAACGGCAGCGCCAGGACGGCCGCACACATCAAGGTCTTCGCGTTCATCTTCATATTGGGTTGGTACTCAAGTCGTAGCGCGTCGGTGCGCTGAATGTATTCTACTGTTCCTGCCGCCAGGATGCTCGGATTCAGCTACTCGCGTCGGCGGTTGGCGACAGCGTGCAACCATGAATGGCATGTGGAACACCGTGTGACGGCAGGGGGAGCATCAGCTTGGCGCGTTGCTTTTTTGTGATGTTGATCACGGCGCTGCTGGCCGGTTGTGGGGATACACGCGAATCACGCAGCGCCGAACGCAACGGCATGTCGTGGAGCGCCGAGCAGCTGCAGGCATTTCAGCAGTTCAAGCTCGATCCAGCGCAGCGCGCGCCAGTCGCGGATGCCGTGGCTCGCTCGTTTCCTGTGACTTTCAACCACGACGAGCAGCGTGCCGCCGGCACTGCGGCGCCCGTTGCGCAGGAAAGCCTGGTCGAGCTGCTCGGCCGGCCCAACGTTTCCTTCTCCCTGGTCGAGCGCCCCGAATATCTCGGCGCCGAGCGCCCACGCCTGGATTTCGATCCGCGCGAGTTGCATATCTTGCTCTATGACATCGACTGCCTGGCCGAGAGCGGGGCGGTCGAGTGTGCTCACTTGGATGCCATTGCGCTCAGGCAGCGCGTGCTGCGCGTACGTGTCGTGCGGGGACGCCGCGAAGAAGCCTTGATGCTGTTGTCACCGCCCGAGTCCTCTGCAACGCATGCAATGAAGAATCCCTTGATTGCCGAGATGCCCGGCTCGGGTTGGAGGAAAGTGCCACACAGCCGCGCGATGGATCTCGCGCAACAGTTCTCGAAGCAGATATTGGATGCGGAGTTCTATGAGCATGAGGACGGCGCGGTCGTCTTCGGCCGCCTGCTCTCGCCGTTCGAGCTGATCAGGACCTCCGAGACCGAAGCGGTCTGCATTGCCGCCGCGAGCGATATCTTCGTGCCATCGCTGTTGCGGTCAGGAACGGATACCGAATTGCGCCGTGACGCAAACGTTCGAGTCGTGGTGTTCGAGCACAGCCTGGATGCATGTGGCAAGCGCTACGCCGATGGCCGATTCGTGTTGCTGAAAGGCGAGTCGCTCGCGGCGACGCAGCTGGTGCGGATCCACGACCTGTTCAATCGCCGCTTCGCTGCCGAGTGCAACGTACCCGCGTGGATGACGCCGCAGGGATTGCTGCACGCATCGGGTGGTTCCTATCGCATTTCGGTGGCGCCGCCGCCGTCCGGCCGGGATCGTTGGGCGTTCGATGTCACGGTGCAGTTCGCGCTTGAGAAGGGCGGTGAGTACACGGCGCTCGTGGCCATCAGCCCCTGGGGCACGCGCATGAAGGAATGCCGTTCGTCTGTCTCGCCACAGCGGTTGAGCTCGCAGTAGGCATACGCCGCGCCGCGTGAGATTTCGGCCGGCTCACTGGTAAGCGGTGCCGGGCCACGCTATATGTGTACGCACCGGCACGAAGGCGCCGGCGCGACGGATGCGGCGCCTGACGCATACGATGTTCTCGATCGAGCGGCGGAAAACGCATGTCTGTTGTGCTCGCAGATTCCAGTCTGGGCCAGCCGCTTGGGTCTCATGGTGATAGCCTGACGCGGCAGGAATTCAGCCGCAGTGCTCACTGCTTCGATGGCGACGGAGGTATCCATGTCGCGCGGATCTGCCACCAAGTTACCCGCCATCGACCCGGAAACGGACCCGGGCTTGGCAGGCGTGCGACGCATTCTGTTCGAGTGGACCGCCGCGGCTCAGAAAGTATTGCATGGCGAGCGGGTGCGGGACGCCAACATCCACGATGCCCGCAAGCTGCTCAAGAAATGCCGTGCGGCGCTGAAGTTGCTACGCGGTGCGATCGGAGAGGTTGCCTATCACCGCGAGAATGCAGCGCTCCGGAATACCGCTCGTCCCTTGGGCACGGCGCGCGATACCAGGGTGCTCGTTCTCACCCTCGAGGACCTCATCGAGCGCTTTGCATCAGCCACGCGTTCGCTGCAACTGGAGAAGTTCCGTCGCGCGCTTCGCAAGGATCAAAAGACGGCGCGGCAGTCTATCACGCCTGCTTTGATCAACGAGCAGCGCAACGCGTTGCGAGAGATCAGTGTCCGCATCGCGCGGGCGCGCATGCGGGGCGAGGACTGGAGCATCATCGGCGGTGGCCTGGAACATACCTATCGGCGCGGCAAGAGAGCAATGCTGGTCTCAGCCCGTACGCGGGCAAGTGAAGACCTGCACGACTGGCGCAAGCAGGTGAAGTATCTCTGGCACCAGCTGCAGATCCTGGCGCCTGTATGTCCTGAGCCGGTGGGCAAGCTGGCGGCGCAGGCGCACAAGCTGGCCGAGCTGCTCGGCGACGAGCATGACCTGGCGGTGTTGCGCGCAGCCATCGGCCGGCACGCGGATACGCTCAAGGTCGAGCACCGGGAAGCATTGATCCGCCTGGTCGAGCGTCGTCGCAAGCGATTGCAAAAGAAGACCTTCACGCTGGGCGAGCGGCTCTTCCTGGAAAAGCCGCGCCGCTTCGTGAGCCGGATCGGCCGACACTGGCATTCGTCGGGCCGCGAATAACGCAGAGCAAAAAAAGATCGCGACTGCCGGTCGCCTGAGCCGCTCGGCCCGCCGATGGCCATGAGTTGTCACGTTTTGATGCCCGCCATCGTCACATTCGGATGCTGCCCGGATTTGCCTCGGTCGCTGACGTTCAAAATAGCTCGGATTGTCACGTTCGGACGCGGGTGCCGCGCGCAATGACTTTCCAATGACCAGAACTCGTCATGTTTCGAGGCCGAGGGGTCGTGGCTCGTCGATTACCACGTTCTCGTCAACAGTGAGTTTCGTCGCGGCCGATTGGTCCGGTCCGGGCGGGCGACTAACGTGCATGACCTCGGCTCGAGGACGGCCCGCCGTCATCGATGTCGCCAATATCGCCATATCGCTATCGGGGATGGAGTGATGAAGTCACGTCAGTGGATGGGTTCGTTGTTGCTGGTCGGCGCGGTAGTTGTCGTAGCTGCGCTACTGAGCGCCTGGAAACGATCGAGCATCGCCGAATCGAATGCCGCGGCGGCGGCTCAGCCCGAGCCGGCGGAGACGGTGGTGACGGCGCTCGCGCGTGAATACCAGTATGTGCGCACCACGACGGCGATCGGCACGGTCGTGGCGACTCGATCCATCAAGGTTCGCAATGAAATGCCGGGCACCGTGCGCTGCGTGGCGCTCGAGCCGGGCAAGATCGTCGAAGCCGGCACGGTGCTGGTGGCGCTCGATGTTTCGGTGGAAGAGGCCGATCTGCAGGCGCTGCAGGCGAAGGCCGAACTTGCGCGCACGCAGTTCGCTCGCATGCAGCGTATGAGTCAGCATCGTGCGGCGTCGGAGATGGAAGTCGACACGGCGCGGGCCGAGCAGGAGGTCGTGCAGGCGCAGATCGAACGCATCAAGGCCGTCATCAACCGCAAGATCATTCGGGCGCCGTTTCGCGCCCGCATCGGAATCTCCGATGTCCATCCCGGCCAGTATTTGAACGAAGGAACCTTGCTCACCACGTTGCAAGGCGTGGATGACTCCGTTTACGTGGATTTCACCGTGGCGCAGCAGGTTGCGGCGAAGCTGCAGCCGGGAGATGAAGTCGATGTGTTTGCATCGACCGGTCTGTTTGCCGCCGGTGTCAAGGCGGAGATACTGGCCATCGACTCGCGGGTCGATCCGTCGACGCGCAATGCAACCGTGCGGGCCAAGATTGCGGATGCGTCGCAGGCGCCGCGGCCCGGTGCATCAGTACGAGTTCGAGTGGCTGTGGGTGAGCCGCTCATGGCGACGGCTGTCCCGGCGAGCGCAGTGCGCAAAGGTCCTGCTGGCGATCATGTATTCGTGGTCGTTCCGGACGAACACGGAAAGCTGCGCGCGCACCTGCGCAAAGTGCAGGTGGATGGAATGACCGGCGACGAGGTCGTGATAACCCAGGGGCTGGCACCTGGCGAGCAGGTGGCGGCGTCCGGCTCGTTCAAGCTGCGTGAGGCCGCGCTGGTGGCCGTGGTCGATCCACCGGAGTCGATGGTCAACATTCCATCGAACCCGGACGCGACCAACATGTAGGAACACGCCATGCGCTCATTCACGGACATCTTCATCAAGCACCCCGTGCTGGCGGTGGTGGTCAACCTGGTCATCGTGCTGGTAGGCGCGCGCGCGTTGCTCAACCTGCCGGTGCAGCAGTATCCGAGCATCGAAAGCTCGTCCATCATCATCAATACCGTCTATACAGGCGCGAGCGCCGAGACGGTTAGAGGATTTCTGACGACGCCGATCGAGCGGGCGGTGTCCGCGATCAGCGGGGTCGACTACGTCGAGTCGACCAGCCGTGCGGGCCTGAGCACGGTGACGGTGCACCTGAAGCTCGATCACGACAGCACGGATGCGTTGGCCGAAGTCACAGCCAGGCTTCAGCAAGTGCGCTCGGAGCTGCCTGCCGAGGCCGAGCCTCCCGTGGTTGAAGTGCAGCGGGCGGATCGTCCCTACGCGACGTTCTATCTGGGATTCACATCGCCCGATCGCACGGTGCCGGAGCTGACGGACTGGCTGTCGCGCACTCTGCAGCCGCAGCTTTCGACGCTCGAAGGCGTGCAACGTGTCAGCTACGAAGGCAGTCAGCCGCTCGCCATGCGCGTGTGGATCGATCCCGATCGCCTCGCTGCCTACAACCTCTCGCCCGGCGATGTGCAGGAAGCCTTGCGCCGGAACAACTATCTCGCCGCCGTGGGCCAGACCAAGGGCAACCTGGTGCAGGTCAACCTGCTCGCCAACACCGATCTTCGCGCCGTGCGCGAGTTCGAGAACCTGATCGTGGCCGATCGTGACGGTGCCATCGTGCGCTTGAGCGACGTGGCCAGCGTGGAGCTCGGCGCCGAGGAGGCCGCGATGGTGGCCAAGTACAACGACCAGCAGAGCGTCTATCTCGGCGTCTGGCCGTTGCCGGGCTCCAATGAGATCGAAGTGGCGAAGCACCTGCGCGAGGAGATGGAGCGCATCGAGCCGACGTTGCCGGCCGACATCGAAATGCGGCTGGTATGGGACGGCACCATGTTCATGCGCAGCGCCCTGGAGGAGATCACCAAGACGCTGGGTGAGACGGTGCTGATCGTGGCCATCGTGGTGTTCCTGTTCATGGGCTCGGTGCGCACCGCGCTCGTTCCGCTGGTCGCCATGCCGGTGTCGCTGATCGGCGCAGCCATCGTCATGATCGCCTTCGGTTTCAGTCTGAATCTCTTGACCATCCTCGCCATCGTCTTGTCGGTGGGCCTGGTGGTGGACGACGCGATCGTGGTCGTGGAGAACGTCGAGCGTCACGTTCGCGAAGGCAAGACACGCATCGAAGCTGCGCTGGCTGGTGCTCGTGAGCTGGCGGGCCCAGTCATCGCGATGACGATCACGCTCGCGACGGTATACACGCCGATTGCCTTCCAGGGCGGCTTGACGGGTTCTTTGTTCCTCGAGTTCGCGATCACGCTCGCGGCGGCCGTGGTGGTGTCCGGCATCGTGGCGTTGACGCTGTCGCCGGTGATGAGCTCGCGCTTCGTGAACGAGCACGGTCACGAGACGAAGTTGACGACTATCGTGAATCGCGGCTTCGATGCGATTCGCCGCAGCTATGAACGGCTGCTCGACGGCGCGCTCGGCATGCGTTGGGGCATCGTCGCGCTTGCAGTGCTCGTCACGCTGGCAGCCTGGCCGTTGTACATGTACTCGCGCCAGGAGCTGGCACCGGTCGAGGATCAAAGCCACATCAGCTTGTTCTTCGAAGCTTCGCCGGATTCTTCGCTGGTCGCCACCGACCGGCATTCGCAGCAGGTCGTGAAGGCGCTCACCGCGTTCCCGGAAACCGACTTCATGTGGTCCCTGACCGCCGCGTGGGGCGGGTTCGGCGGCATCGTGGCCAAGGATTGGCGGGAGCGTGAGCGCTCGACCGAAGAAATGTACGGCGACGTTTACGGCGCCGTCTCGCAAGTGCCGGGGTTGCGAGTCTACCCGCGCCTCGATCCGCCGTTGCCGACGCCTGGCCAGTACGACGTCGAAATGATCGTGCAGAACGAGGCATCTCTCGAAGAGCTGCTCGCCACCACCCAGGCGGTGCTCGACGCCGGCTGGGCCAGCGGCAAGTTCCTGTACGTAGACACCGATCTGAAGATCGACTTGCCGCAGGCCCGCGTCGTGCTGGACCGCGAGCGCCTGGCGGATCTGGGGCTCGATCTCGCGACGGTCGGTCGCGAGCTCGGCACGCTGCTCGGCGGCGCCTACGTGAATCGCTTCAACTATTTCGATCGCAGCTACAAGGTCATTCCGCAAATCGGCGAAAAGGATCGTGCCACGCTCGATCCATTGCTCGATCTGAAGATCAAGACCCGCGATGGCGCGCTGGTGCCGGTCTCGACGTTCATGCACATCGAGTCGGATACCGGTCCACGGACGTTGAATCGATTTGCGCAGCGCAACTCGGCGCGGATCTTCGGCGGCGTGCAGCCCGGCGTTACCAAGGAGGAGGGCCTGCGCATCCTGGAAGAGGCGGCCGTGAAAGCGGGCGGCGAGAATGTGCTGATCGACTACGCAGGCGAATCACGGCAGATCCGCCAGGAGGGTGCAGCGCTGACCACTACGCTGGCCTTTGCGGTGATCCTGATCTATCTCGTGCTCGCGGCGCAGTTCCAGAGCTTCCGCGATCCGTTGATCGTGCTGCTCGGCTCGGTGCCGCTGGCGATCTCGGGCGCGCTGGTATTCACGTTCCTGGACCTGACCACCATCAACATCTATTCGCAGGTCGGGTTGATCACCCTGGTGGGCCTGATCGCGAAGAACGGCATTCTGATCGTGGAGTTCGCGAACACGTTGCAGGAGCGCGGCCTGGAGAAGGTGGCGGCCTTGCGTGAAGCGTCGCTGACGCGCCTGCGGCCGGTGCTGATGACGTCGGCGGCCACCGTGTTCGGCCACTTCCCGCTGGTGCTGGTGACTGGTCCGGGCGCCGAGGCGCGCAACAGCATCGGCATCGTCCTGGTGACCGGCATGGTCGTGGGAACGCTGTTCACGCTGTTCGTGGTACCGGTGTTCTACACACTCATCGCCGCGGATCGGCACCGCCGCCGTGAACACGAGACGGAGAAGCAGGAGATTGCCGTAACGCCGGTGACGCAGCCCGCCTGACCCTGGATCCTGGATCCTGGGGCGGGCTGCCTCCTGGCGCACCCTATTCGGTGGGCTCGGGCTGCGTCAGCTCGCCCTGCAGGAACTCGATCAACGTGGCGTTGAACTCGTCG
>Ga0164243_10016783_pt1 | contig 10009 bp, 5 predicted proteins | sample OricompcompostOP_FD_108781 | JGI IMG/M metagenome (GOLD analysis project Ga0164243, IMG submission 108781) | Organic Plus compost microbial communities from Emeryville, California, USA - Original compost - Organic plus compost (OP) | ecosystem: Engineered > Solid waste > Mixed feedstock >... | reverse complement strand
TATATCGCGGTGGCCGGTTTATACGAAATGTACGTAAATGGTAAACGGATCGGGGATCATCAACTGGACCCGATGTACACCCGTTTTGATAGGAGAAATTTATATGTTACCTATGATATCACTGATCATTTACTACCAGGTGAAAATGTTGTTGGAGTGGAGCTGGGCAATGGCTGGTACAATCACCAATCTACCGCGGTTTGGTTTTTCGACCAGGCGCCTTGGCGCAATAGACCTGCATTCTGCATGGATATCCGGCTCATGTTTGAAGATGGAAGTACGGAAACGATCGGTACAGGCAGGGAATGGAGATGGACTTTAGGCCCCACCCTATTCAACAGCATTTATACGGCGGAACATTATGATGCACGCTTGGAACAACCGGGTTGGAACAAGCCGGGATTTGCTGATAGCACTTGGCATGGCCCCATTTACCGGTCGGCGCCATCTGGCAACATCGTGGCGCAAAGTATGCAACCGATCCGGATCACCCGGGAAATTCCGGCTGTTAACATGAAGAAATTCTCGGATAGCAACTACGTTTTTGATATCGGCGAAAATATTGCCGGGATCAGCAGCATACAGGTTTCCGGTAAACCGGGAACAGTAATCCGCGTGAAACACGGCGAATTACTCGATAGTTTAGGTCATGTTGATTTATCAAACATCATCGTCCATTACCGCCCGAAAGATAGTACGGATCCTTTCCAGGAAGATATTTACATCTTATCGGGAAATGGCCGGGAATTTTTTATGCCGAAATTTAATTACAAAGGATTTCAATATATCGAGGTAAGCAGTGATCAACCTATTTCTTTACAACGCGAAGATGTAAAAGGTTATTTCATGCATAGCGATGTAAAACCTATCGGCAAGCTGCACACCTCCGATCCGGTGATCAATAAAATTTGGGCTGCCACCAATCAATCTTATTTATCAAACCTGTTCGGGTATCCCACCGATTGTCCGCAGCGGGAGAAAAACGGCTGGACAGGTGATGCGGCTATCGCGGTAGAAACAGGATTGTACAATTTTGATGGTATCACCGTATATGAAAAATGGTTAGCCGATCACCGCGATGAACAACAACCTAACGGGGTGTTACCATCCATCATCCCGACAGGCGGATGGGGCTACGAATGGGGAAATGGACCGGATTGGACCAGTACCATCGCGGTCATCCCATGGAACATTTACCTTTTTTACGGAGATGCCCAATTATTGAAAAAATCGTACGGGCATATCAAGAGTTATGTAAATTATATTGACAGGATAAGTCCGACAGGCATTACAACATGGGGACTGGGCGATTGGGTACCGGTGAAGTCAAGAACACCCGTGGCCTTAACGTCCACCGCGTATTATTATGCCGATGTAAAAATACTTGCAACAGCGGCAAAGCTTTTCGGCAAATCGGGAGATTGGGAACATTACAATGCCTTGGCGGAAAAAATTAAAACGGCCTTTCACAAGGAATTTTACAATGCCGAAACGGGAGTCTACGCTGACGGTGTTCAAACAGCATTGAGCGTGCCATTGTTTTGGGGTATTGTGCCCGATAGTTTGCAAGCTAAAATTGCGGCCAAATTGGCGGAACGGGTAGCAGCAGATAATTATCACCTCGATGTAGGTTTGCTCGGCACCAAGGCTATTTTAAATGCACTCAGCCAAAATGGCTATGCGGATGTTGCTTACAAGATAGCGGCACAAAGGGATTTTCCTTCCTGGGGATGGTGGATCCAAAATGGCGCTACTACATTATTTGAAAACTGGCCGCTCGATGCCACCTCGGATATCTCTAAAAACCATATCATGTTCGGGGAGATCGGCGCATGGTTGTTTAAAGGAATCGGTGGCATTATACCGGTAGCGGAACATCCCGGCTTCGAGCAATTCTATCTGAAACCACATTTCGTTACCGGCCTGGATAGTTACGAATCCAGTTACCAATCTCGGTACGGCGAAATTATCTCTACTTGGAAAAGGAAAAAGAAGAAAATCGATTATCATTTTAGCGTTCCGCCCGGTGCAAAAGCCTTGATACAAATTGATATAAAAAAAGGACAGAAAATAATTGAAAACGGCCATAAGGTTGAAATTTCCGGTAGTGACGCTATTGAACGTGGTTACGGCGATTACCATTGGGAAATAAAATAATATCCGTTTTTGCATAAACCCGGATTTGTACTACATTTCCAAATTTTTACAGGAAATGTTGATATTGAACATTCTATTCCTACAATTGTTGAAAGTAAAATCCGGGTTATGCATAAAGTGCTGCTGATTAGCCACGATGAAAAACTGTTGCTTACACTTCAAAGCATCTTGAAGTTGGGCGGGTACGAAGTGATGCTTGTACAAGAAGGCCATGCCGGGATTCAGCAAGCGCTAGCTTTCCAACCCCAGGTAGTTATTTGCCACTTAAGAATGCCGGTTATAGATGGATTCGGTGTTCTGCATGCATTCAGAAAAGATAATTTCCTATCTACGATTCCCTTTATTATTTACCAAGAGCAATGGGATTCGGCCGCTTTCCGCAAAGCGATGAACCTCGGTGCGGATGACTTTTTAGTTTCCCCATTTGATAATGAAGAACTGTTGGGTCTTGTTTCCAATAGAATACAAAAGCAAGAACAGCTTCGCAAAGCATATTCCCATCAACATAAAGAAAATATGTCGGCTGAAATAGCGATTAAAATGTTGATTAAAAACCGTAATTCCATCCGTTTGGCCGCCTATGAAACGGTTTATAAACAGGGCGGAACTCCCAGGGATTTATATTACATCAAATCAGGGAAAGTAAAAACGGTAAAGTCGCACCCGGATGGGAAAGAGTTGGTTATAGGTTTATACCGCGGTAAGGATTTCTTCGGGTATATGGCGCTGCTGGAAGAAACGCCTTACCTCGCCACCGCCATCACCATGGAAGAAACCGAACTGATCGTAATTCCTAAAGAAGATGCGGAACAATTACTCGATAATTCACCCGAAATCGCGCGGCGATTATTAGTCATGATGGCACATAACCTGACGGAGAAAGAAGAGCGGCTGGTAAGTTTAGCATACAATTCATTAAGAAATAAAGTGGCTACTGCCCTTATTCACCTGCGCAATAAATACCAGGGCGACAAATCCGTTCCTTTTAAAATATCTATCCCTAGGGATGAGCTTGCCTCCATAGCGGGTACTGCTACCGAGTCGTTGATACGAACTTTACACGACTTCAAAGAAGAGGAGCTCATTCATATTACCAAGGGAAAAATTCAACTGGTCAATGAGAAAACCCTAGAGCAAATCGCGCATCAAGCCATCCGTTGAGGTAACATTCTAAAAGCCATAGTTATTGATTTATAAAATGAATTTTTCTGCTATTCTTAATTTTTTGGGAGCTGCACATGCTGATAATAATATGGTATAAACCATTGAAATTTCATGTCGCTACAATTTAATTGTTACAAAATCATTATTGTCCGACTAAATTTTAACCGGGGAGCAATTTGATCCCTCAATAGTTCGATTCAATGTTCATCTGCTCGTTTCTTGTACTTTTTTGCTTGCCCAAAAAAGGTACCTAAAAAGGGCACAAATTGGCCATTACGGCCACCAATTTGATCGCTCGATCTGGCTTTTGTACTACTGTATGGCCCAGCTACCGTTCGCTATCAACAGTGCGAAGTTACACGGTTTTGTTGGCTGGGCTGAATAGATCATCATTCGCTTATATCCTTGAACAGGTAAGGAATCCAAGTATATTTAATGCAATTTTAGTCGGACAACAATGTTACAAAATGATCGTTGATCTTTCCAAATTCCTTTATCCCGGACACGATACAACGAAAATTGACAATGCAAAATTACCGCTGCCCGATATGCCTGACTATGATAAGCATCAATCCACCGATGATTATTATCATATCAAAAAAACCACAGGAGGATACCTGTGGTTTGCATTGGGGGACAATGATGAATACTAAAGCAATGTATATATGTTCAATTCTTATTAACTAGTTGTACACGCCGTGCAGCAAAAAAACAACCTGCCGGGATCGACCCAGCAGGTTATTCTCTAAATATGGGTAATGTGTATGACGCAAAATAATTCCAACTTCCCGGTAAGCAACCCGGCGTGTATATATCCGCCAGGTTGCTGCTTGTTTTGGTGTATGAAGTAACTTATAAGAACTTTTGTTGATACCGGTATTATGCCACCGGTTATGTACACAAAAGTAGTTTGCAATTAATTCTTAGCAAATGATGGTGGTCAAACTAAAACTGACAACGATCAGTTATAAAAAAAAACCACCCTTTGCAGGGTGATCCTTTGAAAATATAGCATGAATGGTGTTATACTTAGCTACCGCTTCACCGGGTTTAAATGCGTACTGACCCCTATCCTGTTCCAAATGTTTATCACGCCTACGCACATAATGATTTCAGCCACTTTCGTTTGCCCCATTAACGCAATTGCCTTCTCATAGGTATCACCAGGTAAACCATCCGGCCCCATGATTGTAACCTCCTCGGTAATTTGTACAATTAACTTTTCTTCAGTTGTCAAGACATCGCCCGCTTCCCGCCAAGCAGCTAAAACAACAAGTTTTTGTAAGTCGGCCCCCTTTTGTAAAGCATCATGAAAATGCTCGTCCAAGCAATATCCACAGCCATTTATTTGGGAGGCACGGATACGGATGTATTCCTGTTCTACCGCGCTCAATGAAAATTCGGCCAAAGTATTTTCCAAAGCTACCAAGGCCTTATAAGGCTTAGGTAAAACATGTCCCATACGGAATCTAGTACTCATCTCAACAATATTTTATAAATATCAAAGAATTAATTACCCTGCAAATCTCTACCTTTATTGGTATATTACAGTAGTCCAGTTTTAATATAGTAGATAGACCAGTTATGATATCATTAGGTGAATTATTGTCAATTGATAAACAATCGGATACACCGGTGTACCTCCAAATCAGCAACGCGATCATCATGCTGGTAAGGCGCGGTATCTTTAAAATGGGGAGCAAATTGCCTAGTTCAAGGGATTTAGCCAAGCAACTGTCTATCAACAGGAATACTGTAAATGCAGCATACGAGGAACTCGCGGCGCAAGATTGGATCGAGATCAGGGCGAGGGTAGGTTATTTTATCTCGGGAAAATTGCCCGGGATACAGCCCAGGGAATTAGGGAATACTAATACCGGCAATGCCGCGGCAACAACAGGTAATTTTCCGCTCAATGAACTCCCCTTCCAGTTTATTAACCCTGTACAGGGTGGATATTTCCCATACCGGATTTACGATGGGTTTCCCGATCCCAGGCTTGCGCCTTTGGAAGCTCTCCTGCGCGAAGCTAAACGGCAAGTAAGCCTGGCTTCATTTCAACCATATTTAAGGTACGGTTCCCACTTTGGTCCGGCACCATTACTGGATGCACTAAAAAATTACTTGCATAACTCCCGTGGTTTAAAAATCGGGGAAGATAACCTGATGGTAACAAACGGTGCGCAGATGGGCATATACTTGGCTTGTAAAGTCCTCATCAAACCCGGGGACACCGTGATCGTAGGGGAACCGGGATATTTCATAGCCAACGATACTTTTAAAACCGCCGGCGCGAAGTTAATCCAAGTGCCCGTGGATAATGACGGTTTACAGGTAGAAAACCTGGAGCGCATCTGCAAGAAAACATCACCCAAATTGTTATATGTCATACCCCACCATCATCATCCCACCACGGTAACGCTATCCCCAGAGCGGAGGTTACAATTGCTGGCCTTAGCCGCCAAATACCGGTTCGCGATACTGGAAGATGACTATGATTACGATTATCATTATAACAGTAACCCTATATTGCCTATGGCTAGCTTAGACGATCATGGAAATGTTATTTATATAGGAACATTGAATAAATTACTCGTTCCTGCCGTCAGGGCAGGATTCATGGTGGGACCGAAGAATTTCATTCAACAAGCGGCACAATACCGTCGCATCATTGACTGGCAAGGCAATTCCTTTATAGAAAATGCATTAGCAACAATTATCGATAACGGGACATTGAACAGGCACGTACAGAAAGTGCAGAAAATTTACCATGAGCGCCGTGATCATTTTTGCCAGTTACTAGGTGATGAACTTGGAGATGCTATTCAATTTCAAATACCGAATGGCGGCATGTCGGTTTGGACAAAATTCCTGTATCATCCCTTAAAAAAAATCAGTGCGGCGGCCGCGAAAAAAGGTCTAAAAATGAGTGATGGCAGTGAATACAATACCGCCGGGATAGATTATAATTCCTTGCGAATCGGGTTTACATCTTTCAATTTCGCAGAACAGGAGAGCGTGATAAAAATTTTGAGATCCACCCTGTAGATCCAAGGCATACCATGGGTAAATCCCATCGATTCACACCCTCGATATACGGCACGAATGCGACCCTATCCCGATTTATTCCCCCAAAAATACCGTAACATTGCCCATTGAACTGAAAAAACGGCCATAACAACAATGAACGGGATCGCATATTTCAAGGAATTAACCAACTGTTTCGAATCCAAGCTCGATATAAAAAGCAAGTATAGGCGATTGCGCAATCTCCTGGAAGCTATTTGCAAGCAATTAACAGCGAAGGATAGCATCCAATTTTCTAATTTCTTTTCCCGCTTAAATTATGTTTGCCGCGAATTAAACTTACCGGCTTCAAAAACATACTTATTGCAAACATTCCGGTATCATTCGCAGCAAGTATTGCACCATCAATTCGAGGCCGGTGAAGCGCAGGTTTTACAAGACATAAAATCGATCGGTTACGCCATTGAGCATTTTTACCAGGTACCTTTTCCCCCTTCGCTTCTGGAGGGGTTGCCGGAAGTCGACATATTCGAACCTAGCCGGAAGATAAAAGGGAAAAAGCTACCATTGGTGCGGGTCGAAGTTATAGAGATCCTAGACGAAATTATTTATGCATTAGATAAAGATGGGTTATCGGACGAAGCACTATGTATATCGTTGCAACGGGATGAATACGCCAAAAATTTTCAACAGCTAATATGGAAAGGAGCCCAACTGAATCTCGTCGATGTAACCGTGGATGAAGATTCCGTATATTACCCGGAGATGCTCATCCTGGAGCCTAACTACCTGGTAGATATCAGCTCCCTTGCCGAATGTTGCAAGGAATATGGCTCACATCCTCTATATTATATCCAGGGAAGGCTTTCGGCAGTACCCAATAATAAACACATCTTGCTCGGACATGCCGCTAATTTATTCCTGGATGAATTTGTTACGGCAGAACCTGGCGGCAACGTCGATTATGCAGACGCTATGAAAAAGGTGTTTAAATCATTGCCGTTCGAGTTTTCTACTTGCGATGATCTATTGTTACCGGAAAAATCTCATGATTTTTTCAAGGAAACCAAGCAACAATTTTTGAACATACAACGAATTGTAAACAAAAGCTTTTCAGAACACCGTATTAACCGTGAAGAAGGACTGCTGGAACCTAGCTTTATCTGCGAACAGCTAGGCATACAGGGACGGCTGGATTACTTGCAAGTCGGCGGGAAGAAACAGGATAGTTTCGTTATTGAATTAAAATCCGGCAGGGCGCCATTTCCGGCAGACGATTATAGTTTAATCGGCATGAATCACCGTTCACAAGCATTTTTATACCAGGTAGCGATCCAGAAGATACTGGGTGTGCCCTATAAAAATTTATATACTTACATCCTTTACAGCAAATACGGGCAGGAAGCAGCCAACATGAGATTGATAAGGCCCTTCATGGCTAATATTAAGGAGATATTACACTTACGTAACGAAATCGTTTCATACGAACATTCAATCGTCCAAGCAGCAGACAGTTCGCATGCCGTATCGCGGTTGCTGGATCAAGTTACAGCGTCCAATATGATCTTACCACAATTTTTACCAGGTAAGTTCGTGCAGCAATACATCGTTCCGCAACTGAAAGAGTTTCAAGCGCCATTGCAGTTAGCCAGCCCCTTAGCCAAAGCCTATTTCAATGCTTTCTATGCTTTCGTTTGCCGGGAACAATACCTCGGCAAAGCGGGAGACCCGCAATATGATACGCACAGGGGCGTATCTTCCTTATGGGAAGCTGCATTTGACGATAAGATGGAATTAGGGGAAATCCTGATCGATCTTCAAATCATGGAGCACCAAGCCGCATCCGGGCAACCTTACCTCGTTTTATCTATTCCAGCAATCGACGGCGAATCTTTGCAAAATTTCAGAACCGGGGATATCGTCATACTCTACCAACGTAACCAGCCTTCCGACAGTGTTGCCAATAAGCAGATTTTTAAGGCAGCGATAGAATGGGTACAACCGGGAAAAATTAAGCTACGCCTGAGAAGCAGGCAACATAATTTATCGGTATTGCCATTGGATAGTTTTTACGCGGTAGAACATGATTACATCGATGTTTCTTATCAACATATGTTCCGCGGTTTGTACCAGTTCTTAAAGGCCAACCGTGACCGCGCAAGTTTAATACTGGGCCAGAGGCAGGCGATGATGGATCATGAAAGGCCGTTAAAAATACCTTTCCATCATTCCGAAGCCATCACCGAAGTTGTAAGGAAGGCCGTGCAGGCAAATGATTATTTTTTAATTGTTGGACCACCCGGAACCGGGAAAACTTCGATCGCGTTAAGACATTTGATTTCGGAATTATTGGCAGATGAAGAAGAGCAAATACTACTGGTGGCATATACCAACCGCGCTGTTGATGAAATCTGTGCGAGCTTGGATTGTATAGATTCGCAACCTGGTTATATCCGCGTTGGCTCTAGCCTATCCTGCGATCCACAGTTTCAACCGCGGCTATTGCACCAAGTTATAGCCGGTTGTCAGAACCGGGAAGAGGTAAGGAATTGTATCAAGCAGCACCGTTTATTTGTTGGCACCGTTGCTTCGATAGCCGGCAAGATGGATCTATTTAAATTAAAGCATTTCCATCACCTTGTTGTTGACGAAGCCTCGCAAGTTTTAGAACCTCAACTTCTGGGCATCCTCACGGCAAAAGACGCCGAGCATCATAATGCCATTGATAAGATCATCATGATCGGGGATCACAAACAACTCCCGGCTGTTGTACTCCAAAATGATGGTCAAGCAAAAATAAAAGATGAAAAATTACATGCCTGCGGTTTGACCAGCTTGAACAAATCGCTTTTCGAACGCTGGCTACTAATGGAATCGTCTAAAATGGAGAACCGGTGTTTTGCTCAATTAACCGTGCAAGGCAGGATGCATCCGGAAATAGCGGCATTTCCCAACCGGGCATTTTACGGTGGTGCCTTGCAGCTGGTACCTACCCAGCATCAAATAGCCCAGCTCCCTTACCTCCAGGTACCCGGAAACAATCCACTCGCTAGCATTTTAGCCAAAGAAAGACTAATGATGTTCGCCTCACACGAACAGAAAAACGCTAAAAGCAACAAGATACATGAAGAAGAAGCCCGCATCGTGGCTAGCTTGGTACGGGAATTTTACTTGTTATATCAACATAATAATTTATCTTTTAATCCTGCCAAAACTATCGGGATTATTACTCCGTATAGGGCGCAAATTGCATTGATAAAAAGGCATATCCATAGCTTGGATATAGCGGTACTCAATGATATCGTTGTGGATACCGTGGAACGTTTTCAAGGATCGCAAAGGGATATTATTCTTTATGCAACCTGTGTCAACCAAGGCTATCAAATGGATTATCTCGCGAATATGCTGGAAGGGAGCGATCCGGACCAGGTGGTGGATCGAAAATTGAACGTGGCCATAACGAGGGCTAAGCAACAATTAGTTATTATCGGGAATCCCGGTGTTCTCTGCCAACACATGGTTTACAAAGCGTTTATAAACCATATTAAGGACAAAGGATATTTTAGTGATTTTAATTCCGTGGAAGGCAGCGCCTTGAAGACCCCGGCGTAGAACCTTGGTTCGGAAAAGGGAATAATGCTATCGATGGTAACTCAAATTG
>Ga0164243_10016779_pt1 | contig 10013 bp, 7 predicted proteins | sample OricompcompostOP_FD_108781 | JGI IMG/M metagenome (GOLD analysis project Ga0164243, IMG submission 108781) | Organic Plus compost microbial communities from Emeryville, California, USA - Original compost - Organic plus compost (OP) | ecosystem: Engineered > Solid waste > Mixed feedstock >... | reverse complement strand
CGGTCAGGGCGTCGTCGGTGAACTTCTGCACCGCCTCGAGGCCCTCGCCGCACTCGGTGCACTGGTACTGGTAGGTCGGCACTGTCTTCCTCCTGGCACTCTCACTCGATGAGTGCTAACGACGATCCATAGTGACGTATTCCGGCCGCTCAGTCCACTGCCACCGGCACGCGGTGACCCACGCCACGTGCCACCGTACGGCCGCCGGCCCGTGCCGAGAGCCGTGAGCGCAGGGCGACGAGGGTGACCAGAGCCAGCAGTGTGCCGCCCATCGGCACCAGGAAGCCGGCCCCGCCCCACAGGCGGTCCTCCAGCTGTCCGGCCACCGTGACGGCGGCGGCCTGGCCCAGCGCGACGGCACCGGTCAGCCAGGTGAACGCCTCGGTGCGGGCCCCGGCCGGGACCAGGCTCTCGACCAGCGTGTAGCCGGTGATCAGGGACGGCGCGATGCACATGCCGACGAGCAGGCCCAGGGCGGCCAGTACGAGCACCGAGTGCGCGGCCCACAGTCCGGACGCGGCCAGTGCGAGCGCGGCGTACCCGACGAGGAGGCGGCGCTGCGGCGCGACCTTCCAGGCGATGGCGCCGCAGACGAGGCCGGCGAGCATGTTGCCCGCGGCGAACGTGCCGTACAGGACGCCGTTCAGGCCGGGACGGCCGATGGACTCGGTGAAGGCGGCCAGGGAGACCTGCATGCCGCCGAAGACGGAACCGATGCCGAGGAAGGTCACGATCAGCACGCGCACCCCGGGGACGCGCAGCGCGGAGCCGTGCTCCACGCGCGTGTGCCCGCCGCCGGTGACGGCCGGCTGGGTGCCGCGCTGCGCGGCGAACAGCAGGCCGCCCACCAGGGTGAGCGTGGCCTCGGTGACCAGGCCGGCGGCCGGGTCGACGGCCGTGCACAGGGCGGTGGCCAGCAGCGGCCCGACGACGAAGGTCAGCTCGTCGGTGACGGACTCGAAGGCGGCGGCCGTCGTCATCAGGGGCGAGTCCTTGAGCTTCACGCCCCAGCGCGCCCGCACCATGGGCCCGACCTGCGGCACCGAGGCGCCGGTGGGCACGGCCGCCGCGAACAGGGCCCACAGCGGCGCGTGGGCGAGCGCGAGGGCGGTCAGGGTCAGCCCGGACACGGCGTGCACGAGGACACCGGGGACGAGCACGGCGCGCTGCCCGTAGCGGTCGGCGAGACGGCCGCTGTAGGGCGCGAACACGGCCATGGAGACGCCGGTGACGGCCGCGGCGGCGCCCGCCGCGCCGTAGGAGCCGGTGGTGTGCTGGACCAGCAGCACGATGGAGATGGTGAGCATCGCGAACGGCTGGCGTGCCGCGAAGCCGGGGAGCAGGAACGTCCAGGCGCCGCGGGTGCGCAGCAGCTGCCCGTATCCCGGGCGGGTGGAGGCCGATTCCTTCGACGGCTCTCCGGTGACCGTGGATGCCACGGCCCGTGCCTTTCTGCCGCCTGGTAGCGCGGCGCCCCGGTGGGGGCGGCGCCGAGAGCTGTCCTCTTGCGCGGAACTGCGGTAGATACCGGCGCCCACGATGAGGAGGGGCGTCCCGGCCGCCATACGGTCGCGCCAGCTCTGCGTCAGGCAGAGTTGGTTCGATCTGGGTCACCTGCATTGTACAGGGCGTTCGTGCGGTGCCCCTGTGAAAGCCAGCACGCACCGGCCCCCCGCCTGCGCTTCCCCGGCGACGGGCCGCGCATGGCTCAGGAGCGGCTCAGCCCGCCCGTTCCCAGCCAGCCGGCCAGCTTGCCGCCGGCGCTGACGGCGCGCAGCCGGCGCTCGGCCGCGTCGCGCACCGGGTCGGTGGCGACCACGAGGAGTTCGTCGCCGTGCCGCAGCACGGTCGCCGGCTGCGGGACGAACGACTTCCCGTCGCGGACGACGAGGGTGACGGCGGCGCCGGGCGGCAGGCGAAGCTCGGCGACCTCGACGTTGTGCATCTTCGAGCCCTCGGGGATGACGAACGACAGCAGGTGTCCGCCGAGCCGCTCCAGGGGCGCCGACTCGATGCCGAGGTCGGCGGCCTCCGGGCCCTCTCCGAGGTTCAGCTTGCGGCCGAGCCAGGGCAGGGTCGGCCCCTGGATCAGGGTGTAGACGACGACCAGTACGAAGACGATGTTGAAGATGCGCTCACTGCCGTCGACGCCGCTCACCACGGGGATCGTCGCGAGGATGATCGGCACGGCGCCGCGCAGGCCGGCCCAGGACATCAGGGCCTCCTCCCGCCAGGGCACCCCGAACGGGGTCAGGCAGGCGATGACGCTGAGCGGGCGCGCCAGCATGGTCAGCGCGAGGCCGATGATCAGGGCGGGCACGATGTCGTCGCCCAGCTCGTGCGGGGTGACCAGCAGTCCGAGCAGGACGAACATGCCGATCTGGGCGATCCAGCCGAGCCCTTCGGCGAAGCCGCGGGTGGCCGGCCAGTGCGGCAGGCGCGCGTTGCCCATCATCATCGAGGCGAGGTACACGGCGAGGAACCCGCTGCCGTGGGCCATGGCGCCGGCCGCGTAGGCGGTGACGGCGATGGCCATGACGGCGATCGGGTAGAGGCCGGAGGCGGGCAGCGCGACGTGCCGCAGACCCCAGGTGCCGAGCCAGCCGACGGCGAGCCCGATGGCCGCGCCGATCGCCAGCTCCAGCGCGATCTCGCCGACCAGCACGTACCAGTGCTCCAGCGGGCCGCGGTGGGAGAGGGCGACCACGATGATGACGACGGGGGCGTCGTTGAAGCCGGACTCGGCCTCCAGGGTGCCGGTCACCCGTGAGGGCAGCGGGATGCGGCGCAGCACAGAGAACACGGCGGCCGCGTCGGTCGAGGAGACCACCGCGCCGATGATCAGGGCCTGCTGCCACTCCAGCCCGACCAGGTAGTGCGCGGCCGTCGCGGTCACGCCGACGCTGACGGTGACGCCCAGTGTCGCGAGCGCCGAGGCGACCGGCAGGACGGGCTTGACCTCTTTCCACTTCGTGCCGAGCCCGCCCTCGGCCAGGATCACGACCAGGGCGGCGTAGCCGATGACCTGGGTCAGCTCGGCGTCGTCGAAGCGGATGCCGATGCCGTCCTGCCCCATGAGGACGCCGATGCCCAGGTAGACGAGCAGGCTGGGCAGGCCGCTGCGCGAGGAGATGCGGACCGCCGCGACGGCGCTGAGCAGCACGAGCGAGCAGACGAGCAGAAGCTGGTTGAGGTCGTGGACAGTCAGCGGCCGTTCCCTTCCCTGGCCCACGTGTACGCGCGCGGGGGCTCATGAACATAGGACACGAAGTGGCGGTGCTCCGCACCCAACTACTTCATTACCTTACCTAACTCTTGACGATTTCTTGACGCTGGTGGGGGCATGATCGAACGTCCGTCCGCTCGGGTTGCCCACTCCGCGTCAAGTCCGACCGGGCCCTGCGCCTATGGTTGCTCCAGCACTCCAGGACCGTCTGCCGCTCGCGTTAGGACAGCAAGGACAGCGATGCCCCCGAACACCACCGCCTCCACGGGTCAGCAGCCCGGCAAATCCGGCAGGAAGAAGGGGCGCAGAGCGCGTCTGCTCGTCCTGGTCCTGGTGCTGGCCGTCATCGCGGGTGTCACCGGCGGTGCCTACTGGTCCATCAGTACCGTCCGCGCGTCCTTCCCGCAGACGAAGGGCTCGATCACGCTCGACGGCCTGTCCGGGCCGGTCGACGTCAAGCGGGACGGCTACGGCGTGCCGCAGATCTACGCCTCCTCCGACGAGGACCTGTTCATGGCGCAGGGCTTCGTGCAGGCGCAGGACCGGTTCTGGGAGATGGACGTCCGCCGGCACATGACGTCCGGACGGCTGTCGGAGATGTTCGGCAAGGGGCAGGTCGACAACGACGAGTTCCTGCGCACCCTGGGCTGGGACCGGATCGCCAAGCAGGAGTACGACACCAAGCTGTCGGCCGCCACCAAGAAGTACCTCCAGGCGTACGCCAAGGGCGTCAACGCCTACCTGGCGGGCAAGGACGGCGCGGAGATCTCCCTGGAGTACGCGGCGCTCGGGTTCACCAACGACTACAAGCCCGAGCAGTGGACGCCGGTCGACTCGATCGCCTGGCTGAAGGCGATGGCCTGGGACCTGCGCGGCAACATGCAGGACGAGATCGACCGCGCCCTGATGACCAGCCGCCTCGGCCCCAAGCAGATCGCCGAGCTGTACCCGCAGTACCCGTACAGCCGGAACAAGCCGATCGTGCGGACCGGCCGCTACGACGAGATCACCAAGACGTACGGTCCGGAGGACGCCACGAGCGGCGCCACGGGCGGTGCCACCGGCGTGGGCGGTACGGCCGGGAACTCCGGGGCGTCCGGCTCCGGCGCCACCGGCCTGCAAGGCCAGCTGGCCGGCCTCCAGGACGTCCTGGACGGGCTGCCCACCGCCGTCGGCGTGAACGGCAACGGCATCGGCTCCAACTCCTGGGTGGTCGGCGGCAAGCACACCATCACCGGCAAGCCGCTGCTGGCCAACGACCCGCACCTGTCGGCCTCGCTGCCGTCGGTCTGGTACCAGATGGGCCTGCACTGCCGGGCGGTCACCGAGTCCTGCCAGTACGACGTGGCGGGCTACACCTTCGCGGGCATGCCGGGCGTCGTCATCGGCCACAACCAGGACATCGCCTGGGGCATGACCAACTCCGGCGTCGACGTCACCGACCTGTACCTGGAGAAGCTGTCCGGCGACGGCTACCTGTACGGCGGCAAGACGGTGCCCTTCACCACCCGCCAGGAGACCATCAAGGTCGCCGGCGGCGAACCGAAGAAGATCGTCGTCCGCGCGACGAAGAACGGCCCGCTGCTGTCCGACCGCAGCTCCGAGCTCGTCAAGGTCGGCAAGAAGGCCACCGTGGACACCGCGGCCCCCGACCGCGGCGACGGCTACGGCCTCTCGCTGCGCTGGACCGCGCTGGACGCGGGCACCACCATGGACGCCGTCTTCGCCATGGACAAGGCGAAGAACTGGAAGGACTTCCGCTCCGCGGCCGCCCTGTTCGACGTCCCCTCGCAGAACCTGATCTACGCGGACCGCGAGGACAACATCGGCTACACGCTGCCCGGCAAGATCCCCACGCGCGCCCAGGGCTACGACGGCTCGGTGCCGGCCCCGGGCTGGGACCCGCGGTCCCGCTGGACCGGCTACATCGGCCAGGACGAGCTGCCGTACGAGTACAACCCCAAGCGCGGCTACATCGTCACCGCCAACCAGGCCGTCGTCGACAAGAAGTACCCCTACACGCTCACCACGGACTGGGGCTACGGCGCCCGCAGCCAGCGCATCAACGACCTGATCCAGTCGAAGATCGACGGCGGCGGCAAGATCTCCACCGACGACATGCGGCAGATGCAGCTCGACAACAGCAGTGAGATGGCGAAGCTGCTGGTGCCCCAGCTCCTGAAGATCGACATAGCGGACCCGGACGTCCGCGAGGCGCAGGAGCTGCTGGAGGGCTGGGACTACACCCAGGACGCCGACTCGGCGGCCGCCGCCTACTTCAACTCGGTGTGGCGCAACATCCTCAAGCTGGCCTTCGGCAACAAGCTGCCCAAGGAGCTACGGGTCAAGGGCCAGTGCCTGTACGTCGACCCGGTCAACACCACCGGCCCCGCCGACGAGGTGCGCAAGGTCCGCGAGTGCGGCGAGCGCGACGCCGACCAGGCACAGCCGGACGGCGGCGACCGCTGGTTCGAGGTCGTGCGCAACCTCATGGACGACCCGGACAGCGACTGGTGGACGACGCCGGACGCGGGCCCCCGCGACGGAGCCGACCGCAACCGCGACGACCTGTTCGCGCGGGCCATGGTCGACGCCCGCTGGGAGCTGACCGCGAAGCTCGGCAAGGACATCGACACCTGGAGCTGGGGCCGGCTGCACCGCCTGTTCCTGAAGAACCAGACCCTCGGCACCGAGGGCCCCGGCTTCCTCCAGTACGCCCTCAACCGCGGCCCTTGGAAGCTCAGCGGCGGCGAGGCCACGGTCAACGCGAGCGGCTGGAACGCGGCCGGCGGCTACGGGGTCGTGTGGGTGCCGTCGATGCGGATGGTCGTCAACCTCGGCGACCTGGACAAGTCGAAGTGGATCAACCTCACCGGCGCCTCCGGGCACGCCTACCACTCCCACTACACCGACCAGACGGACAAGTGGGCCGACGGCGAGCTGCTCGACTGGTCCTTCTCGAAGCAGGCGGTCGACAAGGCCACCGGCGACACCCTGGTGCTGCGGCCGTGACCCGCTGACGCCGCTGACGGCACGGACGGGCCCTCCACGCGCGTGGGGGGCCCGTTGGCGTCGAAAGGGCCGGTCAGGACCGCGGGAGGCGGCGCACCCCGGACGGTGTCACCACCGCGTCCACCGGACGGTCGTGCGGCTCCTCGGGGACCCGGGCGACGACCTCCGTGTCGTACAGGAGCACCACCAGAGCCGGGTGGACGCCCACGCTCTCCAGCCGTGCGAGGACCCGGTCGTACGAGCCGCCGCCGCGGCCGAGGCGCATCCCGCGCGCGTCGACGGCGAGGCCCGGCAGCAGCACCGCGTCGGCCTCGGTCACGGCGTCCGGGCCGAGGTGCGGGACGGCGGGCTCGAAGAGCGCCATCTTCCCGCCGTGCCGGACGCGGACGAGGTCGTCGCGGCCGGTGTAGGCGCCCCAGTCCAGGTCGTTGTCGGGGAGCAGGGCGGGCAGCAGGACGCGCACGCCCCGCGCGCGCAGCGCGTCGAGCAGCGCGAGCGTGCCGGGTTCGCTTCCCACGGACACGTACGCGGCCACCGTGCCGGCGCGCGCGAGTTCGGGCAGCTCCAGCGCGCGCCGGGCCAGCGCCTGGGCCGATTCCCGCACGTCATCCGGCGTCAACCTGCTCCTTACCGCGAGGATCTCCCGCCGCAACGTCCGCTTGGCAGACTCGGTGCCCTGTCCGAAGTGAGTCAAAGCTCGCTCCCGTACCCTTCCCAATGTGCTCATATGCGAGCCAAATAACCGGAGCCTCAGATTCCATACAAAGGCTCCGGATAAGGTGTCGGGCATGACTCAGTCCCACCCTCGGATCAGCAAGGCTGTCATCCCCGCAGCGGGTCTAGGAACCCGCTTCCTGCCGGCCACCAAAGCGACTCCCAAGGAGATGCTGCCGGTCGTCGACAAGCCCGCGATCCAGTATGTGGTCGAAGAGGCCGTCACCGCGGGCCTCGACGACGTCCTCATGATCACCGGACGCAACAAGCGCCCGCTCGAGGACCACTTCGACCGCAACTACGAACTCGAGTCCGCCCTGCAGAAGAAGGGCGACGCCGAACGGCTCGCCAAGGTCCAGGAGTCCAGCGACCTGGCCACCATGCACTACGTGCGCCAGGGCGACCCCAAGGGCCTCGGCCACGCCGTGCTCTGCGCGGCCCCGCACGTCGGCCAAGAGCCCTTCGCCGTCCTCCTCGGCGACGACCTGATCGACCCCCGCGACCCCCTGCTCCAGCGCATGGTCGAGGTGCAGGAGCAGCGCGGCGGCAGCGTCATCGCGCTGATGGAGGTCGAGCCCGAGCAGATCCACCTCTACGGCTGCGCCGCCGTCGACCCCACCGAGGACGGCGACGTCGTCAAGGTCCACGACCTCGTCGAGAAGCCGGCCGCCGCCGACGCCCCGTCGAACTACGCCATCATCGGCCGGTACGTCCTCGACCCGCACATCTTCGACATACTCCGCAAGACCGAGCCCGGACGCGGCGGCGAGATCCAGCTCACCGACGCCCTCCAGCAGTTGGCCGCGGACGAGAAGGTCGGCGGACCCGTGCACGGCGTCGTCTTCAAGGGCCGCCGCTATGACACCGGCGACCGCGGCGACTACCTGCGTGCCATTGTCCGACTCGCGTGCGAACGTGAAGACCTGGGCCCGGACTTCCGGACCTGGCTTCGCAGTTACGTAGCCGAGGAGATGTAGCGAGTTGAGCACCGCCGCGCCCCGTCCCGCCCACGACCAGCTCTGGTCCGTGGACGAGCACCTTCAGGACATCCTCGCCACCGTCCGCCCCCTCGAACCCATCGAGCTGCAACTCCTCGACGCCCTCGGCTGCGTCCTGGTCGACGACGTCACGGTGCCGGTCTCCCTGCCGCCGTTCGACAACAGCTCCATGGACGGGTACGCGGTGCGGGTCGCGGACGTCGCGGGCGCGAGCGAGGAGTTCCCTGCCGTCCTGGAGGTCGTCGGGGACGCCGCGGCGGGCCAGGCCGAGCCGCCGCACGTGGGCCCCGGCCAGGCCGTCCGCATCATGACCGGCGCCCCGCTGCCGCCCGGCGCCGAGACCGTCGTCCCCGTGGAGTGGACCGACGGAGGGCTCGGCGAGGGCCCCGTCAGCGGGATGCGCGCCCGCAGCCAGGCCCCCGAGGGCGCCACCGGCACCGTGCAGATCCACCGGCCCGCCGAGGCCCGCGCGCACGTCCGCGCGGCCGGCAGCGACGTCCGGGCCGGCGACCGCGCCCTGCGGGCCGGCACCGTTCTCGGCCCGCCGCAGATCGCCCTGCTCGCCGCCATCGGCCGCGGCACCGTCCGGGTGCGGCCCCGCCCCCGGGTCGTCGTCATGTCCACCGGCAGCGAACTCGTCCAGCCCGACGAACCGCTCGGCGCGGGCCAGATCTACGACTCCAACAGCTTCGCCCTCACGGCCGCCGCCCGCGACGCCGGAGCCATCGCCTACCGCGTCGGAGCCGTCGCCGACGACGCCGAGACGCTGCGCGACACCATCGAGGATCAGCTCGTGCGCGCCGACCTCATGGTCACCACCGGAGGCGTCAGCGTCGGCGCGTACGACGTCGTCAAGGAGGCCCTGGCGCACGTCGGCGACGAGGACGAGCCCGGCAGCGGCGTCGAGTTCCGCAAGCTCGCCATGCAGCCCGGCAAACCGCAGGGCTTCGGCTCGATCGGCCCCGACCACACCCCGCTGCTCGCCCTGCCGGGCAACCCGGTGTCGTCGTACGTCTCCTTCGAGCTGTTCGTACGCCCCGCGATCCGCACCCTGATGGGGCTGACCGATGTGCACCGGCCGCGCACCCGGGCCACCCTCACCGCCGACAAGGCGCTCAGCTCGCCCAAGGGGCGCCGGCAGTTCCTGCGCGGCACCTACGCCGACGGCGAGGTCCGGCCCGTCGGCGGCGCCGGGTCCCATCTGGTCGCCGCCCTCGCGCAGGCCGACGCGCTGATCGTCGTCCCCGAGGACGTCGAGAGCGTCGAACCGGGTGGCGAGGTCGACGTGGTCCTGCTCGGCTGACCGTCCCAGGTTGGCGGTACCGTGTCGCGCACAGCAGGCCCGTGCGCCGCACCGCGACGGGCCCGGACCGGGAGCGCCACACCAGCATGAGCACGCAGAACCCACCCCCGCAGGACCACCTCACCCACCTCGACGAGGCCGGTGCCGCCCGGATGGTCGACGTCTCCGCGAAGGACGTCACCGCACGCACGGCACGCGCGAGCGGACGCGTCCTCGTCTCGCCCCGTGTGGTCGAACTGCTGCGGGGCGAGGGGATGCCCAAGGGCGACGCCCTCGCCACCGCCCGGATCGCCGGGATCATGGGCGCCAAGCACACCCCCGACCTCATCCCGCTGTGCCACCCGCTCGCGCTGTCCGGTGTGAAACTGGACCTGTCGGTCGCGGACGACGCCGTGGAGATCACGGCCACCGTGAAGACCACGGACCGCACGGGCGTCGAGATGGAGGCCCTGACCGCGGTCACGGTCGCCGCGCTCACCGTGATCGACATGGTCAAGGCGGTCGACAAGGGAGCGGTCATCACGGACGTACGGGTGGAGCAGAAGACGGGCGGGAAGTCGGGCGACTGGAGCCGGGCATGACGTATCGCGCTCTCGTGGTCACCGCCTCCAACCGGGCCGCCGCCGGGGTCTACGAGGACCGGGGCGGACCGCTGATCGCCGACGGCCTGGAGCGGTTCGGGTTCACCGTCGACGGGCCGCGGGTCGTGCCGGACGGCGACCCGGTCGAGGCGGAGCTGCGCGCCGGCGTCGACGCCGGG
>Ga0164243_10016778_pt1 | contig 10013 bp, 8 predicted proteins | sample OricompcompostOP_FD_108781 | JGI IMG/M metagenome (GOLD analysis project Ga0164243, IMG submission 108781) | Organic Plus compost microbial communities from Emeryville, California, USA - Original compost - Organic plus compost (OP) | ecosystem: Engineered > Solid waste > Mixed feedstock >... | reverse complement strand
CTCGCCTTGCCGGGGCCGTACCGGCGGGCCAGGGCGCTCGCGGCGTCGGCGGCCGAGGGCAGCATCAGCGCGTACAGCAGGTCCCTGGTGGTGAGCCGCTCGCCGGCGCGCAGGCCGGCGTGGCTCGCGCCGTTGCTCACGGCGTGCCGTACGTCCTGGGCGGTGATCGTGATCACGTCGTCGAGCGAGCCCTCCTCGAGCACCACGTACGCGGTCATCACCTTGGCGAGGCTCGCCACGGGCACCTTGCGGTCGGCGTTCTTGGCGAACAGCTCGGTGCCGGTGGTCAGGTCGACCAGGTACGCGTACTTGGCGGTGATCTTCGGCGTGGCGGGCGCGCGGACGGGCGCGGCCGACGCGTGCGTGCCGGGGGGTGCGGCGGCGGCCGGGGCCGGTGTGGCGGCGCCGGCGGGCCGCGCGAGGCCGAGCGGCAGGACGAGCGCGACGAGCGAAGTGGTCAGGATCGCGGTTGGAAGTCCCCGGATGCGCATTCGGTCATGATGACACCGCGATGCCGTTCAGGTGGGGAGACCTGCCGATGTGGTCTCGGGTCCGACGGGTTCGGCGAGGGCCGCCCGGCGCCGCCGCCTGCGCCGCCAGACGATCAGCGTCGCCACCCCGGCCACCGCCACGACCAGCGCGAACCCGGCGAGCACCGGCGAGCGCGCGGCGAGCCGCAGCCACGCCCAGATGACCGCGTACCCGCCGACCACCCACGGCGGCGTCCACAGCAGCGCGCCCAGGACGCTCGCCACGGTGTACCAGGGATAGGAGATCCGGATCACGCCCGCGCACGGCGGCAGCGTGTGCCGCAGCACCGGCACCCAGAAGCAGCCGAAGACGGCGATCGCGCCGCGCCGCCGCACCAGGTTCTCCACCTTCAGGATGCGGTGCCGCCCGATCCGCCGGCCGATGCGCGACTCGTACAGCCGCTCGCCGAGCTTGTAGCCGACCCAGTAGTAGAACTGGAACAGCGCGATCATGATCAGCACGCAGACCAGGGCCCAGAGCCACAGCGGCATGCCGAGCACCGAGGAGGCCGTAGGGTCGGGGATGCTCATCGCGCGCCTCACCACTTTCGCGCCCACGGAAGATAGGGCAGCCTTACCTAATTATCTACCATCGCCCCTGCCCTCGCCGATCCGGGTCCGCGACGCGGGCTGATCGCGGCCGGGAGCCCCCGCGGCGGGACCGCCTGCGAGACCGTTCCATCCGGCTCCATCCGGTGCGGACGCCGGTTCCGTGCCCGGTGTGCCGACGTGCCCGCCGGTCCACACGATAACCTGTGCCGGACGCCGTCCAGGGAAAGAGGCGACAGGTCGTCCGTGGAAGAAGCCGCACGTCAACTGGAAGCCCGGCGCCCGGCGCCGCCGCTCACCCGCGATCGCATCGTCGCGGCCGCCGTCGAGATGATCGAGCAGGAGGGCGTGGAGGCGCTGAGCATGCGCCGCATCGCGGCCCGGCTCGGGGTCGCCGCGATGTCCCTCTACAACCACGTGGAGAGCAAAGAGGTCCTGCTCGACGAGGTCGCCGCGCACGTCATGGCCGAGCTGGAGTACCGGGACGACCCGTCCGCCGACTGGCGGGACCGGGGCCGGGACCTCGTCCGGGCGTTCCGCGAGGTGGCCCGCCGCCATCCGCGCTGCGTCTCCCTCGTGATCACCCGCAAGTCGATGGCCCCGGCCACGCTCCGGCCGGTCGAGCACGCCCTCGCCATCGCCGCCGACGCCGGATTCGACGGGCCCGCCTCCGTCCGCATCATGCGGGTACTAATCGCGTACGCGCTGGGTACCATCGTCCGGGAGAACGGTTTCGGCGAGATGACGAGGATTCTTACCGCCCCTCCGGGCAGCGTGGCCGACGAGTTCCCGAGGGTCGCCGCGCTCCTGGACCCGCTTACCGACGACGACTACGACGCGGACTTCGAGTTCGGCCTGGACCTGCTCATTTCGGCCATCGACGCGCTGCAAGCCGGTGGCAAGTAGGGCTTAACCCCCTGCACGTACACCTTTAGGTGAACGAAGGGGTGTTTGCCATGAGCGTGCGAGACGGTCTGCGGACGGCGGTGCGGAGCGGCGGCGCCACCGCGGCGAAACTGACCGTCGCCGCGCTCGCGTTCGCCGCCGTGTACGGCGGCGCGGGAACGGTCCACCCCACGGGCGAGGCGAGCGCCCCGGCGCGGGCCGCGACGGACGGTGCGACGGGGGAGGCGACGAGGGGCGCGACAGGAGGCGCGAAGGAGAGCGCGCCGCAGAGCGCGAAGGTGCGCCTGGTCACCGCGCAGGCCCGCCCGCCGGTCCGGTCGACCGCGGACGAGACCCGGCCGGAGCCCGGCAAGATCACGGTGAGCGCGGTGCCGGTCGGCGCGGGCCGGGCCGGGGGCGGGTCCTCCGGCGGCGCGGCCGACTCGGCCTGCCGGCGCGCCTACCGGGCGCAGGCCCTGGTCCCCGCCGCCGACGGCGTCGCCGTCTACCACTGGCGGCTGCAGCGCTGGAGCGAGACGTCCCGCACCTGGCGGCCGTACCTGTCCGCGCCCGCCGGGTTCACCGACACCACCAGGCCGGTACGCTGGCGCCCCCCGATCGTCGCCAACCCCGGCTGGTACCGGGTGGAGATCAGGATCCAGCCGGGCGGCACCTACCTCAGCGAGGGCTTCGAGGTCACCTGCTGACCCGGCGGCTCACAGCGCGTCCAGCGCCTCCTGCGCCGCCGTCACCCAGCGCGACACCCCCACCCGCTTGGACACCGCGAGCGCCTTCTCGTAGTGGCCGCGGGCCGCGTCCGGCTGGCCGAGGTGCCGGGCGAGGTCGCCGAGCGTCTGCGCGACCGGCCACAGCGCCACCACGCCGGTGCCCGCGCCCGCGATGCGGTCGGCGAACGGGCCGAGCGTGTCGTACGCCTCCTGCATGCGCCCGTTGTCGCCGAGCAGCATGCCGGCGAGCGCGCGCCAGGTCATCGCCAGCTCGTACAGGAAGTCCGGCCGCACCGGGGTGCGCACCGCGGCGATCGCCCGGGCGTCCTTCACGTGCCCGGCGGCGGCGAGCGCCAGCGCGTACGCGTCCAGCGTCCACTTCGCCTTGCGCTGGTGCGCCTCGCCGAGCGGCTCCACCATGTCGGCGGCCCGGCCGTCCACCAGGGCCAGGCAGAACGAGGTGATCAGCGGCAGGTCCTGGCGGCCCTCCAGCATGCCGGCCCGCGCGGTGAGCCGGGCGGCGTTGCGGTAGGCGGCCTCCGCGCCCGGGTAGTCCCCGGCGATCATCAGCCGCTGCCCGGCGTACCAGGCGGCGACCGCGAGCGGGGCGGGCAGGTCGTACTGCCGGGCGAGCGCCTCGGCGGCGGCGATCTGCTTGTCCGCCTCGGCGAAGTCGCCGCGCGCCGCCGCGCACTCCATCAGCACCAGGTGGGCCAGCGCCTGCACCGCGATCTGCCCGCTCGCCTGGCCGACCTCGACCAGCTCGCGGCCGATCGCCTCGCGCTCGCCGACCGCCGGGATGCCGTACGACTGCCGCAGCCGCCCGCTCAGCGCGGTGGCGAGCAGCGCGGGGTCGCCGCTCTGCCGAGCCAGCTCCTCGGCCTCAAGTGACGCCTGCTGGCCGCGGTTGGTGCCGGTGTCGGAGCCCTCCAGTTCCAGTGCGAGCGTCGCCAGCAGGCTGGCGCGCAGCGACTGCTCGCCCGGCGGCAGCTCCACCAGCGCCTTCTCGGTGACGTCGACGATCTCCCACGCGGTGCGGGTGAAGTCGCGGGCCATGCCCTTGTGCGGCACCGCGAGCGAGGCGGCGATCCGCGCGGTCAGCTCCAGGTCCTGCAGCGGCAGCGCCGCGTCCATCGCCTTGCGGCGCAGCGAGCGCGCCGCCGCCATGTCGCCGGCGAGGGCGAGGGCCTTGATCTGGCGCAGCTGCAGCCGCAGCCGCTCCTTCGGCGCCGAGCCGTCCGGGTGCGCCCGGTCGAACGCGTTGATCGCCTGCTGCCAGAGCTGGGCCGCCTCCCGGTGCGCGAACCGGCGCTCGGCCTGCTCGGCGGCGAGCCCGGCGTAGTTCACCGCCTTCGCCGCGGTCTCGGCGGTGCCGGCCGCGTAGTAGTGGTGCGCGAGGGCCGCCACGTCGGACGGCGAGCGCTGCTCGATCACGGAGGCGACGGCGGCGTGCAGCCGGGAGCGGCGCAGCCGCGAGGCGTCGGAGTAGAGGGTGTCGCGGACCAGGGCGTGGTCGAAGCTGAGCATGCCGGGCCCCGGCTCGGTGATCAGCCCGGCGAGCAGCCCGGCCTCCACCGCGTCCACCACGGCGTCCTCGTCCCCGGACACGTCGATCAGCACGTCCACGTCCACGACCCGGCCGATCACCGCCGCCTGCAGCAGGATCTGCTGCGCGGTGACCGGCAGCCGGGTGATGCGCCGCCGCAGCACGTCCCGCACGCCGCTCGGCACCACCGAGATCAGCTCGGCGGTGCTGGTGCGGCCGTCGCCCTGCTCGGCGTCGAGCAGCCGGGCGGTCTCCCGGACGAAGAACGGGTTGCCGCCGGTGCGCTCGACGATCGTGTGCACGGCCTCCTCGTCCACCTCGCGCACGCAGGTGGCGCGGACCAGCTCGGCCACCGCCTCGCGGTCGAGGCCGCCGAGCTCGACGCGCACCGGGCCGAGCCGGGCGAGCGCGGCGAGCACCTCCGACTGCTGGTCGTTCAGCTCGTTGTCCCGGCAGGTGACCACGAGCAGCACCCGGCTCGCCGCGACGAGGCTGGGCAGCGCGCGCAGCAGGGCGAGCGTCTGGTCGTCCGCCCAGTGCAGGTCCTCCAGGGTGATCAGCAGCGGGGCCTCGCGGGCGACCGCGGCGAGGTAGCCGCCGACCGCGCGGTGCAGCCGGAAGCCGCCGCCGACCTCGTCCTCCTCGTCGGCGGGGGCCGCGTCGTCGAGCAGCGGCGCGAGCAGCGGGCCGTACTCGCCCGCGCCGATCCGGCCGACGAGCGAGCGCAGCACCTCGACCCAGGCCCAGCCGGGCGGGGTGGCGGTGCTGTCCGGGCAGCCGCCGGAGGCGGTGAGCCAGCCGTCGGCGGCGAGCCGCAGGCCGAGCTGGCGGATCAGCGTGCTCTTGCCCGCGCCCGCGTCGCCGTCCACCACGGCGAGGCTGAACCGGCCCGCGAGCGCCTTGGGCGCCGCGCCGAGCAGCGCGGTGAGCTCGTCGTCGCGGCCGACGAACGGCTCGGGCTCCAGCGGCGGCAGGTCCTGGGTGATCCCGGAGGCGAACCCGCCCTCGGCGGGACGCGGCGGCCAGGTCGAGGACAGCTCGGGCACGCGCCGCGCGGTCGGGGCGAGGTCGAGGCCCGGGTCCTGGGCGAGGATGTCGGACTCCATCTTGCGCAGCGCCGGGCCGGGGTCGATGCCCAGCTCGTCGGCGAGCGTGTTGCGGGCCCGGCGCAGCGCGGCGAGCGCGTCGCCCTGCCGCCCGCACCGGTAGAGGCCGAGCGCGAGCAGCCGCCAGCCCTCCTCGCGCAGCGGGTGCTCGGTGGTGAGCGCCTCCAGGTCGGGCACGGTCTCCGCGTGCAGGCCCATGCGCAGCCCCGCGTCGGCGTGCCGCTCGCGGGCGACCAGGCGCAGCTCGGACAGCCGGGTCACCTCGGCCTCCGCCCACGGCTGCTCGGCGAAGTCGGAGTACGGCGTGCCCCGCCACAGGCCGAGCGCGGTCTCCAGCGCGGCGCGCGCCGCCTGCGGGTCTTCGGCGTCGAGCCGCTCGCCGGCGCCGCGGACCAGGGACTCGAAGCGCAGCGCGTCCACCTGCTCGGGGGCGATGCGCAGGGCGTACCCGGAGGCGACCGTCACCAGCAGCCGGTTGGGGCCGCCGCGCGGCCGCCCGGGTTCCAGCACCCGGCGCAGCCGGGAGATGTAGACCTGCAGGCCCGACTGCGCGCCCTTGACCGCGTCATCGGACCACAGGTCGTAGATGAGCGTGTCGACGGGCACGACCTGCCCGCGTGCGACGAGTAACCGGGCGAGCACGGCGCGTTGCCGCAACCCGCCGAGGTCGAGCTCGTTCTCTCCTTCATAGGCCTCGACCGGCCCGAGGACCCGGAACGCCACCATGTCGACCGCCACGCTATGCGTGCCCGTGAAGCGCGCACAAGGTATTTGACAAGGCCGACCTGCCCATCGTTGCTCGTCCCCCGCGTCTTTCCACCGGCCCGGTACGGGACCGGCCCGGCGGCGGGTGTGCTCAGGCTATCAAGAGCTAGATCTCCACTTGGTTGAAGTTCGGTTGACGTGGGGTGGACGTCGATCAGAGTGGAGGGACGAATCAGGGCGAAGGCGGAATCATCGCCGGGAGGAGCGCTCCGGAGCCGGATCGGGGGCCGCGGACGCGGCGGCGTCGCGGCGGCGCAGCAGCGACCACGCGCCCAGCGCGAGGCCGCCCGCGGGGATCTCGATCGTGTACGTCCAGAAGCCGAACAGCAGCGCGGCGGCGGCCGATTGCGCCGCGGGCTGCCCGAACGCGATCAGCAGGGCGGCGACCCCGCCCTCCATGATCCCGGCGCCGCTCGGGGTGACCAGGGCGGTGGTGAGCACCCGGCTGAGCGCGAACACCGCGACGGTCTCCGCCGGGCCCGGGTACGCGCCGGTCGCCACCAGGCAGGCCGCCATGATCAGGCACTGCAGGACGAGGAAGGCGACCATGCCGCCGGACAGGCCGAGCCAGCGGCTGTGCACGACGTCGGCCGTGTCGGCGCGCAGGCGCTCGATCGCCGCCGACGCCCGTCCCTCGGCGGGGCGGACGGCGGGGGGCGCGAGCCGTACGATCGCGTCCAGGGCGCGGCCGAGGAGCCGGGCGGCGCGGTCCCAGTAGAGGGCGGCGGCGACCACGGCGACCAGGACGAGGATGGACAGCGCGCCCGCCCAGCCCGCGTTCGCCACGGTCGCGTTCGGCGCCTTGCCCGCGGCGAGCAGGGCGATGATGCCGACCGCGGGCAGGATGAACCGGAACAGCGTGTTCCAGATGCCCGAGACCAGGGTGGAGACCACCACGGCGCGGACCGGGAAACCCCAGCCCTTGGTCATCGCGAAGGTCAGCGCGACGCCGGCCGCGCCGCCGAACGGCAGCAGGTTGCTCACCGCGCTGCCGCCCGCGTTGAGGGTGAGCGCCTGCAGGTGGGTGAGGCCGGGCAGCGAGGAGGTGAGCACGAACGTGTACGCCCACAGGCTCGCCAGCCACAGCAGCGTCATCAGGCCGATCATCGGCGGGCTGAGCGCGGCGAACTGGGCGCCGATCTGCGCCCAGCTCACCTCCGCGCCGGTGAGCGACCGCACGATCTGCGGCAGGAAGACGACCAGGACGACGGCGAGGGCGAGCGACGCCGCGGACAGCACGATCTGCACCCAGGTCTTCCGCATCGCCGCTCTCCCCTCGAATCTCCCCGTATCCCCGCGCGTGCCGTCTATGCCCCGGTACGGCGCGCGCGGGGGCGCGGCCCCCGTTCAGTCTGCCGGTGCGCAGTCCATGCTTATCGTGCTTTCGCCCCCGGCTCATCGTCCTTGCGGAGGATCGTTCTTTTGGGGGACTCGTCCGTTATGCGCTTCAGCGGGCTCCTCGGGGGCCGGCCGGGGGCCGGGGCAGGGTCACTTCGGGAAGGCGTCGAACGGGTGCCGCAGGCGGGTGCCCTCGGGCAGGTCGCGGCGCACGTACCACTCGGTGCCGAAGGCGAGGCGGTACAGCGGGCCGGGGACCTTGAGCATGAGCGCGAGCGTGCGGTCGCCGTCGCCGCCGGTGGTCTGGGTGACGTGCGCGGCCATGCTCGCCCGTTTCGCCTTGGCGAAGCGGCGCACGTTCACCCGGTGGGTGATCACGTCGCCGGGGGAGTAGGCGCTCTCGAACGACCGGATGTCGAAGTCCGGCGGGAACCGGTAGAACCGCCGCGCCAGGTTGAGCAGCCGCAGCAGCGGGTCCCGGTTGACCGTGGCCTCCAGCACGATCGGGGTGCCGGCGATCTCGGCGGCCCGTCTGCCGACCCGGTGCACCTGTACGTGGTCGGGGTGGCCGTAGCCGCCCGCCGGGTCGTAGATGGTGACCAGGTCCGCCTTCTCCTCGGTGAGCACGTCGGCGAGGCGGCGCGCGGCCTGTTCGACGTCGGCGTCGATGAACGCGTTCGGCGGCCGGTCGTCGGGGGCGGCGCCGCCGGTGGCGAGGCCGGAGTCGCTGTAGCCGAGCCGTACGACGCGGGAGACGCCGAGCCCGGCCGCCGACTTGTAGAGCTCCGTCATGCGCGTTTCGCCGAGCCGGTCGCCGTGCGGCAGCTCGGCGAGGCCCCGTTCGCCCGCCGTGGCCACCACGAGCACGACCCGGTGCCCCTCCGCCGCCAGCATGGCCATCGTCCCGGCCGTCAGCAGCGCTTCGTCGTCGGGGTGTGCGTGGAAGAAGACCGCTGTGCGTGACACCTCGCCAATCATTCCATGAGCCGGTTCATGATCGTCTTTGGCCCGCGCCCGGCGCCGCCGCATTAGGGTGTGGCCGGTGAGGATCCTTCACGTCAGTGACTGTTACCTGCCGCGTCTCGGAGGCATCGAGGTCCAGGTCGCGGACCTGGTCCGGGCGCAGCGGGAGGCCGGGCACGAGGTGCGGGTGGCGACGGCGACGACCGGCGAGCCGATCGAGGGGGTCGTGCGCGTGGTGGCGGCGCTGCCGTACGACCTGCCGGTGCATCCGCGCGGGACGGGTCTGCTGCTGCGCGAGATGGCCGCCTACCGGCCCGAGGTGGTGCACGTGCACACCGGGGCGGTCTCACCGTTCGCGTGGATGGGCGTGCGGGCCGCCGCGCGGGCCGGGCTGCCGGTCGTGGTGACCGTGCACAGCATGTGGGATCCGGTGACCCAGGGCGTCTACCGGGCGCTGAACGCCGCCTACCGGTGGAACCGGTGGGGTCTGGTGGGCACGGCGGTGAGCGAGGCGGCGGCGCGGCCGATCCGGCGGGTGGCCGGGCCGGGGGTGCCGGTGCGGGTGGTGTCGAACGGCCTCGACCTGTCGGCGTGGCGGCCGTCCGGGCCCGCGCGGCCCGCGGAGCCCGGGGCGCCGGTGCACGTGGTCGCGGTGGGGCGGCTCGCGCCGCGCAAGCAGCCGCTGCGGCTGCTGAAGCTGCTGGAGGAGGCGCGCCGGCGGGTGCCCGCGGAGATCGCGTTGCGGGCGACGATCGTGGGGGACGGGCCCGCGCGGGCCTCGATGGAGCGGTATCTGCGCTCGCGGGACATGCGCTGGGTGTCGATGCCGGGGCGGTTCACCCGGGACCGCATCCGGGAGCTGCTCGACTCGGCGGACGTGTTCGTGGCGCCCGCGCCGCGCGAGTCGTTCGGGCTCGCCGCGCTGGAGGCGCGCGCGGCCGGGGTGCCGGTGGTCGCGCGGGCGCAGAGCGGCGTCGCCGACTTCGTCCGGCCCGGCAAGGAGGGGCTGCTTGGGCGCAGCTTCCAGGAGCTGGCGGCGTCGGTGGCGCGGCTGGCCGGGGACGCCGGGCTGCGGCGGGCGATCGCCGAGCACAACCGGGCGACCGAACCGGTCAGGTGTTCCTGGCCGGCCGTGCTCGCCGGGTTCGACCGGTGTTACGAGCTCGCGGTGGAACGCGGGGGCGGGGCACGAAGGGCCGGGGGCTAGGCGACGCGGCCGGGGCCGTACGCCGGGGGAGGAGGTTTCGAGGGTGGGGTCAGAAGGGGAGGCGGCGGCCGGAAGGGGTGCGGAGGTCGAGCGGCTCGGGACGCTTCGGGGGGCGGGGCCGCTGCGCGATCAGGATCCTCTTCATGGCTCCATCTCCTCTCGGTTGATCTTAAGACTTCCCTTGCGGACGGTGGATGAACACGTAGTTCTGCGCATTGGGTAAAACTGACTGCTCGCGGCGGCCGAGGAAGTCCGCTTTCTCCTTCCTTTCGCAGGTGATGACCTTTAGTCCGTTGAACTGCTCAACGCGGGCATAAGCGTAGGAAACTCAGGTTTCGGGCAAAGTGTCGGATTGTTTCCTTTGTGCTTCACCGTGCGGGAACGCGGCGGTGAGCG
>Ga0164243_10016777_pt1 | contig 10013 bp, 8 predicted proteins | sample OricompcompostOP_FD_108781 | JGI IMG/M metagenome (GOLD analysis project Ga0164243, IMG submission 108781) | Organic Plus compost microbial communities from Emeryville, California, USA - Original compost - Organic plus compost (OP) | ecosystem: Engineered > Solid waste > Mixed feedstock >... | reverse complement strand
GCGGGCGTCCACGGTCTCGCCGCGGGCCTGCTCCGGCGACAGGTACTGCGCGGTGCCGATCACCGCCGCCGTCTGGGTCATGGTGGCGGACGTGTCGGCCACCGCCCGAGCGATGCCGAAGTCCATCACCTTCACCGCGCCGGAGCGGGTGATCATGATGTTGGCGGGTTTGACGTCCCGGTGCACGATGCCGTGCCGGTGGCTGAAGTCCAGCGCCGCCGAGGCGTCGGCCATGACCTCCATCGCGCGGCGCGGCGACAGCGGACCCTCGGACTTCACGATGTCGCGCAGCGTCCGGCCGTCCACGTACTCCATGACGATGTACGGCAGCGGGCCGTTCTCCGACTCCGTCTCACCGGTGTCGTAGACCGCGACGATCGCCGGGTGGTTCAGCGCGGCCGCGTTCTGTGCCTCCCGGCGGAAGCGCAGCTGGAACGTGGGATCGCGGGCCAGGTCGGCGCGCAGTACCTTGACCGCCACGTCCCGCCCCAGCCGGATGTCCCGGCCGCGGTGGACCTCCGACATACCGCCGTAACCGAGCGTGTCCCCGATCTCGTAGCGGTTGGAGAGAAGTCGCGGTGAGCTCATCGATGCGTCGTCCCGATCCTTGTCAACGATCGTCCCATCATGCCGACCCGCAGTCCGCTGCCGAACGCCGCCGTGCGGTGGTGCCGACCTGCGTGGTGTGTTTCCGCTCCGGCGGTTCCGGTCCTGGTCGGCACGGCGGAAGGAGCGAGTCCGAACGCCGGCCGCGACAGTTCCGGTGACCGGGTGCCGACGCCGGCACGGCGCACGCGGTCACGACCGGAATGCCGCAGCCCGGAATGCCGTAGCGCAGTCTGTCTGATCCGTCCCGGAGAATCCAGGAGCCGTGACGTTCCGGCGCACCGATGCGCGTCCACGCGCGTGCCCCCCATCGTCCCAGAACCCGTCACCGGTCTCGCCGGTGCCACCTCCGGGCGCTCGCGGGGGCGCGCGGTGACCGAGGCCAGCACCGGACCGGCCGCCGCCACCAGCGAACCGCGCGCCAGCACCAGCCAGGTCAGCCAGCCCAGCAGCACCAGCACCACCACGCCGACCAGCACCAGAGCCACCCAGGTGCCGGACCGGGCGCCCTCCGGCGCCGGTTGCTGCACCGGGACTCCCGCGGTCGGCGGGCCCTGCGGCGGCTGCTGCGGCGGCGGGGGTGCCGGCATCGACCCCGGCGGGCGCGTGCCACCCGGACGCACGCCCGCGGACGGTTGCCCGACATGCAGCGGGGGCACGCCGCCGGCGGGTGCCCCCACGTTCCTCGGTAGCGGTTGTTGTTGCGGTGGACCGGCCAGCGCCGCGGGTGCCGGCAGCGGTAATCCGGCGCGCACGGCCGCGACCGCGCCGGCGAACTCGCCGCCCGCGCCGTAGCGCCGCCGCGGGTCCTTGACCAGGGTGGCCTCGATCAGCGCGCGCACTCCCGGCGGCACGTCCGGCGGCAGCGGCGGCGGCACCTCGCGGATGTGCATCATCGCGACCGTCACCGCGTTCTCGGACAGGAACGGCCGGTGCCCGGTCAGGCACTCGTAGCCGACCACGGCCAGCGAGTAGACGTCGCTGGCCGGCAGCGCGTCCCCGCCCAGCGCCTGCTCGGGGGCGATGTAGTGCGCGGTGCCCATGACCATGCCGGAGCGGGTCACCGGCGCGGCGTCCGCGGCCTTGGCGATGCCGAAGTCGGTGAGCTTCACCGTGCCGTTCGGCGCGAGCAGGATGTTGCCGGGCTTGATGTCCCGGTGCACCAGCCCGCGTTCGTGCGCGGCCTGCAGCGCGTTGCCCGCCTGCTCGAGCACGTCGACCACCCGGTCCACGGCGATCCGGCCCTCGCGGGCCAGCACCGCGGCCAGCGGCTCGCCCTCGACCAGCTCCATCACCAGGTAGGCGGTGTCCTCCGGCCCGTCCGGGACCGCCGCGGTCTCGCCGTAGTCGTGCACTGCGGCGATCCCGGGGTGGTTGAGCGAGGCGGTGGTGCGGGCCTCGGTGCGGAAGCGGTGCAGGAACTCGGCGTCCCCGCACAGCTCCGGCTTGAGCACCTTGATCGCGACCGTCCGGTCCAGCCGGACGTCGACGGCCTCCCAGACCTCGCCCATTCCGCCCACGGCGATCCGCCGACCCAGCCGGTACCGGTCGGCGAGCAACTGGCCGGAGGTCAGCACGGATCAGCCACCTCCCTGCAGGCCCGCGCGGATCACCTCGCGGCCGATGGGAGCGGCGATGGAGCCACCGGTCGCCTCGGCGCCCTCGTCACCGCCGTTCTCCACGATGACCGCGACCGCGATCTTCGGGTCCTCGGCCGGCGCGAAGGCCACGTACCAGCCGTGCGGCTTGTCCGCGGCGTCGCCGTGCTGGGCGGTGCCGGTCTTGGAGGCGATGTCGACGCCGGAGATCTTGCCGGAGCCCTTGGTGTACTGCTCCGACTTGAGCATCATGTCCTTGATCTGCCGCGCGGCCCCGGCCGAGGTGGCCTGGCTGAGCTGCTCGGGGTGCAGCTCGTCGATGACCTCCATGTCCGGCGCGCGGGTGCTCTTGACCAGCTGCGGCTTCATCAGCTTGCCCTGGTTGGCGATCGCCGCGGCCATCATCGCGTTCTGCAGCGGGGTCACCCGCACGTCGCGCTGGCCGATGCCGCTCTGGTACAGCGAGGCCGGGTCGGACATCGGCCCGAGGTCGGACTTGGCGGCCGTCATCGGCATCTGCAGGTTCTGGCCGAAGCCGAACTTGGCGGCGGTCTCGCGCAGCTTGTCCGCCCCGACGCGGCCGGCGATCTCGGCGAACGCGGTGTTGCAGGAGTGCGCCAGCGCCTCGGTGAGCGTGCCGCCCTTGCACTCCTTGTTGCCGTAGTTCGGCAGCGGGGTGGTCGAGTTCGGCAGCATGATCGAGGATGCCGTCTGCACCTGGCTGTCCGGCGTGTAGCCGCTGTCCAGCGCGGCGGCGGTAGTGATCAGCTTGAAGGTGGACCCGGGCGGGTAGATCTCGGAGACCGCGCGGTTGCTCATCGGCGAGCCGGTCGCCTCTTCCTGCGCCTTCCAGTGCTCGGCGGCGACGTTGCGGTCGTGCGAGGCCAGCGGGTTCGGGTCGTAGGACGGCGAGTTGACCATGCTGAGGATCTCGCCGGTCTTCGGGTTCAGCGCCACGACCGAGCCCTGGTAGCCCTTGCTGGTCAGCTGCTGGTAGGCGATCTCCTGCATGGCCGGGTTGATGGTCAGCTCCACGTCCCCGCCGGACGGGGTGCGCCCGGTGATCATGTCGGAGAGCCGGCCGAAGGCCATGCTGTCGTCCGAGCCGTTGAGGATCGAGTCCTCGGCCCGCTCGATGCCGTTGGAGCCGTAGGACGACGAGTAGAACCCGGTCACCGGCGCGTACACCGGCCCCTTCGGGTACGTGCGCAGGTACTTCAGGTCGTCCTTGGTCTCCACCGAGTTCGCCAGCGACTGCCCGCCGGCGATGATCTGCCCGCGCTGGTGGGAGTACTCGTCGTAGAGCGTGCGCAGGTTGTCCGGCTGGTCGCGCAGCTCCCCGGCCTGGATCACCTGGACGTAGGTGACGTTGCCCATGAGCAGCAGGACCATCGCCATCATGGCCAGCGCCACCCGGCGCAGCGGCTTGTTCATCGCGGACGCTCCACCAGCTCGGTATGTGCTTCGGCGATCGGCGCCTGCTGCGGCTTCGGCTTGGCCGGGGTCTGCGGGCGGCGCGCGGCGTCCGAGATGCGCAGCAGCAGCGCGATCAGGATGTAGTTCGCCAGCAGCGAGGACCCGCCGTAGGCGAGGAACGGCGCGGTCAGGCCGGTCAGCGGGATCAGCCCGGTGACACCGCCGGCGACCACGAACAGCTGCAGCGCGACGGTGAACGACAGCCCGCCGCCGAACAGCTTGCCGAACGAGTCGCGCACCGCCAGCGCGCTGCGCAGGCCCCGCATCATCAGCAGCAGGTACATCATGAAGATCGCCATCAGGCCGACGAGCCCGAGCTCCTCGCCCATCGACGTGATGATGAAGTCGCTGTTGGAGAACGGGACCCGCTCGGGGCTGCCGTTGCCCAGCCCGGCGCCGCCGATGCCGCCGTAGCCGAGGCCGTACAGCGCCTGCTTGAGCTGGTAGCCGTCCTCGTTGTTGATCGGGTCGAGCCAGACGTTCACGCGCGACTGCACGCGGGTGACCGTCTGGAACGCCAGGAAGGCGCCGGCCGCGAACAGCGACAGGCCCAGCACCACCCAGACCGCTCGCTCGGTGGCGATGTAGAGCACCACCAGCACGATCCCGAAGAACAGCAGCGAGGTGCCGAGGTCCTTCTCCAGCACGCCGATGCCGATCGCGGCGGCCCAGGCCACCAGCATCGGCATCAGGTCCCGCGGCCGCGGCAGCTCCACGTTGAGGAACTTGCGGCCGGCGGTGGTGAACAGCTCGCGCTTGGACACCAGGAACGACGCGAAGAAGATCATCAGCAGGATCTTGGCGAACTCGCTGGGCTGCACCTGCCCCAGCGGCCCGAACTTGATCCACAGCTTCGCGCCGTTGACCTCGGAGATCGCGCTCGGCAGCACACCGGGCAGCGCCAGCAGCGCCAACCCGACGAACCCGCAGGTGAAGCTGTACTTGGCCAGCGTGCGGTGGTCCTTGACGAACTTCAGGACCAGCACGAACAGCACCAGGCTCAGCGCCAGCCACGCGATCTGGCGGATCGTGTAGTCGGTCTCCTTGGCGATGTCGATCCGGTGGATCATCACCAGCCCGAGCCCGTTGAGCAGGCCCACCACCGGCAGGATCAGCGGGTCCGCGTACGGCGCCCACCGGCGCACCGCCAGGTGCGCGCCGCCGAACAGGGCCAGGTAGGCCGCGCCGTAGTAGAACAGCTGGCGCGTGACCGTGTTCTCCTGCGAGAGCTCCACCAGCATGATCGCGATGGTGATGATCACCGCGGAGAACACCAGCATCAGCAGTTCGGTGCCCCGGCGGGTGGTGCCGCGCGGAGCCGGAGCCGAACCGGTGGTCTCGGAGGCGGCTTCCGGCTGTGCCATCAGCTCACCGTCCGGCAGGTGACGCCTGGCGTCTGCTTCACCGAGACCAGCGGCGTGTCGGTCGGCGACGGCGGCGCGCTCGGCGGCGCCGGCGGCTGACCGGGCGCGGAGGTCGGCACCGGCGCACCGGGCGCCGGCGGGGCCGGGGGAGCAGGGGTCGGCGGCTGCGTCGGGGTGGGCTGCGGTTGCGGCTTGGGCTGCTCGCACTCCGGCAGGAGCGCGGTCATGCGCAGCCGCCGCATCGCCTCGCGGGCGGCTTCCAGGCCGTTCACGTCGGTGATCCCCATGCGCACGTCGGAGCGGCGGGCTTCCTGCAGGTCGTTGACGCTGATCGGGTCGCAGTCCGGAGCCGATCCCTGCGGGCAGGAGTCCTCGACCTGCCAGCGCAGCGAACCGCCCAGCACGTTGCCCTGCAGGCCCTGGAAGATCACCACGTCATCGGCCTGGTTGACGCCGATGTAGTACTGGTTGAGCACCCACCAGCGGCCGATGAGGCCGGCGGCGACGAGCACGACGAGCACCCCGCAGGTCACGAACAGCGCACGCAGCCAGCCCCGCCGCTGCGTGCGCTGGTCAGGAGGGGGGGACGTGTCGTACCGCTGCTGGGGCTTCGGCATCGTGGCCGCGCTGGCGCGGGCCGCCGAGGAATCCGGCTGCGGGTCCTCCTCTCCGTTTCCCGCGGCGCCCCCGACGATCGGGGCGTCCTCGCCGAACTCGACGTCCACCACGTCGGCGATGATCACCGTGACGTTGTCCGGGCCACCGCCCCGCAGCGCCAGCTCGATCATCCGGTCCGCGCACTGCTGCGGGTCCGGGATGCGCAGCGCTTCGGCCATGGTCTCTTCGCTGACCGGGCCGGTGAGCCCGTCGGAGCACAGCAGGTAGCGGTCGCCCGCCCTGGCCTCGCGCACCGCCAGGCTCGGTTCCACCTCGTGGCCGGTCAACGCCTTCAGCAGCAGCGAGCGCTGCGGGTGGTTGGCGGCCTCCTCGTCGGTGATCCGGCCTTCGTCGATCAGCGACTGGACGAAGGTGTCGTCGTGGGTTATCTGGGAGAGCTCGCCGTCGCGCACGAGGTACGCGCGGGAGTCGCCGATGTGCACCAAACCCAGCTTGCTGCCCGCGAACAGCACCGCGGTCAGCGTGGTCCCCATCCCGTCCAGGTCGGGGTCCTGCGAGACCAGCTCGGAGATCGCTCCGTTGCCGGACAGCACCGCTTCGCGGAGGTGCCCGAGCAGGTCGTCGCCGGGTTCGTCGTCGTCGAGCGGCGCGAGCGCCGCGATGACGACCTTGCTGGCGACCTCACCGGCGGCATGGCCTCCCATGCCGTCCGCGAGGGCGAGGAGTCGTGGGCCGGCATAGACCGAGTCCTGGTTGTTCGAGCGCACCAGGCCGCGGTCGCTGCGGGCTGCGTAGTGAAGGACGAGGGTCATGAGCGCAGCTCGATCACCGTCTTGCCGATTTTGATCGGAACGCCGAGCGGGACCTTCGTGGCTCCCGTGACCTTCGCCCGATCGAGGTATGTGCCGTTAGTGGAGCCTAGATCTTCCACGTACCAGTCGGTGCCCCGCAGCGACAACCGCGCATGTCGGGTCGATGCGTAGTCGTCGTCCAGCACCAACGTGGAGTCGTCGGCCCGGCCGATCATGATCGGCCGACCTTCGAGCGAGATGCGCGTGCCCGCGAGGGGACCGTGCGTCACGACCATCTGCCGTGGCGCCTTGCTCTTGCCGCGGGCCTGCTTGCTCGACGCCTTGCCCGCCCCCGGCATCGGCATCCGCATGCCGGAGGCGGAGTACAGATCGGAACGAACCACGCGAAGCGCGGCCAGCACGAACAACCAGAGCAGGGCGAGAAACCCTGCTCTGGTCAGCTGAATCACCAGCTCTGGCACTTGTTGTGAACGCTCCTACTCCGTGTCAGGGCCAGCGGACCGAACCGGTCACTGGCTGCGGAACACCAACGACGAGTGGCCGACGCGGATCACGTCGCCATCCGCCAGCTGCCAAGTCTGCACCGGCGTGCCGTTCACCGTGGTGCCGTTCGTCGAACCGAGATCAGCGAGCATCGCCGACTGGCCGTCCCAGGTGATCTCGATGTGCTTGCGGGACACACCGGTGTCGGGCAGGCGGAACTGGCCCTCCTGGCCGCGGCCGATCACGTTGGAGCCGTGCTGCAGCGTGTACGAGCGGTTCGAGCCGTCGTCGAGCTGCAGCACCGCGTTGAGCTGGCGCTGCTCGGGGTAGCCGCCCGGGGCGCTCGGCGGGTAGGCCCCGCCCGGCTGCCCGTAGCCCTGGTCGAAGCCCGGCTGCGGCGGCTGGCCGTAGCCCTGGTCGAAACCGGGCTGCTGGGGCTGGCCGTAGCCCTGGTCGTAGCCGGGCTGCGGCGGCTGGCCGTAGCCGGGGTCGTAGCCCTGCGGCTGGCCGTAGCCCTGCCCGTAGCCCTGGTCGTAACCCGGCTGCTGCGGGAAACCGCCCGGCGTGCTCGGCGGGTAGGCCCCGCCCGGCTGCGGCGGCTGGCCGTAACCCGGCTGCGGGGGCTGGCCGTACCCCTGGTCGAAACCGGGCTGCGGCGGCTGCCCGTAGCCCTGGTCGTAGCCGGGCTGCTGTCCGTACCCGGGCTGCTGCCCGTAACCCTGGTCGTAACCCGGCTGCGGCGGCTGGCCGTACCCCTGGTCGTAACCCGGCTGCTGCCCGTACCCGGGCTGCTGGCCGTAGCCGTAGTTGGGGTCCTGGCCGTACGGGGCCTGGCCGTAGCCCTGGTCGTAGCCGTACTGACCCTGCTGGCCGTACGGGTCTCCCTGGGGGTAGTGGCCTGGTGGCTGGCTCATGGGTCGGTCTCCTGCGGTACGAGGGGTGGCCGTCCGCCGTTTTACATCGGGGTCGACGGACGACTTGATACGAAACTGTCCCGTGTGCAGCGTCTCAGAGCGCTCCAGGGAGACTACGACGTCACCATATGTGTCCCACCCCTGTTCGGTGAGGTGCTCCTGAACGCAATCCGTGAGGAGGTCGGTTACCCGGGCCTCATCACCGGCGAGCCGCTCGTGATCCGACGGGCTCAGCAGCACAACGTAGTGGTTGCACGCCAGCAGCCGGCCCCCGGCGAGCTCGCGCAGCTGCATCTCGGCTTCCCGCTGCAGATCCTGCGCGACCTCCTGCGGGACGACCTGCCCGCCGAACACACGCGCGAAGCCATTGCCGACCATGCCTTCGAGCCGGCGCTCGAAGCGCTGCACGAGGCCCACGACAATCCCCTCCACACGTACGACTCCGACGACCATCGTATCTGGGCCAACGGGCCGGGACACCGCCCAGTTCCCAACTCGTCGACCCCCTGCTGAAACCCGCTCCGGAGGGGGTGCTAATCTTGTCTGGCCAGCGCGGCGGAGGCCGGGAAACACCAGCCAGGTGGGAACCGACCCCCCGGTGCGAGTGACCGAAGAGAGCAAGGTAAGCTTCGATCACAAGCCACGGGCGAGTGGCGGAATGGCAGACGCGCACGGTTCAGGTCCGTGTGTCCGTAAGGACGTGAGGGTTCAACTCCCTCCTCGCCCACGCGGAAGGCCCCCAGGTGATACGCCTGGGGGCCTTTTTCGTCGGTCCGCCGAGGCGCGGTTCCCGGCGGAACCGGTGGGCACCTCTTCCGCTTCGTCGTCGCTGGTCGCGGGGTGTGGCAGTCGTCTCGGTGCGAGATGTGGGGAGTGCCTCGGCGGCGCTGGTTCGCTGTCGGCGGAAACGGGGGAGTCGGGTCGTGTTGAGTCTCACCGAGGTGGAAGCGCTCGCGCGGCGCGCGCACGCGCAGCAGGTCGACAAGGCGGGCGAGCCCTACGTCGGGCACCTGGCGGCCGTCGCGGCCGGGGTGATCGCCCGCGGCGGCGACGACGACCAGGTCGCCGCCGCGTGGCTGCACGACTCCGTGGAGGACGGCGCGGTGAGCGAGCAGTGGCTGCGGGAGGCGGAGCTGTCCGAGCGGACCAGGCGGATCGTGCTCGCGGTGACCAAGCGCACCGGGGAAGCACCGGCCGACTACGCCGCGCGGATCCGCAGCACCCCGGGTGCGCTGCTGGTCAAGGAAGCCGATCTGGCGCACAACGCGGATCCGGAGCGGCTGGCCGCGCTCGACCCCGCCACCGCGCAGCGGCTCGCCGACAAGTACGCGCGGATGCGCCGGCTGCTCGGGATCGGCTGAGCCCGCTCACGAGTTCCAGGTGACCTCGCAGGGCTGGTGCGGGCGCACGGCCTCCCGGCACTCCGCGCAGCGCTCCTTGATCGCCGCCGCGTGCTGCCCGGCCCCGGCGAACGGGATCTTGATCCACCGGTTGCACACGGTCGGCAGCAGCTGCCCGCCCGGGAACGCCCCCGGTGCGAACTCCACCGCGTGCCGCACGCGGGCACCCGGTCCCACCAGCCAATACACCGTTTCCCGCATCGGTTGCTCCCCCCAACGTGAACGGGCTCGGACACGTTAACCGCGGCTGCGGGCGGGAGAGGAGATCTCGGACGGGTGAACTGATCAGTTCCGGATGGTGATCGCCCGTGTGGCGTGGCGGCGGCCGCGTCGGGTAAGCCGGAGCGGACGACGAGGAGGCGCCTTGCGCACGAGGGAACGACCGGACCTGCACGCCGAGCTGTCCGGGCCGGCGGACGCACCGCTGGTGGTCATGTCCAACGCGCTGGGCGGCACCTGCGAGATGTGGTCGGCCCAGCTGCCCGCGCTCACCGAGCACCACCAGGTGCTGCGCTACGACCAGCGCGGGCACGGGGAATCCCCGGCTCCGCCCGGCCCGTACCTGCTGGAGGACCTCGCCGAGGACGTGCTGGGCCTGCTGGACCACCAGCGGGTGCGGTCGGCGTCGTTCGTCGGGTCCTCGCTCGGCGGCATGATCGGCATGTGGCTGGCCGCGCACGCCCCGGACCGGATCGACTCGCTGGTGGTGTGCTGCTCCTCGGCCTGGCTGGACGGGCGGGAG
>Ga0164243_10016776_pt1 | contig 10013 bp, 10 predicted proteins | sample OricompcompostOP_FD_108781 | JGI IMG/M metagenome (GOLD analysis project Ga0164243, IMG submission 108781) | Organic Plus compost microbial communities from Emeryville, California, USA - Original compost - Organic plus compost (OP) | ecosystem: Engineered > Solid waste > Mixed feedstock >... | reverse complement strand
TGACCTCAAGGAGAACGGCGGCTACCACGCCGCCCGCGAGGAGCAGGGCAAGAACGAGGCCCGCATCCTGCAGATCAAGGACATGCTGCGTCGTGCCCAGGTCGGCGAGACGCCGCCGGACGACGGCATCGTCGAGCCCGGCATGGTCGTGACCTACAAGTTCGAGGGCGATGACGACGACGAGGCGGAGTCCTTCCTCCTCGGCGCGCGGGAGATCGAGCCCGAGGGCCTCACCGTCTACTCCCCGCAGTCGCCGCTGGGTCAGGCCATCAACGGCCGCAGCAAGGGCGAGACGGTGACCTACGAAGTCAACGGCAAGCCGCAGACGGTCATCATCCTCGACGCCAAGCCCTACGTGGCCTGAGCCTCCGGGCCGTCCCGGCCCTCCGAACCGTCCGGTCGGCCGGCTTCCCCCTCGGGAGCCGGCGGCCCGGACGGTTCGGCCATTTCGGCCATCTCGGCCAGGTGGAGCACCACCGCGTTGGCCGCCGCCGCGAGCGGTACGGCGACGAGCGCGCCGGCGATCCCGGCGACGAGCACTCCGCAGGCGATCGCGAGGATCACGCCGAGCGGGTGGACCGACACCCAGCGGCCCATGAGGAAGGGCTGCAGGATGTGACCCTCGAGCTGCTGCACGCCGACGACCACGGCGAGCATGAGCAGCGCGGTCAGCGGGCCCTGGTCGACGAGCGCCACGAGGATGGCCACGCTGCCGGCGATGGTCGCGCCGATCATCGGGACGAACGCGCCGAGGAAGACCAGCACGCCGATGGCGAGCACGAAGGGCACGTCGAGCACGGCGGCGCCGATGGCGATCCCGATCGCGTCGACGAGGGCGACCACCACGGTGGCGCGGACGAACTGGACGAGCGAGATCCACGCGACCCGGCCCGAGCTGTCGACGCGCTCGCGCGCCGCGCGGGGGGCGAGCCGCACGACCCACGACCAGATCCGCTCGCCGTCGGCGAGGAAGAAGTACGTCGCGAACAGGGCGATGAAGAAGCCGGCCACCACATGGCCGAGCGCCGCGCCCACCTCGGTGACCTGGTTGATCACCTTGCCGTCCTGGGAGCGCTCCCGGATGAGGTCCTGGGCCTGCTTGATGGCGTCGTTGATCTGGGAGTCGCTGGCGTTGAGCGGCCCGTCCTTGAGCCAGTCCCGGATCTCCTGCAGCCCCTGCACCGTCGAGTCCGCGAGGTCGTTGGCCCCGGCGGCGACCTGCTGCCCGGCGAAGTTCAGCAGCGCGCCGACGACCACGAAGCCGGCGACCACCACGAGCAGCGCCGACACCCCGCGGGGCAGGCCCGTGCGGGTCAGCCCCTGCACGAAGGGCGCGGCCAGGGCGCTGATCAGCAGCGCCACCGCGAGCGGCACGGTGACGACGGCGAAGTAGCCGACGAGCCACAGCAGCAGGTAGCCGGCCGCCGCGATGAGGAGCAGCCGCCACGCCCACCCGGCGGCCAGGTCGAGGCCGTAGGGCACCTCGGCGCGTCGCAGGTTGGACGGCCCGGTGGAGAAGGTCGGCGGCTCGTGCCGCCGACCCTCCCGCTCCTCGCGCAGGATCGCCCACTGGTGGGCGAAGCGACGGAACAGCCGCTCCTCCCGCTCTCCTTCGTCGGGGCCCAGCGGCGGCTCGTCCTGTGCCGCCTCCGCGACCGCGTGCTCCTGCTCGGCCTCCGTCGACGCGTCGGGCTCGTTGCGCTCCTCGCTGGTCACCGGGCCACGCTAGACGGTGGTGGCGAGCGCGCGCTCGAGGTCGGCGAGCTGGTCGTCGGAGGTCTCGATCCCGACGCTCAGCCGGACCAGGTCGGCCGGCACCTCGAGGTCGGTGCCGGCGACGCTGGCGTGGGTCATCTGGCCCGGGTGCTCGATCAGGGACTCGACGCCGCCGAGCGACTCGCCGAGGGTGAAGACCGACGTCGCCGCGCAGATCGCGAGCGCCTGCGCCTCGCCGCCCTCGACCCGGAAGGAGACCATGCCGCCGTAGCGCCGCATCTGGCGCGACGCGACGGCGTGTCCGGGGTGCTCGGGCAGCCCGGGATAGATCACCTCGGTGACCGCCGGGTGGGCGCCGAGGAACTCGGCGACCCGCTCGGCGTTGTCGCTGTGCCGCTCCATCCGCAGGGCGAGGGTCTTGAGGCCGCGCAGCACCAGCCAGGAGTCGAACGGTCCGGCGACGCCGCCGATGGAGTTCTGGTGGAAGCCGATGCGCTCGGCGAGCTCGGCGTCGTCGACGACGAGGGCGCCGCCGACGACGTCGGAGTGGCCGCCGGCGTACTTGGTGGTCGAGTGGACCACGATGTCGGCGCCGAGGGCGATCGGCTGCTGGAGGTACGACGACGCGAAGGTGTTGTCGACCACCAGGCGCGCCCCGGCGTCGTGCGCGACGGCGGCGAGGGCCTCGATGTCTCCGATCGAGAGCAGCGGGTTGGTCGGCGTCTCGAGCCAGACCAGCTTGGTGACGCCGGGCCGGATCGCGGCGCGGACGGCGTCGGGGTCGGTGACCGGCGCGGGACTGTGCTCGATCCCCCAGCGGGTCGCGACCTTGTCGAAGAGCCGGAAGGTGCCGCCGTACGCGTCGTTCGGCAAGACGACGTGGTCGCCCGGCTGGCACAGCGCCCGGATGAGGGTGTCCTCCGCGGCCAGGCCGGAGGCGAAGGCGAAGCCGTGCGCCGCACCCTCGAGCGCCGCGAGCGTCGCCTCGAGCGCGGTGCGGGTGGGGTTGGCCGAGCGGCTGTACTCGTAGCCCCCGCGCAGGCCGCCGACACCGTCCTGGGCGTAGGTCGAGGTCGCGTAGATGGGCGGGATCACCGCGCCGGTGGTCGGGTCGGGTGCGTAGCCGGCGTGGATGGCCCGGGTCTCGAAGCCGGCGCCGGCGAGGTGCTCGTCGGTGTGCCCGTTCATTTCATTGGCGCTCACCGTTCGAGCCTACTCAAGGCTCGGCACAGCTCCGTCGAGTGCCGCCGAGTGCCGCCGAGCGCCACCGAGTGCTGTCGACAGCGCCCCCGCCGACATCGTCGACGTCGCCCGGGCCCGGTGAGGGACCCGCCCCTCTTGTCCTCGCGGGGAGAATGGAGCCATGTTCTCCCGCCGCTCCACCACGATGGTCGACCCGGCCGACGCCCTGCCCGGGCGCGAGCGCCCGGCCTTCCCGCTCCCCGCGCTGCACGAGGTGCTCGGCACCCCGCTGGTCACCGACGACGTCCCCGCGGGTCTCGAGGTGGCGATCTTCGGCCTCGGCTGCTTCTGGGGTGCGGAGGAGATCTACTGGCAGGTGCCCGGCGTGTGGTCGACGTCGGTCGGCTACGCGGGCGGCATCACGCCGCACCCGACCTACGAGGAGGTCTGCAGCGGCCGCACCGGGCACACCGAGGCCGTGCGCGTCGTCTTCGACCCCACCCGGGTGTCCTACGCCGACCTGGTCAAGCGCTTCTTCGAGGTCCACGACCCGACCCAGGGGATGCGCCAGGGCAACGACATCGGCACCCAGTACCGCTCCGCGATCTACTACACGACCCCGGAGCAGGAGCAGACCGCCCGCGAGCTGACCAAGGTGTACGGCGACGAGCTCGCCCGCCGCGGCTACGGGGAGATCACCACCGAGATTGCGCCCGCGGGCCCCTATTACTACGCGGAGCCGCACCACCAGCAGTACCTCCACAAGGTGCCGCACGGCTACCGGTGCCACGCCAACACGGGGGTGCCGTTCCCCGCCTGAAAACGCGCCTGCTGTCGACAGCCCGGCAGGCGGCCGCATACTCGAGCATGGCGTTCGATGGCTCCCTGCTCTCCGCGGACGGGATCCGGCTCGGTGCGCGAGGTCCTCACCGGGTCAGCACGGTCCGCGCGTCGATCGCCGCGTGCTCCTCCTCGATGGCGTCCGCGAGCCTGCGCACCTCGTCCTCGCTGAGCTCCACGCCGACCTCGTCGGCGCCCCGACGCAGCTCGTCGGCGACCGTGCCCTCGGTCGCGCCGTCCTGCCAGGACGTCACCCGGTCGACGACGGCCTGGATGGCCTCGAAACGCTCCTGATCAGTCATGCCCCGGCGTTACCCAGCCCGGCGCGACCAAGACCCGGGCCCCCGGCCGCCGGCGTCGACGTGGCCCCGCCGCACCGGCGAACCGCTGCACCGGGTTGGCGCAGCCGCGACAATGGGTCCATGGCTGACCTCCCCCGCAAGGCAGCCGCGCGGACGGCGCGGCTCGCGGCGCTCCCCCTCGGGTACGCCGGCCGCACCGCGCTCGGGTTCGGCCGGCGTCTCGGCGGGGCACCGGCCGAGACGGTGATGAGCGAGATCCAGCAGCGCACCGCCGAGCAGCTCTTCAAGACCCTGGGCGAGCTCAAGGGCGGGGCGATGAAGTTCGGCCAGGCGCTGTCGGTGCTGGAGTCGGCGCTGCCCGAGGAGATGGCGGCGCCGTACCGCGAGCAGCTGACGCGCCTGCAGGACTCCGCTCCCCCGATGCCGACGCAGACGGTGCGGGAGATCCTCGCCGAGGACCTCGGGGAGGACTGGAAGCAGCGACTGGTCTGGCTCGACGGGGCGCCCACCGCGGCGGCGAGCATCGGACAGGTTCACGAGGGCAGGTGGCACGACGGCCGCCGGGTCGCGGTGAAGGTGCAGTATCCCGACGCCGGCGAGGCGCTGATGGCCGACCTGCGCACGCTCGCGCGGGCCGCACGGGCCATCGGCCCGCTGATCCCCGGCGTGGAGATGAAGCCGCTCGTCGAGGAGGTCCAGGCCCGCGCCCGCGAGGAGCTCGACTACGAGCTCGAGGCGGAGGCGCAGCGCGAGTTCGCCCGCGCCTTCCGCGACGACCCGCACATCGTGGTGCCCGACGTGGTGGCGGTGGGCCCGCGGGTGCTGGTGACCGAGTGGCTCGACTCGGCCGGGTCGCTGGCGTCGATCATCGCCGACGGCACGCGGGCCGAGCGCGACCACTATGGCGAGATCTTCACCCGCTTCCTGTTCTCCGGCCCGGCGCGCACCGGGCTCCTCCACGCCGACCCCCACCCCGGCAACTTCCGGGTGATCCCCGACGACGACGGCGCGCCCGGCCGGATCGGGGTGCTCGACTACGGCGCCGTCGCCCGTCTGCCCCAGCGCGGGCTGCCGGAGCCAATGGGCAAGCTGATCTCGCTCTGCGCCGCCGGCGACGGGGAGGCGCTCATGGCGGGACTGCGCGAGGAGGGCTTCCTCAAGGACCGGATCCGGGTCGAGCCGCAGCTGCTGATGGACTATCTCGCCCCGTTCGTCGACCCGACCCTGGTCGAGCGCTTCCGGTTCAGCCGGGAGTGGATGCGCGAGCAGTTCCAGCGGATCAACAACCCCCGCGACCCGGCGTACACCGTGAGCATCAAGCTCAACCTGCCGCCGTCGTACGTCCTCATCCACCGCACCTGGCTCGGCGGCGTCGGCGTCCTCAGTCAGCTCGAGGCGGAGGCGCCGTTCCGGGCGATCATGCAGGAGTTCCTGCCCGGCTTCACGCCGGGTCCTCGTCGGTGAGGCAGTAGACCCGGCCCACCGGGTCCGCCAGGACCGTCCAGTGCCGGTGCTGCGCGAGCACCCGCGCGCCGAGCGCGAGGTGACGCTCGGTCTCCGCGGCCCGGTCGGTCGTGCCCCAGTCGAGGTGCGCTCGCACGTCCCCGGTGTCGTCGGCCCCGAGACGCTGGAGGAGGAGCCCGAGCGGCTGCCCCTCGGGCTGGACCAGGAACCGGAAGTCCTCCGTCACCGTCGACGCCCGCTGTCGCCAGCCGGTGACGGCGGTCCAGAACGCCAGCTCCGCGTCGTACGCCGGGCGCGGGACGTCGATCGACACCTGGCACACCCGCGCAGCGATCCTGTGGGCGTGGACGGTCGGCGCGGGTCGCCGCCGGGCGGCGTGGTCGACGAAGCAGAAGACGAAGCCGGCGGGCGAGGCCACCACGACGTGGCCGCGATGGGCGACGACGCTGGCTCCCGCGGCCCGGGCGGCGTCGGCCGCTGCGAGCGGATCGGCGACGTGGAGGTCGAGGTGCAGGCGGTCGGGCCCGGCGTGCCGGCGCTGGACCTTGAGATAGGGGTCGCCGTCGGCGGGGAGGAGCGAGGCGAACTCGTCGTGCTCGCCGCGCGGCGAGGACACCGCGTAGCCCGTGGCCTCCTGCCAGAAGCCGACGCTCTCGTGGTGATGGGCCGGCGCGTCGTCGAGGAACGCGGTGACCCAGAACGGCCGCGACGGCACGGTCATCCGGTGACCGGGGCGCAGTCGTGGCCGCAGCCGTCGGGCGGCAGCGGGCCGTCGGCATGCGCGGCGGGCCGGTGCAGGACGGCGGCCGTCGCGGTCACCACGACGTCCTCGCCCTCGACGCGGCCGCTGCCGTCGACGAGCAGGGTGTGCCCGTGACGCTGCCGTGGCGGGAAGACGAGCGTCAGCGTCGGGTTCTCGACCAGGTTGCGCAGGGTGCCACGGCCGGGGCCGGCGACGCGCAGGGTGCCGTCGTCGGCGACGAGCGGATCGACGGTGACGACCTTGACCTGCGGCGAGGACGTGGTGAGCAGGTAGCCGCTGTCGAAGTCGGCGAGGGTCCGCCGCAGGTCGGCCGGGTCCACGGGGATGCTCATGGCGTCAGGGTACGGCTCACCACAGGCCGAGCACACCGCCGCCGATCCGGATCGCGAACGCGCCGACCACGGCGATGAAGAAGCCGCGGACGAACCGGGAGCCGCGGGCGACCGCGGTCCGTGCGCCGACGTAGCCGCCGAGCAGGTTGCAGGCACCCATCAGCAGGCCGACGTCCCACAGCACCGCGCCGGACGGGACGAAGAGCAGCAGTGCGCCGAGGTTGGTGGCGAAGTTGGCGAGCTTGGCCTTGGCCGAGGCCTGCAGGAAGTCGTAGCCCATCAGGCCGACCAGGGCGAAGACGAAGAAGCTGCCGGTGCCCGGCCCGAGGATCCCGTCGTAGAAGCCGATCACGAAGCCCACCGCCATGGCGGCCGCGAGGTGCCGGTGTCCGGCGAAGCGCAGCATGGTGCGCTCCCCCAGCTCGGGGCGCCAGACGACGTAGCCGCCCACGACGACCAGCGCGACCAGGACGATCGGCTCGAACGCCTCGCGTGGGATCCGGGAGGCCAGCACCGCCCCCGAGAACGCGCCGGCCAGCGCGAGACCCATGAGCGGCACGAAGGTGCGCGGGTCCGGGCCGATGCGGCGGTAGTAGGTGACCGAGCTGGCCGCGGTGCCGCACACCGAGGCGATCTTGTTGGTCGCCAGCACCTGGACGGGGCTCGCCCCGGGCAGGCCGATCAGCAGCGCCGGCAGCTGCACCAGACCACCGCCGCCGACGACCGCGTCCACGAACCCCGCGGTCAGCGCGGCCAGTGCGAGCAGCGCGATCGCGGTCAGGCTGAGGTCGGCCACGGCCGCGACTCTACGGGGACCGGCCGAGCTCGATCCGCGGGCGGTCGTCGTACTCCTCGGCGACCTCCCGCGACGTCTCGATGCAGCCCGAGCCGAGGTCGACCTGCAGCTGTGCCGGCGTGATCTCCAGCCTCATCGTGAGATCGCCCTTGGTCGCGCTCACGATGCGCGGGTCGCCGGGCCGGCGGACCTGCCACCCGTCGTCCTCGAGCAGACCGGCCGCCGCGGAGGCCGCCTCCTGCTCGGTCAGCGCGCCTGCGGAGTCGAAGCGCACGACGTCGTTGAGCACCACGCCACCGGGCGCGAGCGCGTCGCCGCAGACGGTGAAGGAGCGACTCCCGTCGGCGTCGCCGAGCGCGAGGGCCTGCGCGATCCGATGCAGGACGCCGCCCCGGGCGTCGTCCGCGGCCGCGACGACGCGGTCGACGGCGGCGCGGTCCGCGTCGTCGTCGCAGGCGGACAGGCCGAGGAGGGCCAGGGCGAGAGGCACGGCGAGGGTGAGGGATGCGGTCCCGAGCAGGCGCATGCTCAGAGCCTGTCATCGAGGGAAGAGTGCTCCCACAGCCACGCGCCGGCGTCGGCGAGCGCGTCGGCGGCGCTCGCGCCGCTCGCGGCGATCAGCAGCTCGGGCAGGGTGAGGTGCCCGCCGCCGGGCGCACCGCGCGGGGGCTGCGCGGTGACCTCGTGATCGGCACCGGCGACGACGTGGGCGAGGTTGGCGAGCGAGGCGCCGGTGAAGTACGACGTGTGGTTGTCGAGCAGCTCGCCGTCGCCGGTGGCGAACCTGGTCCCGCCGAACGCGGTGTCGGCCGGGTCGTGGCCGAGCGCCCCGACCCCGCCGCGGTCGCCGCTGCCGAGCAGGGACACCGGGTCGTGGTCCTTGCTGCCGACCCAGACGTCGGCGTCGGTGAGCTCGCCGGCGGTCGCGGCAGGTACGCCGGGGCTGCCGATCAGCACGACGTCGTCGACCGCCAGCCCGTCGACGGCGGCGTGGCCCACGGCCGTCGAGCCGTAGCTGTGGCCGATCGCCGTCAGATGGGCCGGTGGCCCCTGGTCGGAGGCGCGGAGGCCGTCGACGAAGTCGTCGAGCCGCTCACCGCCCGCCTCGGCCTTGCCGGTGAGCGCGACGCCGTCGAAGTCGGCCTGGCCGAGCGGGTCGAGCGGGTTGAGCGGGTTGCCGCTCGGGGCGTCGTAGTCGGCCCAGTAGACCGAGGCGACCGAGCCCGTGCCCTCGTCGACCGCGGCCTGGTGCAGGTCGTAGGTCTTGTCGAGGTTGCCGGCGAGGCTCGAGGTGTCGGTGGTGAGACCGGGCACGTTCACCGAGACGTGGTCGGCGGTGTCCGGATCACCGAAGCCGACGGCGACGCCGCCGTCGCCGGAGTGCAGCTCGGGGGTGTAGGCGAGCAGCCCGGTCAGGTGCTCCCCGGCGTCGTCGGTCCTGTCCGCGTGCTCGTCGAGCGCCTCGTCCACGAACTCCGCGTTGGCGAGCACCCGCGCGTCCGCGCGGGTGAGCTGGTTGTCGTCCGCGCGCTGTGCGTAGAAGTCGAGGTCGCGGGTGAGTCTTGCGCGGTTGGCCTCGTCGCGGTCGGCCATCGGCACCCCGCCGGCGTTGCCGACCAGCTCGGGATGCTCGGTGGTGAGCGCTTCCTGCTCGGCCCGGCGCAGCCCGCGCCACCAGCCGGCCAGCGCGACCGGGTCGTCTCGGAGGCGGCGCAGCTGCCGGCTCAGGTCGCCGGCGTGCGGCCGGGCGGGAGCGGCGGCCGCCGCCACGCCCTCCGCGACGCCGTCGACGCCGTGGAGCGCGGCGACGAAGTCCGCCTCCGCCCGGGCGAGCGCCGCCTGCCACGCCTCGATGCGCGCCCGCAGGGCGCTCGTGCGACCGCTGAGCGCGTCGGCACGCCGGCCGAACTCGGCCGACCGGGTGTCGTCGGTGGCCGCGGCCACCTCGGCGACGAGGGCGTCGATCAGGTCGTTGACCTCGGCCCGGTCGGCGTTGATCCGGGTGCGTCGCACGAACAGCCGGGCCAGACGCTCGGCGAAGCGGTCGGCCGCGGCGACGGCGCGGTCGAGGGCGGCCTCCCCGACATCGAGGCGGGCGGCCGCCTGCGTGGCGGCGTGCTCGTGGGCGTCCGCGGCGGCGCCCTGCCAGGTGGGCGCGGCGATCGAGGTGGCCCAGCCCTGGACGTTCTTGACGGCGATCGTCGCCGCGCGCAGGTCGGTGGCGAGGTCCTGGGCACCGGCCGGCGTCGACGTCAACGGCGGGCACGGCGGCACGTGGGCCGGGACGGCGACGGGGCTCATGGCCAGCTCACCTCGCCCACGCTCGCGTCCCGCTCGGTCCACGGGAGCAGCGAGCGCAGCCGCTCGGCCTGCGCCCGGTCGACGAGCACGAGCAGGCGCCGGAGGAGGACGAGCTCGTCGGCGTACCCCTGCGCCTGCTGGGCCACGGCCCTGACCTCGTCGACCCACGGGTCGGCGAAGGCGGTGACCGCCGCAGCGACCACGGCGGAGAGGTCGGCGGTCGAGACGGTGGCGAGGCGGTGCCAGGCGCCGTCGAGCTCGTCGGCACTCGCGTCCCAGCGGTCGCGGGCCGCGTCGAGAACGGCGTACGGAACATC
>Ga0164243_10016775_pt1 | contig 10014 bp, 7 predicted proteins | sample OricompcompostOP_FD_108781 | JGI IMG/M metagenome (GOLD analysis project Ga0164243, IMG submission 108781) | Organic Plus compost microbial communities from Emeryville, California, USA - Original compost - Organic plus compost (OP) | ecosystem: Engineered > Solid waste > Mixed feedstock >... | reverse complement strand
TGGCGCTTGATCTGCGACAGCACAACACTGGACAGAATGGTCCCCTCGCCGCTCTGGTTGCGTCTGACGACGGCAGCCGCCGTTTCGTCGCAAGTGGTCTCAATGCCGAGGATGTGCGTGGACAAGATTGCAGGGGCCGGCCGGGTTTCAGGATCGGGCGCCACCCTATAGTCTCGGCCTCAGGTCCATCAACCAGCTAGGATTGAAAGAAAAAGAATGCCCGCGCCTTTCCTGCGCATCGGTACCCGCGGCAGCCCCCTCGCTTTGTGGCAGGCGGAGGCCACGCGCCAGGCGCTTGCCGCCCGCCATTCCGTGGACGTGGATCAGATCGAGATCACCGTCATCCGTACCACCGGCGATGTCGTGCGCGACCGTCCGCTGTCGGATGTCGGCGGCAAGGGGCTTTTCACCAAGGAGCTGGAAGAGGCACTGCTCGAGGGCCGCGTGGACCTTGCCGTGCATTCCGCCAAGGACGTGCCGACCTTCCTGCCCCACGGGCTGGAGATCGCGGCCTTCCTGCCCCGCGCTGATGCTCGCGATGTGCTGATCGCGCCGGTGCACCGCACGCTCGATGCCCTGCCCGAGGGCGCGCTGGTCGGCACCGCCTCGGTGCGCCGCGCCGCTTTGATCCGCCATTGCCGGCCCGACCTGCGCACCACGCTGCTGCGCGGCAATGTCGAGACGCGGCTGCGCAAGGCCGAGGAGGGCCAGGTCGACGCCACCCTGCTGGCGCTGGCCGGCCTGCGGAGGCTCGGCCTCGAAGCTCAAGCGACGCAGATCTTCGACCCGGACATATTCCTTCCCGCCGTCGGACAGGGCGCAGTGGCCATCGAGATCGCGCTGGCCAATGGCCGCGCCCGCGAACTGGTGCGCGCCGTCGACGATGTGGACACGGCCGTAGCGGTCTCGGCCGAGCGGGCGCTGCTGGCGGTGCTCGACGGCTCGTGCCGCACGCCGATTGCCGGTCATGCCACGATCCGCGACGGCAGCCTGCACCTCGACGCCCTTGTGATCGCCCCCGACGGCAGCGCCATCTGGGAAACCTCGCGCACCGGCCCGGTGGCGGATGCCGTGGCCCTCGGCAGAGATGCCGGACGCGACCTCCTCGCCTGCGTACCGCAGGGTATCATCGCAACGGGAGAAAACTGATGCGCTTTCTGGTGACCCGGCCCGAACGCCCCGGAATTCGCACCGCCGAGCGGCTCGCCGAAGCCGGGCACAGCGCCCTGCGCGACCCGCTGGTGACACTGCGCTTCTTTCCTCCGGACCGCCTGATCGAGGATCTGCCCGACGCCCTGATCGTCACCAGCGCCAGCGCGGTGCGCGGCTTGAAGGACCATCCTGACCTGCCGAAGATCGTGGGCCTGCCGGTCTGGACGGTGGGCGGCCGGACCACGGAGGCGCTGCGGGAGGCCGGGTTCCGGAACTTCGCCGCAGAGGCGCCCGATGCCGCGCGGCTGGCCTCGGCGCTGAAGAACACGCCCGAGACGCCGCAGCATTTCGTCCACATCGCCGGCATCGACCGCGCCGCCGACTTCACCGTGCTGATGGCGGATGCCGGGCATCGGCTCGACGTGGTCGAGATCTACAGCGCCGATCCTGCGCAGGCGTTCTCGGACGAGGCCCAGGGGGCGTTGCAAAGCGGAACTCTCGACGCCGTGCTGCACTATTCCCGCCGCACTGCCGAGATCTTCGTGCGTCTCGTCAAGGCAGACGGGCTTCGCGAGAAGGCTTTCGCGCTGCAGCATTTCTGCCTGTCCGACAACGTCGCCAAGCCGCTGCGCGTTGCCGGGGCGGAGCATGTGTCGAGCGCGGTCGAGCCGAACGAGGACGCGCTTTTCGATCTGATCGCCGCCCGGGCGCGTTGATCCTGCGACAGCCGCTCGCCTTCCCCGAGGCGGACGGGTAACAATAGCAAATGGTAGCTTCGAGTTGAGAGGACAGGCATGGCGGACCGCGAGGACACTCCGAACACGCGCAAAAAGTCCCGCAAGCCCTCGCTGCGTCCCGATCCGCAAGTGATCGACCTGACAGCCGAGGACGTGACCGCCAGCGAAAACGCCGAAGCGCCGGCTTCCGCGCCGGAAGAAAGCACCGCGCCGCTCGGCCCTTCTCTCGACACCGCGCCGGACCCCTTCGAGAAAACGCCTTATGGCGAGCCCGCGAGCCCGGAAACGCCGCGCGCGCCCATCACCGATTCGGAACTCGAGGACATGGCCGAGCGTGACGCCGAAGCACGCGCCGCCGACCTGCCCGAGGCCGAAGAGGTCTCGATGGGCGAGATGCGGCCGGGCATCGGCACGCTGATCGCCTGCGGCGTCATCGGCGCGCTGATCACGATCGTGGCCTTCCTCATCACCGTCACCGCCGACATCCTGCCGCTGCGCAGCGGCTCGGACGCGGCCATCGGCAACCGCCTCTCGGCGCTCGAAGCGCGCGTCGAGACCGGGCCGCCGGGCGCGGACGTGACCGCCGAACTCTCCGACCGCGTGGCGCGGCTGGAAGACGGCGAAAAGCGCCTGTCGAGCCGCATCGACACGCTGAACCAGGCCGTGGACGCGCTGAAGCCCCAGATTGCGGCTGCGGGAGCCGGTACGGGCGGCGACGTCGCGGCGCTGCGCCAGTCGCTGGAAGAGCGCCTTTCGGCGCTGGAAGGCGAGAACAAGAAGCTCGCGGCGGACGTCTCGCAGGCACAGGCCGCGGCCCAGGCCGCCACGCAGGCTAGCCAGAACGGCGTCTCGTCCGCGGCGCTCCAAGGCCTGACCGGCCGGGTGAACTCGCTGGAAGGCGCGATAGAGCGCGAGCAGAGCCCCGATCCCGCCGTGCAGCGCGCCGGAAACGCCGCCGATGCAGCCGCCGCGCTGGCCGCCGTCTCGGCGCTGGATGTCGCGGTGGATCGCGGCCGGCCGTACTCGACCGAACTCGCCACGGTGCACCGCCTGCTGCCGGACACGGACACCTCCGTCCTGGCGGCCGCGGCCGAACAGGGCCTGCCGAGCACGCAGGAACTCGCGATCCGGCTGGCGACCGACCTTGCCGGAGCCGATATACCGGCGGTGGCGGGTGATGCCGGCCTGATGGACCGTCTGCTTTCCGGCGCCCGCTCGCTGGTGCATGTGCGCCCGGTCGGGCACACCGGCGAGACGGAGGGCAGTTCGCCCGACGCCGTGCGCAACCGCGTCGTCGCCCGGCTCGACAATGGCAACTACGCCGGCGCCCTGCAGGCCTGGGATTCGCTCGACGACACCGCCAAGGCCGCCACCAAGTCGGCCGCCGACGCGCTGCGCCAGCGCCTTGCAGTCAACGACGCCCTTGCCGCCCTGCGCAAGCAGGCCCTTTCCAACCTGCCTGTCGGTGCCGCGGAGGCCCAGCCATGATCCGGGTTCTCATCTATTTCGCCGTCATCGCGGCGCTGGCGCTCGGCGCCGGCTGGCTGATCGACCGCCCCGGCTCCCTGACCATGGAATGGCTCGGCTGGCACATTGAAACCAGCGTGCCGGTGGCGCTTGCCGCCGTCGTCATCCTGGCCATGCTCGTCCTGATCCTGTGGTCGGTGCTGCGCGGCCTGTTCGACCTGCCCGACGCCGTGGCGCATTTCATGCGCGGACGCCGCCGCAAGAGGGGGATGCAGGCGCTGGCCCGCGGCCTCGTCGCGGTGGGAGTTGGCGATGCGCGCGGCGCCCGCCGCTCGGCCAATGAGGCGCGCCGCCTCGTCGGCGACGAGCCGCTGACGCTTCTTCTGCGCGCCCAGGCGGCGCAGCTTTCGGCGGACCCGGGCGCGGCGGAGGATTCCTTCCGCGCCATGCTGCAGCAGCCGGAAACGCGCGCGCTCGGCCATCGCGGCCTGTTCGTCGAGGCCCGCCGCCGAGGCGACCGCGACGCGGCGCGCCGGCATGCCGACGAGGCCATGCGCTCCGATCCATCGGTGCCCTGGGCCGGCCCGGCGCTGCTCGACCTGCAGGTTGCCGACGGCGAATGGGATGCGGCTCTGGCGACGCTGGAGAAGAATTCCGCCAACAAGATCGTCGACAAGCCGACTGCCCGGCGCGAGCGCGCGGTGCTGCTGACGGCCAAGGCGCTGGAGGTTCTGGACAACGACCGCGAAGCCGCGCGCGGGCTGGCCACCGAAGCCGCCAAGCTGGCGCCGGGCCTCGTTCCCGCCGCTGCCCTGGCCGGGCGCCTGCTCGGCGATGCCGGCGAATTCCGCCGGGCCAGCAAGGTGCTCGAAACCGCCTGGCGCGCCGGGCCGCATCCCGATATCGCGGAAGCCTATGTCCACATGCGCGCGGGCGACGCGGCGCTCGACCGCCTGAAGCGCGCCCGCAGCCTGGCGGAGAAAGTTTCGGGCAACCCCGAAGGGGCGCTGGTGCGCGCCCGCGCGGCACTCGACGCTCGCGAATTCGCCGAAGCCCGCACCGCGCTCGCGCCGCTCATCGCCGAGCGTCCGTCGCGGCGCGTCTGCCTGCTGATGGCGGAGCTGGAGGATAGCGAAAACCACGATCGCGGCCGCGCCCGCGCCTGGCTGGCCCGCGCCGTGGCCGCGCCGCGTGACCCGGCCTGGGTGGCGGACGGCGTCATCTCGGATGTCTGGCAGCCCGCCTCGCCCGTCACCGGACGACTCGACGCCTTCGTCTGGATGGTGCCCCAGGAAAACCTCGCTGCACCTGACAGCCGCCTGCTCGACGCCGAAATGGTTAGCGACAGCGAGGTCGAGCCCGTGCCGCCCCCGCTCGTCGTGGAGCACGCACCCGATCTGGTGGAAGATCTCGAGCCGGCTTCGGCCGACACTTTCCCTGTCGAGCCCGGCCCCGTGGAAGACCTGGTCATGGAACCCGTGAAGGAGCCCGAGCCTGCCGAGGCAGAGGTTCCTGCACCGGCTAGGCCGGCTCCGACGCCCCGTCCGGCGCCCCGTCCGGCGCCGGAACTGGTGCTGCCGCTGGCCCGCGCGCCCGACGATCCGGGCCCGGACGCCCTCGACGACGAAGACGCCCCGCGCGCGGCTCCCGCGGTGCCCGGCGGCCCCTGACGGCGAATTTCCCGACAAGGCCGCCAAACCGCGCTTGCCAGAGGACAGTCTTTTCGATTACCACCGCTCCGGCGCCGCAATAGCTCAGTTGGTAGAGCACGTCATTCGTAATGATGGGGTCGGGAGTTCGAATCTCTCTTGCGGCACCAGCCTTTCCTTTTGAAAATCAAAAAGATCGGCGCTATCAAGCACTTGGGATGCACCTCGGTTCTACACAGAGGTGCCCCACGTGGTCCTTCCGATGTCCCGTCCCCTGAAGCTTCGCAAAACCAGCGGCTACTATCTCCGCAAGCGCGTGCCCCGTGATCTCGTTGCGGTGGAGGGCCGGAGCGAGATTTGGCTGTCGCTCCGGACTAAGGACCCCGCCCTCGCGAAAGAGCGCCATGCGGAAGAGGAAAGGCGACTTGAACTTCGCTGGAGGGCGCTGCGGGCGAAGCCGGAGCCGCTGCCCCATCAGCAGATAGTGGCGCTGTCCGGGAAGCTCTACCGGCGCGTGATGGACATGATGGAGCCGGAGCCGGGAGAGCCGCTAATTTGGCACCATATCTTGCGCATATGCAAAGAGGTGGAAGGTAGCCCCGACGCGCTTGGGAAATGGTACGGCTCCCTCGCCGACGATCTTCTCTTGGGAGAGGGCCTCGCGACGGACGCGTACAGCCGCACCCGCCTAATCGAGGAGACCTACCGGGCTCACCGCCAAGCTGCAGAACAGCAATTGAAGCGCGCCGAAGGCGACTACCGCCCGGACCCCAACGCAGACCGCTTCCCGCCCTTGTCGGCCTCTGCAAAGAAGGCGGCGAAGGTCAGCATCCGTGATCTGTTCGAACTGTGGAAGCGCGACCACTTGGCGGACGGCAAATCGCCCGGAACTCCCGGCGACCACCAGCACAAGATTGAGAATTTCATCAAGTTCATCGGGCACGACGACGCAAGCCGCGTAACGCCGGAGGATGTATCTCGCTGGACCGAACACCTGCGGCATGAAAAAGGGCTGTCCGCCAAAACGGTCGGAGGTAAGTACCATTCCGCTCTTCGAGCCGTCTTTGGCGTCGGGGTGGCCAAGCTCAAGATCGAGAGAAGCCCCGTTGCGGCTGTGCGCGTCAAAATCCCCAAGGCGCGCCGTGAGCGTCCGCCAGGTTTCACCATTGTGGAAGCCCACCAAATCCTGTCGGCTGCCCTTGCCGCCCCCACAATGCCCGGAAAGGAAACCCGGCTGAACAAGCTTGCTTGCCGTTGGGTGCCGTGGATTTGCGCTTATACCGGAGCCCGTGGCGGGGAGATCACGCAACTCCGAGGACAGGACTTTGACAAAGAGGACGGCATCCCCTTCATCCGCATTGCGCCGGACAGTGAGGATGGCTTGACCGTGAAGACCGGCCAATTCCGAATTGTCCCGCTGCACCCTCATCTAATCGAGCAAGGCTTGCTCGAGTTCGTCCGGTCGCGCGGGGATGGGCCGCTCTTCTATACGCCGAACAGTCGCCCTCGGAAGGCGGGGACAAGCCAAGCGGCGAACGTGCGGGGTAAGGTGGGCGAATGGGTCCGCAACGCTGTGGGCATCACAGACCCGCGCCTCCAGCCGAACCACGCGTGGCGGCACCGCTTCAGCACCGTTGCGCGTGACAGAGACATTCCGCCCGAGTTCGCTCGCGCAATCCAGGGCCACGCGGACGGCTCGGCGGCGGCTGGTTATGGGGAGTTCTCGGTGCGGGCCTCGCCCTCACCGGCGACCTGGCGGGCTGCGCGCAGATCGTGCTGCCGCCGGGCGGCGGCACCATCGCGGCGCAGGACCTGCTGGAGAGCGGCCGCCTCGCAGAGACGCTGCGGGTTTTCAGCGAAAGCCATGCGAGCGCGGATGCGCGCGCCGTCGCCTCGATGTGGGCGTGCTGGTATCTCGGCGTTCTGGTGCCGCCGGCGGTCGCGGCCTGCGTGCTGCTGGACGATGCGCCGGCAATGGCCCTGGAGGATATCGCTTTCTCACTGACACCGGCCGGCGCGGTCTCCGCGGTGCAGTTTCCGGCGCAGGCCCGGGATGCCGGATGCCGCACGGCGCGGCTCACGGCATTCCTGGAAGGACACCTCATTCCGTTTACCGAGGTAATGGCGGAGCGCTGCGGGTTGTCGCGCAATCTCGTCTGGTGCAATGCGGCGGCCTATTTCGCCTGGACCGCCGCGGTGCTTGAGCGGCAATGCGGCCGGGTCGAAGGCAGCCGCTTCCTCGGCAGCGCCACTTTTGGGGATGGCCGAGCGAACCCGCTGCACGACCGCATCCGCACCGTGGAGGAGGGCGGCTGCACCATGCCCCGCCGCCGCGTCTGCTGCCTGCGCTACCTGCTGCCCGGGGTTCCGGGCTGCGGTTCGGTGTGTCCGCTGCCGGCGGTGAGGGAAAGCGGCGCCACGCCGCTGACGCCCGCCGCCTGATCCGGCGCCGGCCGCGCAAAGCGCGCGTGCAAGGCAAGCATGACCGGCAAGGCCGCCACTGCGACGACGCCTGAGACCGCAAAACAGGCCGAATGGCCGAAATGCTGCGCCAGCCAGCCGGCGCCCACGCCGCCGAGCATGCCGGTGAGCGCGTCCGCGCACTGGAAGAGCGTGAAATCGACGCCGCCCTGCCGCGGATCGGCCAGCCCCATGAACTGCGCATAGAGCGCGACGAAGCTGAAGGCCATGATGCCCGACGAACTGGCCAGCGCCAGAACGACGATCACCGCGGTGCTGGCGCCCGCACCGGAAAAGGCGAGAACGGCGAAGGCCCCATAAGCCAAGGCCTGTAGCACCACGCCCGCGATCATCACCGGAAAGGCGCCCCAGCGCCGCACCAGCGCCCCGCCGACAAAGGCGCCGGCAAAGCCGATGCACAGCCCGCCCAGCCCGTTGATCATGCCGATGGTGGCGAGATCGACGCCGGAATCGACCAGGAAGGGGCCGAGCATGGCCTGGCCCCATTTCTGCGCCGCGACATAGACCACGGCAAGCAGGATGCCCGAGCGCACGCCGCCGCGCCCGAGCGCATCGCGCAGCGAGGGCACGTGGTCGCGCTGGCGCGGTACTTCCCGCGCGCCCGCCTGCACCACGAAGAACAGGCCGAGCAGCACGATGAGGAACGCCATCAGGAGAACCGAGGGCGTCCAGTCGAGTTGTTCGACAAGGATGAGGAAGAGACCCGAACCGAGCGCCGCGCCGAGATAGGCCCCGCCGACCTGGGCGGCATTGCCCCAGCCATAATGCTCCTCGCTGAGCACCTCGACGGCATAACCGTCGCAGGCGATGTCGACCGTCGCCGCCGCGAACGCGACGACAATCAGGCAGGCCAGCAACAGCGTAATGGAGCCAAGACCCACCATCCCGGCCATCGCCAGCCCGGCGGCCGAGATGAGCCCGCCCGCCAGGACGATAATGCGCGAGCGGTTGCGCCCGTAGCTCGGCAGGCGGTAGCGCTCGACCGCCGGCGCCCAGAGGAACTTGATCGCCCAGGGCAGGACTGCGAGATAGATCAGGCCGATCTCGTCGAGCGGCAGGTTGCGCTCGCGCAGCACCGCCGGCAGCGCCGTGAAGGTGACGCCGCCAATCACGCTCTGGGCGACATAGACGCCGCCGATCGCCAGGAAGACGGCGAAGGGCGAGAGCCGCCCTTCGACCCGCCCCTGCGCCTGCTCAGGCGTGGCGCTCACCAGCGGTACCGGACGCTGGCGATGATCTTCCGGCCCTCGTCGAAATAGCAATAGTTCGACGAGCAGACCTGCTTCTTCTCATTCAGCAGGTTGGTGGCGTTGATCTGGAACTGCGCGCCCTCGAGCCGCTTGTCGAGATTGACGAGATCGTAGCGCAGCGAGGCATCGACGAAGGTGCGCGCCTCGTTGTCGATGATCGAGCGATGCAGGTTGTCGCCGAAGCTGGAGCCGACATAGCGCACGCCCGCGCCGAGCCCGAGGCCCTTCGCGATGCCACTCTGGACGGTGTAGTCCGCCCACACCGAGAAGGTGTGGTAGGGCACGCTGCTGAGCTGGTTGCCTTCCGTCTCGTCGGTGAGTTGGTCGATCTCGACGTGGTTGTAGGAATAGGAGGCGAGCAGGCTCCAGCCATTGTCGAAGGTCGCGGTGCCCTCGATCTCGACGCCGCGCGAGGTCAGATCGAGCTGGGTCTGCGTGTTGACGCCGTTCTCGACCTGATAGACCACCGCGTTCTTCTGCTTGATGTCGAAGACGGCGGCGCGCAGCGACACATTCGTGGCGGGGATGTCGTATTTGACGCCCGCCTCGACCTGGCGGCCGGTGGTCGGCACCGCGACCGAACCATCGAGCACCGTGCCCGGATTAGGCGTGAACGAGGTGCCCCAGCTGACATAGGGCGCGATGCCCCAGGGCGTGATGTAGCTCAGTGCGGCGCGGCCGGTGAACTTGCCCTCGTTCTGCTTGTGGTCGTCCCCCGCGGCATCGACGAAGGTGCTGTCGAGCCAGTCATGCCGGCCGCCGACCGTGAGCCGCCAGCCGCCGAAAGCCATCTGGTCCTGTGCGTAGGCGCCGACGAGCGTCTGGTTCTGCTTGTAGTCGTAGACATAGGGCAGATAGGGCGAGTCCTCGGTCGTGAAGTCGCCATAGGCTTCGCGCGCCTTGTAGTGCAGGTAGGAGACGTCGAGGCCGGTCAAGAGCTCATGCCCGACGGGACCGGTGTTGAAGGTGCTGACCAGATTGGTGTCGGTGACAAGTCCGCCGGTGTCTTCCTTCACCAAGCCGGGGAAGCCCCCGAAATTGTATTCCTGGTGGGTCGAGAGGTCCGAATAGCGCGTGTTCTGGTGCAGGGTGAAGGTGTCGTTGAAGCGGTGTTCGAACTCCCAGCCGATCCGGCCCTGTTTCTGGCGGAACTCATTGAAGTCCGGATCGCCGCCGAAATGGTGCGTCGCTCCAGTCGAGAACGGGCCGTCATAGGTGTTGACGTAGGCCACCGTGCCGCCGGTCGTGCTGTCCATGTATTCCGTCAGGAGGGTGAGC
>Ga0164243_10016774_pt1 | contig 10014 bp, 5 predicted proteins | sample OricompcompostOP_FD_108781 | JGI IMG/M metagenome (GOLD analysis project Ga0164243, IMG submission 108781) | Organic Plus compost microbial communities from Emeryville, California, USA - Original compost - Organic plus compost (OP) | ecosystem: Engineered > Solid waste > Mixed feedstock >... | reverse complement strand
TGGGTGGACGGCGTGGCGGCGGGCAAGGCGGACACGGGGGCGCTGCGCAAGGACCTGGCCGACATGACGCTGTCGTACAGCCGGGGCTTCTCGCACGGCTTCTTCGCGGGCTCCGACCACCAGACGCTGGTGGAGGGCCGCTTCCCCAAGCACCGGGGCGCGTACCTGGGCGTCGTGGAGTCGGTGCACGGCCGCGACGTGCGCGTGGTGGAGGACCCGGACGGCCGGCCCTGGACGGGCGGGCTGGGCCAGGAGGACGCGCGGACGCGGCCGGACGGGCCGCAGGGCAAGGTGTCCTCGCCGCTGGAGAGCGAGGCGCCGGTGGCGGCGGACGTGGCGCCGCGCCCCGGCATGGGCGTGGTGTTCGACGACGGCCACCCCGAGGACAAGCACGAGGCCGGAGGCCCCCTGTTCCGCGTCGAGCGCCAGGGCCAGGGCTGGGTGCTGGGCTTCGGCAACCCCGGGCCCGACATGTCGCGCGTGGCGCCGGGCCAGCGCGTCTGGGTGACGAGCGACCCTTCGCTGGTGAAGCGCACGGAGGAGCTGCTGGCGCAGGACGAGCCCGAGGGCCGCGTCCCCCTGGCGCTGAGCGTGTCGGGCACGGAGGGCGCCGCGCTGGTGGTGACGGCGCGGGCGCGCGGCGGGCACGAGGCCACGGCGACGAGCGCGGTGCCGCTGTCGCGGGCGCGGGGCGGGGGCCTCGACGCGGCGCTCTTGAAGGACAAGCTCGCGGCGCTGGGCGGCACGCCGTTCCATCTGACGGAGCTGGACACCGCGGGGCTCGGGCCGGGCCTGCACCTGCCGGTGTCCGAGCTGAAGGCGCTGCGGCGGACGCTGGTCGCGGAGCTGACGGAGGCGGTGGCCAGGGGCCCGGTGCGCGAGGTGCGCGAGACGCCGGTGCTGGACGAGGTGCGCGCGGCGATTCGCGCGCGCGTGGTGTCTCCGCCGGTGGCCGCCGAGGGCGCGCGCCTGTTGCCGCTGTGCCGCACGGACGAGCAGCTGGAGGCGGTCATCGCGGCGGGCCTGCCGGAGGTGGAGCTGGACTGGATGGAGCTGGTGGGCCTCCAGCGGGCGGTGGAGCGGGCGCGCGCGGCGGGGCTTCGCGTCACCATCGCCACCGTGCGCGTGCAGAAGCCCGGCGAGGAGGGCTACGACGCGCGCATCGCGAAGCTGAAGCCGGACGCGGTGCTCGCGCGGCACTGGGGCGCGATGATGCACTTCCTGGAGCGCCCCTTCGCCCCCGGCGAAGCGCGCCCCGCCCTGCACGGCGACTTCTCCCTCAACGTCACCAACTCCGTCACCGCGCTCCACCTGCTGGGGCTGGGCCTGGACACGCTGACGTTCGCGCACGACCTGGACGCGGTGCAGCTGGGCGCCATGCTGGAGCACCTGCCCGCCGAGCGCTTCACGGTGACGGTGCACCACCACATCTCCACGTTCCACACCGAGCACTGCGTGTACTCCCACACGCTGTCCCACGGGCGTGACTTCCGAAGCTGCGGGAGGCCCTGTGAGAAGCACCGCCTCTCCCTGCGCGACCACAAGGGCCTGGAGCACCCCGTCGTGGTGGACGTGGGCTGCCGTAACACGGTGTTCAACGCCCAGGCGCAGAGCGCGGCGTCGCTGGTGCCGTCGCTGCTGTCGCGCGGCGTGCGGCGCTTCCGCGTGGAGTTCGTGCGCGAGTCGCGAGAGGAGGCCACGCGCGTGCTCGGCGCGTACCAGGAGCTGCTCGCGGGCCGCATCTCCCCCGCCGAGGCCGTGCGCCGCGCCGCGGTGCACGAGCAGTTCGGCGTGACCCGGGGCACGATGAAGGTGCTCAACCCCACCTTCTCCCTCCAGAAGTAGGGGCTGGCTCGCCGCGAAACCGATACCCAGCCCAGACGCGAGGTGGCGCCCGACGACCACCGGCCCCCTCGGAATGGGAGGAGACGCCAAGGCCCGGGCGCCACGGGCCTGACGCGCCCCTCGGTGGTAGGTTCGCGCGCCCGTGCGAAACCTCCTCGTCAGCCTCTTCCTCCTGCCCGCCCTCCTCGCCCTCCAGTGCGTCGTGGTGGGCGAGGGCCTGTCCTGGATTGCGCTCGTCAACGTGGCCCTCTTCCCCGGGGTGATGCTGGGCAGCATCGCGCTGCACGAGGCCGGACACGCGCTGGTGGCCCGGGCGGTGGGCTTGGCGGTGCTCCGCGTCGAGCTCGGCGTGGGACGCGCGGTCTGGCGGCGCAAGCTGGGTGGGACCCTCGTGGTGCTGAACGCGTTCCCCACGCTCGGGGTGACCTATATCGGCGCGGCGTCCGAGCGGGCGCTGCGTCTGCGATGGTGGCTCACGAACCTGGGTGGCCCCGCCGTCACCGCGGCCCTGGTGTGGGGGCTCTGGCCATCGACGACCTTCGCGCGGGGGATGGTGGAGGCCCTCGCCCCGCTGGACGCGTTCGGCTATCGGCTCGCGGTCCGGGAGCTGCTCCTGTTCTTCAACCTGTGGGTGCTCGTCATCAACCTCGTGCCCCTCCAGGTGGTGCTCCGGAGCCAGGGACTGGTCAATGACGGCTCGCGGCTGTTCGCCATCCCGTTCGCCTCCCAGGACGAAATCCGGACCCTGCTCGAGATGCCCGTCATCATCGAGACAGGCGAGCGCATCGAGCTGCGGGACTTCGCCGGCGCGCGGGCGCTCGTCGACGACGCGCTCGCGCGGGACCCCACCTCCGTCAACCTGCGCAACACGCTCGGCCTGCTCCAGCTCGCCATGGGCGAGCACGCCGAGGCGCATGACACCTTCCTCGGGCTCCTGCGGGCAACGCCTCCGGATGGGGCGGCCTCCTGGCTCCTGCGCAACAACGTGGCCTGGGCGTCCTTCCTCCTCCGCCGGGAGGAGCTGCGCGCGGACGCGGACCGCCACTCCGCCGCGGTCCACGGGCGGCATCCCCAGGTCCCTCCCATCATGAACACGCGGGGCGCCGTCCTCGTCTGGCTCGGCCGGGCCGCCGAGGCGATTCCCATCCTCGAGCGCGCCTTCACGACCACCAGCGCGCCCGCGAATCGCGCCTCCACCGCGTTCGTCCTCGTGCTGGCCCACGCCCGGCTGGGGGAGTACGAGAAGGCCGCGAGCTGGCTGGCCCGCGCGGAGTCGAACGACCCGGACGGCCACTCCCCCCTCCGCGACGAGGCCCGCGCAGCGCTCACCCCACCCCGGCAAGAGGCCGCCGACGCCGGGATGGACCTCGCGGCGTCACGCTGAGCGCGCCGCGCTTCAGCCCGCGGAGGACGCGCCCGGGACGCGAGCCAGGACGACATGCGTGGCCTTGCGCGTGGCGAGGTGCTCCGTGCACTGATAGCCCAGGCCCCGCAGGTCGATGCCGGCGAAGAGGTGCTCGCCCCGTCCGAGCAGCACGGGCGCAATCGCGAGGTGCAGCTCGTCGATGAGCCCCGCGGAGAGGTACTGGCGGATGGTGGCGGCACCGCCCCCCAGCCGGACATCCCGCCCCCGCGCCGCCTCCCTCGCGCGCTTCAGCGCGGCGTGGATTCCGTCGGTCACGAAGTGGAAGGTCGTCCCACCCTCCATCACGAGAGACGGCCGGGCATGGTGCGTGAGCACGAAGACAGGCACATGGTAGGGCGGGTTGGAGCCCCACCAGCCCTTCCAATCGTCGTCGGCCCAGGGGCCGCGCACCGGCCCGAACATGTTGCGGCCGAGAATCCAGGCGCCGACGTTCTCGAAGCTCCGCGCGGCGAAGAGGTCATCGGGGTCATCGCCCCCAGCCTCGGGGCCCGCCGGCCCTCCCGCAGCGCCGCCCTGGAGCCGCTGGAACGTCCGCGTGCCCACGATCCACTCATGCAGGGCCTCACCGCCCGTTCCGAGGGGACGCTCCAGGGACTGTTCAGGGCCCGCGCCGTAACCATCGATGGAGATTGAGAATGCGTTGACCCGAAGCCTCGACATGCGCGTCCGTCCTTTCGACGCGGGCGTCGCCCGCGCGCCTTGCCATCCATCGTCGTCCGACATGGCAACGAACAAGGCGGGGCCGGATCGACACGCCCTCGCTCTTTCCCGAGCTCAGGCGCTCCCTCCCGAGGAGTCACACACGGAGTCTCGAGACAGCCGCAACACCGCGCGGAACAGGTCCTCCAGCGCGCCGGTCTCCAGGCCCTCCAGTCCGGCCCACCGGCGCCACTGCTCCAGCAGGGACGCCTCGCGCTGCTCGTCGGGGAATGGCAGGCCGTGCGCGGCCTTCACCCGGGCGGCCTCCTGGACGAGCCGGGCCCGTCGCCCCAGCAGCGCCACCAGCTCCCGGTCCAGCCCGTCGATGCGCTCGCGAACGTCGGTGAGCCCGGGCGGCGGGGCGAGCGGCTCGGCCGCGGCGGTGCCCCCTGTCGCCTCCAGCCCCAGGTGCAGCTGGTTCAGCGCCCCGAGCAGGCCCACGCGCGCCTCGCGCGCATAGGGGTTCTCCGACTGGACGACGGAGAACAGGTGCGGCACCTCGCGCCGCGCGTACTCCTCCAGCCGGGCCACGGGCTGGAAGCTCGGGGGCGCGAAGGGCAGGTCCTTGCCCACGCCCGCCTTCACCAGCCCATGGGCCAGGAAGAAGGTGAGCACGTGCGTGCGGGCCATCAGCGCGTCGTGCGCCTCCGGCGACATCTCCGTCACCTCGCAGCCGAGCCGCTCGAACAGCGCCCTCGCGCGTCGCGCCGCCTCCGGGTGCGGCTCGTTCGGACACACCACCGTGCGCCGCGCGTCGCCTCGCGCGAGGCTCGCGGGCCCGAAGAGCGGATGCGTCCCGGCCCAGGGGATGTCCCGCCCCAGCACGGAGGCCAGCATCCGCACCGGCCGCACCTTCACGCTGCCCACGTCGATGACGAAGTGTCGGGGCGTCAGCAGCGGCCGGAGCGCCTCCAGCGACGCCCGCATCGACGACACGGGCATCGCGAGCACCACCACGGAGGACCACCCGACCAGCTCCTCCAGCGAGCCCGCCAGCAGCTTCGGCGGCACCTCGTCCCGGCGCGGGTCCACCACGCGATGCGCGACGCCCGCGTCCGACAACAGCCCCGAGAGCGCCTGGCCGAACCGGCCATAGCCCAGCAACCCCACCGTCTCCGTCATCGCGAGGACTCCCTGTCCTGATGTCCGGGGAATCCTCGCATCCCGGCGGTGACGGCAGAAGGCCCCGGCGGGCGGGGCATCAGCGACCCTGGAAGCGCGGGGGGCGGCGCTCGGCGAAGGCGCCGAACGCCTCCGCCAAATCCAACGACTGGAGGGACGCGGCGTTCCACACGGCCACGTAGCGCAGGCCATCCTCGATGGACTTGCCCGCGCAGTACTCCATGACCTGCTTGGCGCCCTGGACGACGAGCGGCGGGTTCTCCGCGATGCACTTCGCGGTGGCCCGCGCCTCGGTGAGCAGCGCCTCCGGCGTGGCGAAGACGTCATTGACCAGCCCCATGCGCAGCGCGCGCTCCGCGTCGACGTCGGCCCCCGTGTAGGCCAGCTCGCGCGTGTGGCCCTCGCCGATGATGCGCGGCAGGCGCTGGAGCGCGCCCATGTCCGCGACGATGGCCACCTTCACCTCGCGCACGGAGAACCTCGCGTCACGCGAGCAGTAGCGGAAGTCACACGCGGCGATGAGGTCCATGCCCGCGCCGATGCACCAGCCGTGCACCGCGGCGATGACGGGCTTGCGACAGCGGGCCAGCCCCTCCGTCGCCTGCTGCATGTCGCCGATGAGCTGGAGCAGCTTCGTGCGCTCGTGGGCCAGGTTGTTGTCGCCGGTGAGCAGCGGCCCCAGCGACTCCATCATCCCCATCAGGTCCAGGCCGTAGGTGAAGTGGCTGCCGTCGCCCCGGACGAGGATGACGCGCACGGCCTCGTCGGCGTCGAGCGCGCGGATGGCCTGGGGCATCTCCCGCCAGAAGTCCGGGCCCATGGCGTTGCCCCGGCCCGGCCCCATGAGGACCAGCTCCGCGACGTGGTCCGACTTCTCGATGCGCAGCGACTTGTACGTGGCGTCCATGACGGCCTCCCTGTCGAGGGAGGCCACCGTACCGCAGTCACGCCGACACGGGGGCGACGGTGTCCCTCGCCCCGCGCGCCCGCCCCGTCACCCAGCCCTCAGCCGAACTCCACCACGCGCATGCCGAACAGCCGGTCCACCGCCAGGAGCAGGTCGTCGTGCACCTGGACCTTGAGGGACGTGTTGCCGATGAGCGCCTCGCCCTCGCCCTTGAAGAGCACGCTGACGGCCACCGGCGTGGCGCCCGCGTACTGCTTCGCCAGCGCGTTGAGCTTCTGCAGCCGCTCCTCGGTGAGCAGGTCCGCCGGCACGCGCAGCTCCAGGCGCTTGGTGCGCTTCTCGCGCACCGCCTTCAGGCTCTGGATGTCGTCGACGATGAGCTCCGCCATGGGCGTGTCCTCGTCGCGCTGGCTGATCTGCACCGTGCCCGACACGAGGATGGGGTCGTCCGACTTGAGCAGGTGCTCCCAGTGCTCGAAGCCCGGCTTGGGCCCCTGCTTGGTCCACTTGCCGTCCTTCCCCATCACGCTGCGCGTGCCCTCCTTGCCCGGGAAGCACACCAGCTCGATGGAGCCGGACAGGTCCTCGATGGTGACCCACGCCATGCGCTTGCCCGTCTTGGTGGGCCGCTCGCGCAGGGCCGCGACGATGCCGGCGACGGTGATCTTGTCGTCCTTGCGCGCGCGCTGCACGGCGGTGATGGGCTTGGCGTAGCGCTTGAGCTCCTTGTCGTACTGGTGCAGCGGGTGGCCGGACACGTAGAAGCCGATGGCCTCCTTCTCCAACGCCAGCCGCTCCTTCTCCGACCACTCCTCCACCTGGACGTAGTCGTCCTGGAGCCCGCCGCCGCCGCCGCTCGACGAGGGCGCGGCGAGCATGCCGAACAGCGAGCTCTGCCCCGCGGCCTTGTCCTTCTGGCTGGCCGAGCCGCGGTTCATCGCCTTCTCGATGGTGTCGAAGAGCTGCCGGCGCGGGCGCTTCTCGAAGTCGAACGCGCCGGCCTTCACCAGCGCCTCCAGCACCTTGCGGTTGACGCGGCGGCTGTCCACGCGCTCGCAGAAGTCGAAGAGGCTCTTGAAGGGCCCGTCCTTGCGCGCCTCCAGGATGGACTCGATGGCGTTCTCGCCCACGCCCTTGATGGCGCCCAGGCCGAAGCGGATCTTCCCGTCCACGGCGCCGAAGTGCAGGTCGGACTGGTTGACGTCCGGCGGGAGCACTTGGAGGCCCGACTCGCGCGCCTCGCCGATGTGCTTCACCACCTTGTCGGTGTTGTCCTTCTCGCTGGAGAGAAGGGCCGCCATGAACTCGCAGGGGTAGTGCGCCTTGAGCCACGCGGTGTGGATGGTGACCAGGCCGTAGGCGGCCGAGTGGCTCTTGTTGAAGCCGTACTCGGCGAACTTCTCCATGAGGTCGAAGATTTCACCGGCGACCTTGAGGTCGACGTTGTTCTTCGCGCAGCCCTCGAGGAAGCCGGCGCGCTCGGCCTGCATGACCTCGGCCTTCTTCTTGCCCATCGCGCGGCGGAGCAGGTCCGCGCGGCCCAGGGTGTAGCCACCCAGGACCTGCGAGATCTGCATCACCTGCTCCTGGTACACGATGACGCCGTACGTGTCCTTGAGCACCGGCTCCAGCGCGGGGTGCGGGTACGTCACCTTCTCGCGCCCGTGCTTGCGGTTGATGAACACGTCCACCATGCCGGAGTCCAGCGGACCCGGGCGGTAGAGCGCGCCGGCGGCGATGACGTCCTCGAAGCAGGACGGCTTGAGCTTCACCACCATTTCGGTGAAGCCACTGGACTCCATCTGGAAGACGCCGGCCGTGTCGCCCTCGGCCATCAGCTGCCAGACCTTGTCGTCGTCGAGCGGAATCTCGTGACGGGGGATGTCCTTGCCGTGGTTGCGCTTGACCAGGTCGAGCGCGTGCTGAATCACGGTGAGCGTCTTCAGGCCGAGGAGGTCGAACTTCACCAGGCCCGCGGCCTCGACCTCGTCCTTGGCGAACTGGGTGATGAGCGTCTTCTCACCGGGCGGCTGGTAGACGGGCACGAACTCCCACAGGGGCTTGTCCGCGATGACCACGCCGGCCGCGTGCATGCCCGGCTGGCGGTGCAGGCCCTCCAGCGCGAGCGCGATCTCGAGCACGTCCTTCGTCGTGACGGGCTTGCCCTCCACTTCGCCGATGTTGGAGGGCTTCTCCATCATCTCCTTGAGGCGAGGCTCCATCTCGATGGCCTCCTTCAAGGTGATGTTGAGCACCTCCGGCACCAGCTTGGCGATGCGGTCACCCTCGCTGAAGGGCAGCGCGAACACGCGGCACACGTCGCGCAGCACGCTCTTGGCCTTGAGCGAGCCGAAGGTGATGATCTGCCCCACGTTCATCTCGCCGTACTTGCGGCCGACGTACTGGATGACCTCGTCGCGCCGGTCCTGGCAGAAGTCGATATCGAAGTCCGGCATCGACACGCGCTCCGGGTTGAGGAAGCGCTCGAACAGGAGGTTGTAGGGGATGGGGTCCACGTCTGTGATGCGCAGCGCGTAGGCCACCAGGCTGCCGGCGCCGGAGCCGCGGCCCGGGCCCACGGGGATGCCCTGCTTCTTCGCCCAGTTGATGAAGTCCTGGACGATGAGGAAGTAGCCGCTGAACCCCATCTTCTGGATGACGCCAATCTCCAGCGACAGGCGCGCCTGGTACTGCTCGCGGTCGATGGGATAGGTGACGGTGGCCGCCAGTTCCTTGAAGCGCTCGCGCAGGCCCTCGTAGGCCAGCTCCGCCATGTAGCTGTCGGGCGTGTGGCTGTCGGGCACCTTGAAGGTGGGCAGCATGGGCTTGCCCAGCTTGAGCTCCAGGGTGCACTGCTCGGCGATGCGCTGGGTGTTGTGGACCGCCTCCGGCGTGTCCTTGAAGAACTCCAGCATCTCCGTGGGGCTGGTGACGTAGAGCTTGTCCGTGGAGTGGCGCAGGCGCTTGTTGTCCGCCAGCGTCTTGCCGCTGGCGATGCACATGAGCAGCTCGTGGGCGCGCGCGTCCTCGCGCTTGATGTAGTGCGCGTCCGCGGTGGCGCACAGCGGGAGGTCCAGGTCCCGCGACAGCTGCATCAGGTTCTCGTTCGCCTTGTCCTGCTCCGGCATCCCGTTGGACTGCACCTCCAGGAAGAAGTGCCCGGGCTCGAAGATGTCCTTGTATTCCTGCGCCGCGCGGCGGGCGTGGTCCATGTCGCCGCGGAAGCACGCGCTGGTGATTTCGCCCCCCAGGCACGCGGTGAGGGCGAACAGGCCCTTGCTGTGCTCCGCGAGCACCTTCTTGTCGATGCGCGGGTGGTAGTAGAAGCCCTGCATGTACGCGGTGGAGGACAGGTAGCGCAGGTTGGCGTAGCCCTCCGCGTTCTTCGCGATGAGGATGAGGTGGTGGGACACCTTCTCCGAGCGGTCCTCGCGGCCCTTGGGACCGGCGACGTACGCCTCCATGCCGAGGATGGGCTTGATGCCCGCGTCCTTCGCCTTCTTGTAGAAGTCGATGGCGCCGAACATGTTGCCGTGGTCCGTCACGGCCACGCTCGTCATCCCCTTCTCCTTCACCGTCTTGATGAGGTCCTTCATCCGGATGGCCCCATCGAGCAGTGAGTAGAGGGTATGCAGGTGAAGGTGGGTAAAGGACATGGTCGGGGAAGAGTAGAGCCCGCCATGCGTCCTGGCCACTCCCTGTTGCGGCCTTCCGTCCGGTGTCCCGGAGGCCGGAAAATCGGGCCCACAAGGCGTTCTGCCGGGGATGGAAACCCGCGCCCCGCCGGGCTCCCCTACCCGGGGTCCAGGCGGGCTCACCCGAGGCGGAAATCCAGGGGCCCCGGGGCTTCACACTTCTTCACGGGCCGTACAAGCGCCCACAAAAGCCGTCCGGCACCTTGGGCATCGTCGCCACATCGGCGCGGACAGCCGGGCCCGGTGGGAAGGGCCCCGAACCAGGAGTCGAGACATGGGCATGAGGAAGAAGCTGGCCATCGCGGGGGCCGCCGTCGTCG
>Ga0164243_10016773_pt1 | contig 10014 bp, 9 predicted proteins | sample OricompcompostOP_FD_108781 | JGI IMG/M metagenome (GOLD analysis project Ga0164243, IMG submission 108781) | Organic Plus compost microbial communities from Emeryville, California, USA - Original compost - Organic plus compost (OP) | ecosystem: Engineered > Solid waste > Mixed feedstock >... | reverse complement strand
GTGCAGGTCGAGAAGCGGATGATGTTCATCATCCTGACGCTGATCATCGCGGTCGCGGCGTTCAACCTGGTGTCGACGCTGGTGATGACGGTCACCGACAAGCAGGCCGACATCGCGATCCTGCGCACGCTCGGCGCGTCGCCGGTTTCGATCATGAAGATCTTCATCATCCAGGGCGCGACCGTCGGCCTGCTCGGCACGGCGCTCGGCGTCGGCTTCGGCGTGCTGATCGCGCTGAACGTGGACGTGATTGTGCCGTTCATCGAGCACCTGTTCGGCGTGCAGTTCCTGTCCAAGGACATCTACCTGATCACCGAGCTGCCGTCCGACCTGCGCTGGCCGGACGTCGGCACCATCGGCGGCGTTGCGGTCGTGCTCGCCTTCCTTGCCACCCTGTACCCGAGCTGGCGCGCCGCCAACGTGCGCCCGGCCGAAGCGCTGCGCTACGAATGATGGATCAGAACGACAACCAGCCGGTCCTGTCCTGCCGCGGACTGGCGAAGACTTTCACCCAGGGCAGCTATTCGGTCGAGGTGTTGCGCGGGATCGATTTTTCGGTCGCACGCGGCGAGCGCGTCGCCATCGTCGGCGCCTCGGGCTCCGGCAAGTCGACGCTGCTGCACCTGCTCGGCGGGCTCGATCTGCCGAGCGCCGGCAGCGTCACGCTGCTCGGCCAGGATTTCGCCAGCCTGAGCGAGAAGGCGCGCGGCGAAGCGCGCAACCGCTCGCTCGGCTTCGTCTACCAGTTCCACCACCTGCTGCCCGAGTTCTCGGCACTGGACAACGTGGCGATGCCGCTGATGATTCGGCGCGTGCGGCGCAGCGAAGCGCACGAGCAGGCCCGCAAGGTGCTGGCGCGCGTCGGGCTCGAGCGGCGCGTCACGCACCGACCCGGTGAGCTGTCCGGCGGCGAGCGGCAGCGCGTGGCACTGGCGCGCGCGCTGGTCACGCAGCCGGCCTGCGTGCTGGCCGACGAGCCGACCGGCAACCTCGACCGCGCGACCGCGCACAAGACTTTCGACCTGATGCTGGAGCTGTCGCGCACGCTCGGCACTTCATTCGTGATTGTCACGCACGACGTCGAACTGGCGGGCCACTGCGACCGCATGCTGCGCCTGACCGAGGCCGGCCTGCACTCGGAAATCTCGACTACGCGACCGGACTCAAAATATGGGCTTTGATGCTGGCGCTCTCGCACACCCACGGCACGCCGTTCGTGATCGTCACGCACGACATCGAACTCGCACGCCACTGCGACCGCGCGCCGCGCCTGGCCGAAGCCGGACTTCATCCTGGCCACGACTGAGTCACTGCTGCCATGTGGATCGATAGCCACTGTCACCTGGATGCCGGCGAGTTCGGCGGCGAATCCGATGCGGTGGCGGCGCGCGCGGCGGAGCAGGGCGTCGCACTGATCGTCATTCCCGCCGTCGCCTGCGCGAACTTCGACGCGGTGCGCGCACTGGCTGCGCGCAATCCGAGTTGCCGCTACACGCTCGGCATCCATCCGATCTTCGTGCCGCAAGCAACGCCGGAAGACCTGGACCGTTTGCGCGACGCGGTGCGGGCCGCATTGGACGATCCGAACTTCGTCGGCATCGGCGAGATCGGCCTCGATTTCTTCGTGCCCGGCCTCGGCGAGGGGGCGCTGCGCGAGAAGCAGGAATTCTTCTACAGCGAACAGTTGAAGCTGGCGCGCGATTCCGGCCTGCCGGTGCTGCTGCACGTGCGCCGCTCGCAGGACATCATCCTGAAATACCTGCGCCGCATCGACACCTGCGGCGGCATCGCCCATGCGTTCAACGGCAGTTTCCAGCAGGCGCGCAGTTTCGTCGACCTCGGCTTCAGGCTCGGGTTCGGCGGCGCGATGACCTTTCCGCGTTCGCTGCAGATACGGCGTCTCGCGGCCCAGTTGCCGGCATCCGCGCTGGTGCTGGAGACCGATGCGCCTGATATCCCCCCGGCCTGGGTCCATCCGGGCCGCAACAGCCCGGAGCAACTGCCGCGTATCGGACAGGTGCTGGCCGAGCTGCGCCAGACCGGCGCCGACGAGATCGCCGCGCTGACGAGCGCGAACGCAAGGGCGGCGCTGCCGCGTCTGGACGCGCAGAGATAAGCGATGCGCGGCGCGCTCCTCGGTTTCGTCGCCGGTGCCGCGCTGCTGCAGCAACAGGCTGCGCTGCCTTCACGGTTTTTGCTTGTCGCGTTGCTGTGCGCCGCTCTCGGCAGCTTGGCGGCGGCAGGGCGGATGACGGATGCGCGCTTGGGTGTTGCCGTTCGCGCGCTGTGCGGCGTCCTGGCCGGTTTTGCCTGGGCCGGGCTGTTCGCGCATGCCTGTCTGACGCGCGCGTTGCCACCGCAAGCGGAGGGCACGGACATCGTCCTGGTCGGCACCGTCGACAACCTGCCGTATCGTTTCGAGCGCGGCGTACGCTTTCATTTCACGGTCGAGTCGGTGGACGGCGAACCGCTGCCGGAACGGTTTCCGCAGCGCGTCGCCTTGTCCTGGTATGCAAGTTACGGGGCGGAGCCGGTGCAGCCGCTACCGGAAGTGCAACCCGGCGAGCGGTGGCGCCTGACCGTGCGGCTGCGGCGTCCGCACGGAAATGCCAATCCCTATGGTTTCGACTATGAAGCCTGGCTGCTGGAGCGCGGGCTGCGTGCGACCGGATATGTGCGCGCGGATGTGAGGAATGCGCGCCTCGACGCGTACGTGCCCGGCTTCGGCCATGCGGTCGAGCGCGCCCGCGCGGCGCTGCGCGCGCGCATCCACGCTGCCCTGCCGGAACATGAATATGCGGGCGCGATCGTCGCGCTGACGATCGGCGACCAGCGCGCGATCGCACAGTCCGACTGGGACGTGTTCAACCGTACCGGCATCGGCCATCTGGTCTCGATCTCGGGCCTGCATATCACGATGATCTCGGCGCTGGTCGCGGCCATCGTGCAGGCGTTGTGGCGCCGCTCTTTCTTCACGCGCCTGCAACTGCCGCTGCTGCTGCCGGCGCAGAAGGCGGCAGCCCTGGCCGGCGTCTGCGCCGCCCTGACGTACGTGCTGCTGGCCGGCTTCGGCATCCCGGCGCAGCGCACGCTGTATATGCTGTGCGTGGTGGCGGCGGCGCTCTGGCTCGGGCGCATCGCCAGTGTCTCGCACGTGCTGTGCCTGGCGCTGGCGGTGGTCGTGCTGCTCGATCCCTGGGCCGTGCTGCAGCCCGGGTTCTGGCTGTCGTTCGGCGCGGTGGCGATCATCCTGTACACGACGGTGGGGCGCCAGAGAGAGGCCGCTGCGGACTGGCGTTCCCGCCTGAAGGCCGCGGCGCGCATCCAGTGGGCGATCACGCTCGGGCTGGTGCCGCTGACGATGCTGCTGTTCGCGCAGATTTCGCTGGTCAGCCCGCTCGCGAATGCGATCGCGATTCCGCTGGTCAGCCTGTTCGTGACGCCGGCTGCGCTGGTCGGCAGCGTGTTGCCGCTGCCGCTGGCGCGGGTGGTGCTGGGCGCGGCGCACTGGCTGATCGCGATGCTCGCGCAGGTGCTCGAATGGATGAGCGGCTGGCAAGCCGCGGTATGGAATGCGCCGGTGCCGCCGTGGTGGGTTTTTCTGCTGGCCGTAGCAGGCATGGTCTGGCTGCTCGCGCCGCGCGGGTGGCCCGCGCGTGCGCTCGGGTTCGTCTGCCTGCTGCCGCTGCTGCTCGCCCGACCCGCAGCGCCGGCACCGGGCGAACTATGGGTGACGGCATTCGACGTCGGGCAGGGCACGGCGGTGCTGCTGGAGACGGCGCACCGGCGCCTGCTGTACGACACCGGGCCGGCCTATTCGCCGGAAGCGAACGGCGGCAACCGCGTGGTGCTGCCATATCTGAAGGGGCGCGGCATCCATCATCTGGATGCGTTGATCGTTTCGCACAGCGACAGCGACCATGCCGGCGGCGCGGCCGCGATACTCGATGCGCTTCCCGTCGATCGCATGCATTCCTCGCTTGCCGCGGACCATCCGCTGGTGCGGCGCGCGCCGGTGCACAGCCGGTGCGTGGCGGGCCAGTCGTGGGAATGGGACGGTGTGCGCTTCGAGATGCTGTATCCGGACCCGGCCGTGTATGCAAGCAGCAAGTGGAAGTCGAATGCGCGCAGTTGCACGCTGAAAGTGACGAGCGGACGGTTTGCGATGCTTTTGCCCGGCGACATCGAAGCGGTGCAGGAAGAACATCTGCTGGCGGCAGGGGCGGCGACGCTGCATGCGCAGGTGTTGCTTGCTCCGCATCACGGCAGTGGAACGTCGTCGACGCTGCCGTTCCTGCAAGCGGTGCATCCGGAGGTCGCGCTGTTCCAGGTTGGTCACGCCAATCGTTACGGACACCCGAAGCCCGAGATCTATCGCCGTTACGGAGAACTGGGCGCACGGCGCCTGCGCACCGACGAAACGGGCGCGGTGATGCTGCGTTTCGGCGATGCCATCACCTTGCGCACCTGGCGCGAAGAACATGCTCGCTACTGGCAATCGCGCTGACGGGCGCCCGGCCCCGGAGACTTGCATTGGCGAATCGGCTTCAATTCCGGTAAAGTGCTTGCGCGCAATTTGCGCCATTTCGGTGCGGCCGCTGCACGGTTTCGCAGACGGTTGCCTCTTTTGCATTCCCGAGGAGACATTGTGTTGAAAATCAGATTTTCCGTTCTCGCGCTGGCCGCCGGCGTCGCGCTGGGCTTCGGCATGCCCGCCGCCGCCCAGTCCAACTACAAACCCGAATACAAGCTGTCGACCGTGCTGGGCACGGCTTTCCCCTGGGGACAGGGCGGCGAACGCTGGGCCGAACTGGTGCGCGAAAAGACCAATGGCCGCATCAACATCAAGATGTATCCGGGCACCTCGCTGGTGGCCGGCGACCAGACGCGCGAGTTCACCGCGATCCGCCAGGGCGTGATCGATCTGGCCGTCGGGTCCTCGATCAACTGGTCGCCGCAGGTGAAGGAACTGAACCTGTTCTCGCTGCCGTTCCTGGTGCCCGACTACCGCGCGGCCGATGCGCTGACGCAGGGCGAAGTCGGCAAGGATATCTTCAAGGCGATCGAGCGCAACGGCGTCGTGCCGCTGGCCTGGGGCGAGAACGGCTATCGCGAGCTGTCCAATTCCAAGCGCGAGATCCGTACGCCGGCCGACATGAAGGGCATGAAGTTCCGCGTGGTCGGTTCGCCGCTGTTCAATGACGTGTTCACCGCGCTCGGCGCGAATCCGACCCAGATGAGCTGGGCCGACGCCCAACCGGCGCTGGCTTCCGGCGCAGTCGACGGCCAGGAAAACCCGATCTCGGTGTTCCTAGGCGCCAAGATCCACACGGTCGGCCAGAAGTACCTGACGCGCTGGGGCTACATGAACGACCCGCTGATCTTCGTGGTCAACCGCCGGGTCTGGGAAAGCTGGAGCAAGGAAGACCAGGAAGCCGTGCGCGCGGCCGCGATCCAGGCCGGCCAGGAGGAAATCGCGCTGGCGCGCAAGGGCCTGACCGACGAGGACGATGCGCTGTACAAGGAAGTCGAAAGTCATGGCGTGAAGATCGCACGCCTGACGCCGGACGAGATCGCCGCGTTCCGGAAGCTGACCCGCCCGGCCTACGACAAGTGGGCCAAGACGATCGGCACCGGCCTGGTGAAGAAGGCCGAAGCCGCCGTCGCCGCCGCGAAGTAGGCGCCGGCGACCGACGCACCGCCCCGCAGCACTGCCGGGCGGTGTTTTGTTTTTTCAGCGGCGGGCACAGATTCCCGCCTGCCGCGCAACCGCAAGACCTATCCGCATGAACGAGCCGCATCAGACATCCGGGCCGGGGGGCGAAGCCCCGCCGCGCGTGCCGGTCAAGATCGAAGAATTCTGTGCCGCACTGGCGATGGCGCTGATCTGCTGCATCACTTTCGCCAACGTGCTGGTGCGTTACTTCACCAATGCCTCGTTCGCGTTCACCGAGGAATTCTCGATCTTCCTGATGGTGGTGCTCACGCTGTGCGGCGCCTCCGCCGCGTTTGCGCGCGATACCCATATCCGCATGACCTTCCTGACCGACCGCCTGCCGAGCGCGGCGGCGCGCAAGCTGGAATACGTGGTGCTCGCCGCCGGCGCGCTGATGTTCGGCGTGATGGCCTGGTACGGCTACTTTCTGTTCCGCGACGACTGGGACTACCAGACGACCTCGCCCGGCATCGGCATTCCGCAATGGATCTACACGATCTGGCTGCCGCTGCTGTCGGCCGTGATCTTCCTGCGCATCATCGGTCGCGCCGTGCGGCTGGTGCGCGGCGCCCACAGCGGGGGACAAGCATGATCGCCGAAGGCAGCCTGATCCTGTTCCTGGGCTTCGCCGTGCTGCTGGCCATCGGCGCGCCGCTCGCGGTCGCACTCGGCGTCAGCGGCGCCGTCGTGATCTGGCTCGAAGGGCTGGGCGTGATGTCGGTGCCGACCAATGCCTACACCGGCATCGCCAAGTATCCGCTGCTGGCGCTGCCGGTATTCATCCTGGCCGGCATGCTGTTCGAACGCGCCGGCGTCGCGCTGCGCATCGTACGGCTGGCCTCGGCCATCGTCGGCAAGCGGCGCGGCGCGCAGGGCATCGTCGCGATCCTGGTGTGCATGCTGCTCGGCGGGATGTCCGGTTCCGGACCGGCGGATGCGGCGGCGGTGGCGATGGTCATGATCCCGAGCATGTTCCGCCAGGGCTATCCGAAGCCGTTTTCCGCGACGCTGATCGCGGCCGCCGGCTCCACCGCGATCCTGATTCCGCCGTCGGTGGCGCTGATCGTCTACAGCGTGCTGGTGCCGTCGGCCTCGGTGCCGGCCCTGTTCGCGGGCGGCATGATTCCGGGCGTGCTGGCCGGCCTGGCGCTGATCGTGCCGACGCTGCTGCTGTCCTGGAAGTACGGCTGGGGCGTGCAGGACGGCGAGGAGACACCGCCTTTCTGGACCAGCATGAAGGACGCGATCTGGGGCCTGCTGGCGCCGGTCATCATTCTCGGCGGCCTGCGCACCGGCCTGTTCACGCCGACCGAGGCGGCGGTGATCGCCGTTTTCTACGGATTCTTCGTCGGCGTGTTCATCTACCGCTCGCTGTCGCTGCGCGACATTTACCGGGTGCTGGTCGATTCGGCCGAGATGTCGGCCGTCGTCATGCTGATCATCTCGCTGGCCGGCGTGTTCGCGCATGCCGGCTCGACGCTCGGTGCCTTCGACGCCTTCGCCGAGCTGCTGCTCGGTTTCGTCGACAACGAAGCGATGATGCTGGTGATGGTCACGATCCTGCTGCTGGTCGCCGGCATGCTGCTCGACGCGGTGTCGGTATTCCTGATCTTCCTGCCGATCCTGGTGCCGGTCATGGCCGCCTACCATTGGGATCCGGTGTGGTTCGGCATCGTGATGACGATGAACCTGGCCATCGGCCAGTTCACGCCGCCGATGGCAGTCAACCTGATGGTCACCACGCGCGTGGCCGGCGTGTCGATCGAAGCGACGATGCGCTGGGCAGTGTGGCTGGCGCTGTCGATGCTCGCAGCAGTGGTGCTGGTGATGATCTTCCCGCAACTGGCGCTGTGGTTGCCGCATGCGCTCGGTTTTTGAAGCGGCGTTCGCGACGCCTTGGAACATGTCTGAAGAAATCTGCTACCTGAGCGCCACCGAAATGGCTGCCGCAATCCGCGCCGGCCGCCTGTCGGCGCGCGAACTGATGCAAGCTCATCTGGACCGCATCGAGACCTTGAACCCGAAGCTCAACGCGATCGTCACGCTGCACGCAGAGCAGGCGCTGGACGCCGCGCGTGCGGCCGACGAGGCGCAGGCGCGCGGGGAGCCGCTCGGTCCGTTGCACGGCCTGCCGGTCGTGCACAAGGATCTGCTGGCCACCGCCGGCATGCGCACCACCTACGGCTCGCGCGCCTACCAGGACCACGTGCCGAAGCGCAGCGCGTTGATCGTCGAGCGCCAGCAGCGCGCCGGGGCGATCAGCATCGGCAAGACCAATACGCCCGAATTCGGCGCCGGCGCCCAGACCTTCAACGAAGTGTTCGGCGCGACCCGCAACCCGTACGACCCGGCGAAGACCTGCGGCGGCTCCAGCGGCGGTTCGGCGGTCGCGCTGGCGGCCGGCATGGCGGCGCTGGCCGACGGCACCGACATGGGCGGTTCGTTGCGCTGCCCGGCCAATTTCTGCAACGTGGTCGGTCTGCGTCCGTCGGTCGGACGGGTGCCGCAGGTGCCGGCGCTGGACGGCTGGGGCAGCCTGTCGGTGTCGGGGCCGATGGCGCGCACGGTCGAGGATCTGGCGTTGATGCTGTCGGTGATCGCCGGCGCCGATGCGCGCGATCCGCTCGCCATCTCCGGCGACGGCGCACCGTTCCGTGCGCCGCTGGCGCGCGACCTGAAGGGGCTGCGCGTCGCCTGGTGCCCGGATCTCGGCGGCCTGCCGGTCGAGCGCAGGGTACGACAGGCGCTTGAAGCCGGCCGCGCCGCGTTCGAAGACCTCGGCTGCGTGGTCGAGGAGGACTGTCCGGACCTGCGCGATGCGCACGAGATTTTCATGAACCTGCGCGCCTACAGCTTCGAGCTGCAACTTGGCGCGGTGATGGATGCGCATCCGGGCGTGCTCAAGGACGCGATCGTGTGGAACATCGAAGCCGGGCGCAAGCTGTCGGCTGCGCAACTGGCGCGTACCGAAAAGCTGCGCACTGCGCTGTTCCTGCGCATGCATGCGTTCATGCAGCGCTACGACGTGATCGCGATGCCGGTCAATCAGGTCGCGCCGTTTCCGGTCGAACAGCAGTATGTGACCGAGATTGACGGCGTTCAAATGGAGAACTACATCGACTGGATGCGCTCCTGCTATCTTGTCACGGCCACGACGCATCCGGCGATGTCGGTGCCGTGCGGATTCACGGACGAAGGATTGCCGGTCGGGCTGCAACTGGTCGGTCGCCATCAGGGGGAGTTCGCGCTGCTGCAGGTGGCGCATGCGTTCGAGCAGGCCACCGCGGCCGGTCGCCGCCGTCCTCCATTGACTTGATGAAACGCTGCACGATCCACTTTTCGCACGCCAACAGTTATCCGGCCGGCACCTACAGCCTGCTGTTTTCGCTCCTCAAGAAACATTACGAGGTGCATGCGTTGGACATGCACGGCCACGATCCGGCCTATCCGGTCACCAACGGCTGGACCTGCCTTGGGCGCGAACTGGTCGACACTCTGGAGAAGCGCTACCGCGAGCCGGTGGTGCTGGTCGGTCATTCTCTCGGCGGCATATTGAGCCTGATGGCGGGCAGGTCGCGGCCCGACCTGGTGCGTGCGGTGGTCCTGCTCGATTCGCCGGTCGTGGCCGGCTGGCGTGCGGTGTTCTGGCGCGCGATCAAGCCGTTTCCGCTGGCCGATACTTTTTCTCCGGCGAAGCTGTCGAAAAGGCGGCGCGATCGTTGGCCGGACGAGGAAGCGGCGTACCGCCACTTCGCACCGAAGCCGGTGTTCGCCTCGTGGCATCCGCAGGTGCTGCACGATTACCTGAAGCACGGACTGGTGCCGCATCCCGATGGCGGGGTGACCTTGCGCTTTTCGCGCGACGTCGAAACCCGGATCTACCGCAACCTGCCGCATCATCTCGGCAGCCTGGCCACGCGCAGCTATCCGGTGCCGGTCGGCTTCATCGGCGGCGTCGAATCGCATGAATGCCGCCAGGCCGGCATGGCTGCGACCCGGCGCCTGGTCGGACGGCATTTCATGCAATTGCCGGGCGGGCACCTGTTTCCGATGGAGGCTCCCGCCGAAACGGCAAAAGCGATCCACAAGATGATCCAATCCCTGATCGGTTGAACCATGAAACTGCGCCTGTTGCCGCTTGTTGCATTGCTGATCTTTCACCTCGCGCGGGCGTCGGACCTCGGCGAACTGCTCGACGATTACCGTGCCGTCTATGCCGCCGGGCGGTCGGTGCACGAGCTCGACATCGACAACGATTCGCTGCTGCTCCAGAACAACGACGGTTTCTACAGCAGCGG
>Ga0164243_10016772_pt1 | contig 10014 bp, 5 predicted proteins | sample OricompcompostOP_FD_108781 | JGI IMG/M metagenome (GOLD analysis project Ga0164243, IMG submission 108781) | Organic Plus compost microbial communities from Emeryville, California, USA - Original compost - Organic plus compost (OP) | ecosystem: Engineered > Solid waste > Mixed feedstock >... | reverse complement strand
TATCGGACGGCGGGCCGCCATCGGTGCAGGGTGACGGGCCGCAGCCGCGGCTCGGCCCGGCTCTCCAGGACCCGTACCCGCACCCGGTCGGCGGTCACCGGGGCGGGCAGCGCCAGGATGCGGCGGTGTCCGACGGTCGTGCCCGAGGCGATCCGCCGCCACCTCCCGTCCTGCCGGGCCTCGACGGTGAACCGTTCCACCCGCTGCCCGGCCCGCAGGTCCTCGCCCAGCACGACGCGGTCGAAGGTGTACGGCCCGCCGGTGCCCGCTCCGCCGGCCGCGCGCACGTCGGTGCCGTAGATGCGGCGCACCGCCTTGCCGAACGCCGTCAGTTCCGCGACGTCCGCCGGGTCGATCCGCCCGTCGCGGCCCGGTGGGACGTTCAGCAGCAGCGAAGCGTTGCGGCCCACGCTCTTCTCGTACAGGTCCAGGAGTTCGGCGGCGCTCTTGGGCCGCTGGCCGGGGTGGTGGTACCAGCCGGGCCGGATCGAGACGTCCGCCTCCGCCGGGTACCACTGGAGGTACCGGACCGAGCCGTCCAGCAGCCGGGCCCGGGAGCCGATGTCCTCGTCGGTGGAGTCGTTGGGCAGGCCGCCCGCGTACGCCGTCCACGGATCGACAGCCGACGGGGTCACACTCCACTCGCTCTCCCGTGCGACCCCCCGCTCGTTGCCGACCCAGCGCACGCCCTGCGGGCCGCCGAAGACGGGGGTGCCGGGCGCCATCAGGTGCAGCGCGCGGAAGATCTCCTGCCAGCCGTACTCCTGGGTGACGCCCGCGTCCCGCCACGGGTTGGCGCCGTCCAGCCACAGTTCGTCCAGCGGACCGTACTGGGTGACGATCTCGTACACCTGGTTCAGGTAGTAGGCGTCGTAGTCGTCGACCTTCACCCGGAAGCTGGGCAGGCGTCCCTGCGCGACGGCCCGCGCCCGGTCGTCGCCCGGCACCAGTGTCGGGATGGTGCGGGTGCGCGGGGCGCTGCCGTTGCCGTAGCGGCCCCGGCCGGCCGGCGGGCCGCCGTCCTCCAGCGCCGTCCGCTCGACGGTCGTCAGCGGCTCCCCCGCCTCCTGTTTCGCCGCGAGACGTGCCAGCCACTTCTTGTGCCAGCCGTGCGGGAGTTCGGCGCCGTCCGCCGGGGACAGATAGACGCCGACCTTGAGCCCCGCCTTGCGGGCCGCCCGCACGTACTGGCCGACGATGTCCCGCCCGTAGGGGGAGTTCTTCACGGAGTGGCCGGTGTAGCGGCTGGGCCACAGCGTGAAGCCGTCGTGGTGCTTGGCCGTCAGCATCACCTGTTCTGCGCCCGCCGCCTTGTAGGCCCGCATCCACTGGTCGAAGTCGAGGTGCCGCGGGTCGAACAGCGCGCGGTCCTCGGCGCCGGAGCCCCACTCCCGGTCGGTGAAGGTGTTCATCCCGAAGTGGGTGAAGGCCGTCACCTCCCGCTGCTGCCACGCCAGTTGCGCGGCCGTCGGCACCGTCTTGGCGGCCTTCTCGATGATGCGGTCCGGGCTGTCGCACGGTTCGACCCTCATCTGCGGCGCAGGCCGCACCGGCTCCTGGCACCCGCCCGGCGCCGCCTCGGCTGCGCTCGCGGCGCCTGCGGACGGCGCGGGCACGGCCGCCAGCGCTCCCGCCAGGGCCAGCACCACCCCGCACACCAGTGACCGCCCCCGCCCCGTTCGCCGTCTCGCCATGTCCCCTCCCCTTCCCCACTCCCGTGAGAGGTCGGATCTCTTCGCGTGACCGGAGGCATGGTCCCGCAGCACGGGCGAGGTGAGAAGTGATAGGTCCGATCTATTGGGCGGTGGCGCGGAGTTCTTCCCGCAGGGCCTCGATCAGACGGCGGACGCGGGAGGAGGCCGTCACCTCTTCCAGCGAGAGCGGTCGTCCGTCGGGACCGGCCAGCGGCAGGCGCCAGTTGGGGTACTCCGTCGTGGTGCCGGGCACCCGAACGGGACGCCGGTCCCCCACGGCATCGGGCAGCCACACGCCGACCAGCCGGGCCGGGGTGCGGGCGAGGAAGCGGTGCACCGCCCTGATCTCGCCCTCCTCGTCACCCCGCCCCTCGGGCAGCAGGCCCAGCCGTGCGAAGAGCCGGAACCACTCGGCCAGTCCGGCCGCCTCCGCCGCCCGTCCCTGTGCCGCCGGGCGCCGCAGCAGCCCCAGCCCGTCCAGCAGCCCGACGTGGCTTCCCGTCAGCCGCGCCGCGCAGCCCGGCAGTTCGGGGCCGGCGGCGGTCGCCAGGCAGTCGGCCGGCCACCGCTCGGGCGGCACGGGCCGTGCGACCGGGCCCGCACCCTCGGACGGGCCGCCGTCCCGCTCGCACCACAGCACACGGGTGCCCAGCACGCGCCGGGCGGCCAGGTCCTCGCGGAAGCCGGGCTCTTCCGCACCCGGGTCCCCGGCGGTGACGGCGGCCCCGGCGCGGTGCGCCTCCAGTGCCAGGACGCTCCACAGGGCCTCGGCGCCGTACCGCACCCAGGCGCCCTCGGACGGCGGGCGGCCCTCGGGTATCCACCACTGCCGGGAGCCCAGGTGGTCGATGCGTACGGCGCCGGCGTGCCGGAAGAGCCCGGCGAGCACCTCGCGCCAGGGCCCGTACCCGGTGCGGGCCAGCGCGTCGGGGTGCCAGGGCGGCACCCCGTGGTCCAGGCCGCCCGGGGCGCCGGCGGTGGGCGGGGCTCCGAGGCTGACGCCAGGTGCGAGAACGTCCTGCTGGGCCCAGGCGTCGGCGCCACCGGGGTGGACTCCGGCAGCCGCCTCGTGCACCAGGCCGACGGCCATACCCGCGTCCCGCGCGGCGCGTTGGGCGGCGGCCAGCTGGCAGTCGGTCAGCCAGGCGGCCCAGCAGTGGAAGTCGATCCGCTCCAGCTGGTCGTCGCGCTCGCGTGCCGTGCGGGCGGAGCGGGGGTCGTCCAGACCGGCGGGCCAGGAGCGCCAGTCGGGGCCGTACCGTTCGGCGAAGGCGCACCAGGTGGCGTGGTCCTCCAGTGCCTGGCCGCGCGCGGCGAGGAAGTCGCAGTAGGCGGCGCGGCGTCCGGGGCCGAGCGGCACGGTGCGCACCAGTTCCAGTGCCCGCAGCTTGAGGTCCCGCACGGCGTCGGGGTCCAGGCGGGCTGCCCCGTTCAGCACGCCCTCCCGCGCAGCCGCGGCCCGGCCGGCGAGCGCGTCGACGCGGCGCCGCTCCTCGAGCCCCAGATAGGCGTATTCGGGGATGTCCTCGATGCGCAGATGGACGGGGTCGGGGAAGCGGCGGGAGGAGGGGCGGTACGGGGAGAGGGCGGTGTGCCCGCCGGTCGGGGCGGGGACGGCGGTGTGCAGCGGGCCGGGCTGGAGGAAGTCGGCGTCCAGGCAGCGTCCGGCCCAGCTCGCGAGGTCGCCGAGGTCGGCCAGGTCGCCCATGCCCCAGGAGCGGCTCGACAGCAGGCCGGGGAGGTGCACCAGCAGGCCCGGTCCGCGGCTGCGGCCGGTGCGGGTGCGCGGTGCGGGGACGGCGCCGGGGGCGACGACGAGCGTGCTGCGCACGGGTCTTTCACCGGGCGCCTGTGCGCAGAGGGTGTGCACTCCCGGCGGCAGCTCGGCGCCGGACTGCCGGCCGAGGACATCACCGCTCTCGGTGACCACCCGCAGTGCGGTCCCCTCGGGAAGCCCGGACTTCTCGCACACCTCGGACAGCCCCGTCGACAGGGACGGCCCGGGTGAGCCGGACAACCCCGGTAACCCGGGCAGCTGTCCGTCCGGCCCCGGGCGTGCGCCGGAGCGCAGCACGACGGTGGGAGGCAGCAGCCGGCGGCTGTCCTCGGCGTGCCGCTCCAGCGCCGCACGGACGGCGGCCGGCGTCGAGGCGTCGACGCCCAGCGCCGCGAGCACGGCGACGACGGTCTCCCGGCCCGCGCGCACCCGGCGGCCGGGCGAGGGGCGGTGGGAGAGCGAGACGCCGTGGGCGGCGGCGAGCCGCGCCAGCGGAGTCATCAGATCTCCGCGGGCTCCGTGCCGTAGCCGACCCCGGTGGGTTCGCTGGTCAGTGGGGCCCCGGCGAGCGGGGGTTCGCTGGTCAGCGGTACGGCGTCGGCCAACGGCGGCTCACTGGTGAGCGGGGCGTCGGCACAGCCGCAGGTGCACGAGCCGTCGAGTCCGGAGTCGGGGTCGGACACACCGGACAGGTCTACCGGCTCGTGCCCTGGTTTGGAGAGTGCCCGTTGCTGGGGGAGCGGAGTGAGTGCGGACAGCAGGAGTTCAGCGGACGCGGCCACGGGGGCCTCCGTTCGTTGACGAGAAGCGGACAGGTCTCGCCCCTACCCACGCTCCCGACGGGCAGACGTACAGGAATGCAGAACGTGGCCCAGGTCACACCGTTTTCCGCGATGATTCGCCGAACACCCCCGCTTCGAGGCGGAGAACGAGGGGGCAAAACGGATAGTCCACGCCAGGATTTACGGAGCCGTCGAGGACCACACCGGGCGCACACCCTCCCCCGCCGCGTAACGGCACGGGGCGCGGCGGCCGGTGCACCGGCACCGACCACCGCACCCCACGATCACCCGCCCGAGGACGGACGGCCACCGCACCCCGCACGTCCGCCGCTACGGAACGCCGCGGGAACGACAAGGCCCGGATCTCAGGCAGTGGATCTGCCGTCGATCCGGGCCACATCGTCGTCCGCGCCGTATGGCTGGAGGTAGGGCAGCCAGCGCGGGTCCCTGTGCCCCGTGCCGATGATCCGCCAGGCCAGGCCCGACGGCGGAGCTGGTTGATGGCGCAACCGCCAGCCCAGCTCGGCCACCTGGCGGTCGGCCTTCACGTGGTTGCAGCGGCGGCAGGCCGCCACGACGTTCTCCCAGGCGTGCGCCCCGCCCCTGCTGCGCGGGATCACGTGGTCGACGCTGGTTGCGACGCCACCGCAGTACGCACACCGGCCGCCGTCCCTGGCGAACAGTGCGCGGCGCGTGAGGGGAACACTGCCCCGGAAGGGCACCTTCACGAACCGCTTGAGACGGACGACGCTGGGGGCGGGTATGACACGGGTCGCGCTGTGCATCAGGGCGCCGGAGTCCTCCAGGCTGACCGCCTTTTCGTTGAGGACCAGGACGAGCGCGCGGCGAAGCGGTACGACGCCGAGCGGCTCGTACGACGCGTTGAGGACCAGGACATGCGGCACGGTGCCTCCTTGTACGTCGGCGGCGCGTGGCTCGCGCCGTGACGATCTCCCCTCAGTGTGTCCCGTGCCCTGGTGACTTCGCCACCACGACCGAGCACGGAGCAGAGCGTGTTTTGGACCACACCGGATACCTCCCCCGCCGGATCACGCTCCTCCCTCGAACAGCTGGCCTCATACTGCTCTTCGGCACCACATGTGAAGTCCCTGCGCCGTTAGTGTGGTGAAGTCATCCGTTCGTGTGCCTGACACATGTGACTCGCACGGAAGGTCAACCCTGTGTACTGGCTGCTCAGCGCCTCTCCTTCCCCCGACGGTCCGCAGCCGCCGACCACGCTGGAGGACGCCCAGGACACCGCGGGCGAGGCTGCCGGATGGGTCCAGGAGAACTGGTCGGACTGGCTCGCCACCGGCCTGCGCATCGTCTTCGTCTGCGTCGTGGCCGTCGTGCTGCGCTACGTGATACGGCGCGCGATCACCCAGCTCATCACGCGGATGAACCGCCGCGCGGAGATCGTCGACAGCGGCAACGCGCTGCGCGGACTGCTGGTGAGCGGCGAGCGCCGCAGGCAGCGCTCCCAGGCGATCGGCTCCATCCTGCGCAGCGTCGCCTCGTTCGTCATCCTCGGCACCGCCGCGCTGACCGTGCTCTCCGGCCTCGGTATCAACCTCGCGCCACTCCTGGCCAGCGCAGGTGTCGCCGGTGTAGCACTCGGCTTCGGCGCCCGCAACCTGGTCATGGACATCCTGGCGGGCATGTTCATGCTCCTGGAGGACCAGTACGGAGTCGGCGACCGGGTGGACGCCGGTGAAGCCTCCGGTGTCGTCATGGAGATCGGCCTGCGCGTGACGCAACTGCGCGGCGACGGCGGCGAGATCTGGTACATCCGCAACGGCGAGATCAAACGCATCGGCAACCTCAGCCAGGGCTGGGCCATGGCCGCCGTCGACGTCCAGGTACGCGCCGACGAGGACCTCGACGAGGTCCGCGCCGCCATCGAGGAGGCCGGCACCGCCATGGGCAAGGAGAGCCCCTGGGACGAGATCCTGTGGGAGCCCGTCGAGGTCCTCGGCCTGGACGAGGTGACCCTCGACGCCATGACCCTCCGCGTCTCCGTCAAGACCATGCCCGACAAGAGCCTCAGCGCGGAGCGCGAGCTGCGCTGGCGCATCAAGAAGGCGCTCGACGCACGCGGCATCCGGATCGTGGACCAGCAGTCGCTCGCCGCCGGGAGCGGGCACGCGCCCCTCGCCCTGGAGAAATGAGCGGCGGGCGGACGGTCACCACCGTCCGCCCGCCCCACACCGGTGCCCCGGCCGGCGGGACCGCCGGCTACCTGCGCACCAGCGTGATCGTCGTCCAGGCCCCCACGTGCACCCGGTCGCCCTCCTTGAGCGGCACCGGCACGAACGGCTGGATCGGGTCCTCGGCGCCGTTGATCGTCGTGCCGTTGGTCGAGTCCTGGTCGACGACCGACCAGGAACCGTCCGGCTGCTGCACCAGCAGCGCGTGCTGGTGCGACACCCCGGGGTCCTCCGGCGGGCGGCCCAGATCGATGTCCGGCGCCTCCCCCGTCGACGCCCGGCGGCGCCCGATCGTCACCTGCGGACCGGTCAGCGGCAGCTGCTGCTCCGCCCCGTACGCCGGCAGGCTCAGCGACGCGGCTTCCGGGCCGCTGCGCTGCATCATCGCCGCGAAGTACTCGCGGTCCGGGCCGATCATCGCCGTCCAGGCTCCGCCCCGCGCCCCGTACTCCGGGGCGGGCGGCATCCCGTGGTGACCCTCCGGCGCGGCACCGGGACCGGCCTGCCCGCCGTCGGGCCCGGGCGGGGTCAGCTCCCAGTCCGAACCGCCCGCGTACGCCTCGGCGCCGTGCTCCCCGGGGCCGCCCGGGGCGAAGCCCCCTGGACCGCCCGGCCCCTGCGGGCCGGGCTGCGGGGCGAACCCGTGCGGGCCGCCGGGCCCGCCCGGGCCCTCGGGGCCGGGTTGTGCCGGAGCGAAAGCATCACGCCCTTCCGGACCGGCCGGGGAACCGTGGCCGCCAGGACCGAAGCCCTGACCGCCGGGCCCCTCGGCTCCGCCCTGGCCCGGGAACCCGGAACCGCCGGGCCGCTCGCCCCCGCCGGGGCCGCCCGGACCGGGGAAGCCCGCACCACCGGGCCGCTCGGAGCCGCCCGGCCCCGGACCGAACCCACCGGGGCCCCCACCCTCGGGGCCACCGGACGAGGGACCGAAACCACCGGGGCCACCGGGCTGCCCGGAACCGCCCCGGTCAGCACCGAAGCCACCCGGACCACCGGCACCCTCGGGCCCACCGGACGACGGGCCGAAACCACCCGGCCCCCCGGGGCCGCCCGCGCCGCCGGACGGGCCGAAGCCGCCGCCGCTCTCCTGGCCACCGGACGACGGGCCGAAGCCGCCGGGACCGGCCGGGCCGCCGGCGCCGTGGCCCTGGTCGCCGGGGCCTCCGGGCCGGCCCGGGTCGGAACGGTGGGTGGCGGGGCCGTCAGGGCCGTCGCCCTCACGCGAGCCGGGACCGTGGGCGCCCGGACCGCCGGGACCCTCCGGACCGCCGTGGTTCGGGAAACCCGGACCGCCGGCACCCTCGGGCCCACCGGACGACGGGCCGAAACCACCGGGACCGCCGGGCTGCCCGGAACCGCCCCGGTCAGCACCGAAGCCACCCGGACCACCGGGGCCGCCCGCGCCGCCGGACGACGGGCCGAAGCCGCCGCCGCTGCTCGCCGGGCCGCCGGAGGGCGGGCCGAAGCCGCCGGGGCCGTGGCCCGTGGGACCGCCCGGGGCGTCAGGGGTCCGGGCGCCTTCCGGGGCGCCCGGGCCGGAGCCCTGGCCGCCGCGGCTCTCGGGACCGCCCGGTCCCCGGCCGTAGGGGCTGGGGCCGTCCGGGCCACCGGACGATCCGTAGGGGCCCGGCCAGCTCGGGACCTCGGGCGCGCCGGAGCCGGGGCCCTGGGGCCCGGGTCCTGCGGGGCCGTCGGGACGCCGGGCCCCGGAGCCGTCCTGGCCGCCGGATGCCGGCGGTCCGAAGCCGCCCTGTCCGCCGGAGCCGCCCGCGCCGCGCGGGGCGTCGGGGCCGGAGCCCTGGCCGCCCTGACCCTCCGGGCCGCCGGGGTACCCGGCGGGGAAGCCGCCCGCTCCCGGGGCGCCCGGCGCCTCGGAGCGGGGCGGGGGCGGCGGCGCGTAGGCGGTGGGGGTGTGGGTGAGGAAGTTGTAGCGGCACTCCTCACAGAAGGGTGCCTGGGACTCGCGCGGTGTGCCGCACTGGGGGCACAGCTCGGGCCGTCCGGCTCCGGCGCCGGGCCCGCCCTGACCGCCGGGCGCCCCGGGGCCGGGACCGCTGGCGCCGGGGCCGGGGTAGCCGTAGCCCTGGCCGCCCTGGCCGCCCGGACCGCGCTGGTCCGGGCCGGGTGCGGGCGGTGGTCCGGGCGGGGCGGGATAGCCGTAGCCCCCGGAGGCGCCGGCCGGCGGAGGGGGCGTCGGTACGGCCCCGGCGGCCGACTCCGGTGCGCCGGTCATGCGGTGACCGCAGACCTCGCACCAGTCGTCGGCCGCGGACTGGTGGCCGTTCGGGCAAGTCGGCATGGTGAGTGCCTCCCCCTCCGTGCTCCTGCTCGTTGTGTACCCGGGGGTACGGGATGGCGGGCCGTCGCGCCGGCGGGGCTAGCGCGTGACCCGGACGGTCTTGGTCGACCGGGTCTCCAGCGTCATCTCGTCGGCCTCGGCGACCCTCGTCTTCAGTCGAACAGTACCGGTCGCGGCATCCACCACGTCGACCACCTTCGAAAGGAGTTTCGCCGTATCCGCGTTCCCCGAGGCGGCGGCCAGCTGTACGGCTCGTCCCAGTTTCGCCGTTGCGCCCGCTTCGTCCCCAGCCTTCCGCAGCTCCAGTCCGGTCTGGATGGCCTGGGCCAGTTCCGCCTGCCCGGTGTAGTGCGCGACCTGCGGATTGATGGCCGTCGTGGCGACCATGTCATCGGTCCACACCGCCCGCACCAGCCCCTGCCCCAGCGTCTGCGGGGTGCCGCCGCCGGGGGCCGGCAGCACCAGCGAGACACGGGCGGCGAGCATCTCCCGGCCGACCTCGGCGGCCGGCACCTCCACACAGACGTGGTAGTCACGTGACTCGTCCCCCCATGACCCCGTCGGGTAGTCCCCGGTGCGCGGGCCCGCCTCGGTACGGCGGTCCGTGAGGTCCTCCATGGCCGGTGCCACCTGCTTGACGAAGCGGATCCGCGACCCCTGCGGCGTCCACAGGCGGAGCGCCACGTCGGCGACCTCCTTGCCCATGGCGTTCTCCATCATGCGGGTGAAGTCCGCGGCCAGCCCGCCCGGATCGGCCACGATGTCGGCGGTGCCCAGCAGCGCGGAGGCGATGCCGGTGACCTCCTTGACCTCCCAGTCGGTGCCGACTCCCCGTGCGTCGCAGGTGAAGTGGCCCGCGCAGGTGTCCAGTGCGGCCCGCAGTTCCTCGGGCTTCTCGTGTTCGTTGCGGCCGTCGGTGAGCAGGATGCCGTGCCGGATGGTCACGTCGGCGGAGGCCAGCAGCCGGTCGGCCAGCCGCAGCCAGGTGCCGATGGCCGTACCGCCGTTGGCGGACAGGGCGCGCAGCGCGTCCTTGGCCTGCCAGCGGGTGGTGGCGTCGGCGACGGCGAGCGCGCCGTTGCCGGGGAAGACCTCGACGGCCTTGTGGGTGCCGGCCACGACGGCGAACCGCACGCCGTCGCGCAGGGTGTCGATGGCCGCCGCGGTGGCCTCGCGGGCGTTGCGCATCTTGGTGGGCGGGTAGTCCATCGAGCCGGAGCAGTCCACCATGACGACGACCGCGGCGTCGGGGCCC
>Ga0164243_10016771_pt1 | contig 10015 bp, 7 predicted proteins | sample OricompcompostOP_FD_108781 | JGI IMG/M metagenome (GOLD analysis project Ga0164243, IMG submission 108781) | Organic Plus compost microbial communities from Emeryville, California, USA - Original compost - Organic plus compost (OP) | ecosystem: Engineered > Solid waste > Mixed feedstock >... | reverse complement strand
GTCCCTGCCCTTGTCAGCGTGTTGAAGAGCGTCGACTTGCCGGCATTGGTGTAGCCGACAAGCGCTACCAGCGGCGTGTCGGAACGCCTCCGGTTTCGCCGCTGGAGCCGGCGCCTTGTCGCTACGGTCTCTAGCTCGCGCTCGATCCGGCTGATCCGGTCTGAGATGACGCGGCGGTCCGCCTCGATCTGCGTCTCACCGGGGCCGCCGAGGAAGCCGAAACCGCCGCGCTGGCGCTCAAGGTGGGTCCAGCTCCGGACGAGCCGGCTCTTCTGATAGTTGAGATGGGCAAGCTCGACCTGTAGCGCGCCTTCACGCGTATGCGCCCTCTCCCCGAAAATCTCGAGGATCAGCCCCGTCCGGTCGATGACCTTGGCCTTGAAAGCCTTTTCGAGATTGCGCTGCTGAACGGGGGTCAGCGCATGGTCCACGATGACGAGGCCCGCATGCTCATCCGCGACGCGGGATGCGAGCTCGTCGATCTTGCCGGTCCCGAAAAGGGTTGCCGGCCGGAATTCCGCCAGCGGAATGGCGAGGCTGTCCGCGATATCGAGGTCGATGGCACGCGCGAGGCCGGTCGCCTCCTCCAGCCGCGCCTCGACGCTCCGGCCCTTGCCGGAGCGCGCTTCCTTGGCGACGGGAACAAGGACAAGCGCCCGCTCCGACGACCGCTCCTGCGGATCGGGGGTGGGGCAGCCCGCGTTCCCGAAATCCCTATCGCTCAATCGTTGTCCCGGCCCGAGTTCTCTTCAGGCTCAAAAAGCTGCACGGGCGCGCCCGGCATGATGGTGGAGATCGCATGCTTGTAAACAAGCTGGGAATGACCGTCTCTCCGCAGCAGGACGCAGAAATTGTCGAACCAGGTGACGATTCCCTGCAATTTCACGCCATTGACCAGGAAGATCGTCAGGGGAGTCTTGCTCTTCCTGACGTAGTTCAGAAAAGTGTCCTGCAGATTTTGTGCGCGGTCCGCCATTTTTCTCTCTATGCCTGCGTTCTCGACAGGGTCGCGTTGCTAATGGCCCACAATCGGCCAATCACCCTTAGTGTGGCTTGTGGGATGACATCCGTCATCAACTAATTAGCAAAATTCCTCATTAGTCTGACATATTCGTCGCCTGCGGCGTATAGCGCAGGGCCGACGCCTTCGCGTGATCGAGGAACAGACGCCTCAGTTCCGTTGCGATCGGTCCCGGTTTTCCGCCTCCGATCGGTTTCCGGTCGATGCTAATCACGGGCATGACCAGATTTCCAGCAGAAGTCAGGAAAGCCTCCCGGGCCGCGAGGGCTTCGTCCACCGTAAAGCGCCGTTCCTCGAAACGAATGTCGCTGCCGTCCAGCATCTCGAAGACGACGGTGCGGGTGACTCCCCGGAGGATGCCGTCGCTCGCCTTGCGTGTCATCAGGACGCCGTCCGAACTGACGATCCAGGCATTGGTGGAGGACCCTTCCGTGATGAAGCCGTCGCGATCAACCAGCCAGGCTTCGACCGCGCCCTCCTCCTTGGCGGACTGCTTGGCCAGCACGTTTGGAAGGAGAGAAACGGTCTTGATGTCGACGCGCTGCCAGCGGATGTCGGGCCGGGTCACAACGGCAACGCCCTCCTCCGCCTGACGGTCGCCGGCCGCAAGGTCAGTGGAACGCGCCATCAGGACGAGAGTCGGTGTCACGTTCCCTGACGGGAACGGATGGTTGCGGGGCGCCACGCCGCGGGTGATCTGGATATAGAGAAGCCCGTCGCGAATGCCGTTCCGCAGGACGATCTCGCGGGCGATGACGGCAAGCGCGTTGGGGATAACCGGCCAGCGGATCTTTAGTTCGCCCAGCGAGCGCGACAGGCGTGCCATGTGCAGCGCCTCGTCGACGAAATGGCCATTGCGGATGAGGCACACTTCATAGACGCCATCGGCGAACTGATAGCCCCTGTCCTCGATATGGACCGTGGCGCGTCCGAGAGGCAGGTAGCGTCCGTTGACATAGGCGATGCGCGACATGGAAGAACCTCTCGGTCTCAACGCCGCCAGTAAGCGACACTGAGAAGGCTGATAAAGGCGATGATCTCGAGCCGTCCGGCGATCATGGTGGCGATCATGGCAAGGCGCGACGGTATAGTGAAGTCGGCATAGACGGGCCAGCCGGGATTGATCTCGCCATAGGCAGGATAGAGAGGCCCGATATTCGAGAAGCCCGATATTGCCGCGAGCGCGGCGCTTTCGAGATTGGGCAGATCGATGGAAAGAACCACGGCTGCAACCGAGATCGTCGCAAGGCAGCAGATGGCGCTCGCCCAGATCGTCTTCATCAGGTCGATGTCATAGGTCTGGCTTCCGAATTGCGTTGGCCGGACGCGATGCGGGTAGGCCAGCCGTTGCAGCTCGTGGATCGACTGGACGAACATTGCCCCGATACGAAAGAATTTGAGGCCGCCGGATGTGGAGAGACCCCCGCCCCCGACAACGGCGACAAATGCGATCACGGCAGCCGGCAGCGCAGCAATGTCTCCCAACGAGGGCTGATAGCCCGTGGTGGAGATCAGGGAAGCGCCGGTAAAAAGGCCGTTCCCCATCGCCGCGAATATAGGCTCGGGAGTCCCGCTTCGATGGGTAAAGGCCGAGGCGTAGGCGAAACCCAGCAGGATCGTGGCGCCAACGAGCCAGTAGCTCTCGCGATGGGAGGAAATCAGCGTCCAGCGCCAGCGGAAGATCATATGATGCCAGACGATGCTCGTCGCACCGACCAGCATGAAAAGTGTCAGCACCGCCTCGGCGGCAGGCCTTTGATAGACGGCGAGCATGCCGTCTCGCGGCATGAACCCGCCTGTCGAAATCGTGGAAAGCGTCAGGCATAGGGCGTCGAAGGCCGGGATACCGCAGAGCACGAGCGCACCGAGGCAGATGAGCGTCGCTGCAATATAGGCGGCAGCGATCGGACGGCCGGTAAAGAGGCTCCGGTTCAGGCCGTGCGTGATCCCCGTTCCGACAAGCCCGATATTCGGGTTCGAAAGGCCGCCAATTCTGGCGGGCGCGATGACCATCAGCACGGTGACGAGAGTTGCGAGCCCGCCGAGCCATTGCAGTTCCGCCCGCCAGAACAGGAGGGCGCGGCTCACACCGCCAAGTGACGGAAAGATGGTCGCGCCCGTCGTGGTGAAGCCGGATGCCGCCTCGAACAGGGCGGAGAGGAAGGAGATGTTCTCGGCGGCCATGATCGGGATTGCGGCGACCAGCGGAATGGCGATCCAGAGTGCGGCCATGAAGGTCAGGCCGGTCGTCCGGCGCAGCTGCCGGGGCAGATCGCGCAGGGCGAGGATCGCGGCGCCAGCGCCGAATCCGGTCAGGATCGCGGTGAGGAGGAAGGCCTCGACTGTCTCATACTCTCCCTCCACGGAGGCGATGCCAGCCGGCAGCAGCATCGCGACGGCAAGAACGGCCAGCGCCTGGGAAAGAAGATAGAAGACCCCGGTCATCGCTCAGAAGAATTCGAGACTGACCCGGAACATCTGCTCGACCTGCTTGACCCTGTCGGCGCCGGCGAGGACGACGAGCCGGTCTCCCGCCTGAAGCTGGAGCGAGCCATTGGGCATCAGCACCTTTCCGTCGCGGTAGACTCCGCCGATCCTGATTTCGTCAGGAAGATCGAGCTCCCTGAGCGGGCGGCCGACCAGCGTGGAGGTTTCGAGGGCCTCCGCTTCGATGATTTCGGCAAGGCCATTCTCGATCGTGTGGACGCTGCGGATACGGCCGCGCCGGACGTGCTGGAGGATTTTGGACACGGTCACCGACCGCGGATTGACGGTTGCGTCGATGCCGAGGGTCTTGGTGAAGATCGGATAGGACCGGTTGTTGATCAGCGCCATGTTCGACCGGCAGCCGAGCCGCTTTGCCATGATGCAGGCAAGGATGTTGACTTCGTCCTCATTGGTGAGGGCGATGAATGTATCCGCCTCGGCGATATCGGCTTCACGCAGGATGTCCTCGGTCAGCGTATCGCCGTGAAGGACGACCGTCTTGCGGAGCTGCTCCGCGATCGCGACGGCGCGCTGGCGGGATGACTCGATGATCTTTGCCCTCGCTCCGCTGACGCGGTTCTCAAGCATCTGAGCGACATAGAGGCCGATGTTGCCGCCCCCGGCAACGACAACCCGACGAGCCTCCTGTTCATCATGGCCGAAGATGCTCAGCGTGCGGCGGACATTGTCCTTGCGGGCAACGACATAGGCGAGATCGCCGACAAGGATGGAATCGGCGGAGTGCGGGACGATCAGTTCCCGGTCGCGGACGAGGCCGATAACGACGGCCTGCAGGTCGGGAAAGAGCTCCGTCAGTTGCGACAGGGGCGTGTCGACAACCGGACAGTTCTCCTGACACTCGATGCCGATAGCGACGAGCTCGCCATCGGCGAAGGAAACGATATCGACCGCGCCGGGAAGCTGCAGGCGGCGAAGCACCAGTTCGCCAACCTCCACCTCGGGGGAAATGATCACATCGATAGGAAGGTGAGATGAGCCGAACAGATCGGCCCAATGCGGTTGCAGATAGCTCTGCGCCCTCACCCGCGCGATCTTGGTCGGCACGTTGAAAAGCGCATGCGCCACCTGACAGGCGACCATGTTGACTTCGTCGTGCAGCGTCACGGCGATGATCATGTCCGCCTGCTCGATGCCGGCCTGGACAAGCGTGTCGGGATGGGAGCCGTGGCCGACAAAGCCTTGCACGTCGAGCGTGTCGCGGACTGCCTGAATCAGCTGCGGTGACGTGTCGATGATCGACACGTCGTTTTGCTCGGCGGCAAGCCGCTCGGCGATGCCGAATCCGACCTGTCCGGCTCCGCATATGACGACGCGCATGGAATCATTCCCGGGCGATTACCGGGCGCTAGCTTACCCCGAGGGACTTCAGCTTGCGATGCAGGGCCGACCGTTCCATGCCGACGAATTCGGCGGTTCGCGAGATATTGCCGCCGAAACGGTTCACCTGGGCGGTCAGATACTCCCGCTCGAATATCTCGCGGGCATCGCGAAGGGGAAGCGACATGAGGTGCTCGCCGCCTGTCCGGCCGGGAGTAGTCGGCAGCATTTCGCCGATTTCCGAAGGAAGAAGCGAGGCAGTGATCTCCTCCCCCGGCTCGCCGCGGGCGAGGATGAGGAGGCGCTCGATATTGTTCCGGAGCTGCCGGATATTGCCGGGCCAGTCATGGGCCTGCAGGACCGCCATCGCATCCGGTGCGATATTCCGGAGGGGAAGCCCTGTCGATCGGCATATATGATCGACGAGATGGCGCACGAGATCCGGGATGTCCTCGCGCCGTTCAGCAAGCGCCGGCACGCGCAACGGTACAACAGCGAGGCGGTGGAACAGGTCCTCGCGGAAGGTTCCCTCGCTGATCTCCCTTTCGAGGTCGCGGGATGTGGAAGAGAGAATGCGTACGTCGACATTGACCCACATCATGCCGCCGACGCGCTGGAAGCTCTGGTCGACCAGCACGCGCAAGATCTTGTTCTGCGTCTCGCGCGGCATGTCGGCGATCTCGTCGAGATAGAGCGTGCCGCCATGGGCCTCCTCCAGCACGCCGACCTTGCGCATGGCGCCATCGATCGGTTCCGTGCCGAACAGCTCATGTTCCATGCGATCCGGCGTGATCGTGGCGGCGTTGAGGACCACGAAGGGGCCTGACGCCCTGTGAGAAAGCTGATGCAGCGTTCGCGCAACGAGTTCCTTTCCGGCACCTGAGGGGCCGGAGATCATCACCCGGCTGTTCGTCGGGCCGACCTTCTCGATCATTTGCCGAAGCTGGTTCATAGCCGGCGAGGCGCCGATCAGCTGGCCGGCCTCGCCGGAACGTTCACGAAGCGACTGCACCTCGCGGCGGAGCTTGCTTGCCTCGAGCGCCCGTTCGGCAACAAGCACCAGCCGGTCGCTCTTGAAGGGCTTCTCGATATAGTCGTAGGCACCGCGCTTGATGGCCGCGACCGCCGTTTCGACATTGCCGTGGCCCGAGATCATCACGATCGGGAGGTCGGGATGATCCTTCTTGACCACGTCGAGCAGCGTCAGCCCATCCATGCGGCTGCCCTGCAACCAGATGTCGAGGAAGACAAGCGAAGGCCGCCGCTTGGCGATCTCGGCAAGCGCGGCGTCGGTATCCGCCGCGATGCGCGTTCCGTGTCCTTCGTCTTCAAGGATGCCCGCGACGAGTTCGCGGATATCCGCCTCGTCGTCCACAATGAGAATATCTGAAGCCATCGCCGCCTATGGTTCTTATTTTGCGGTCGCGTTTTCAGGCGCGACCGTTGTTGCAGAGTCGAAGTCCGGAATCGTGGCAGGAAGCATGATGCGCACCATCGCCCCCGGGAGTTCGGGAGCGTCGAGCAGGTCCACCTTGCCTCCGTGATCCTCGATGATCTTGGTGACGATCGCCAGGCCGAGGCCGGTGCCCTTCTCGCGGGTCGTCATATAGGGTTCAAGCAACCGTTGACGGCCTTCCTGTGGCAATCCGATCCCGTTATCGACAATGTCGATCAGGATATGATCGTCCTCAAACCGGCCGTACACGCGGATTGCCCCTGCCCTTTCCTCTTCCGGCGGAACCGCGGCAATCGCCTCGGTCGCATTCTTGACGATGTTGGTCAGCGCCTGCGCCATCAGCCGGGCATCGAAGCTGCCCATGAGGGGTTCCTCGGGCAGATCGACAGTGAAGTGGATATCGGGATTGCTGACCTCCTGGAGGAACACGGCTTCTCGAATCGCCTCGGAGAGGTTTCGCGCCTCGAAGGTCGGCTTCGGCATGCGGGCGAAAGAGGAAAACTCGTCGACCATGCGCCCGATGTCGCCGACCTGACGGACGATCGTGTCGGTGCACTGGTCGAAGATCGCCTTGTCTTCGGTGATGACCTTCCCGAATTTCCGGCGCAGGCGCTCGGCCGAGAGTTGGATAGGAGTCAGCGGATTCTTGATCTCATGGGCAATGCGCCGGGCGACGTCTGCCCATGCGGAACTCCGCTGCGCGGTGACGAGATCGGTGATGTCGTCGAGCGTGATGACGTAGCCGTGGGCGCGTCCTTCCGCCTTCTCGGTGGTCAAGCGGACATTGATGATCTGTTCCTTGCCTCCCCGGAGGATTTGAATCTGATCGCGATGTTGTGGACGCTCCTCGCGCAGAGCCGTCGTTACGATCGGCTCGAGTTGGGGAAGCGCCTGGCCGATCGGTCGCCCGATGGCGTCCTGGTTCGATTTCTGCATCAGGCGCAGGGCCGTGCGATTGGCGATTGTGATGTTGCCATTGGGATCGATGCCGATCACGCCGGCCGGGACACCGGAAAGGACCGCCTCGGTGAAACGCCGGCGGCTGTCGATCTGCTCGCTGGCGGAGAGAAGCTCGGCCCGCTGGGTCCGCAGCTGGGAGGTCATGGTGTTGAAGGTCTCGCTCAGGGCCCCGAGATCGCCTCCCGACGCCTTGACCGAAACGGCGACCGACAGGTTGCCGCGCGAAACCTCCTTGGCGGCATCGATCAGACGACGGATCGGCGAAACGAGCCAATTGCCGAAAGCGATGCCCATCCATATGGCGGACAGGAGCACCACCAGCGTCACGCCGAGATAGACGATCGCGAAGGCGAGCTGGACACCGAAGCGAGACGCATCGAGCGACCGGTATTCGTTGACGGTTTCCTCGGTCAGCGCGACGTAGCCGATGACTTCCGGGGCGACGCTGCGGGTGGCGTAAAGGAAGAGGTTCTCATAGCCCTCGAGCTTGGTGACGCCGCCGATCGTGCTTGTGCCGCCGGGCGCAATGAGAATGGGCTGGCCCGGTTTCTCTATCGCCTCGGCCAGAGCGTCTTTCGGGGGGCCCGGAAACTTCTGTGAAGACGACGATTGGGCCTGCGCAATCAGCTCGCCGTGATCGTCGACCAGAAACAGGCCCGGCAGTCCGCGCGATTGCGCTGTCGAGTTGATGAAGGATTGGAAGCGATCGGGATCGTTGATGAGGAGGAGCCTTGCGCGCTCGAATTCCGAACGAAGCGCCAGCATGTCCGTCCGCATGATCTGGGCATGCAGGTCCACATAGGCACGGGCAATCGACTGGGACGTATCGACGATGGCCCGGGTCCGGGTCGAGAACCAGTTATCGAGGCCGCGATCGAGCGTGATGCTCGCAACGACGGCAACGATAAGCGCCGGTATCGCGCTCACCATCGCGAAGAGCGTCACGATCCGGATGTGCAGGCGTGCCGCCGCCCGCCCGCGACGCCTCGCAAGGAAAAGGCCGGTAAGTTCCCAGCCCACGACGAAGACCAGGAACGCGACCAGAACGCCATTCGCGATCATCGCCGTCCGGACGACATTCTCGGTCGGCGCGATGGGGGTGAGTCCCATCAGGATCAGATAGGTCGTGCCGGCGGCTGTGAGCGCGAGGATAACGGCGATGAAGCCCGCAATGCGGACAAAGCGCATCAGGTCGAAGGGAGGCCGATCTGCGGTCAATTCGGTTCCGACCGGAGGCGCAAGGATTGGCGAATCTGCCGTCATGAAAATTTAGGAATTCCGCCAATGTGTCAGAACTGTAGCTAAGGGAAGCTCAGGTGGGATTGCAACAACAATGTGGCGAAAGAGCAACAAGTCGTGGGTAAGTTGTTACTGACCTCTCCGGTAAAACTGCCGCATCGGGCCTCGGGGGTGCTGGTAAGTGTTGCTTTCGCCTTTCCACCGTGTTTACGGTCGCCAATTCCGATGGCCGGTCTTTCTCTGTGGCCGCCCGTCGAAGGTGGGGCGCCGATTCGTCGGCAATCATTTAGGAAGAACAACAAACCTGGACAGGGTTCGCCGTCATGGCAGGATTGCCTTTGCCGGATCGCTGGATGGTGAATTTCCGCTGTCCGACCGGTAAGGGCGAATCATTCGTGGATGACAGCGTCCGATCCAAGGAGGCTTGGAGATGAAGATCACCAAAGACTTGTTGTCGGGACTGATGTTTATGATCATCGGTCTCGGCGCCACGGCGGTGGCAACCAGCTACAGTTTCGGTACCCCGACGCGCATGGGACCCGGATTTTTTCCGATTATCGTCGGGAGCCTGATCGGTCTTCTCGGCCTGTTGGTGGCGGCCCGCGCAGTTATGAATCCGGATTCCAGCGAGGAGGTCCCTCTTCCTCCGATTCGTCCGGTCTTCTTCGTTGGCCTGGCCATCGTCCTGTTCGGCTTCCTCATTGAGAGCTGGGGACTGGTTGTTGCCCTTGCCGCCCTGATCGTCGTCGCCCGGCTCGCCGGACGCGAAGGCGGTGTGCTTGAGCTCGGAGCGATGGTCGTCGTCCTGACGATCCTGGCCTATGTGATCTTCATCTATCTTCTCAACATCAGAATTCCTGTGGTGCCGTGGTGATGGAGATTCTCAGTAACCTCGCGCTGGGTTTCGGCGTCGCTTTTTCGCTGCAGAACCTGCTCTATTGTTTCATCGGCGTTTTTGTCGGCACGGCCATCGGCGTTCTTCCGGGCGTCGGGCCGCTGGTCACGATCGCCGTTCTTCTCCCTCTGACTTTCGGACTGCCGCCCGAGGGCGCGCTGATCATGCTCGCCGGCATCTATTATGGCGCTGCCTATGGCGGTTCCACGACGGCGATCCTGGTGAACCTGCCTGGTGAATCTTCCGCCGCCGTTACCTGCCTCGACGGCTACCAGATGGCGCGTCGCGGCCGGGCCGGACCGGCCTTGGCGATTTCGGCCATCGGTTCGTTCATCGCCGGATGCTTCGGCACCGCGCTCATCGTGCTCGCGGCGCCGCCCCTCACGGAACTCGCGCTGAAGTTCGGTGCGCCGGAGTACTTCTCGCTGATCGTTCTTGCGCTGGTGACGACCGCCATTCTCGTTCGCGGTTCGATGATCAAGGGCATCGCGGTCGCTCTTCTCGGCGTCCTGTTCGGTCTCGCAGGCGTGGACGTTACCTCCGGCGTCGAGCGCTTCACTTTCGGCGTGCCGCGTCTCGCCGACGGTGTCGAGTTCACCGTGGTCGCCATGGGCCTCTT
>Ga0164243_10016770_pt1 | contig 10015 bp, 10 predicted proteins | sample OricompcompostOP_FD_108781 | JGI IMG/M metagenome (GOLD analysis project Ga0164243, IMG submission 108781) | Organic Plus compost microbial communities from Emeryville, California, USA - Original compost - Organic plus compost (OP) | ecosystem: Engineered > Solid waste > Mixed feedstock >... | reverse complement strand
GTAGGCGCGATGAGCCCCGCGTCCGAGTAATACCGGATGGCGCTGACGCTCAGCCCGGTCCGGCGGGCCACATCCCCGATCGAATACAGCTCGTTGTCGTCCATGCCCGCCACTATCGGCGCTCAAGCCGCTTGAGACTCAAGCCCCGAATGGCGGCCCCCGTTACGGCCAGACCGGGCCCTCTTCGGTCCAGACGACGCCCTTGTTGCGGCACAGGCAGAAGGGATGGCCGATCGGATCGGTGTAAACCCGCCAGCCGTAGCCTTCGGGCCCGATGAAGTCCTGCCGCAACGTCGCGCCGAGTCCGACGACACGCCGTTCCTCGGACTCGATGTCGTCCACCTCGAAATCGAGATGGAACTGCTTGGGGTGCTCACGGTCCGGCCACTGCGGGGCGCGATAGTCGTCCACCCGGATGAAGGCCAGCTCGATCTCCCCGAACTTGATCCCGGCCCAGTGCTCGTTGCTGCCTTCCTTGATCGGCCGACCCGTCACCTGCGAGTAGAACGCCGCCAGCTCCATCGTGTCCGGACAGTCGATGATGAAATCGGTGAGACGCAGCATCCCGCAATCCTGTCACAGGCCGCCGCCGCACCCGCGATCGAGCACCGTAACACCCGAAACGCGGGGCTCGCGCCCCCTCGGCTCTCGTCTGGACTCCGGCGAGGGTTCGTTATAGCAGCGTCGGTTATGGCCAAGCGAGGGAGCCGCGATGACGGTATTCATCGGAATTCTCAGCGCGATCATCGGCGCTCTGGCCGGAACCGTCGCCACCTACCTCACAACGCGCTCCACCATGAGACGCACCCTCGAACACGCCTACGACCGAACAATGCAGGAAAAGAGGCTGGAACGCTATCAGGCGCTGTTTCGCGTCACCAAATGCCTGCCCCGGCATCAACCTCCGACGGAACAGGAGCCAAGCCGAAATGACCTGCGGCGATTCGGCGACTGACCGAACACCCCAAACGAAAGCCTGGATCGCGAAAGCCCCACAGCTGCCGCACACGCCGTACCGGAAGAATCCCCATCGAACGCGGTCAGCTGACAGGAGGGTTGTCACGGCGTCAAAGGCGTTGGCACCATGCCCCGATGCGGATCAACACGGCCTACGAGGGCCCTCTGGGCGACCACTTCGCCGCCCTCGCCGATGACAGCCCGTACAACGCCCACACCGACCGCCCCGCCATGCTCGCCCTCGCCGGCGACGTCGCCGGGCTGCGCGTCCTCGACGTCGGCTGCGGCGCCGGACACTACATCGCCGAGTTGCGCGCACGGGGCGCCGCCGAAGTGGTCGGCATCGAGGGCAGCCGGACGCTGCTCGCCCACGCCCGCGAGCGGCTCAACGGCGACACCGCGGTGACGTTGCACCGGCACGACCTCGAAGAGCCGCTCGCCTTCCTCGCCGGCGACTCGTTCGACCTGGCCATCATGGCCTTGGTACTCCATCACATCGAGGCCCGCGGGCAGCTCCTGGCCGAACTGCGCCGCGTACTGCGCCCAGGCGGAAGGCTGCTGGTGTCCACGACCCACCCGACCGCCGACTGGACCTATTTCGGCGGCTCCTATTGCGACGAGAGCCGGGTGGAGTTGCCCGTCAAAGACGGCGCCATGTCCATCTCCTACCGCCGCATGACCCTCCAGACGTTCCTGAACGAACTCCTCGACGCCGGATTCGCCCTGGAGCGCGTGGCCGAGCCACGCCCCACCGAGGAGGCCCGCCGCATCGACGAACGCCGCTATCTGGAGAGCCGGCAGGCGCCGTCTTTCCTCGCTGTCCGAATGCGGAAGATCTGAGGGCTGCCGTACCCCGCCACGAGGCTCTCCAGAACCCCGGAACGATGACTCCCGTTCCGACGAGAGCCGGGCGGAGTCAAACCCGTCAGGGACGGCACCGTGGCCATCTCCTACCGCCACGTGCCCCTTCAGCGAAGATCGTTCTTCGGTCGCGGGCCGCGCCGATCTCACCCGGCTCGGCCTCAGCCGTCCCCTTCGCCGGACAGCAGGCGATCGACGAGGGCCTTGAGCGTCTTGGCGTCCTCCGGGCCGAGCCGATCCAGCAGGTGACGCCGGGTGGCCGCCTCCAGCGTCGGCAGCGTGGTCTCGATCACACGCCCGCCTTCCGGGCATAGCGTGACCTCCACCCCGTTCGGCACTCTGCCGCGGGCCACATAGCCGCGGTCGGCCATCCGGGTCAGCAGGTGCGACAGCCGCGTCCGGTCCCACCCGAGGGCGGCGGCGAGGGCGTTCTGCCGCAGGCTTCCGCCGGACTCGTGCAGGCAGACCAGGACGCTCAGTTCCGCCTCGGAGACGCCGGAGGCCGCGGTGGTCTCGGCGATGACGGCGGCGCGGACCATCTCATGGGCGCGCTTCCACCGCAGCCACAGCTCGGTCGCCTCACCCGCGCCATCTGTTGACATATCAACACCACTCTTCCTAGTGTTCGACCTGACCGGACGACTCGACGCGTAAGGACCTCTCCAATGCTCGATCATCGGCGGCACTACGCCAGCCTGCGCCTTGTGGCGCTGCTACCCCTGCTTCTGTTCCTCCCGGTCGTGATCGCCTTCTTCACGGACCCGGACGTGGCGTGGGGAGAATACCTGGGCGTCTTCTTCCATCTCTCGATCCTCTTCCTGGTGTCCCGCCTGGACGCGGCGCCCTGGGCCAAGGCCGCGGGCTACGGCTGGGTCACCCTCGACGTACTCGTCGGCATTCTGATGATCAACGGGATCGAGTACGACACGGCCTGGGCCGTCCGGCTCGGCGGCCACGTCCTCGCCGGCGTCTGGATCGTGGCCGCCTCCCTCGTCAGCCGCTCCTGGCCGGTCCGGGTGGTCGGCGTCATCACCGGCGTCTGGCTCGCCGCCTACTCCTTCGTGGCCACCCTCCTCGCCGAGGAGTTCCTGCGCCCGGCCGGCATCATGATCCTGGTCTGGTTCGCCCTCCTGGCGTTCTTCCACCGCGACGAGCCGGCGGTATCGGCCGGTCCGACGTCGGCCTGACGCCCGGAGTGCGCGCGACCCGGCGCGCGCCTGCCGCCGGGTAGCGCTTCACCCGATGGGCGGATCGCCCGCAACGGCCGCGCGTGTCACCTCCGCCCGCGGCCCGGAACTCCGATATCCAATGGGTTATTGCGGCTTTCTTGCCCTTGCCGAGGACGGTCACGGGCAGGACCGTCGTATGGCAGGCATTCCTTCGCATGATCGGACGGACTTCGACGACGCCGAGCGCGGCTTCATCGCGCAACTGTCCCCCGCCCTGATCAGGGCGGCCGACGGCCGAGTCGTCTGGGACAACGACGTCTACGCCTTCCTCGACGCCGAATGCCCGGCCACCGCGCACCCCAGCCTGTGGCGGCAGGCGCGGCTGTGCGCCAAGCAGGGGCTGTTCGAGGTCACCGAGGGCGTCTACCAGGTACGCGGCCTCGACCTGTCCAACATGACCCTCGTGGAGGGCGAGCGCGGCGTCATCGTCATCGACCCGCTCGTCTCCACCGAGTGCGCCGCCGCCGCGCTCACGCTGTACCGCGAGCACCGGGGGGACCGGCCGGTCACCGGCATGATCTACACCCACTCCCACGTGGACCACTTCGGCGGCGCACGCGGCGTCAGCGACGGCACGGGCATCCCCGTCATCGCGCCCGCCCGCTTCATGGAACACGCCGTCTCGGAGAACGTCTACGCCGGCACCGCGATGAACCGCCGCGCCGCGTACATGTACGGCCAGCATCTGCCGCGCGGCCCGGAAGGCCAGCTCGGCTGCGGCCTGGGCATGGGCACCTCGGCCGGCACCGTGTCGCTCATCCCGCCCACTCTCGACATCACCCACACCGGCCAGGAGGAGACGGTCGACGGAGTCCGCATCGTCTTCCAGCTCACCCCCGGCACCGAGGCCCCGGCGGAGATGAACTTCCTCTTCCCCGACCGGCGCGCCCTGTGCATGGCCGAGAACGCCACCCACAACCTGCACAACGTGCTGACCCTGCGCGGCGCGCTGGTCCGCGACACCCGCGTCTGGGCCCGCTACCTGACCGAGGCGATCGCCCTGTTCGCCGACCGGGCGGACGTGGCCTTCGCCTCCCACCACTGGCCCACCTGGGGCCGCGAGCGCATCGTCACCTTCCTGTCCCAGCAGCGCGACCTGTACGCCTACCTGCACGACCAGACCCTGCGCATGCTGAACCGCGGCATGACCGGCAACGAGATCGCCGAGGCCATGCGGCTCCCGCCCGCCCTGGAGCGGGCCTGGCACACGCACGGCTACTACGGCTCGGTCAGCCACAACGTCAAGGCGATCTACCAGCGCTACCTGGGCTGGTTCGACGGCAACCCCGCCCACCTGTGGGAGCATCCGCCCGCCGAGCTGGCCCGCCGCTACGTCGAGGCCTTCGGCGGCGTCGCCGCCGTCGTCGCCCTGGCCCGCCGCTACCTCGGCGAAGGCGACCCGCGCTTCGCCGCCACCCTGCTCAACCACGCCGTGTTCGCCGACCCCGGCGACTCCGCCGCCCGCCGCCTCCTCGCACGGGTCTACACCCGCCTGGGCCACGGCGCCGAGAACGCCACCTGGCGCAACTTCTACCTCACCGGCGCCCACGAGCTGACCGGCCCGCCGTCCAAGCCCGCGACCGACACCGTCTCCCCGGACATGCTCGGCGCGCTCACCGCCGAACAGGTCTTCGACTCGCTCGCCATCCGCGTCAACGGCCCCGACGCCTGGAACGAGCGCTTCACCATCGACTGGCGCCTCACCGGCACCGGAACCGGCGCCGATGAGCACCACCGCACCACGCTGTCCAACGGCGCCCTGATCCACGAGCGCGACCCGTCCGGCGACGGCGCGGACCTGACGCTCCGGCTGACCAAGGACCGCCTGATGAGGCTGCTCGCCGGCGACGCCGACGCCGACGGCCTCGACCACGACGGCGACCTGACCGTCCTGCACCGGCTGACCGCCGTCCTGGAGCAGCCCACGCCGAACTTCGCCATCGTCACACCCTGATCGACCGAGGCCACCACCGCCCCCGACCCGTCAACCACGGACGCGAGCCTGCCCGCCGCCCCGTTCACCACGCGCAAGAGGCGGACAGACACCGCACCAGCCCTCCGCCGTCCCGCCGAACAGACCGGCACGGCCCGCCAGAGCCCGTCGAATCCCCGAAACGACGACGCCCGCCTGATCTCCAAGATCAGGCGGGCGACCCGCGACACTCAGGCCGTCTCGTGAACGGCCCTGCGGTGGGGTGTTCACGAATGCGGTTGACCAGGGCCGCAAGGAGAGTCGAGAAGATCGCTTCCCGTACAGCATTTGATCGTTTCCCAGTTTGTTGTCGAATGGTCTTTCCCGCCGTTCGGCTGGTTGCACTCGACTATGTGACGAGTTCTTTTGGTGTGTAGTACGAGCGGGTGCCCGATGCGACGATGGGCGGATGAGCGATAACGCTCCCGTCGGCCGGCGGCCGGCGCTGACGCCCCGGATGAAGCGCGGACTGGAGATGTCGGCCCGCGAGGCGGAGTTACTCAAGATGCGGGCTGAGTTTGATCGCCAGCGGACCAGGATCTTTCAGGAGACCGGTGAGCGGCGAAGCGGGAAGGAGTCCGCGGTCAGCCCCGAGGAGCGGGCGGTGCGTGCCGAACTACGCGAGATCGCGGACGAACGCGCCGCTGTTCTGGCTCAGATAGCCGCCGAGTTGGAGAAGCTCAAGCCCGAGCAGGCCGAGTACAACCGTGCACGCACGGCGGCCAAGGCGGCTGGGAGGCGCAAAAAGCTTCCCGTCACCAAGGCCGAGCAGAAACTACGGAATCGGATTGCCTCGCTGCAGCGTGATCGAGCATATGTGGACGGCACGGTGCATCGTGACCGGCAGGCGGCCTTGACCGACGAGGCGATCTGGCTTACCAGCCAAGATCCGGAGAGCTTCGACTCCGGGGATTGGTGATCTGATCGGTTGATCCTCGCGTCGTGGCCTGGCGATACGGTGTGAGCGTCTTGCCCGGGCCTGCGCCGCTTTTGCTTCTCTACCCGATGGCCGTCATGTCGGTGCCGCAGATCCTGGGATCTTGCCGCCCTTGGCAGCCGCGAGCGGCGCAGCTTGCGGCAGGGATGTCGCGAATTTGTCTTCACCGGCGTCTCACCACCCTCTACAGTTACTCTTTGCGGACATGCTGTGACTGTTTGCGGTCATGGCTTTGCGTGGCGGGGTCGTGAGGAGCGGGAGGCGGGCATGGAGTGGCTGCTGGAACGCCTGGCTGCCGACGAAGCCGCGGTCAGGCGGGAGCTTTCCGAACTTCACAGCCAGGTTGCGGTGCTGGAGGAACGACTCACCGAGCTGGCCGCCGCCCGCAAAGTCGTCACGCCTTTACTCGCCGAGCACCCCGCGACTGCAGGCACCGGCCCGGCTGCCGACCCGGGCGCACCCGATGCGCTTTCAAGGGCGGTCACGTCTCGATCGGGGTTCCCCTCCGGTCGGCGTCGAGAGCTCACCGGGGTCGATGAACAGGTCGTGGTCGTCGTGGCCAGCGCCGAGCGGCCGATGCGGGCCAAGGACGTCGCCCAGGCACTGGGTGAGCCGGACGTGCGGGGCCGGGTGGAGACGACGCGGGCGCGGCTGAAGAAGCTGGTGGCCGCGGGCTGGCTGACCCAGGCCGAGCCGGGGCTGTTCGCGATCGCCACCGGGATCAACGGGAACAAGCCGGAGGGGGCCGCCAGGAACACGATGTGACCAGAGGTGGATAAGCCGGTCTCGGTGAGCGCGGTTCGCGTCGCGTGAGGGCCGGTAGAGAAGTTGGTGCCGCCGAGGGATCAGCTCGACGGCACCGGGTTGCGTGAGCGCCCTAGTGCTAACCGAAGGTGGCTCCCGCGTCTCCGAGGGTAATGCAGCGCGCGTTCGTTCGGGACCGTCGAGCCGTAATTCGCCCTGCCCTGCCGCCGATCCGGCCGATCGGCGGCGATCGGGCGGTGGCGGGAGAGGAACGACGGTGCCCCCGACTCCCCCGACGTCCTCGACGGGTGGGACGCGGCCGACGGCGTCGCGATCGCAGCGGCCGGGACGATCAGGTGCCGGCGCGCGGCCACAAGGGGCGGCCGACGGCGTCGCCGAGGCGGGCGACGGTGGCCACGTCCGGCCAACTGCGCCCGGCGAGCAGGTCGGCGATGGCCTGGCGGTTCACGCCGGAGGCGGCGGCCAGGCCGCGCAGGCTCATGCCGTGTTCGGTCATCGCGGCCGACAGGGCGGCGGCGATGGACTGGATAGCGGCGGCGGCCGGATGGCCGGTCAGGTCCGCGTGGGGCCAGGCATCCGGGTCTGTGGCCAGATCCCGCGGGGCGCGCGAGCGCGCTCGGCCGCCAACCATGACGAAGTTCTCCTATCGGTCGATGTCGTCCAACAGCGCGACGGCTGCTTGTCCAGCCGCTATGGATGGTGTGTGACCCTCGACCCCGGCACCTCGGCGAAAATCACCGGCTACCGGCCCCGATCGGCCCCGCCCGAGTGGGATCTGCTCGCCGGGCACGTCCGCACGGTGGTCGCCGCGTCCGCGCCGATGACCGGCCACCGCGTCGAGCGACTGCTGCACGTGGTCGCCCGCCTGGCGATCTGGTGCCACCGGCGCGGCCTGCCCGCCGATGCGGAGATCTGGCTGCGGCACGAGACGATCGACGCGTTCGTCCTGGCCGGATGCACCGACCTTTCCCCGCACTCGGCGCAGACCTACCGCTCCTGGCTGCGCCAGGTACGCGCCGCCCTCGCCTGGGCCGAACGCGGCGAGGCTCCACCCGCGGCGATGACCGCGCCCAACCGGCCGACCGCCCCCTACACGCGACCGGAACTGGCCGGCCTGCTGGAGTGGGCCCGCAGCCTCCGCGCACAGGCCCGCTGCGACGCACTGGCCCTGATCGGGCTCGCGGCCGGATGCGGCCTGGCCCCGGGCGAACTCGCCGCCGTCCGCGGCACTCACCTGCGCATCCTGGCCGACGGGACGGTCGTCATCGCCCCGCCGGGCACCACCCGATTGATCGTCGCCCGCGCCGCCTACGAAGACCACCTGGCCGCCGCCGCACGCTCGGCGCTGGCGGGCGGCGACCGGTATCTGTTCCGGCCCGGCCGCACCGTCGCCTACGCCAAAAACCTCATCGCCTCCTGGACAAAGGTCCACCGGCCGACCGGGGACCTGCCCCCGTTGTCGGCCCGCCGGCTGCGCGCGAGCTGGATCGTCGAACTGCTCACCGCGCGGATCGACATCGGTGTTGTCGCCGCGGCGGCCGGGCTCGCCCCCAGCGCGCTGGCCCGCTATCAGCATTTCGTCCCCCCGCTGGAGGAACACGCCGCCATCGAACTGCTGCGGGGCCGCCGCTGATGGCCCCCGGCCCGCGCCGACGCCCGGCCCGCGCGGCGCGCACCGGGCGGGTGGCGGCGTGTCGTCCCCGCCCGGTCACCGAAGCTCCGCCGCTGGTGCCCGATGCGATGGTGGCCCAGTTGGACCGGCTGCTCACCCAGACCGGGATCATCGAGCTGATCGAGGCCGAGCTGGCAGGCCGCCCCGGACCCGCCGGGCTGCCGGTCCGGACCGTGCTGCTGGGGCTGCTGCTGTCGATCCACTACACCGGAAAGGCCACGCTGGCCGCCGCGTGGCGGACGATGGCCTTCAGCCTCACCCCCGCCATGCGCGCCCGGCACGCCCTCGACGACACCGACGACACCGACGAGGGTGACCGGCACGCTCAGCACGCGCTGTCCCGCCGCTTCTACCGCGCCTTCGACAAGGTCACCACCGTGCTCGACGTCGCACGCGTCGATCGGCGCCGCCGCCTGGACCACACCGAAGCCGAGGCCTACGCCGCCGCTTGGGACACTGCCTGCGACGCCGCCGCAGATGACCATGGCGAATCCCGAAGCGAACCCGGACGCAGGATCCACCTGCTTCAGGAGATCGTCACCCGCCTGGTGCTCACCCCGGTCGCGTCGGCGCGTGGCCGCGGTTACCTCAAGCACTACGGCGGCGATGTGGGGATCGACGCGACCGCTATCCCCACCTGGGCCACCCCGCCACGGGTGCGCCGCGCCACCGGGGAACTGCTGGCCTCGATCGAGATCTGCGCCGGATGGCACCACTCCGCCGGAGACCGCCCGCCCGCCTTCGGCTACAGCGCCACCCTCGCCCTGGCCGCCCGCACCCGCCACACCATCGGCGCCTACCCGCAGCTGGCGCTCGGCCTGGTCGTCGACACCCCGCACAAACGCATCGGCCACGCCGCGATCACCACCCTGAACGGCATCGCCCGGCTCGGCCTGCCGCCCGGGGCCCTGGCCGTCGACCGCGCCTACACCGACCAGGCCGCCGACCACTTCGCCCGCCCCGCCCGCGCGCTCGGCTACCGCCTCGCACTGGACTACAAGATCGACCAGCGCGGCCTGCAGGGCTCGGTCCACGGCGCGCTGCTCGTGGACGGAACACTCACCTGCCCGCTGACACCCGCCCCGCTCATCCACGCCACCACCGGCCTGGGCGACGACGCCGTCCGCACCCCCGACCGGCAACTGGCCGCGGCGATCGAAGCAAGACAGCCGTACTTCCTCAAACTCAAACAATCCGCCGACGACGACGGCAAAGTCCGCTTTCAATGCCCGGCGGCCGGGCCCGCACCGTCGCTGAACTGCCCGCGCCTGGACCAGGCACTCCAGGCCAAGACACCTCCGGCAACCGCACCGCGGGCGACGCCCCCAGGTCCACGGGCACGAGCCCGGGTGAACCTGGCCGACCTCCGGCAGCGAGCCGCCCACGCCGCCGCCAAGCCCACCGTCCTGGTTCCTCCCGGCGACCGGGACAAGACCGGTGACCTGCCGAAGATCTGCACCCAGCAGACGATCACCCTGCGTCCCGGCGATCTGGGTGTCAAAGACAAGCTCCGCCAGGACCTGCACTACCTCAGCCCGGCCTGGCAGGGCACCTTCAAGACCATCCGCGCCAACACCGAAGGAATCAACGGAAGGATCAAAGGCCAGGTCATCAACCTGAGC
>Ga0164243_10016769_pt1 | contig 10016 bp, 7 predicted proteins | sample OricompcompostOP_FD_108781 | JGI IMG/M metagenome (GOLD analysis project Ga0164243, IMG submission 108781) | Organic Plus compost microbial communities from Emeryville, California, USA - Original compost - Organic plus compost (OP) | ecosystem: Engineered > Solid waste > Mixed feedstock >... | reverse complement strand
TTTTTTTTTAATTTTATTTTTAATTTATTTATTTTTATTTTATTTTACGAGGTTCCCTTAGCCTGGCTCTTGAAGTCCATCTTCAATCCACGACCTCCTATGCTTCCTCCTCTTGATTGCTCATATAAACGATGGGAATATATCCATCGATGCACCCATCAATTGATGTCATGTAGTAAACAATATGAACATCTTGCACAAGCCAGTGCCTTCTACACGAAGTACTCTGATGTCTCTAATGCTGCTCTTCCTTTTGGTTCCCTCTCGCAAGAGGTAGAAGTTCACATGTTAATTTTTATTTTCCTTTTCCTCTTGTTTTCCTTTTTTTCTTCTTCTTCTTCTTCTTCTTGCTCCTCTCGATGAAACCTGTACAACAAAGTCCCCTGCCGGTCGTCGAACAAAGCCCAATGCACTATGGAAGATGAGAAACTCCAAAAAGCTTCCGAGTCTCGTGGGCCAATTAAGAGACAGCCGATTCAATTGCCACCGAATAAGAATTATGACTTCTTATTTTTGTTGCGAGCAAATGAGGAGGTGGCTAATGATAAGCTCGATTCAAAAGAGATGGAGTGCTCAGATTTAGTACATTGAGGAAGTGGACGCGAAATCGAACTCATGTAAAACTTAAGAGCCGGTCGATCAGGAACAGAATAAGAAGCGCGGAGATCAGGAAATGCTCCACAGTTATAGATGGGACGGACGAAAGGGAGTGCGTGTGTGTGTTAGAAGAGACTACGTATATTGTGGCGATTCAGGGTTGATGTGTTATGGGCAACGTAGATAGACTGAAATGAATAGAACATTGATCGCATATTGCGACGAGGAAAACGAGATCAATTGATGCCTCATAGTGATGATCCTCGAGGCTTAACGAGTTTGGGAAATGTGGAATGCATCCTATGGGACGGGATCCGGGATCCAGACATAAGGAACCATCAATGAAAACAAGAAAGCATGAATGCGGAAAAAATGAAAGAAAAAAGGAAACAAGAAAAGATTGGAAAAGGATCCTAATTGTAAATGAAAGACAAGATCTAGATATGAAGCATTACAAGCCTGGACCCTGTCGAACCCGTTGATATCACACAGATGAACTACCTTCGTGGTTTGTAGAATTCTCATTCAACCCTGTCTCCGATGATGTCTCGTCGGCAGTGGGCCAGATTCGCATTTATAGAAGGTCTCCGGTAGAGGCTAAGATTCGTAGCCTGTAAATTGCACTGGCAGAGGAGGACAGCCAACGAGGCGAACTTGGCTGGGCTACCTGATTCGGAAGAGCGACCCGTTGTTAAACAGAAGCGAGACATTTCATCGAATTGATCAACGTCGATTGGCTCTCAAGTTTGCTTTTTCATCTCATTCTCTCCGTCTTTCCTAAGGGTCCTGTCATTCTGTCTCTGGAACGACGCCAGTGTTCGGATCAGCCCGTCTTCAGTGTTCAGTTCTTCATCGTCGATGCCGCGGGTGCTACACCGAGTGTTGCTTTTCGTCTATCTGTCTGTCTCTTCGTCGAGTCGAGTCTGTTTGGGAGATGTAAGTGAGAGCGGGCGCGAGTGCGTCACCGTTTCTCACGCTGACCACACGTCTAGAGTGATCAATGTCTGAATCCGAGTCTATCAATCCGTTTGATGGCTCGCCCAACCAAAACGGTACATATTGATTGCGGGCAATATATCCTACCCCATAGATGGTGATGGTACGCATGTACTACCCTTGTTTATGATAGATCCTGTTCCTCCCAAATTGCACACTTGTTTAGAGTCGTTTCCTCTTTAAATTTCCGTAGCCATTTCCAAAAGCGCCACACCCCACTTAATATGAGTGCTCATTGCCCATCGTTCACGCCTCCTCACACCGGGGGCCTAACGACACACCCTCGGGAGCTGGGACTAACCATCGCCAACTCCACACTCATACTCATCCCTATACTCGTCCATGCTCAGAGGGGAGTGGGGATAAAAGATCTGAGGTTCTGTAGTGAGAGTCAGAAGAGAGAGCAATAGAGAAGACGCCAACCATGGAAAGTGTTGTAAGTTGCTTTCACTCCTCGAAGGCTGTTGGTTCTTCTGCCCACCCCAAACATAAAAAACGATGCCCTCCCCTGTCTCACATTCCCTCCACTCTTCCTGGATCTGTAACCCGGAGCGATCTTCACTGGAAACGTAAGAGCTTCTGCCTCTTCTTCTGCCCTACTTCCTCCGACTTGTTTCCCTCCTTTCCTCCTCCCCCCACATAACACATAGGCTTGGCATATCATCTTGCCATCTCACACAATCATCACGGCTGCTCACACCCTTAGTCTCAACTTATACCGGGAGAGGCTATAACTTGAGGAGGAACACCCTTTATGAGCATAAGAAGAACTATCCACGACAGAAGCAAAGACAAGCATCGAATCCAGTACGATCGATAATGAGCTCCGGCGGCTGGTCTGGGGGTTCTGGTGGTGGCGGCGGCGGCGGCGGCGGCGGTGGTGGAGGAGGAGGAGGTGGAGGAAGCGGAGGAGGAGGAGGTGGTGGTGGCGGCGGCGGAGGCCCCAGTGCATTTCCACTCCTCTTTGCGAAGAGAACAGAAATGAACATGAAAACGATGGAGTTTTATGCTGCCGGCATTTGCGGACTCATGGGACTTTTCATCTTTCTCCATCTCACGAGGGTATTTGCCCAAAAGAGTGGCTTCAACAAGGCGACTATCTTCGCTCCTTTCCATTATGTCTCCAGGTGGGTTTCTGTCATCTCTCCCGCAGGCGTGTCCGGGGAGCCTGCTGGTTGCAGACATCTCTCGAGGGAAGTGTGTCGCCTGAGGACTAACACGCGACGCTAGAATTGTGAGGCGGACCCTCCTGCCTAAGTTCCCTGGCTTGCCTTCCCGTGGCCATGCAGTATTGGCGGCCCTGTTCATCGCCATCAATGTCATCGTATCATTCGTCAACATGGACAACAAGAGCCTAGGTATCCAAACGAATCTCGCCGCTAGGTGGGGATGGTGCGTATATCCCTCTTGAACTAATCCATTTGATTGCGCATCGATGAGAAGGAGGGTTATGGTGATCGTACTGACGCTGGCGGTAGGTTGAGCGTTTCAAACTTGGTCGTGGTAGTCTTCCTGTCGTTGAAGAACACCCCGCTCGCTTACATCTCGGCCTGGTCATATGAACGCATCAATGTGTTGCATAAAATCGCCGGCTCCGTCACCTTGGCCGTCGTGATCCTACATGCCTGCACCTACGCCTCGTATTTCGGGAATTCCAATAACATCAAGCGGCTCCGCGAACATGAAGAGATTTACGGTATGGTCTCCGGCTTCTGCCTCCTCGTGATGGTGCTCGCCGCCGTCATTATCCGACGATTCTGGTACGAATTATTCTACGTCATGCATCTTCTTTTCTTCCTGGCGACTGTCGTCTTTGTCGGTCTCCACCAGCCGGAGGTCGTCAAGAAGATCGCGATCGTAACCTGCATCGTCGGCGGTCTCTGGGTCTTTGATAGGTCCATCCGCTTCATCCGACTAGTCTTCTACAGCGTCAACAACGAGGCTGTCGTCTACCCCCTCTCCGAAGGTGGCACTCGTATCAAGCTCAAGAAGGGACCGGGCGGTAATGCCTCGGGCTCCCACTGCTTCGTTTGGATTCCTGGAGTCCGCTTTTTCGAGATGCATCCTTTTACCGTTGTCTCATCGGAGTCCAACGAGTTTGTGGTCAAGTCATACGACGGCTTCACCCGCGACCTTCACAGGTTTGCCTCAGCCTACCCCGGCAGGAGCTTGATGGCGTCCGTGGAAGGACCGTACGGAACGTTCCCCAACATACCATCTTTTGACCGAATCGTGATGCTTGGCGGCGGCAGTGGCGCAAGTTTCACCGTCGGAATAGCCCTAAGAGCATTGAACAAGTGGAACAATAAACTACCAATCCAGTTCCACTGGATGTGCAGACACCGAGGTAAGTGACGGGACGACGCGTCTCCTGGTGACATGGGCGGTCGTACGGGAAGGTGGGGGTTGACTAACGACCTCGCGATAACAGGTTACTTTAAGTGGTATGCCGACCACATTCAAGAGCTCCGAGCTAGCGGCAAGGTCAACGTCAACATCCACGTAACTGGCAACACACCGCCGCCGTCGGCCGACGAGGACAAGCCCAACTTGTACCTTGCGACGCCTCCCCGCTCTACGACGCCGATTGAGTTGGACCGCGAGGTGCGCGGTGACGTAGAAAAGATGGATAGCATTGAGAAGATGGAATCCCAATCCTCATCGCCAGCCCACTCGGAACATATACCTGTCTGCTCTGGCAACTGCGGAGCGCATCAACTCTGTCTCGACACTGGCATCGACATCTCCGAGGGTCGACCCAGCGTGTCTCAGATTATCAAGGACGAAGTTGCCAGGGCTGGTAGGACTGAGCGGATCCTGATTATAGGGTGCGGACCCGTGAGTCTCATGGACGAAGTAAGGAACACCACGGCGGCATGCATCCAATGTGAGGGACCGGCCCTCGAGCTCCACTGTGAGCAATTTGGATGGTGAAAAACCACTTCATGTTTCCCACGGCCGGCTTTTCCTTTTTCATTCCTTGGATTTGTTTCACATATATACGATATCCCTCCCCTACCTCCCAACGCTCATTAATTCTTCCCCTTCCGATTCGGGAGGCTGCATTCTTTTATCCTTCGGCGTTTTTTGTTTGCGATGATGGGATCCCATTTTGTTTCTTCTCTTCATGCATGGGTTTGGCATGCTCGGACCATGGGCGCGCCTGAAGGAAGAAGAATTGTAACTCGGGGAGGCTGGAGCGTGTCCGTCCGAGCCATACCCAGGACGCCGAACCAACTCTCGGTGATGCGAGGGCGCGAGATTGTCAGTTGACGTGTGACGACGGAAGCCAAGCAGGAAAGCAATTGACTGATCAAATGATGTAATTCGACAGGTATCGAGGCCTAGAGGAAGCTGGCTCCCATGCAGTACGAAGATGTATATACCACAACTGAATATATCCTTTATAGAGAGTACTTCGTACTGGCAGTTACAGTTGATATAAAACGGTATGCCTCGAGTTGAGGCGCTTTTGTAAACTCAGTTTCGAGATGGCTGAGGGGATTCATTTCACAGATAAGGCGGACTTGGATGAAGAGCCAATGACGGATAAAAACTTATTTGGGACTTCGACATAGACAGCATTAGTCATTCAATCTTCACGTGTTTCCTTGACTTCTACTTTTTCTTAGCGTGCTAGATTAATATGGGAGAATTGGCTGCCGGAATCGTAACAAATCCACAAGAAGCTCAAGTCGTATAGTGGTTAGTACGCCACGTTGTGGCCGTGGAAACGGAGGTTCGATTCCTCCCTTGGGCAGCAGCTTCATTTTTTGTTAATCTTCATTCAGCCTTTAGTTTGTTGTCAATGAATCAATTTTTTTTTTATTTCTTCTTTTTTGCGTCCTCTTCTTTTTCTTTTCTTTATTCCCTCCATGGACATTTGAATGGAATTTATCAATATATTTCCCATCTGTAAGTACTGCTTTTGCTTAAGTTGAAAGACTGTGAAGAGCTCCTTCTCAGACTCTGAGTGCTTGTGGGGTGTAACGCTAGAGTGGTAGATCATCGGCTAAATACGACCCTGTTGATGAGCACTCCATCCACTTCCTCCTGCCCATGCTGCGACTTTGTGATAAGCCAGTCAAGAATCCTAGACTATACTTCTCCCAAAAGTTTCTTGACTTGTCTTTTTCTCTTCCCCAACACACAACATCACTTGTTGCACTGGTTTCCTACCACTGCTGCTATTCCTTGACTTTGATATCTCTTTTTGATTCTGTCCTTTTTTCTAGGTGTCTTGTTCAGCTCTCTACGACGCGTCGTTGGCGCGTAAAGTGGTTTTCCACTCTAGCCTTAACTATGGCCCCGAGCCGCCAGAACACAGAAACGGACGCGTTCATGCCTGACGCACCAGAACACCACGTTGCCTCTGAAATGGTATGTTCACTAGCCCTATCCCCTGTTCTCATCCTTGGTCTTCTCATCTCAATTGACTGAGGTGATTTGGCTCTGCAACCTCGAAGAATCTCGAGTCCACGCTAACACTCTTGCCACAGGAGGTCGATACGCCCGACTACTCCGACTCTGATACCCAGCCGAATACTACCGCTAGCAGCGTAGTCGGCGAACCTATTACGGATGGTCGGAAGCGTAGGAGCGAGGCCAACCAGCTTCGCCGCAGCGTGTTTGGCAAGAAGCACGACAGACTTGGAGAGTCCAAGGTATGCGATATCTTTGCCTGCTGAGCGCGTAGTGGTTGCGCGGTATATTGACACCTATCATAGGAAGATGACACCATTCGCCGATTCCGTTACCTTCTCGGATTGACAGATCTCTTCCGTCATTTCATCGAAACCAATCCCGATCCGAAAATCCGCGAGATTATGGTCGAAATCGATCGCCAAAATGCTGAACATGACAAGACGAAGGGTGGCGCGCGTCGCCAAGGCGGGGCGGTTAATGCCCGTGCTCGGCGAACGGAAAAGGAGGAAGACGAGGAGCTACTGAAGGACGAGAAGCGCGGTGGAGCCGCAGACACTGTCTTCCGCGAGTCACCATCCTTCATCAAGGGCACGATGAGAGACTATCAGGTTGCCGGCCTGAATTGGCTTATCTCACTGCACGAGAATGGTATCTCGGGCATTCTTGCCGACGAAATGGGCCTTGGAAAGACGTTGCAGACTATCTCTTTCCTCGGCTACCTGCGCCATATGATGGGCATTACCGGGCCCCACCTCGTCACCGTCCCTAAGTCTACTCTTGATAACTGGAAGCGCGAGTTCGAAAAGTGGACTCCCGAGGTCAACGTTTTGGTGCTCCAGGGAGCCAAGGAAGAGCGACACCAGCTTATTAACGATCGCCTTATAGACGAGGACTTCGATGTGTGTATCACGAGTTACGAAATGGTTCTCCGCGAGAAGGCCCACCTCAGGAAGTTTGCCTGGCAGTACATCATCATTGACGAGGTATGTTCAGCCGTTCTTTGATCGACGAGTGTGCATTTGCTAATGTTTTACCGCCTCAGGCCCATCGTATTAAAAACGAAGAATCTTCACTTTCTCAAGTGATCCGGTTGTTCCAGTCGCGAAACCGCCTCCTTATTACTGGTACTCCCCTCCAGAATAACCTCCACGAGCTTTGGGCCTTGCTCAATTTCCTCCTCCCCGACGTATTTGGCGATTCCGAGGCGTTCGATAACTGGTTCAGCGGTCAGGATAGGGACCAGGATACCGTTGTTCAGCAACTTCACCGCGTCTTACGGCCGTTTTTGCTACGTCGAGTGAAGAGTGATGTGGAAAAGAGCTTGCTTCCCAAGAAGGAGGTCAACCTATACATCGGCATGTCTGAAATGCAGGTCAAGTGGTATCAGAAGATTCTGGAAAAGGATATCGATGCCGTCAATGGCGCGGGCGGCAAACGCGAGTCCAAGACACGACTCCTAAACATTGTCATGCAGCTCAGAAAGTGCTGTAACCACCCGTACCTCTTCGAAGGCGCTGAACCTGGCCCTCCTTACACCACGGACGAACATCTCGTAGAGAACTCGGGCAAGATGGTTGTTCTCGACAAGCTTCTTTCCCGCTTGCAGAAGAATGGCAGTCGTGTCCTGATCTTCTCTCAGATGAGTCGACTTCTCGACATCCTTGAAGATTACTGCGTCTTCCGTGAGTACAAATATTGCCGTATCGATGGTGGTACTGCTCATGAGGACCGAATCGCGGCTATCGACGAATACAATAAGCCGGGCTCTGAGAAGTTCGTCTTCCTCCTTACCACTCGAGCTGGCGGTCTAGGTATCAACCTCACAACCGCCGACACGGTTATTCTGTACGATAGCGACTGGAACCCTCAAGCCGATCTTCAAGCTATGGATCGAGCTCACCGTATCGGACAGACGAAGCAGGTTGTCGTCTATCGGTTCGTTACCGATAACGCCATCGAAGAGAAGGTTCTTGAGCGAGCAGCTCAGAAACTGAGGCTGGATCAACTAGTCATCCAGCAGGGCAGGGCCCAAATCGCAGCCAAGGCCGCCGCTAATAAGGAGGAGCTTCTGTCCATGATCCAGCATGGAGCGCAAGATGTTTTCTCGACAAAGGGCGGCACAGGTCTCATCGCCAATAAGGGCGGAAAGATTGACGACGCCGATATCGAGGAGATTCTCGCTCGAGGAGAGAACCGCACGAAAGAATTGAACGCCAAGTACGAGAAACTTGGCCTTGACGACCTTCAAAACTTCACTTCGGAATCCGCGTATGAGTGGAATGGAAAGGATTTCCAGAAGAAGAAGACGGATCTGAATCTCATGACTTGGATCGAGCCAGCCAAGCGCGAGCGCAAGGAGCAATCCTACTCGATGGACAAGTACTTCAAACAGGCTATGTATCCAAGTAGCAAGGCTGAGCAGAAGCCCAAGGCCCCTCGAGCACCCAAGCAAGTCCCTGTGCATGATTACCAGTTCTACCCTGCTCGGCTACGAGAACTGCAAGATCGTGAGACAGCGTACTATAGGAAGGAAGTTGGTTACAAGGTTCCCCTTGCCGATGGCGAGGAAGACACACTCGAGGAGCGCGAGGCCGAGCGAACCCGCCTGCAGGAAGAGATTGATAACGCCACTCCCTTAAATGAAGAGGAACAGGAGGAGAAGGCCCAGCTGTCCGAGCAGGGCTTCGGTGACTGGAACCGCAGGGACTTCCAGCAGTTTGTCCACGGTTCCGGTAAACACGGTCGTACTGATTACGACAGGATCGCCGAAGACATCGACAGTAAGACCGTGGCCCAAATTAAGACCTATGCCAAGGTGTTCTGGCAGAGGTACACAGAAATCTCCGACTATCAGAAATACATCAAGATCATCGAGGACGGCGAGGAGCGCATGCGCCGAGTTGAGCACCAACGTAAGATGTTGCGCAAGAAGATTTCGGGCTATCGTGTCCCCCTCCAGCAGCTCAAAATCAACTATTCCGTATCGACAACGAACAAGAAGGTTTACACCGAGGAAGAGGATCGGTTCCTCCTTGTGCTCCTTGACAAGTACGGAATTGATAGTGAGGGTCTTTACGAGAACATCAGGGAGGAAATTCGGGAGAGCCCCCTGTTTAGGTTTGACTGGTTCTTCCTCAGCCGAACGCCTATTGAGCTTAGCCGACGTTGCACGACGCTCCTCACAACCGTTATGAAAGAGTACGAGGACGTTCAGCCTTCCAAGGCTAACGGCGAGAAGAAATCGAAGCGCGAGCCAGAGGACGAGGAGAACGACGAGGATAGCATTCTTGGTATGGCTCCGGCCAAGAAGAGGTCCAAGAACGGTGTCAAGGTATGTGGATATATCGAACCTCTCCCTCTTTATGCGAATCTAGTGTTGTGTCATTTTCTAACATTCGAGTAGAACAAGGCACTTGATAATGTGAAATCGGCCACGACTAAGGGAAGCAAGTCCAAGTCGGCCAGTCCTTCACGCGCCTCCAGCGTCGCTAGCAACGCGTCTGGTGGTGCGGCCTCGAAGTCCAAGGCCAAGCCCAAGGGCAAGAAGAAATAAAGGAGACTCTCCTTCTCTGCAAAAGTCTCTTGCCCTTCTTCGACTTTGTTTTGTTACACTTTTCGCATCCCGCATTTAGGAGTCCATCGGCTTCATATCCTTCATATGAGGACCCTCGGCAGGCCTGCTTCGGTTGTTTCCCATTCCTTGTTCTTGTCACGTCTTTGGTTTCTGTCCTTTTTGGCCCGTTAATGGCGTTGGAAGAGGTTGGCTTCAGCCAAGGTTCGTTCGCGAGATTTGGCAGGTGGAAGAGCTTCAGTCCCTCCGCTCCCGATTCGACCGCAAACAAAGCCATCCCCTTATGAATTGCATAGGATGATGGCCCTTGGCTTCATGTTTTCGACACCCTCATTACTCTTGGCTACGTGATGTTATGGCCCCAGAGTAGCACCGATGGTGATGCTTACCTTTTTTTTTGCCGTGTTTCCTTTTTTCTTTTTTCTTT
>Ga0164243_10016768_pt1 | contig 10016 bp, 7 predicted proteins | sample OricompcompostOP_FD_108781 | JGI IMG/M metagenome (GOLD analysis project Ga0164243, IMG submission 108781) | Organic Plus compost microbial communities from Emeryville, California, USA - Original compost - Organic plus compost (OP) | ecosystem: Engineered > Solid waste > Mixed feedstock >... | reverse complement strand
GATGTTGCCGCCGAAGGCCGCAAGGGCCTGCTCGATCAGATGGTCCTGCTGCTCCCGCAGCGGGCGGATCGGAGTGTTTCCCGGCCCCGGAAGCGGCCGCAGCTGCCGCATCACGGCCGCGGGCAGCATGTCGGCGGTGATCAGGGTGCCCTCGTTCAGCACGACGAGACGCTGGACCATCGCCTTGAGGCCCCACGCATTTCCCGGCCAGTCATGGCCCGCGATCAGGCGTTCGGCGAACAGGTCGAAGCCGATGAAGCTGCGCCCTTCGCGGTCGGCGCATTCGCGCAGGAAATGCCGCGCCAGCAGCACCGAATCCTCGCGGCGCTCGCGCAGGGCGGGCAGCTCCAGCGGCAGCACGGAAAGCCAGAGGCCGAGCCCATCGTCGTGCATGGCCGTGCCGGCGGCCAGCACGCGCAGGTCGATCCGGCGGCTGCGGGCCTCGCCCGGCCGCTGGGTAGTCTCGCTGCGCAGCGCCGCCAGCAGGCGTGGCCGGAAGGCCAGGGGCAGCGCCTCCACATTGTCGAGGAAGAGCGTGCCGCCACTGGCGCGCTCAAGAAAGCCGCCATGGCCGCGGCGCGGGCCGTGGGCTTGTCCGAAGAAGGCGGTCGCAACCGCCGCTTCGTCCAGCATGCCGCAATCCACGGTGACGAAGGGCCGCGCCGCGCGGGGAGAGCGGTCGTGGATCAGCCGCGCAAGCGCCGACTTCCCGGTGCCGGGCGCGCCCTGGATGAAAACCGGCGCCTCGGAACAGGCGATGCGCGGCAGCGCCTTGAAGATCGCGCGCATGGCTGGCGAGGCGCCGACCAGTCCGCAAGAATCCCCGCTGCTCTCGACCGCGGCCAGCGCCCCGCCGAGATGGTCTGACAGCGCCTCGACCAGGGTGTCGGGCGTGCAGGGCTTGGAAATGATGGCGTCGGCGCCCGAAAGGAGGCCGTTTCCCGGGCGTTCGGTGAGGATGAGCAAGGGGCCCGCGAAGCGCGCGCGCAGCTCCTCGACGAGGTGGGTCGCGTCGCTTGCGGCCTGCTGGGAGGCGAGCACGGCGGTGAAGGTTTCGCGGGAGAGGCGGCGTTCGGCGCTTTCCAGGTCGGTGGCGATCTCGACTTCGGCGTTGATGAGGCGGGCGGCCAGCGCCGCGGCGGCGCGGCGTGCGAAGGCGAAGTCGTTTTCAACAACGAGAACGCGATGATGTGCGGGCCGGAAGTGGCGCGCCGCCTGTGCCATTTGCGAAGACCTCGAACCCGGAATGCGCCCCCGCAGTGCCGAACCTTCATGCTGCGCGCACAGGGTTAATGTCTTGTAAACAGTTCGTCCGGGGCGGTGGCGGTGCAGGACAGAATCAGAAATACTCGGGCCGCGCAGAATGGTGACGCAGACGGCATCCATGTCGAAACTCGCAAAGATCTTCATTGCCGGCTGCATGGTGGTGATCGCGGGTGCGTTCGCCTTTATCGGCATTGTCGGCCTTGGCCTGGATTTCGCCCACGCTGTGCTGCTGGGCGGAGGCACCTTCGCTGTCCTCCTCCTGCTTCAGATGGTGCAGAATTTCTTTGCCGCCCGCCGCGCCCGCGAAGAGCGCCTGGTGCTGCTGGAGCGGCAGGTCCGGGCGATCTTCGCGCGCCAGGAGACGCTGGATGCGCGCTTCAGCAAGGGAGAGGCTTCGTCCGGCGAGGCGATGCGGCGCAACCTGGCCCAGGTCACCAACGAGATCGGCGAGGTCAGCGAGCTGGTGCGCCAGATCGCCGAGCAGGTCGCCGCCCACGAAGCCCTGCTCAGCGAAGCGGAGGCGACGGTGATGACCGCCTCGGCCGTCGCGGTGGAGACCGCCGTCGACCCGAGGGAGGAGCTTGCGGCTCCCGAGATCCCGCCGGTCCTGCCCGAGCCCCGCATCACTGCCGCGCCGGAGCCGCCTGCCGAATCGGCGTCGCCGCAGCGGCCCGCTGCCGCGCCGGTCCCCGAGCCCTCGCCCGATCTCGTGCGGCGGGTACGTCATGCGCTGGAGCGCGGTGCGGTCGATCTCAGCCTGCAGCCGGTGGTGACTTTGCCCCAGCGCCGTATCACGCATTACGAGCTGACCGCGACCCTGCGCGACGAGGACGAGGTTGCGATTGAGGCGGACGAATACCTGCCCGCCGCGCGCGCCGGACGCCTTCTCTCGGCGGTGGATGCGCTGGTGCTGGACCGCGCGCTGCGCATCGCCCGTCGGCTGAAGGCGCGCGACCGCGACATCGCGCTGTTCGTCGGCATGGCCACCGAGACCATCGCCGGCAGCGCGTTTGTCAGCGACATCGCCCGCCGGCTCGACGCGGCGGCCGACCTTTCGGCGCACATCATCCTGTCCTTCGACGAGGGCATGCCGCGCGGCTTTGCCGGTATCGAGGGCGAGATGCTCGGCAGCCTTGCCGAAAAGGGTTTCCGCTTCGCCGTGTCCCACGGCGAGCGGCTGGCCTTCGACGCCCCGGCCCTGCACGGCGTGGGCGTGCGCTATGTGCGCATTCCCGCGGCGCGGCTGGTCGATCCCGCGCAGGTGGCCTCCGCCGAAATCCACCCGGCCGATCTGCCTGGCCTCCTGCGCCGCCACGGCATCACTTTGGTGGCCGAGAGCGTGGACAGCGAAACCGTTGTGGCCGACCTGCTCGACGCCGATGTCCGCGCCGCCAGCGGCGCGCTGTTCGGCGGCCCACGTCCGGTACGTCCGGAAGTCTTCGCCGCGCCGGCGGCTGCTCCCGCCGCACTGGCTCCGGCGCCGTCCGTGCCGGCGAAGAGCGGCGTGCGCTCGATCGCGCGGCGCGCCTGACGGGAATGTGCCGAGGCATAAGCCTTGACGGAACAGCTCCGCCGAGCCACGTCCCGGGAGCAATGACCAAGATCGATACCCTGCCGCCCCGCGTGGGCCTCTCCACTCTTTCCAAAAGCTACGACGTCATCCTCTCCGACATCTGGGGCGTGGTGCATAACGGCGTTACCGCCTGGCCGGAGGCCACCGGCGCGCTACGCCGCTTCCGCGAGGAGGGCGGCACCGTCGTCCTCGTCTCCAACGCACCGCGCCCCAACCGCGACGTGAAGCTCCAGCTCGACGGCCTCGGCGTGCCGCGCGAGGCCTGGGACGACGTGGTGACCTCGGGCGACCTGACACGCCGCGAAGTGCTCGGCCGTGGACCGGTGCGCGTGCATCATCTCGGGCCGCACAAGGACGATTACCTGTTCGAGCGCATCGAGCGCGTCGGCCCGGAGGAAGCCGATCTCGTCGTGGCGACCGGCCTTGATGACGACGACAACGAGACGCCGGAGGATTACCGCGGCCGCATCGAAGCGCTGCGTGCGCGCAATCTCGAAATGATCTGCGCCAACCCCGACCGCGTGGTCGAGAAGGGCGGCCAGCTGATCTGGTGCGCGGGCGCGCTGGCCGACATGTACGAGGAGCTGGGCGGCAAGGTGCTCCATGCCGGCAAGCCGCATGTGCCGATCTATCAGGCGGCGCTGGACCGTGCCTGCGAGCTGCGCGGTGAAGCCGTGCCCAAGGAGCGGGTGATGACGGTCGGCGACTCGGTGCGCACCGACCTGACCGGCGCGCGCTCGTTCGGCATCGACGCGCTCTTCCTCACCGGCGGCATCCATGCCGGTGAAATCGGCGATCCGCCGGACCCGGAAAAATTCTCAGAACTCTTGGAGGGTTTCGCGCCGGTGGCCTGGGCCTACCGCCTGGCCTGGGATCTCTAGCCGAACAGATCGCCCTGGCGCGTGGTGGGCGGAGCGCTGCCGCGCGGCTTCTTCGGCTTGTCCTCGGCGCGTGCCGGCGTTGCCGGGCGCTGCGGCGGCTCGCCGGTGGCGCGGACCGCGGCGTCTCCATCGTGGAACTGCAGGACGAGATCGGCCCCCGGCATCACCCCGGCGACCGAGCGCACCGGCTGTCCGCCGGCGTCGCGCACCAGCGCATAGCCGCGCGCCAGGACGTGCTTGTACGAATAGGCGTTGAGCAGGCCGTGTGCGCCCTCCAGCCGCCTCCGGGCATCGCGCAGCAGGCGTTGGACGAGCGGGGGAGACAGGCGGGCGGAGACGTTTGTTTCGCGCCTGCGCCAACTCTGCGTGTTGGTGTGCAGGGCGCGGCCGGCGCGGCGGTTCAGCGCGTCCAGCCGCTCGTTGCAGCGCTCAAGCCGCCCACGCAACGTGGCGGGCGTCAGCCGCGCGGCGGATTGCGAGAAGGCGATGCGCTTAGTGCGCTCGTTCGCGCGCAGCGCCGGGCCGAGCCGCGCGCCGCAGGCATCGAGCTTCTGGCGCGGTGCGGCGAGCAGGCCATCCGGGCCGGGGAGGGCACGAGCCGCCGAGCGCAGTTCGGTGCGCCGCCGCTCGACAAAGCGACCGAGCGCGCCGATCAGTCGCGCGCCGCAGGTGGCGGTCTGCGTCACCAGTTCGGCGCGCACGGGAATGGCTATTTCCGCCGCGGCGGTCGGGGTCGGTGCGCGGCGGTCGCTGACGAAGTCGATCAGCGTCGTGTCCGTCTCATGGCCCACCGCCGAGATCAGCGGGATGGCGCTCTCGGCCGCCGCGCGCACGACGATCTCCTCGTTGAAGCTCCAGAGATCTTCCAGGCTGCCGCCGCCGCGCGCCACGATCAGCACGTCCGGGCGCGGGACTGGTCCGCCCTCGGGCAGGGCGTTGAAGCCGCGGATGGCCTCGGCCACTTCCGCCGCGCTGGTCTCGCCCTGCACGCGCACCGGCCAAACCACGACGCGGCAGGGGCAGCGGTCGGTGACGCGGTGGATGATGTCGCGGATCACCGCGCCGGTCGGCGAGGTGACGACGCCGATGACGCCGGGCAGGAAGGGCAGGGGGCGCTTGCGCGCGGCGTCGAACAGGCCCTCGGCCGCCAGCTTCTTGCGGCGCTCCTCCAGCAGCGCCATCAGTGCGCCAACGCCCGCCGGGGCCAGGCTGTCGATGACGATCTGGTAGGTCGACTTGCCGGGGAAGGTGGTGATGCGCCCGGTGGCGACGACTTCCAGCCCCTCCTGCGGCTTGAAGCGCAGCTTCGAGAAGGCGCTGCGCCAGACGACGGCGTCGAGCCGGGCGTTCTCGTCCTTCAGGCAGAAATAGGCATGGCCCGAGGAGTGCTGCCCGCGATAGCCCGAAATCTCGCCGCGCACCCGCACATAGCCGAACGCGTCCTCCACCGTGCGCTTCAGCGTGGCGGAGAGCTCGGAAACGCTGACTTCGGGCGCGTTGGAGGGGGCGGTCGATTCGGTGTCGTTCATGGAAGCCCGACCTTAGCAGGGCGTCAAAGCGAGGTGGAGGCCTGCGAGGCCGGTGGCGATGGCGTCGCGGTGAGGCGGAAAAGCGCCACCTCGATGAGGATGAAGAGCAGGATCGGCGCCGCCGCGCCGGCAAAGCCCGCGACCTCCCAGCCGAAGCGCGCCGCGACATAGAACAGGACAAGCATGCTCTGCACCATGCCGGCCATGCCCCAGGCGCGGTGCTGCGCGCCGAAATGGTAGCCGATCCAGAAGGCGAAGCGGGAGAGGATCCACACCACGGTGACCGCGACCACCGTCCGCATGCCCTCGCCGCCGGAAACCATCCCGGCGAGCGCCAGAAGTCCGGGAGTGAACACCAGCAACTGCTCCAGCGTGTGCTGGAGATAGCGCAGATTGATGCGCATGCGCCGTGTCTCGAAGCCGGTCAGCGGGTCGATGGCGGCGCTGTGCAGCCGCTCATGCGCCACCGCTTCGACGCCGGTGACGAAGGCGAACAGCACGGCCAGACAGCAGCATTTCAGCGCGAAGACGATCCGCGCCACCGGCTCTTCCATGCCCGCGATCGGCGGCAGGCCGAAAGCGAGACCAAGCCAGATCGCCAGCGAGACGGGGCCGGCAATGGCCACCGACTGGATCAGCGTCCGCTTGTAGGCATCGACGCTGATCGGGGTTTCGTTGCGCGCATTCGGGCTCACGGCTTCCTCCTGTTCAAGGACGCTCTTCCGCAACACTTCACATCGAAATGCGCGTGAATGCACATGCCCTACATGACGCCCGCCTTGCCGACGGGTAGAACCCTGCCGGACGGGTTTTGGAAACGGGCATGAATGTTCTTCTGATCGGTTCGGGCGGACGCGAGCATTCTCTCGCCTGGAAGCTGGCGGCGAGCCCGCTTTTGGCGCGCCTTTTCGCGGCGCCGGGCAATCCCGGAATGGCCGAGCATGCCCAATGCGTGGCGCTCGATGTCGCCGACCATGCAGCGGTCGCCGCCTTCTGCCGCGACAACGCCATCGACCTAGTCGTGGTCGGGCCGGAAGCGCCGCTGGTGGCGGGGCTGACCGACGATCTCGAAGCGCAGGGCGTCCGCGTCTTCGGCCCCAGCCGCGCCGCGGCACAGCTCGAGGGCTCCAAGAACTTCACCAAGGAGCTTTGCGCCGCCAACGCCATCCCGACCGCGCGCCATCGCACTTTCCGCGATCCCGCCGCCGCGCGCGCCTATGCCGCCGCGGAAGGCGCACCCATCGTCATCAAGGCGGACGGCCTGGCGGCGGGCAAGGGCGTCATCGTGGCCATGACCGACGAGGAGGCCGAGGCCGCCATCGGTTCGATGTTCACCGGCACGTTCGGGGCCGAGGGCGAGCGCGTCGTCATCGAGGAATTCATGCAGGGCGAGGAGGTCAGCCTCTTTTGCCTCGTCGACGGCGAGACCGTGCTTCCGTTTGGCAGCGCTCAGGACCACAAGCGCGCCTTCGACGGCGACGAGGGCCCGAACACCGGCGGCATGGGAGCCTATTCGCCGGCGCCGGTGCTGACGGCCGAGCTGGAGCAGCGCGCGCTGGACGAGATCGTGCGCCCCACCGCGCGGGCCATGGTCGCGGCCGGCATGCCCTATCGCGGCGTGCTCTATGCCGGGCTGATGCTGACGGCTGAAGGGCCGAAGCTCGTCGAATACAATTGCCGCTTCGGCGATCCCGAATGCCAGGTTCTGATGCGCCGCCTGCGCGACGACATCCTGACGCTGATGCTTGCGACCGTGGACGGCACCCTGGCGCAGGTCGGCGCGCGCTGGACAGAGGAGAGCGCGCTTGCCGTGGTCATGGCGACGAGGGGCTATCCGGGCAGCTATCCCAAGGGCAGCCTGATCCGCAATCTCGGCGAGGCCGGTGCGGTCGAGGACGTCGAGATATTCCACGCCGGTACGGTGGCGGATGCCGAGGGCGTGCACGCATCCGGCGGGCGCGTGCTCAACGTCACCGCGACGGGGAGCGACCTGCGCATGGCGCGCGAAAAAGCCTATCGCGCGGTGGACCTGATCGACTGGCCGGAAGGCTTTTGCCGCCGCGACATCGGCTGGCGCGAGCTGGAGCGGTAAGCTTTTTCCCTCATGTCCGGGTCGAACCCGGGCATGAGGGTGTTCAGCCTTCCGCCCGCAGAAAGACCAGCTCGCTGTCGCCATAGGCGCGGCGTTCGAGCTCCTCGAACCCTTCCGGGGCCGCAAAGGCGGCGTCCGTCGCTTCCTCGACCACGCAGAGTGCGTCCGGCGCCAGCCAGCCGCCGGCGCGGGCCGAGGCCAGCGCGCGTTCGCCGAGCCCGCGGCCATAGGGCGGATCGGCGAACAGCAGATTGAAGGGCTGGATCGGGTGCGCCGGACCGAGCTTGGTGGCGTCGCGCCGGAAGATGCGGCTCACCGCCGCGATGCCGAAGGCCTCGCTGTTGGCGCGCAGCACGCCGCGCGATTCCACCCCGTCATCCACGAACAGCGCATAGGCCGCGCCGCGCGACAGCGCCTCGATGCCGAGCGCGCCGGTGCCGGCGAAGAGGTCGAGCACCCGCGCGCCGGTAACCGCGTCGTCATAGCCGTGCGCCAGCACGTTGAAGAGCGTTTCGCGCAGGCGGTCGGTTGTCGGGCGGATTGACGCGCCCGATGGCGTCTTCAGCGTGCGCCCGCGAAAGCGCCCGGCGACGATGCGCATGGCTCAGCCGCGCGGCGGGCGCCGCCCACCCGGCGGCTTGCCGCCCCCCGGCCGCCCGCCGGGGCGGTTACCACCGGGACGACCCCCGCCGGGACCCTTGCCGCCGGGACGCCCACCTGGACGGTTCCCGCCGGGGCGGCCTCCCGGGCGGTTGCCCGAGGGACGGTCACCCTGGGGACGTCCACCATGCGGACGCTCGCCCTGCGGACGCTCACCGCGCGATCCCTTGTCACGGAAGGGACGGTCTCCCTGCGGGCGATCTCCGTAGGGTCGCTTGCCCTGCGGCCGGTCCCCCTGTGGGCGGTCGCCATAGGGCCGCTTGCCTTGCGGCCGCTTGCCTTGCGGCCGGTCGCCCTGGGGCCGATCGCCTTGCGGCCGATCGCCATAAGGCCATCCACCCTGCGGCCTGTCGCCGGACGGCCGGCGCTCGCCACGGGGTCGCTCGCCCTGCGGGCGTTCGCGATAGAGACGGTCTCCCTGCGGGCGTTCGCGATACGGGCGATCTCCTTGAGGGCGATCTCCCTGCGGCCGGTCTCCCCGGGGCCGTTGGTCCCGGTGCTCCCGGTGCGGCCGTTCCTCGCGGCGCGGGTCGTCCTCGAAGGACCGTTCGGGGCGCGGCGTGGACGAGGTGCGGAAGACGTGCTGGCTCCTCGGCCGGGATTGGCTGGGGCGCGGGGGGCGGGCCTCGCCCTCGCGGGCCTCACGCGGGCGATCGTCGCGGCGCGGCGGACGGCCCTCCGATGCGCGCGGCGCATCGAAGCCGCGATTGCGACCAGATTCCTGTCCCTCATCCTCGCGGTTGCGGCGGAAGGGGCGCTCGTCGCCTTCGCGGCGCGGCGGCCGTCCATCGCGGCTGCCGGTTCCCTGGAAACGCTCGGGCTTGCCGAAGCCCGGGCGGGGCCCGCGCCGGTCATCGTTCCGTCCGCCGAAGCGTTCCTCGCTGCCGGGGCGGTCGACAAAGCCGGGCTTGCGCACGCGGCCGGGCGCTTCGCCTGCACGGGGGCCCGCCGCGCGGGGGCCGGCCTTACGCTCGTCTCCTCGGGCGCGCGGGGCGGGCTTCTTCTCGGGCGGTGCGTCGTTCTCGTAGCGCTCGACCAGCACGCGGCGGCCGCGGCGGTCGGTGACGAGCCCGGCGCGCTTGCGGCGGCCTTCCTCGTCGGTCTGCGGCTTGCGGCCGGCGGGCGTGTCCTCGCGCACGATCACCGGCGCGCTGAAATCGCAGCCGGCCTCGTCCGCGAGAGCTCCGAGCTGGTCGCGCAAATGGCGCGTGCGCACCTCTTCGACAGCGCCCTCGGGAATGTCGCCGAGCTGGAAGGGGCCGAAGGAGAGGCGGATCAGGCGGTTCACCCGCAGGCCGAGATGTTCGAGGACGCGGCGCACCTCGCGGTTCTTGCCTTCGCGCAGGCCGAGCGTCAGCCACATATTGTCGCCCTGGACGCGGTCGATGCGGGCTTCGATGCCGCCATACTGGAAGCCGTCGATCTCGACGCCCTCGCTCAGCGCCTGCAGGCGGTCGGCGGTGACGTTGCCGTAGGCGCGCACGCGGTAGCGGCGCAGCCAGGCGGTGTCGGGGTGCGAGAGGGTACGCGCCAGCCCGCCATCATTGGTCAGCAGCAGCAGGCCCTCGGTGTTGAGGTCGAGCCGGCCGACCGAGATCACGCGCGGCAGGGTCGAGGGCAGCACCTCGAACACGGTCGGGCGGCCCTGCGGGTCGCGCGCGGTGGTCACCAGACCACGCGGCTTGTGGTACAGCCACAGCCGGGTACGCTCGCGTCGCGGCAGCGGGGCACCATCCACGGTGACGCGGTCGTCGGGACCGACCGTGGTGCCGAGTTCGGTGACTTGTCTGCCGTTGACGGCGACGCGGCCGTCCGCGATCCAGGTTTCGGCGTCGCGGCGCGAGGCAAGGCCGGCACGGGCCATGACCTTGGCGAGGCGGTCGCGGTGGGCGCCCTCGTCGGGGGCGGAGATGTCGGCCTCGTCGGCCGGGGGCGTATTGTCGGGGGGCGTGTCGCTCATGCGCATCCGCCTAGCATGGGCGCAGCGGCGCGCGAAGGGGTCTGATGGACGACAG
>Ga0164243_10016767_pt1 | contig 10016 bp, 9 predicted proteins | sample OricompcompostOP_FD_108781 | JGI IMG/M metagenome (GOLD analysis project Ga0164243, IMG submission 108781) | Organic Plus compost microbial communities from Emeryville, California, USA - Original compost - Organic plus compost (OP) | ecosystem: Engineered > Solid waste > Mixed feedstock >... | reverse complement strand
TCGCTCAAGGTCCGGCGCAGCAGGCCGTCGATGTCCACGCCGCGCGGCGCGGCACGTTCGTCCGCCGGCGCGATCAGCACGACGAACTCGCCGCGCGTCTCGCCGCCCTGCGCGTAGTGCGCGGCCAGCGCAGGCAGCGGATCGCGCCGCACCTCCTCGTGCAGCTTGGTCAGCTCGCGGCAGATCGCGGCCTCGCGCGCCCCGAAGGCGGCGGCGAGATCGGCGAGCGTCGCTGCGAGCCGCGGCCCGCTCTCGAACAGCACCAGGGTCGCCGGCATGTGGGCAAGCTCGGCGATGCGCGCGCGCCGCGCGCCCTGCTTCGCCGGCAGGAAGCCCTCGAAGGTGAAGCGGTCGGTCGGCAGCCCGGCGATGGCGAGCGCGGCCATGACCGCGGACGCGCCGGGCACGGCGGTGACGGCGTGGCCGGCCGCGCGCGCGGCGGTCACGAGCTTGTAGCCGGGGTCGGAGATCAGCGGCGTGCCGGCGTCGGAGACGAGTGCGAGCGCGGCGCCGGCGGCGAGCTTCTCCAGGAGCTTGGGGCGAGCCGCCGCGGCGTTGTGCTCGTGATAGGGCGTGAGCGAGGCGGCGATCGCGTAGCGCTCGAGCAGCTTGTAGGTGACGCGCGTGTCCTCGCAGGCGATGAGGTCGGCGGCGGCGAGGGTCTCGAGCGCGCGCAAGGTCACGTCGCCGAGGTTGCCGATGGGGGTCGCGACCACGTAGAGGCCGGGTTCGAGCGGCGGCGCCGCCAGCGTGTGGGTCCCGATCTGGAATGTGCGCGGCCGGTCCGACGAGGTCATCGCGACACCATAGCCGAGCCAAACCGGTTGCGGCGATCTGACACTTCAACCATGCCGGGGATGAAGCGGAATTCTGTTGATCATCGGTACTTTAGGGGTTTGGTTAACCATTCGACGACAATATGCCGGATTGCCGTCCTAGCCAGTGTGGGGGTCGGACACACACAGCCGAAGGGACGCCGAGGGGTGGCCTGCCGGCACTTGGCGTGCGAGCAACGAGCGCGGGGTAGCGGCTTTGCGCCCGATCGCACGCTAACACATTGATCGAGCGCATGATCCTGCGGCGAGCCGGTTTCTACTTCGTCGGACCATGCGCTGGGAGACCGGCCATGTTGCGGGCTGTCGGGGCAAAGTTGGGAGCATTCGTCGCGCGGCGTGCCTCGCAGGCCGCGGGCGTCGCCGTGGCGGTGCTGCTGTCGGCCTGCTCCGGACCGAACAACCCGCTGAGCGATTTTCTCAGCAGCAGTCAGGCGCCGGCGCCGCCCGCGATCCCGCAGCAGGCGCAGGCGATCGGCACCGGCCAGGTGAGGGTCGGGCTGATCCTGCCGATCGGCGCGCTCGGCAATGCCGGCCAGGTCGGCCAGTCGATGCGCAATGCCGCCGAACTGGCCATCACCGAGTTCAACAATCCCGACCTGCAGCTCCTGGTGAAGGACGACGGCGGCTCGCCCCAGGGCGCGCAGCTCGCCGCGCAGCAGGCGGTGGACGAGGGCGCCGTGATCGTGCTGGGTCCGCTGTTCGCGCAATCGGTGCAGGCGGCGGCGACGGTGACGCGCAGCCGCAACATCCCGATGATCGCCTACTCGACGGATTCCAACGTCGCGAGCCGCGGCGTCTATCTGCTCAGCTTCCTGCCCGAGACCGACGTGGACCGCATCGTCGATTACGCGGTCGCGCAGGGCAAGCGCTCCTATGTCGCGCTGGTGCCTGACAATCCCTATGGCGGGGTCGTCGAAGCCGAGTTCCGGCAGTATGTCGCGCGCAAGGGCGGCCGCGTCGTCGCGGTCGAGCGCTATTCCACCGATCCGGCGCGGCTGCAGAGTGTCGTGCAGACGATCGCGCAGGCGGCGGGCAGTGCCGATGCGCTGTTCCTGCCGGGCGAAGGCGACCAGGTGCCGGCGGTGGCGCGCGCGCTCGCGGCGGGCGGCGTCAACCTCAAGCGCCTGCAGCTGCTCGGCACCAGCCTGTGGGAGGACTCTCGCATCTTCGCCGAGCCCACCCTCGCGGGCGGCTGGTACGTTGCGCCCGATCCGAACAGCGCCAACAACTTCCGCACCTTCGCTGCGCGCTATCGCCAGCGCTACGGCCAGGACCCGACCCGCACAGCGACCTTCGCCTACGACTCGGTGGCGCTCGTCGCCGCGCTGGTGAAGACGCAAGGCCCGACCGGCCTCACCAGCCAAGTGCTCACCAATCCCTCGGGCTTCGCCGGCATCGACGGGGTGTTCCGCTTCCGCGCCGACGGCACCAACCAGCGCGGGCTCGCGGTGCTGCGCGTCACGCCGCAAGGCGGCACGGTGATCTCGCCGGCGCCGCGCTCGTTCAGCGGGTCGTAGCGCAGGTGCCATCCTGGCGATCATTACGACCGCGATCGGGGGCATCGCGCAGCCACGGGCGCTGCGGGTTCATCACGATGGCTGCGGCGTACTGGATCATCCGCTTTCGCGGATGATGACGCGGTGAGAGGCTTCGATCACGACTGAGCATCGGTTCGCCGTCGTGCGCAGGCTTTTCTGCTGTCATGCCCGCGAACGCGGGCATCCAGTAATCACCGAAGCTGCGGGATCATTATGACAGCTGGGGGCGTACTGGATCATCCGCTTCGCGGATGATGACGCGTTGAGAGGCTTCGACCGCAGCCTCGCTACGCCGCGAGGTCGGCCACCACCGCGTTGAGGATCGGAAAGCCGCTGCGCGTGACGCGCAGGCGGCCGTCGGCGGTGCGCTCGACAAAGCCCTCGCCGAGCAGGGTGGCGATGCGCTCGCGGTCGAGCGAACGCCCGGCGAGCGCGGCGTAGCGGACGGGGTCGATGCCCTCCACGAGGCGCAGCCCCATCAGCAGGTATTCGTCGGCGCTCTCCTCCGGCGCCAGCGTCTCGTCGGTGATGAGGCCATGGCCGCTCGCCTCGACGCGCATCAGCCAGCTCTCGGGCCGCCGCTCGGTGGCGGTGGCGCGGCGCATGCCGCCCTCGATCAGGCGGCCGTGCGCGCCCGGGCCGATGCCGGCATATTCGTGATAGCGCCAGTAGATCAGGTTGTGCCGGCTCTCGGCGCCGGGGCGCGCGTGGTTGGAGATCTCGTAGGCGGGCAAGCCCTGCGCGGCGCAGATCTCCTGCGTCACGTCGAAGAGCTTGCGCGCGAGGTCGGGGTCGGGGACGGTGAGCTTGCCGGCCGCGTGCAATGATGCGAACGGCGTGCCCTCCTCGATGGTGAGCTGATAGAGCGAGAGATGCTCGGCCGCCTCGCCGATGGCGCGCTTAAGCTCGGCGCGCCACTCCGCCGGCGTCTGCCCCGGCCGCGCGTAGATGAGGTCGAACGAGTAGCGCTCGAAGTTGTCGCGCGCGATCTTCACCGCCGCGAGTGCCTCCTCTACCGTATGCAATCGGCCGAGCGCGCGCAGCTGCGCGTCGTCGAGCGCCTGCACGCCGAGCGAGACGCGGTTCACGCCCGCGGCGCGGTAGCCGCGAAAGCGTGTCGCCTCCACGCTGGTCGGATTGGCTTCGAGCGTGACCTCGATGTCGGGCGCGATGGACCAATGCTTGCCGATCGTGTCGAGGATGGCGCCGACGGTCGCCGGCTGCATCAGCGAGGGCGTGCCGCCGCCGAAGAAGATCGTGGAGACGGTGCGCCCGGGCGTGCGCGCGGCGGTCGCCGCGATCTCGGCGGCAAAGGCGCGCAGGTAGCGCGCTTCGTCGATTGCGGCGTGCCGCACGTGGCTGTTGAAGTCGCAGTAGGGACACTTCGACAGGCAGAACGGCCAGTGCACGTACACGCCGAAATCGGGCTCGGGCGATGTCGTCATGGCCAGCATATGCCATGCTTCGCGGGGTCTCGTCACGCGATGGTTGCGCGAATACCGCCGGCCCAGCAGGAAATGGCTGTCTCGCGCCCTCAGCCGCGCAGGCAGGCATTCGCGAGCAGCACGAAGGCGCGGGCGCGGTGCGAGAGGCCCATGCCGCGCGGCGGCAGGCCGTGTTTCTCCTCCGCGCTCATCTCGCCGAAGGTGCGCGCGTGCCCGTCCGGCAGGAACATCGGGTCGTAGCCGAAGCCGCGCTCGCCGCGCGGCGGCCATACCAGCGTGCCGTGGACACGCGCCTCGAACTCCTCCACGTGCCCGTCGGGCCAAGCGACGCACAGCGCCGAGACGAAATGCGCGCGCCGCTGCTCGGGGGCCGTCGCGCCGCGCTCGCGCAGCAGCACGTCGATGCGTGCCATCGCCTGCGCGAAGTCCTTGGAAGGACCGGCCCAGCGCGCGGAATGGATGCCGGGCTCGCCGCCGAGCGCATCGACCGCGAGCCCTGAGTCGTCCGAGAACGCGGGCAATTGCGCCGCCGCCGCGGCGGCCTGCGCCTTGATGCGCGCGTTGGCGGCGAAGGTCGTGCCGGTCTCCTCGGGCTCGGGCAGGCCGAGCTCGCCGGCGGAGACGGCCGTAACGCCATAGGGCGCCAGCAGGTCGCGCATCTCGGTGAGCTTGCCGGGATTGTGGGTCGCGATCACCACCTTGCCGGTGAGGCGGCGGTGAGACGCGCGCGGGGGCTCGGCGGGTGACGGGCTCACATCACCGCCAGCTTCTGCAGGTCGACGAGCTTGCGCACGCCCTTGCGCGCCAGCGCCAGCAGGGCGAGCAGCTGCTCCTCGCTGAACGGATCGCGCTCGGCGGTGCCCTGCACCTCGACGATGCGGCCGTCGCCGGTGAGCACGAAGTTGGCGTCGGTGTCGGCCTCGGAATCTTCCGCGTAATCGAGGTCGAGCACGGCGACGCCGTTGAACACGCCGCAGGAGATCGCGGCGATGTGGTCGCGCACGGGATCGGTGCGCAGCATCTCGCGCTTCTTCATCCAGGCGACGCAGTCGTAGAGCGCGACCCAGGCGCCGGTGATGGCGGCGGTGCGCGTGCCGCCGTCGGCCTGCAGCACGTCGCAGTCGATGGTGAGCTGGCGCTCGCCGAGCGCCTCGAGGTCGACGACCGCGCGCAGGCTGCGCCCGATCAGGCGCTGGATCTCGACGGTGCGCCCGCTCTGCTTGCCGGCGGCGGACTCGCGGCGCGTGCGCTCCAGGGTCGCGCGCGGCAGCATGCCGTATTCGGCGGTGATCCAGCCGCGGCCCTGACCCTTGAGCCAGGGCGGCAGGCGGTCCTCGACGGTGGCGGTGACGAGCACATGGGTGTCGCCGAACTTCACGAGGCAGGAGCCCTCGGCATACTTGACGACGCCGCGCTCGAGGCTGACGGCGCGCAGTTCGTCGGGCTGACGGCGGCTGGGACGCATTCGGATTCCAACAATTTCGATGGTTAACGATACGGTTGGCTGCTTTTAGAGCATGATCCTGAAAAGTGGAAACCGGTTTTCGCCGGCCCTCCCGCCTGGGTAGGATGCCGTCTTGCGATCGGCGGGGCGAAACCTACTTTTCCTGCCCGATCGAAAGGGTTTGTCCGTGGCCCAAGATACGCCATCCGTTACGCCACCGACGACGCCGGCCGCGCCGGGCGCGCTCGCCCTGCTCAACGACCGCTCGCGCGAGATCTTCCGGCAGATCGTCGAGAGCTATCTCGCGACCGGCGAGCCGGTGGGCTCGCGCAACATCGCGCGCATCATCCCGATGACGCTGTCGCCCGCCTCGGTGCGCAACGTCATGCAGGACCTCGAGCAGCTCGGCCTCGTCTATGCGCCGCACACCTCAGCCGGCCGCCTGCCGACCGAGGTGGGGCTCCGCTTCTTCGTCGACGCGCTGATGCAGGTCGGCGATCTCACGCAGGACGACCGCCGCAAGATCGAGGGCCAGGTGGCCGCCGCCGGCAAGACCGTCGACGGCGTTTTGACCGAGGCGACGCAGCTCCTGTCCGGGCTCACGCGCTCGGCCGGCGTCGTGCTCACCGCCAAGTCGAACGTGCGGCTCAAGCACATCGAGTTCGTGCGGCTCGAGCCCGAGCGCGCGCTGGTGGTGCTGGTGGGCGAAGACGGGCAGGTGGAGAACCGCATCCTGAGCGTGCCGCCCGGCCTGCCGACAGCCTCGCTGAGCGAAGCCTCGAACTTCCTCAACACGCATGCGCGCGGCAAGACGCTCGACGAGGCGCAGGCCGACCTGCGCGCGGCGCTGGAGGCGGCGCGCGCCGAGCTCGACGAACTGACCAAGCGGCTGATCGCCGACGGGCTCGCGAGCTGGTCGGGCGGCGGCGCCGACGAGCGGCGGCTGATCGTGCGCGGCCACGCCAACCTGCTCGAGGATCTCAAGGCGCTGGAGGATCTCGAGCGCGTGCGCCGCCTGTTCGACGACCTTGAGACCAAGCGCGGCCTCGCCGACCTGCTCGGCCGCGCCGAGCAGGCCGACGGCGTGTGCATCTTCATCGGCTCGGAGAACCGGCTGTTCTCGCTCTCGGGCTCCTCGACCATCATCGCGCCCTATCGCGACGCGGCCGGCCGCATCATCGGCGCCATCGGCATCATCGGCCCAACGCGGCTCAACTACGCGCGCGTGATCCCGACGGTGGACTACACCGCCAAGGTGGTGGGCCGGCTATTGGGGGGATGAAGGGGGCGGGGCGCTCAGCCGAGCCCGATCACGACGCGGTCGGGGAATTCCGGCCGGTTGCCCCAGATGCGCACGCGCGTGCGGCCGGTCGCCACCTTCTCTTCGAGCAGCTTCTCAATCTCTATGGTCCATACCGTGACCTTGCGATTGGGTGTTTCCAGGATGGTATCAAAGACGGGACGGTTACCTGGATCGACATCGGGGGCGGGCCCAATCGTGATGTCGGTCTCTCCGTCCAGGTCGACTTCGCAGCCGACGGCAACGCAGAACTTCGTGCCATCAATTCGAGCTTGTGTCGTGAAGTCTGGAAGCTGGTCATGCCGCAGGACATCCGCGACTAGAATGTACGAGTTCGGTGGGGCAATCCTGATCGACCGTGTCATTTTTGAGTTCCCTTTAGTCGGAGCATCCACTGCGTGATCCAGCCACCTTGGCGGCCACTGCAGCTTCGGCAATGCGGGTAGATCCGCTGGCCCCTGCGAAACAAAAAGCTCATTGCGGTTGGGTGCTGGTGATCGCCGAACCACGTACCCGAGGCAGTTCCCGGATTCCTTGCTCCACATGTGTGGCAACCCCAAAGATCTCCGGTTCGATTGATTTCTGCTCTCTCAGCCGAATTGAGACGCCGACCAATTGGCGCCGGAATCCAATCGCACGCGAAAGGCCCCGGACCAATCCCGTGGCGGACCAGTTCCTGCAGCCGAGCTTCGGCCTCGCGAGCACGCGCTTGCAGCCCGGCAATCTGGCCCTCAACCGTGTTGGAAACGAATGGGGCTGGTTGCCAATTTGGCTCTCGCTTTTGGACTTCCCCGATCGAGTCGCGTGCACGGGCGTTTGCAGTGGCGAGCCGCACCGCTTGGCCTGGCGTTGTCGGGTCGCTAGGTGGCGCGCGCCTGCGGCTCGCGTAACGAGCACCCGGCCGCCACTCATTGTCTGGCGTGGCGTCGGACAGCACCTCGCCGTCCAGGGCAGAAGCGCGTTCGCTGCGCCATCCTCCCGCTGTCCACTGGCCGCCGTCGGAATTGCCGGCCGGTACCCGAGGTTGGGTCGGATCGTAGTGATGTCGGCCCGTCGAAACGTCACCACGGTTCCAGTCCCCCGTTCGCACCAGCCCGCTGAGGAGCCCTGCGAGTTTCGAAAAGGCCATTGCGCCACCTGATGATAAGAACAAATCAGGAACACAATGACAAGCTTGCCGCGGCCGGTCGCGACTATAATCCTATGGTGGGAATTTCTGGGAAAACGGCGGACACCCTCGCTTGGTCGCGCGTTTGCTCGGTGCGTTAACAGCGCCTCTCCAAGCAAGGACGGTTGGTTTCGTCTCAGAAGCTCGTCCTTCGCTTGATTTCCCGCCCACAATCTCGATATGCGGGGCAGCAACACCACCCACACGTCTGGACCGAGCAATGACCGAGAAACCCGACAACCCGGCCAATGAGACCACGCAGGCGCCCGCCGATGCGGCGCAGGCGGCCCCGGCGCCGACCGACGAGGTCGCCGCGCTGACCAAGGCCAACGCCGAGCTGAAGGACCAATTCCTGCGCACGCTCGCGGACATGGAGAACCTGCGCCGCCGTACCGAGCGCGAAGTCGCCGACGCGCGCGCCTACGGCATCGCCTCGTTCGCGCGCGACCTGCTGGCGGTGGCCGACAACATCCAGCGCGCGCTGGAGGCGACCGGCGCCGACTGGAAGGCCAGGGCCGACGCGGCCGGCCAGGCGTTGTTCGACGGCGTCGAATTGACCGAACGCGAACTGCTCAAGGCGCTTGAGAAGCACGGCATCAAGAAGCTCGATCCCGCGGGCCAGAAGTTCGATCCCAACCTGCATCAGGCGATGTTCGAGATCGACGACGCCAGCGTGCCCGCGGGCACGGTGGTGCAGGTGCTGCAGTCCGGCTTCACCATCGGCGAGCGCATCCTGCGTCCGGCCATGGTCGCCGTGTCGAAGGGCGGGCCCAAAGGCGAGAAAGCCGCGCCGGCCGAAAAGGCTTCGCAACCGAACTGAGGCGATCTTTTCCCGTCATCGCGAGGGAGCGTAGCGACGACGCGATCCAGCATGGCGTCTCAGCGCTGGACTGCTTCGTCCGCCTGTCGGCGTCCTCGCAATGACGGCGATGGATCAGCGCGCCGCGAGGTTGTCGCGCACGGTGCGGAAGCGCGCCAGCGCCTCGACCCAGGCGTCGGCCTTGGCGATGCCGAGGAAGCGCACGAAGGCGCCGTTGCCGAAGCGCAGCCACTGCACGAGCTTCACGTCGGCGCCGGTGCGCGAGTCCTTGCCCTCGGCGAGGAGCTGATGGGTCTGCGTGCCGCCGAGGCGGATGACGTCGGTGCCGACGATATGGATGTCCGTGTAGCCGGGCACGCCCGCGAACAGGTTGCGCGCGAAGGTGTCGCGCTGCGCCGTCTCGCCGGGCCCGCCCACAGCAGCGGACACCACGAGCAGCGCCTGGTCGGTGGCCTCGAGCGCGTCCTTCGGACCGTCGGTGAGGAACACGGTGTTGGGCTCGACGCGGAACGGCCGCATGTCGCCACGGTTGTCGAGCTTGAACGGCAGCAGCTTCAATTGCTCATCGATCGGCACCTCGCCGCGCACCGCGAGCGAGACCAGCGCCGCGCGCATCGCCGTGTCTGGATAAACCTTCTTGGCGTCCTCGGGCACGATCGCCGTCACCAGCGCGGTGGCCTTCGGCGTCGAGCCGATGAGGATCCACTTGCGCAGCTTGGCGCCCTCCGAGCTCTGGTGGCCTTGGATGAGCAGCGCCTTGCCCTCGGCGAGCGACACCGTCTCGCGCTTGTCGACTGTCACGCCCTGCTTCTTGAGAGCGGGCGTCGTCATCGCCTTCTCGACATCGCGATAGGCCTGCGTCGGCATCTCCACCAGCAGGATCGCCGTGCTGTTGGTGCGGTCCTCGAAGCCGCGGAAGGTCTCGCTCGGCACGAGGCCGGTCGGCGGCACCAGCCCGAGCTTGGAGCCGGTGGGGAACACTGCGTCGGCCGCGAGTGCGGGCGATGCGGCGATGCAGGCGGCGAGCACGACCGCGCGGGCGAGGCGGGCACGGGCAAAGCGGAAGGTCATTGCAACTCCATCGCGAGGCGTCGGGTCAGTATCAATCGTGAGCGTGCAATCGACGCTCGGACGGCTTGGTGACGCGCCGCAGGGTCAGGTTGATGCGCCCGCCATCGGGCAACAATGTGGAACTGCCGGGGATGATGCGGTCAACCCCATGATACGCAAGACGCTGCGGCCCCGCGAGCACCATAGCGTCACCGGAGGCGAGACGGAACGAGGTCGTCGGCGACTTTCGTGTCGCACCACCCAGGCGGAACACGCAGGTGTCGCCGAGCGAGAGCGAGACGACCGGCGCGGCGAAGTCCTCCTCGTCCCTGTCCTGGTGCAGGCCCATGCGCGCGGCGCCGTCATAATAGTTGATCAGGCAGGCCTGCGGCGGATGCGGATAGCGCGCGAGCGC
>Ga0164243_10016766_pt1 | contig 10017 bp, 8 predicted proteins | sample OricompcompostOP_FD_108781 | JGI IMG/M metagenome (GOLD analysis project Ga0164243, IMG submission 108781) | Organic Plus compost microbial communities from Emeryville, California, USA - Original compost - Organic plus compost (OP) | ecosystem: Engineered > Solid waste > Mixed feedstock >... | reverse complement strand
GCCATGTACCAAACCCAAGCGCCGGTACCCGTTCGCCTTTCACCGAGACGTAAATCATAACCCACCTGCACGTGCCTTGTGAAACGTCCAATGGCGGACACGCCGCCGCGAAAAAGTCCGCACGACGACGGCCTCGCCTCACCAGCGAACCACCTGCCCTCGCACGTCTATGTGGATGAAGGGCCCGCGGTGCGGGACCGGACCGTAGATACCCAGCCCGCCCGTCAACGTACTGTATAGCGTATCCTCGCGCAGCGATTCTACCAGATCGGCCAGCACCCGGGCGTCTGCACTCGTAATCTCACCGTCGCCATCCAGATCATCCATATAGCCGTCCTCGTCCATATCCACAAAGACATCGGCGGCGGCACCATAGAAATGGGGGCTGTCTTCCGTCTCTACGGTACCGACCAGGGCATCAACGTGCGGGGTACGGTAGCCGCTCATGATGTGGAGCGTATTGGCGTGGATACCACGCTCATTCAGTTTCTCCAAGATGGCTTCCAGCTTCAGCAGCAGCTTTTCCTGCAGGAGGAGATACGTTGGATATTGCGCCGACTGTTTGCTGACGAACTGGCCGAGCGTAAAGTGCGGTGAGACAAGTACGTCCTCATTGTACTCCGTAACCTGAACGAAGCCCTTCGGACGTGCAAAAACCGGGTTATTCCGGCGCGCGCGAGCCGGATAGCGGCCGATATGGAACGTACCAACCGACTCGCTCGATGGATCGTAGGGCTCCATGACGAACACGTTTAGGCGAATGATCTCCCCTGTCAGTTGATCCGTAATGGTGATCGGGTACCAGCCCGTCACCCGAGGCGCCGTCCAGGTCCACCGGCCCTCTCCCGTTTCCTCGAGCCTCCCTGCCACCACCTGCGCCCTCGCGGCGCGCCCATCGGAGTCGAAGACGGCCTCCAGGCTGACCGTCTCGCCGGGCATCACAAACACACCGAAAACACGGTAGGGTATGCTGAGGCCTTTGACCCGCACAACGAACGAGACCTTCTCCGGCCGGTAGGTGGCCGGGATGGCCGCAAGCACGTCGGGAGAAAAACGGGCCGAGTCCGAGACGATTCCGGAGGGGACGAGCAACCACAGCGCCACGAACGCGATCAGTATCAGAATTACGATGGCGGCGATCTTTTTGCTCCGAGCCTCGACCAGCATGTTACCGTTCTATCCCGATCCAGAGAGGTCATGCACAAACGCAGTGGTGTGGGCACGCCCGCTCGATACAACCAGAGAGCGAGGCCCCGCCACATTCCCGTCCAGAGCTTCCTCCTGATTCAGAGAACACTCCGGCCGGAATTCCGCATTCCCTCCTTACGCCCGTTCACCGCCCCGGGTCCATTGCATTGGGATCTTCCGGCATCCTTTGATCCCCTGTGCGTGGCTGTCCATCGCCCTGCAGGTTGTACACGTCTTCAAAGAAATGCACCTTGCCCTCATTATCCACAAACGCGGTCAGGTACACGATGTGTATGGGGGTGGGACGGGACAGATCAACGCGCGTCTGCTCTCCCCCATGCATCGCCTGTTCGATCCTCTCGCGACTCCAATCCGGTTGATCCAACAGCAAGAATTGCGCGAGTTCCACCGGCTTTTCCACCCGGATACAGCCGTGGCTGAATGCTCGAGTCTGCTCTCCAAAAAGGTAATCCGCAGGCGTGCCGTGCAGATACACGTCATATGGATTGGGGAACATGAATTTGACGAGCCCGAGTGCATTCTCTTCGCCCGGCTTCTGGCGGATTTTCAGCGTGCCTGCCTCCACCAGGTCGAGATTTTCCGGCGTCACCTCCATGACCTCCGCATCCGGGCCCCAGTCACTGGTGATCTCATAATTATTCGCGCTCAGATACGTGGGATCCAGGCGCGCTTCCGGAACGATCTCTTCAGCAGCAATCCGCTCCGGTACGTTCCAGTACGGCCGAAAGATGATGTATTCCATCTCATCGCTGAAACGCGGCGTCTGCTGATCTTCATAGGTCTCTCCAACGATGACCGCCATCTCCTGAACGGCCGCGTCGTTCTCGTAGGCGCGGAGCTTGTACTCGGGGATATTGACGAGCACGAAGCGCTGTCCCATCGAATCGGGCAGTTCCTGGAGGCGATTTAGATTGATCCGGAGTTGCTCCAGTCGCTGCTCGACGGGGGTGTTCATCGCGGCGAGCGTCGTCGAGCCGATCCTCCCGTCCGCCTCCAGGCCATGCCGTGCCTGAAACTGCATGACAGCCTGCACGAGCGTCGGGGTATATATCCTGCCGCTCTCCTGTGTGGCTGTACCGGTTAGATCGCCTGTTTTCGTGAGCAACTCGCGGAGCAGAATGATGCGGGCGGAGCTGTCACCCGGCTCTATGGTTTCGCCATACGGGATGGCCGGCCAGCCGCCCAGGCCCTCGACCCGCTCATACTGCACGATGGCTTGCTGCATGCGGGCTATCGCCTGCTGCTTCATTCCGTTGCCCACCGCAGCGGACGCGGGGCCTGTCAGCGAGTCCCCCTGTTGTCCACCCGTTGAAGGGAAGCCTATCTCGCCCTTCCTCGCATCATCGGTACACGAGGCCAGGAGGAACGCGGCAAGCAGGCACAACAGCGCGCAACCGTACGCGCGCAGACAGCTCACATATGTCACCATTGTACGACCGGTTTATTTCACCTGCACCGGGGTGCGGAAAACCTCGTACATGAGACAGCGCGCACCGTTTCAACCGAACCGCAACGTGTCTGATACACCCATACGCCTCGTGTATGGAACCGGTAACAAACGCTTCAACCGCCCACTAGAGTACCGGCGACGCGAGCATCGCTTACAAAAGCTCACCCGGACCAACTGTTACAAACATGTGAACCTTTCGGCTCTTTGTGTGTTGAGGTACGGAATCGACGCCTCCCAGAGGCCCGTTCCACCCGTAAATCACACATGACCGTGCTGAATACTTCCATTGATCGATATACGTTGAAGCGGGAAGCCTGGGCACGTCGCGATGCAGAGGCTTCATCCGAGCAGCTCATGGAAGCCCGCAATCTGGAAGCTTCTTTCCGATATGCCAAGGTGCTCCTCTCCAAGTCGCGCCTCCGGGCCGAGGTGTATCTACAGCAGAACTGATTCTCGACTTTCCCGGCGCACATTCCTTCACACACGGCGAGACGAGACGGACGAAATACGCAGCGAGCTCGTGCCTAGCAAGCCCGCCGATTCAGACATTTGAAACACGAAGGCCCGGCCAAAAAGCCGGGCCTTCGTTTCTATGGCCTCTATTCTTCGTCCTCGTCTTCGTCGTCCTCACCACTTTCATACTCATCCAGCATCACATCACGCGTGCGGTCCTTGGTAAAGTCAGGCTGGACCCAGGCGGCACCCGTGACGATGTGCATGGCCGCCTCGATGAGATCTGGTAGATGGCCGGTTTCCGAGAACTGGGTCGGCGCGTCGAACTGGTTGATCAGAAACTCCTCAGCAGCGTGCTGAAGCCGCTCGCTGTACCTGTGACGGGCAACTCGCATGTAGTCGTACTCCGTATTAGGTGGCGCGTGAGGGCAACTCGACATCCGAGGCGAGTTGTCTTCCGCGCACCGCCGCAACCGGCGGCCTGCATGCAAACGCCTTGTAAACGGAAAAGATGCCGCTCCCGGCCCGTTAGTTATCCACAAGGCCGATCCTAATTGACCTCCAGTACGATTTTGCCCGTGTTCAGGTTGGCTTCCATCCGCTCGTGAGCGGCAGCAACGTCTTCCCAGGGATAGGTGCTGTCAATCACCGGCCGGAGGACGCCCCGTTCGAACAGGGGCATGGCATACTCCGCAAACTCACGGGTGAGCCGTCTCTTGTACGCTTCGCTACGGGTGCGCAACGTGCTCGTGATGAGCTGACCGCGCTTGCGAAACAGCGTGCGCAGGTCGAAGTTTTCCACGAGGGCCCCTCCCATCGTTGCCAGCAGAATGAGCCTGCCATCGAGAGCGAGTGTCTCGATGTTCCGAGCAAAGTAGGGTGCACCGATGAAATCGAGGATGATATCGGCCCCGTACCCCTGGGTGTGCGCCTTCACCGCCTGCACGAAATCCTCGTTGTGGTAGTCTATTGCCAACTCGGCGCCCAGCCGGCGGCAGATATCGAGCTTTCCTCCGGATGCCGTCACGTACGGGTACGCACCTGCCGTGCGGACGAGTTGAATGGCCGCCGTACCGACCCCACTGGCCCCCGCGTGAATCAGCACGTGGCGGTCCTGCTCCAGTCCGCCATACCAGTACAACGCCTGATAGGCCGTCAGAAAAACCTCCGGAATCGCCGCCGCTTCATTGAATGAAAGCCCGGAAGGAATACGCATGGCCATCTCGTGCGGAATGGTTACGTATTGCGCATAACCTCCACCGGACAACAAGGCACATACGCGGTCTCCCACTTTCCACCCGCTCACCTCCTCCCCCATCGCCTCGACCGTGCCGGCCATCTCGAGCCCGAGAATCGGGCTGGCACCCGGAGGAGGGGGATATTTTCCCCTCCGCTGCATGATATCCGCCCGGTTCAACGCTGTGGCTCGGACGCGAACGAGCAGTTCGCCCGGACCAGGTACGGGACGAGGGACTTCGCCGATAAACAGCTGGCCAGCATCTCCGGGGGACCGCACGAGGATCGCTTGCATGGACTCCATCACGCGTCAGGGCTCTATGTCAAAGGAAAAGCTTCGGACCTCGGAAGCCGGTGCACCGGGAAGCCTCGTTTGCTCCACAAACCGGACGTGCCCGGACCGTTCGATCAGGAGCACGGTAGAGGATCGGGTTCCGTAGGAGGGTGATGCGATGAATCTCGCAGAGAGCACCCGTTCCCATTCGAGTCCGACACCGGTTTCGGGCAGCATTTCATCCGGTGCGGGAGCCTCATTTGCCAGAATCGGAAACAGATCGTCCGGTGAAAGCGGTCCGCCGCCGTACAGTGCGGCTTCCAGTTCCGCCTTTCCCTGCTCTACCTTGAACCAGGGCGTGTCCAGGAGATGGTTGCTGAGCCCGTACAGACCTGGCGCAAGTGGGCGGACGATATCCTCCCGATTGGAGTAATAGTAAAGATGCTCGCGGTCGCCCACGAGCAGGTTGAAGCCATTGTACCTGGCACCCTGCGACCGTAATCGTTCCATGTAGGCCTCCGGAGAGGCATTCCCCAGGAGGTATCCGGCAACGAGCGCGCCCCGCGAAGGCGCAGCGCTGCCCTCGCGGGGCGCTTCCCGGTAATTCGTCACCGCCGCGTAGCGCCCCTGGCGTGTAATTCCCATCCACGTTCCGCCGGCTCTGAGATCACGGCCTGCCAGCACGTTCGGCTGATCCTCCCAGAACTCCGCCGGACTCGTAGGCCGGTCGTAAAATTCATCCCGGTTCGCCAGCAACACGAGATCGTACAGGGGATGATGCTTGTATGCGATCAGGACGAGACACATGGGCGATTGGCTATCGGCTGCCAAGGGCCTTTGGCCGGCAGCCGCTTATCGACAGCGTATTTGAGCGTTCAACGTTCGCGAATCCAACGATACACATCCGGTTCGTCGAGGACGCAGAGGCCATCACAGGCAGGTTCCGGGCTGCGATGGCCTTCCGGCTCCGGAATCCATGAACGCAGCGCAAGCAGCAACGTTGCGTTCTTTTATCGCCGCAACTAACGGACGGGCAACTGATGGCCTGCAACCTTCTCCAGTATGACCAGCCGGGGAGCAGGCCGGAGGGTGTTCAGCGGAGCGTACGTGTACGCCCTGCACCTATCGCGAGGGCGTGTTGCCGCCCACTGGTCCACTGCTTCCGCTTCCTCCCGCCCCCCTTCGTGGGCAGGATACACGACCGCCGTAATGACGCCCCCCGGCGTGAGAAGGTCCAATGCCGCATCCAGCGCGGCGAGGGTCGTCTCCGGGCGCGTCATCACCGTCTTTTCAGGCGCTCCCGGGAGATAGCCCAGATTGAACATGACCGCACGAATCCGGCCCTGCACGTCGGGCGGCAGTGCATCCCGCATCCGTTCGTGACCGCCGTGGTGGAGGTGGACGCGCTCCGCCAGCGCCCGCTCACGCAGCCGGAGTTGTGTGGCCGCAATCGCCGCCTCCTGGACGTCAAATCCGTATACCTGTCCGGACGGCCCGACGCACTCTGCCAGAAACAGGGTATCGTGTCCGTTGCCAACAGTCGCATCCACGACGGTATCTCCCTGACGCACTGCCTGCGCTACGATGGTCCGGGCAAGCTCGAGTACGGACGGCACACTCACCGGGGTATCAGCCATTTGATGGACGAAACTGAAACACTGAAAGTTAGCACGCCGGGTACGGCGTGCGCCGAGTCCGCGCACCGCTTTACGCACAACCTTCACCGTCCAACACCTCAGCGCTCGAAGATACGCGGAAACCCTGCGTTATATATTGCCCGAAGTAGGGCATCGGGCTATGTTACCATGTTTTAATGAGGACAAGTCCATGCCGCAGATAGACGTTTCGCAGCCGCTCCGCATCACGCTGGAGGGCGGGCGAGGTTACCCGATCTTCTTCCATCCCCTGTCCGACGTCCCTGCTCTCATGGAGCAGTGCGGCCTGCGACGAGGCCGCTGCCTGGTCGTGACGGACGAACACGTCGCACACAGCTACTTGCCCGGACTCGAACGTGCACTATTCGGGGCGGGCTGGACCGCACGGGCCGTTACTCTTCCTCCCGGCGAGACAACGAAATCGTACGAATACTTGCACGCGATCTATGATGCCGCGCTGGAGTGGGGCATCGACCGAAAAACGCCCGTGCTCGCACTCGGCGGCGGCGTCATCGGAGATCTGGCCGGGTTTGCGGCGGCCACGCTTCTGCGCGGCCTCCCCCTGGTCCAGCTTCCCACGACGCTCATCGCCCAAGTGGATAGCGCACTGGGGGGAAAAACCGGCATCAACCACAAGGCGGGCAAGAACCTCATCGGCGCATTCCACCAGCCTGCTTTCGTGTGCGTAGACCGGGAGGCGCTCTTGACGCTGCCACGCCGTGAGTGGACGAGCGGGTTGGCCGAGGTGGTCAAGCACGGGCTCATTGCCGATGCGGACCTGTACACGTTCCTGGAAGCAAACTGGCCCGCCGTCCTGGAACGCGATCCCTCCATCATCGACGAAATGGTTTACCGCGCCGCACGCGTGAAAGTGAACGTGGTCAGCCAGGACGAGCGGGAATCCGGACTGCGAGCCATTCTCAACTTCGGCCATACGTTCGGCCACGCCATCGAGAAAGCGGCCGGCTACGGCGAGTTTACCCACGGCGAGGCGGTCGCACTCGGTATGCGGTCAGCCCTCTACCTCTCTCACCTTTACCATCCGGACCTGCCCATCGAGCGCATCGACAGTCTCCTGCGGCAGATCCCGGTAGGTGGGCGCCTCAGTGATTACCGGGTACAGAACCTCATGGATGCCATGCGCGGGGATAAAAAAGCGGAAGCGGGCGCGCTTCGTTTCGTGCTGCTCCGGCGTATCGGTGAAGCCTACGTCACGGACCGCCCGTCACCCACAGAAGTCGAAGCAGCCTTGCAGTTTGCGATGAACAGCCCGGGGGTGTAATTCGTGCGAAACCGTTCGATCCCGCAATGGTCCAAGTACCAAATCTGTAACAACCAGCCACCACAGCGCCGGCATTCCGTCAGACGGCAGATTTCATATCCCGACTTCCAGGTTTCTACTTGACTTAAACCACCTGATCGGGCATCGAATTTGCACGTACCTGACGCTACGAATACACGCCGCGAACGCCGTACCTGCCCGCTCACCAGCCACGCCAGCGTCCTCTGAACGCGCTCACTCACATAGCCTCCCGTGCCATGAGGGCCGTCGTGGCTGTCGCGTTCGGCCTCGCCCTGATTTTCCTGGCGCTCACCCGCACCCAGGTCGGACGTGACGAGCTCCGCAAGGAAATCGAGCGACAGTTCGCCGATCAACTCCAGGGACGGATCGAAATCGGCCAGCTCAAGGGCAATCTGCTCAACGACCTCTACGCCAGCCAGGTACGCATCTTCGATCCGTTCGGCACAGTCGTACTCCAGGCCGACTCCGTTGTAATGCGCCCGCGCTGGCGGGATCTCTTCCGCCGCACGGTTTCGGTCGGCAGTGTAACACTGTACCGGCCTGTAGTGAACCTGGTACGGCAGGAGAGCGGATCCTGGACAATTGCCGATGCCTTCCGCCCTCGTATCGCCTCCGGCCGGGGGCCCTCCTCATGGACCCTGAACTCATCCGATATCCGTATCGTCGACGGGGTGTTCGAGACCAGCCGCCTGGGGCCAGCCCCCGCACCGGTAGCGAACGGACAGGTCTTCGATTTTACCAACACCCGCTTGCAAGACATCGATGCCGCCGCAACGGTGGAATGGGGGCCGCACTTCAAGCTCGTCGAGGTACAGCGCCTCTCGGGAGACTGGTCCAGCCTGGGCCTGCCTCTGGATCTCGTGCAGGGACAGATCGTGCTGGAAAAAGATCGTCTCGAAGTCAACCAGCTGGAGGTGAGAGCCGGTGCCACGACGCTCGGCCTGAGTGGAACGATCGACTCCTTACGGGCGCTCCGCTCGGAGACACCGGAACGCGTTACCGTTCAACTCAATGTCCAGCCCAGCCGCATCCATAGCAAAGATGTACGGCACTTCGCCCCCTCCCTGCCGCTGGGCGACGTCATTGAGGTAGAAGGCCGGGTCTATGGCCCGCTCTCCGCATTGAACGTGGACAGGCTGCGGGTGGAACGCGGCCAGAGCCGGCTGCTTGCCAACGGAAGCCTGTCCCTGCTTCCGGACAGCATCCGCTTCGATGTCCGGCTCCACCCGTCTACCCTCACGGCGCGCGACATTGCGGCCGTGCTTCCGGCTGCCAGGCTGCCGGACCTCCAGCACCTCGGCGTACTCCATTTCGAGTTATCCTCAGAGGGCGCCGTATCGCTTTCCGAGAAAGGGTCAGATGCCATCCGCAGGCTCGCCTCCTCGTTCAACGTACGGGGGACGGCAGGTTCGGCCGAGGGGCGGATCACCTATGCCCCGAACCGCAGCGACGTAGCCTATTCGGCGGATATCCGCCTGGAGGAGGTAGACCTGGGCCGGATAATGAGGAAGGGTTCGTTCCAGAGCCGGCTCAATGGCGCGATCGTTGTGGCAGGCGCGGGCCTACCGGCAGACGACCTGAACGGCCGGATGCACGTCAACCTCAGCCCTTCTTTCTTTTCGGGACACTGGATCGACACGCTGAGCATCACCGCAGACGCGCAAGACGGCGTCGTTGCGACGAGAAGCTATTATGCCGGGAGTGATGGTGTCCTTTTCGCGACGGGCGATATCGACATGTCCGGCAATATACCGGCCTACTCCTTCAACATCACCGGCCGGCAGATCGACCTCGGCCCCCTCCTCCGGACAGACTCCATCGACACGGCATTGAACGGGAGTGCGGTCATCAGCGGGCATGGGCTCTCCGTGGAGGACCTCGGCGGCCGCTTCGAAATCGCCCTCGACTCCTCTCTCGTCCGGTACGGCGACCTGGAACACGTGATCCCTCCGGTCTGGAGCATGCTGGAGATCGTCCACCCCTCGACCGGCGACCCACTACTGCTCCTCTCGGGTGACGTCGCAACGGTGCGCTTCAACGGCGATGTGGCACTGGATCCCCTGCTGGCCCTGACGCGCCTCTGGGGTACGGAAGCCCTCCGCATGATCGATCGTGAATTCGACAAACCCTTGCGAGGGCCGCAAACCGACCTGGCCGCCGAACTCGATTCCATCCGGATCTCTCTGGAAACAGCGGTCGCAGCCAATGAATCCGCTCTGCTTCGCAGTGAAGCGCGGACCAGCCTGGAGCGAGCCGGATTCGAAGAGGGACTCTCCACGACCATGCAGGTAGAGCTGCACCGGCCGGACCTCCTCGCGGCACTCCTGCCCATGTTGCCGCCTTTCGAGGCAAACCTCCGCAGCACACTTCGCTTCTACGGTGACGCCGACACACTTACCGTATCAGGCAGCGTATTTGCGGATTCCATCGGTATCGG
>Ga0164243_10016765_pt1 | contig 10017 bp, 4 predicted proteins | sample OricompcompostOP_FD_108781 | JGI IMG/M metagenome (GOLD analysis project Ga0164243, IMG submission 108781) | Organic Plus compost microbial communities from Emeryville, California, USA - Original compost - Organic plus compost (OP) | ecosystem: Engineered > Solid waste > Mixed feedstock >... | reverse complement strand
GGAAGAGCTTCACCCGGCCATCGTCCAGGTCCCCCCGGAGCCGGGCGCACAGGGCCTCGCGGTCCGCCTCCGCCTGGGCATCCAGCTCCGCCAGGAGCCGGTCGCGCAGGTCGAAGTCCACCGGCCGCCGGTTGTCCGGGTCCACCAGCGACAGGTCCCACAACTCGCAGCCCTGGTACGTGTCCACCACGCCGGGCGAGGCGAGCTTGAGCAGCTGCTGCCCCAGCGCGTTGTGCTGCCCCGCGCGCTCGATGCGGCGCTTGAAGGCGCGCGCCTCCGCCAGGAAGGCCGCGCCCCTCTCCGGGTGGAAGCAGGCGTCGACGAAGCGCGCCACCGCGTCGTCGTAGGCGCCATCCGGGTTCGTCCACGACGTGCGCACCTTGGCCTCCTTGATGGCCTTGGCCATGTAGTCGCGCACGCGGCGGTGGAAGTCCGCCAGCTCCTCCGGGGAGGACGCGTCGCCCATGGGCCAGGCGCCCACCACCGTCTGAAGGAAGAGGTAGACGTCGTTGGGGCTGGGCGCGGGGCCGGACGGCAGGGGCACCACCCACCTCTCCGTCAGCCGCATCCAGCGGCGCGCCAGCTTGCGCCAGTCCTCCGGCAGCTCCGTCAGCACGTTGATGCGGGCGCGCACGTCCTCGCTGCGCTTGGTGTCGTGGGTGCTGGTGGTCAGCTGGCTGGCCGGCCAGTGCTCGGCGCGCTCCTGGTTGCGCAGGTGGAAGGTCTCCACGCGCGAACCGAAGCGCTCGGGCTCGCCGCCCACCTCGTTGAGGCTGACCAGCCGGTTGTAGATGTAGAAGACGGTGTCCTCCAGGCCCTTGGCCATGACGGGCCCGGTCACCTGCTGGAGCTTCATCGCGAAGCGCAGCATGACGGCGCGCTCGTGCTCGTCCGCCTGGGGCGGGTAGCGGCGCAGGAGGATGTCGCGCAGGAAGTCGAAGATGGAGGCGTTGGTGGTGGCGTTGCGCTCCTTGGCGCGCTGGATGGTCCACTCGACGTACTGCACGTCGCGCGCGTCCAGGCCCGGCCGCCAGCCGTCCACGTAGGTGCGGTAGACGGGGAACAGCGCCACGAACTCCACCAGCGCGCGCCGCAGCGAGTTGAGCGTGAAGTCGCGCGTGCGCCGGCTCATCTCCGAGATGCGGTTGAGCTCGTGCGCCAGCACGTTGATCTCGCTCGACATCGACACGCGCATGATGAGCAGCTTCTTCTGGTACACCAGCTCGTCGAAGTCGGGGCGCTCGCCCGTCAGCCGCTCGTACGTCTCCGTCAGGTGCGCCTCCGCCGCCGGCTGGACGAACAGGCCGCTGACCGCGTTGGCGAAGCGGTAGCCGGTGGTGCCGTGCACCGCCCACGCCTCCGGGATGCGCTCGCGTCCGCCCTGGATCTTCTCCACCACCACGTAGAGCGCCCGGCGCAGCGGGCTGTCCGGCTGCCGCGTCACCTCCGCGCGCCACCGCTCCCGGAGCGACGCCTCCACGCCCGGCCAGCGCGTGTCGTCGCCCGCCTGCGCCTGGAGGAACAGCGCGTGCGCGCGCTCCACGAAGTAGCGCTCCTGCAGGTCCAGGAAGTAGGCGGTGGGGTCGAACAGGCCGTCCGGGTGGTCGATGCGCAGGCCGGTGACGCACCCCTCGCGCAGCCAGCGGAAGACGAGCGCGTGCGCCTCCTGGAAGACCTCCGGGTCCTCCACGCGGATGGCGGCCAGGCCGTTGATGTCGAAGAAGCGCCGGTAGTTGATCTCCTCGCCCGCCACGCGCCAGTGCGCCAGCCGGTAGCTGCACGAGGACAGCACCGCGTCCAGCAGGTCGAACGAGCGCGGGTTGCCCGGCTCGCCGTTGAAGACGCGCAGGTTGTCCTCGATGTAGGCCGCCAGCGCGTCGCAGGACGCCACCACCGCGGCCAGCCGCCGCTTGATGACCTCCTTCTCGCGGTGCCGCTCGACGACGCGCTCGCGCGCCACCTCCGTGCGCAGCGGCAGGTGCTCGATGGCGGTGAGGATGGACAGCAGCTCCACCATGGGCGGCGAGTCCGTCCCCAGCCGCGCCTCCAGCCGCTCCAGGCCGTGGCGCAGGATGCGGCCGTACTGGCGCGGGGCCACCGGCAGCAGGTGGTCGTAGTAGTGCAGGAAGAAGGCGCCGTCGCGGAAGGACAGCCGCAGCTCGCCCCGCTCCAGGACGACGCCGTACTGGTCGCCGAGGATGGGCAGGAGCACCTTGTCGTGCAGCTCGTCCTTCACCGGCGCCCAGTCGATGTCGAAGTACTTGGCGTAGACGGACGACGGGCCGTTCTCCAGCACGTCGAACCACAGCCGGTTGTCGCGCTCGATGCCCATGTGGTTGGGCACCACGTCCAGCACCTGCCCCATGCCCCGCGCGGCGAGGGCGGAGCACAGGGCGGCGTGGGACTCGGGCGTGCCCACCTCCGGGTTGAGCTGCTGGTGGTCCACGCAGTCGTAGCCGTGGGTGCTGCCCGGCGTGGCCTTCAGGTAGGGAGACGCGTACAGGTCGCTGATGCCCAGCCGCGCCAGGTACGGGACGACGCGGCGGGCCTGGTCGAAGGTGAAGCCCCGGTGCAGCTGCACCCGGTACGTGGACAGCGGCGTGCGAGGCCGCGCGCCCAGCTCGTCACGCACCCGCGCGAACAAGCCCTCCGCGAGGACCTCCGCGCTCGAGGTGGCTCCCGCCGCTCCCGAGGGAGCGCTCCCCGCTTCTTCCATCCCGTCGAGCAACATGGAGACCAGAGGTAGGGCGCCAGGGGCCCATCCGCCAGCACCAGGTGGGGCTTCCGCCCTCTTTCCAACGCTCCAGGTGCCCGACGACACAGGGGGGCGCCCCGAAAAACAAAGGGCCCGCCGGGGACGTTCCGGCGAGCCCTCGCTGTGTTCCGGCCAGGCGGGCCCTGGCGGGAGGACGTCTCAGCTCAGCTGCTTGTTCACCAGCGAGGTCATCTCGAACATGGTGACGTTCTTCTTGCCACCGAAGATGGGCTTGAGCTTGTCGTCGGCGTTGATCTGCCGCTTGTTCTTGGCGTCCTGCAGGCCCTGCTTCTTGATGTAGGCCCAGAGCTTCTTGACCACCTCGGTGCGAGGCAGAGGCTTGGAACCGACGATCTCAGCGAGCGCGGCGGAAGGAGTCATCTCCTTCATGAACGACGCGTTCGGCTTGCGCTTCGCGCCAGCGGACTTCTTCGCGGCGGGAGCCTTCTTCGCAGCAGCTTTCTTGGCGGCCATTCGTCTTGAGTCTCCTCCCCTCCGAAGGGGACGTTGTTCGGCCTTGCTTGGATGAGAGCCAGTGCCGGTGGGGCGTAGGTAGCACGCCCAAGCCCGAAAAACAGCCCTCTCCTGCGTTTTTCCCTCGGGAAACGCCCTACGCAACGCGTTTCATGCCCGAAAATCCGCCTCGGCAGCGCCCTTGCGCTCGGGGAGAGCCCCGAAGGAAGCCTCGCGGCGACCCGGGCTCGTGGCTCGCAACCCCCCTTCTTCCCTCGACGAATGCCGGGGGGAGCGCCGTCCGGGGCCCGCCCTCCGGGACGGCGGCCGGCGAGCGCGCGCCCCACGTCCTGGGGATTCCTCTTGCGGACGAGGTGTACTTTTTCGGATGAAACGCCCCATGAGAGCCCTCATCACCGGAGCAGGTGGCTTCCTGGGAATCTGGCTGGCGCGCGCGCTGGCGGCGCGCGGCGACACCGTGACGTGTCTGCTGCGCCGGGGGTCGGACGCCTCCGGACTGAAGGACGTCCCGCATGTCCGCGTGGAGGGGGACGTGACGGACGCGGCCTCGCTGCCACCGGCGGTGGCGGGCCAGGACGTCGTGTTCCACCTCGCGGGGGTTCGCCGCGGCGCGACACGCGAGGACTTCATGCGCGTCAACGCGGAGGGCACCCGCCGGGTGTGCGAGGCCATGGTGGCCACCGGCCAGCGCCCGCGCCTGGTGCTCGTGGGCTCGCTGGCGGCCATGGGGCCCTCCTCCCCCACCCGGCCCCACGTCGAGGAGGACCCCTTCCAGCCCCACGAGTGGTACGGCGAAAGCAAGGCGGAGGCCGAGCGCATCGCCTTCGCCTACAGGGACCGGCTGCCGGTGACGGTGTCCCGGCCGCCTCGCATCCTCGGCCCGGGCGACCACGAGAACCTCACGTTCTTCAAGCTGGTCCAGAAGGGCATCCGGCTGGAGCTCGCGGGCGGCCCCCGTCCGCTCACCATGGTGGACGTGGAGGACGTGGTGGACGCGCTCCTCCTCCAGGCCGAGCACCCCGCCGCGGTGGGCGAGGCCTTCTTCTGCGCGGGCCCCGGCGAGCCGCTGTCGCTGGAGGCGGTGCAGGACCTGGGCGCCGCGGCCCTGGGCCTGACACCCCGCACGGTGCGCCTGAGCCCCCGGGTGCTCACCGCCCTGGCGTCCGCCGCGGACGGCGTCTCCCGCGTGACGGGCCGCAAGCTGCCCCTGAACCGGAAGCTGGCGCGCCAGCTGCTGGCCCCCGCCTGGACCTGCTCCAGCGCCAAGGCCGAACGGCTGCTCGGGTTTCACCCCCGGAGGGATTTGCGGGACTCCATCCGCCGGAGCGCGGAGTGGTACCGCCAGCAAGGCTGGCTCTAGCCGTGCTAGCAGGGGTGGGGACCCGCTCCCCCGTCCCAGTGTCGTTGACCTCACCCCCCCTGGAGTGTCAGGAAGCCCGCTGCCACATGCCCTCGAAAGCCGCATTTTTCGATGTCGACGGGACGCTCGTGAAGACGAACGTCGTCCACGTCTACGCGTACTACGCGATGAACCGCGGCTCCGTGCTGGGCATCGCGGGGCGGACCCTCAGCACCGCGCTGAGCGTGCCGCTCTTCGGCGCCATGGACACGCTCGACCGCAAGACCTTCAACGAGTTCTTCTACCGGTATTACGCGGGGTTGAGCGAGGACCGCCTCGTCACCATCGCGGAGGACATGTTCGAGGACGTGCTCAAGCCCGCCCTCTTCGAGCAGTCCCAGGACCTCATCGACCAGGCGCGCCGCAGCGGCTGCAAGGTGGTGCTCGTCACGGGCGCGCTGGACTTCACCATGCGCCCGCTGGCCCGCCACCTGGGCTGTGACGACCTGATCGCCAACAAGATGCAGTTCGTGGGCGGCAAGGCCACCGGCAAGGTGATTCCGCCCATCATCGAGGGCGCGAACAAGGCCAACGCCATCCGCGCCTACTGCACCAAGGAGGGGCTGACCCTGGACAAGTGCCACGGCTACTCCGACAGCGCCTCCGACTACGCCATGCTCGCGGTGGTGGGCCGGCCCACCGCGGTGAACCCGGACCTGCGGCTGCGCTCCATCGCGCGCGCCTACAACTGGCCCATCCTCGACCTCAAGTAAGGCAGCACCGCTCCCCCCATGCGCCCGTTCAAGACGCTCCAGAAGCTGTACGACGAGGAAAGCCAGGTCGTCATCACCGAGAAGGGCAGCCCGCCGCGCGCGCTGTTCTACGGTGAGGGCTTCCTCCAGGAAGACCTGCCCGTGGGTACCCGGGTCATCTTCCCCCGCCCGCCCCTGGCGGGCGTGCCCAACGTCAAGGCCGCCATCCGCTGGGCCATCAACCACCCGGAGGGCATGGACCCGCTGCACGCGCTGCTCAAGCCGGGCATGCGCCTGACGTGCGTCATCGACGACATCAGCGTCCCCCTGCCCCCCATGGTGACGCCGGACGTGCGCCAGTCCATCCTGGAGGTGGTGCTGGAGCTGGCCGCCGACAGCGGCGTGGACGACGTCCACCTGGTCATCGCCAACGCCCTGCACCGCCGCATGACGGAAGCGGAGATGCGGCGCATGGTGGGCCAGAAGATCTTCGACGCGTACTACCCGGACCGCTACTACAACCACGACGCGGAGGACCCGGACGGCATCGTCGCCCTGGAGCGCACGTCCCACGGCGAGGAGGTGTCGGTCAACCGCCGGGTCGCGGAGAGCGACCTCGTCGTCTACGTGAACGTGAACTTCGTGCCCATGAACGGCGGGCACAAGTCCATGGGTACCGGCGTGTCCAACTACGCCTCGCTGCGCCACCACCACAATCCGAAGACCATCCGCGAGTCGGACAGCTACATGGAGCCGAAGGCCAGCGCGCTCTACCGCAGCAACGAGCGCATCGGCCGCAACATCGACAAGCACCTGAAGGTCTTCCACATCGAGACCACGCTGAACAACCGCATGTTCGGCGCGCCCGTGGACTTCCTCGCGAAGAAGGAGGAGGACTACACGGAGGCGGACCGGCTGAAGTTCCAGGCCATGCGCTACGCGCTGTCGAAGATGCCGCGCGCGGCGGCGCGCAAGGTGCTCAACGCCATCCCCGCCCCGTATGACGTCACGGGCGTGTACGCCGGCGCCACGGAGCCCGCGCACCAGAAGACGCTGGAGACCAGCTGGAAGCAGTACGTGGTGCCGGTGGAGGGGCAGAGCGACATCGTCATCTTCCCCATCCCCTTCATCTCCCCGTACAGCGTCAACTCCATCCTCAACCCGCTGCTCGTGCAGGTGATGGGGCTGGGCTACTTCTTCAACCTCAACCGCGGCGTGCCGCTGGTGAAGAAGGGCGGCTGCCTCATCCTGCTGCACCCGGCCTACGACGAGTTCGACCCGGAGCACCACCCCAGCTACATCGAGTTCTTCCACCGGCTGCTGCCGGAGACGCGCGACTCCATGAAGCTGGAGCACAAGTACGAGAAGGAGTTCGCGGAGAACCCCAGCTACGTGCACCTGTACCGCAAGGGCAACGCCTACCACGGCGTGCACCCGTTCTACATGTGGTACTGGGGCGAGAACGGCCGCCAGCACGTGGGCAAGGTCATCGTCGCGGGCGCGGAGAACAACCACGTCCCGGCGCTGCTGGGCTGGGACCGCACGGACACGCTGACGGAGGCCATCGAGGAGGCCCGGGGCTTCATGGGCCGCTCGGCGACCATCAGCCTCTTGCGCATCGCCCCCACGGTGATGGTGGACGTGAAGTGAGGACGCCCATGGCACCGCTCCCCGAGCTGGACGTCTCCCGCGTCTTCACCGGCAAGCGCCTGCTGTTCGCCGGCGCCACGGGCTTCGTGGGCAAGGTGACGCTGTCCATGCTGCTGCACCGCTACGGGCAGGAGCTGGAGCGCGTCTACGTGCTCGTGCGCAAGGGCAGCGCGGCCTCCGCCGAGCGCCGCTTCTTCGACAAGGTGGCCACCAGCGAGCCCTTCCAGCCGCTGCGCGACACCTACGGCGAGGAGGGCGCGCTCGAGTTCCTGCGCGCCAAGTGCGAGGTGCTCGACGGCGACATCACCGACCCGTGGGTGGGCCTGGACGAGGCCCGGGTGGCGGAGCTCACCGGCAAGGTGCACGCCTTCGTCAACTGCGCGGGCCTGGTGTCCTTCAACCCGTCGCTGGAGGTGGGCCTCAACGTCAACACCCACGGCGTGAAGTACGCGGTGGAGCTGGCGCTGCGCTGGGCCGTGCCCCTCGTCCACATGTCCACGTCGTTCGTGGCGGGCAACCGCAGCGGGCTGGTGTTCGAGGACGAGGAGGTGCGCGGCTACTTCCCGCGCAAGGACGAGCTGGACGGGCGCGACTTCAGCCTGGAGCAGGAGCTGAAGGACGCCGAGCGCATCGTCGCGCGGCTGCGCGAGCAGGCCGACGACCGGGCCCTGACGTCCACCTTCCGCAAGAAGGCGCTGGACCGGCTGGCGGAGGAGGGCCGCGACGTCAACGACGAGAAGACGCTGCGGCTGGCGGTGGGCCGCGAGCGCAAGCTGTGGCTGAGCGGCGAGCTGGTGCGCGCGGGCATGGAGCGCGCGGCGCACTGGGGCTGGCCCAACACGTACACGTACACCAAGTCCCTGGGCGAGCAGGTCATCGCCGCCACGCCGGGGCTGCGCTACGCCATCGTGCGGCCCTCCATCGTGGAGAGCGCGCGGCACTACCCCTTCCCCGGGTGGAACGAGGGCTTCACCACCTCCGCGCCGCTGGCCTTCGCGGGCATCAAGGGCCCCGGCGGCATCCCCGCGGGCGAGAACACCATCCTGGACATCATCCCGGTGGACCAGGTGGCGGGCGCCACCATCGGCATCACCGCGCACACCATGGAGGTGGAGGAGCGGCGCGTGTACCAGCTGGCGTCGGGTGACGTGAACCCGTTCTACGCCAGCCGCTCCGTGGAGCTGGTGGGCCTGTACCGGCGGCGCTTCTACCGGAACAAGGAGTCGGGCAACAAGCTGCTCAACTCGCTGCGCTCGCGGCTGGAGCCGCAGCCGGTCAGCAAGCGCGAGTTCGAGCTGTTCAGCGCGCCCATGCTGGTGCGGGGCGCGCGCTTCCTGAAGAAGGCCATCGACGAGGTGCGTCCCGCGTGGGGCGCGCCCGCCGTGCAGGCGATGCTGGACAAGGCGAAGGTGTCGCTCGACGAGGTCGAGGACAACAACGCCGGCCTCATCGCGATGACGGAGCTGTTCCTCCCCTTCCTCTACGAGAACCGCTACGTCTTCCGCTGCGACAACACGCGCTCCGTCTATGCGCGCATGGCGCACGCGGACCGGCTGAAGATTCCGTGGGACCCGGAGCACATCGACTGGCGCGCGTACTTCATGGAGACGCACCTGCCGGGCCTGGAGAAGTGGGTGTTCCCCGGCCTGGAGGAGGAGCGAGAGAAGCGCACCGTCATCCCCGCGCACCGCGACCTGCTGGAGATGTTCGAGGCGGTGGTGCACGCGTACCGCCACCGGGTGGCCTTCCGGATGGTGGCCGGCGAGCGGGAGGAGCGCTTCACCTTCGGCGAGGTGCACCGCTACGCGGCGCGGGTGGGCAGCTTCCTGACGCTCTCCGGCGTGAAGCCCCAGGACCGGGTGCTGCTGGTGTCGGAGAACCGGCCCGAATGGGGCACGGCCTTCTTCGTCGTCCTGCGCCCGGGCGCCACGGTGGTGCCGGTGGACCCGGGCCTGTCGGAGGCGGAGGTGCTCAACATCGCCCGGCGCTCCCAGGCGCGCGCCTGCCTCATCTCCGAGGACGCGGCCCGGGACTTCCCGGGCCTGTTCGACGCGCTGGGTGAGGGCGTCACCATCGCCAGCCTCGCGCAGGCGATGACGGGCGACCCGGCGTACCCGGACCGCATCGGGCCGGTGCGCAAGTCCGCGTCGCCGGACGACATCGCCAGCCTCATCTTCACGTCGGGGACGACGGGCACGCCCAAGGGCGTGATGCTCACCCACCGCAACTTCGCCTCCTTGGTGGCGAAGCTGGCGGGCGTGTTCGACGTGGGCGTGGGCGACGGCGTGCTGTCGGTGCTGCCCCTGCACCACACCTTCGAGTTCTCCGCGGGCTTCCTCACGCCGTTCTCCCGCGGCGCGGAAATCACGTACATCGACGAGCTGACGTCGGACCGGCTGGGCGAGGTGTTCGAGACGGGCCGCATCACCGCGATGATTGGCGTGCCGGCGCTGTGGCAGCTGCTGCACCGGAAGATGACGCAGGAGTTCGCCAGCAAGCCGCCGCTGGTGGAGCAGGCCATCAAGGCGATGATGGCCACGCACGGCGAGCTGCGCAGCCGCGCCAACGTCAACCTGGGCAAGCTGCTGTTCTGGCCGGTGCACCGCAAGTTCGGCGGCCGCATCAAGGTGCTCGTGTCGGGCGGCTCCGCGCTGCCGGAGGAGGTGCACAAGGCCTTCCACGAGCTGGGCTTCAACATCACGGAGGGCTACGGCCTGACGGAGGCCGCGCCGGTGCTGGCGGTGGCGGAGCCGGGCAACAAGCGCACGCCGGGGTCGGTGGGCAAGCCGCTGACGGGCATCGAGGTGCGCATCCTCCAGCCGGACAACGACGGCATCGGCGAGGTGCTGGCCAAGGGCCCCAACGTCATGGCGGGCTACTTCGGGGACCGCGAGGCGACGGACGCGGTGCTCAAGGAGGGCTGGCTGCACACCGGCGACCTGGGGCGCCTGGACGCGGAGGGCCGGCTGTACCTGGTGGGCCGCGCCAAGGACGTCATCATCGACCACAACGGGAAGAACATCTACCCGGACGAGCTGGAGGAGCTC
>Ga0164243_10016763_pt1 | contig 10017 bp, 8 predicted proteins | sample OricompcompostOP_FD_108781 | JGI IMG/M metagenome (GOLD analysis project Ga0164243, IMG submission 108781) | Organic Plus compost microbial communities from Emeryville, California, USA - Original compost - Organic plus compost (OP) | ecosystem: Engineered > Solid waste > Mixed feedstock >... | reverse complement strand
CGGCTGAACGTGAAGGTCTCGACGGCGGCCGGCTCGACGAACGGACCGATGTACTGCTCGATGACCGCCGGGTCGAGGTCGACCCCGGGCTTGACGAAGCCCTCCTGGCGAAGGCCCTCGACCACGAGGGAGTAGTCGTCGTCGACGGCATGGCGCAACACCCGTCCGATGGCGGGGGGAAGCCCATCGGGCAGCTGCGCGACGGCCCCGTAGTCGACGACTCCCAGGCGTCCGTCCGACATGACCCGGAAGTTGCCGGGGTGAGGGTCGGCGTGCAGCAGCCCGGTTCGTGAGGGCCCGGCGAAGAGGAAGCGGACGTAGGCCTCGCCCAGGTGGTCGCGCTCCTGCTGGGTGCCCGTCGTGATGATCTCGGCGAGCGAGGAGGAGCTCTCGAGCCACTCGGACACGAGCACCCGGCTGGTGTGGGCCACGACCCGCGGGACGACGATGGCGGGGTCGCCCGCGAACGCCTCGGCGAACACGGTCTGGGAGGCGGCCTCGAGGGTGTAGTCGAGCTCTTCTGCGACGCGGTCCTGGAGCTCTTGCACGAGCGGCTTGACGTCGAGCCCTGGTGCGAGGACGCCGAACAGGCGAGCCATGCGCCCGATCTGGCGCAGGTCGGAGCGCAGGGCCTTCGCGGCCCCGGGGTACTGCACCTTGACCGCGACGTCGGTGCCGTCGTGCCACGTGGCCCGATGCACCTGACCGATCGAGGCCGAGGCAGCCGGACGTTCGTCGAAGGAGACCAGCTGCTCGCGCCAGTCGTCACCGAGCTCCTCGGCGAGCATCCGATGGACGATCGAGGAGGGCATCGGCGGAGCGGAGTCCTGCAGCTTGGTGAAGGTCTCGCGGTACGGGCCGATGAGCTCCTCGGGCAGTGCGGCCTCGAAGATGCTCATGGCCTGGCCGAACTTCATCGCTCCGCCCTTGAGCTGTCCCAGGACGCTGAAGACCTGCTCGGCGGTGCGTCGCTGGACGTCGGTCAGGACGGCACTGGCGGGCGCACCCACGAGTCGTCGCCCTACGCCGAGCGTGGTCCTGCCCGCGAACCCGACCGGCAGCGCCGCGAGCCGTGCGGTGCGTGAGAACGCGTTCGAGGGCAACGAACGCGCGCGTTGTTCGTCCTTGCCGGCCACCTCCTCAGGATAGTGCGGCCCGCCACGTCAAGCGGCAGGCAGCAGCGCGCAGCCGCAGCCGTGGTGGAATCCCACCGGCCAGTCGGCCCGCTCGTCGTCGTCCGGACCGACCACGAGCACCCGCCCGGCGGTCCGGAGCGGACGGCCGTCGCAGCTCGCGAGCACCTCGGCGGCGATCTCGACGGCGGCGGCCGCGCGCGTGAGGGCGCTGGTGGCGCTGGGCGTGGTGGCGGCAGAGTGCCGCCCGAACTGGTCGACGAGACCGGGCCAGGCGCGGTCCCAGTCGGCGCGGGTGCGGTCGTGGCAGCCCAGACAGGGGGTCAGCCCCGGCCGGACGAAGGGGCCCAGACGCACGCGGTCCTCGTCGACGACGACCCAGAGATGATCGACGCCGTGCCGCATCGGTGGCTCGGCGACCAGCCGCGAGGGCTCGCCGGCCCCGAACAGGACCAGCAGCTCGGGGTCGGGGTCGTGGACGGAACCCAGTCCGCACTCGCCCAGCAGTCGTTCGACGCTGGCGGCCAGAGGACGCGTGGCGGCGTCGCTGTGCAGGGCCACCCGGAACCCGGGACGGTGTGCGAGAGCACGGGGATCGCGCTGGGCGAGGCTGGCGTGTCGTGCCTCGGCCGCGAGGGCGGGGGAGCGGGGGAAGTCCCATACGGAGGCATCGAACACGACGCCGGCGAGCTCGAGCTCGCGCAGCAGGCGCTCGACGTCGTCAGCGAGCTCGGGCACCGTCGCGGGGACGAGCGCACGCAGCCGTTCGACGTCGCGCACCCCGTCAATCAGGCGCAGGAAGGGCAGCAGCCCTGGCCGATCGGTGATGACGACACCCGGGCTGGTGCCCACCTGGAGGTGGCCCCCGTCACGTCGCAGCACGGCCGCGCCGGGGCGGATGGCCGGTCGGTACGTCATGGCCACCAGCGTGGACGTCCATGGCTCCGGTGGCGAGCGGCTCGTCCACAAGGGCCGCACGGCGGACGATCCGGTGTCTGCCGGGTCGCCCGCCGTGCGGGGAGAACGTGATTTGGTCGGGGCCTGGGTTCAGGCCTTGCCAAGGATGCGGTTCAGCTTCGTTCCGCACACCGGGCATATGCCCTTCGCCATGCGGGTGCCCTTCTCGCTGACCTGGACGTCGCCGGTCGTCTCGCGCTTGTCCTTGCACTTGACGCAGTAGAACTCGCCACTCCATGTTTCCGACATCACGGCCTCCTTGCCGATGTGGTGCTGGTCACAATCAGCGTACGCGTACACGGCCGTTCTGCACTGGAAAGACGGGAGAACGGCTGTCGTGTCGGAAATGTCTGGACGAGGCTGGACAACGCAAAGGGCTCCCGACGACGACAACCTTCCCCTGATGGTCGTCGTCGGGAGCCCAACTTCAGTCACAGTAGGGCCGCAAGGGGGTCGCGTCAACGGATGAGTCAGCAGGGTTTGTCCACGCCTGTGGACAATGCTGGGGACAGCGTGTGGGGATCGCCGTGCGCCTATGTGGACGAGTGGTGCACAACCCTCGTCGGGTCAGCTGTGGATTGCCCGCGACACTCCGGCTGACCTGCGACGACGCCAAAAAACACATGTGGAGAAAAATTGACTGTCGGCGCGGGTCGATATCGTGACGCCATGGACGAGGTGGAGATCAGACGGAGCGCGCGACGCACTCGCACCGTCCGTGCGTACCGCGAGGATGGCCGCACGATCGTGCTGATGCCGGCCCACCTCTCCCGGGCCGAGGAAGAGCGCCACGTGAAGAGCCTGCTGGCCCGGCTCGAGCGCCGCGAGCGCAGGGTCCGGCCCAGCGATGACGAGCTGCTGCAGCGCGCGGCGACGCTCTCGGCGGCCTGGCTCGAGGGGAGGGCGGTGCCCTCGTCGGTGCGATGGGTCGGCAACCAGAACACCCGTTGGGGCTCATGCACGAGCACCGACGGCAGCATCAGGCTCTCCGACCGACTCAAGGGCATGCCGCCATGGGTCGTCGACTACGTGCTCCTGCACGAGCTCGCGCACCTGCTCGAGGCCAACCACGGCCCGGCGTTCTGGGCGCTGGTCGACCGCTACCCGCAGGTCGAGAGGGCTAAGGGGTTCCTCGAAGGCGTCGTGCACCAGCGCTGACGAGCGCACGCACCGAGTCGTCGGCGTCGTCGGGCAGGTCGTCGAGGTCGAACCACCGCACGTCGGTCGACTCCTCGCTCACCACCAGCTCCGCGTCGGGGCTCGCGACCGCCACGAACTGCACGTCGAGGTGATGGGCCGGGCGCAGCGGCCCGCAGGGCACCTCGTGCCGTGACAGCAGCACGGGCACGGCGTCGACCGTCAGGCCCTCGACGCCGGACTCCTCGCGTGCCTCGCGCAGGGCGGCCTCTGCCAGCTGGGTGTCGGTGGGCTCGCAGTGCCCGCCGGTCTGGAGCCACCGTCCGAGCCTCGCGTGCAGCGTCAGCGCCACTTGGCGATGGTCGTGCGAGAACACCAGCGCGCTCGCGGTGAGGTGGTCAGGATGACAGCTGCGGCTCATGGCGTCCTCGTACGCCGCGAGATGGGAGAGGTAGAGCTCCCGCAGTGCCTGCTGCTCGTCGTCAGGCGCGGTCCAGTCGTGCAGGACGCGCCCGGCGTCGTGGTGCAGGCTCACTCGTCGGAGTCGTTGAGCAGATCGTTGAGCGCTGCGTCGAAACCGTCGTCGGCGGCGTTGGACTCGCCCTGGGCGAAGCCGAGCGGGTCGTCGAGATCGGCGGCCGAGGGCATCAGGTCGGGATGGCTCCAGACCGCGTCGCGCGCGGCGGGGCCCTGACGGTCGCGCAGCGCGGCCCACAGTGTCGCGGCCTCACGCAGCTTGCGTGGACGGAGCTCGAGGCCGACGAGCGAGGCGAAAGTGTCCTCGGCCGGGCCACCGGCGGCCCGGCGACGGCGCATGGCCTCGGCGAGCGAGACGGCGGCGGGCATCCGGTCGGCGGTCGCGCGGGTGACGACCTCGTCGACCCATCCCTCGACCAGCGCGAGCAGCGTCTCGAGGCGATCGAGGGCCTGCTGCTGCTCGGGGGTGCGCTCGGGCTCGAACAGGCCACCGGTGAGGGCTTCCTGCAGCTCTTCGGGGCGTGAGGGGTCGAGGCCCTGGATCTTGGCCTCGATGGCCGAGACGTCGATGCGGGTGCCGCGGCCGTAGTCCTCGATGGCGTTGACGAGCGCCGGACGCAGCCAGGGTGCGTGCTGGAATAGTCGGTGGTGCGCGCACTCGCGCAGCACGACGTAGAGGAGCACGTCGGAGTCGGTGTGCTCGAGACCCTCGCCGAAGGCCTTCACGTTGGCCGGCAGCACAGCCGCCACCCGGTCGGTTCCGAGCGGGAGGCCGATGTCGGTGGAGGAGAGTACCTCGCCGGCGAGCCCGGCCAGGGCCTGGCCGATCTGCTGGCCGAACATAGCCCCACCGGCCTGGTTGAGCATGCCGAGCAGCGGTCCGGCCATCGCGCGGGCGTCCTCGGGGATGGCATTCGACATCGCGCCGACGACGTGCTCGGCGATCGGGTCGACGAGCTGCTGCCAGGTCGGCGCGGTGTTCTCGATCCAGTGGGCACGGCTCCAGGCGGCGGAGGTGGTGGCACCCGCGGGGACGTCGGTCGCGTGGTCGAGCCACAACTCGGCGAGCTGGACGGCATCGGCGACCGCGCCCGTCTGCGCGGGGGTCGGGAAGGGGTCGGGGCCGGCGGCGGCGAGCACCTGCCGGGCGACGTCCTTGGCGAGCTCGAAGTTCACGTGCCCCTCGTGCGGGGCGAACATGCGCTGCATCTGGCCGAACATGGCGCTCATGTCAGGTGCTTCGCCGCCGCTGAACGACGCGAAGAACTGCTCCATGGGTGTGCCCTTGAAGGGGTTGTCGGGCCGGCGGTCGTCGGACTCGTCGTCGTTCATGCCTTCACTTTAGTCCGGTCGGCCCAGCGCACTAGGCTGTCGATGGTGAGCACCGTTCGCCTGGCCGACGTCCGCGAGACGCCTTTGAGCCTGGACGAGGTGTACGCGGCCGTCAGCGACCCGGCTGCGGGTGGCATCACGCTCTTCATCGGCACCGTGCGCGACCACGACCAGGGCCGTGAGGTGGCGCAGCTGGGCTACTCCTCGCATCCCACGGCCGTCGCCCAGCTGGAGGCCGTCGCCGCACGCATCGCCGCGGAGGTCGACGTCGTGGCCCTCGCGGCGGTGCACCGCGTCGGTGACCTCGCCGTCGGCGACATCGCGGTCGTCGTCGCGGCATCCGCCGCCCATCGTGCCCAGGCGTTCGAGGCCTGCCGGCGCCTGATCGACGAGCTCAAGACGGACGTGCCGGTGTGGAAGCACCAGTCGTTCGTGGCGGGTGACTCGGAGTGGGTCTGATCGTGTTGCCGTCGATGTCTACGCTGAGCCTGTGTCCGCCCCGTCCAGCCTGAGCAGGCGCTATGCCACTTTGCTCGTGGCCGTCTTCTCGGTGATCGTCCTGACGTGCGTCGCGTTCTTGGTGCCAGTGCCCTACGTGACGATGCGTCCTGGCCCCGTGTTCAACACCCTGGGCGACTTCGATGGCTCGCCGATGTTCACCTTCGGCGACGACGTCAAGGTGTACGAGACGTCCGGCACGCTCGACTTCACCACCGTCTCGGTGTCACGGTCGAGCACCGACGTCAGCCTGGCCGAGGCGGTGCGCGCCTACTTCAGCCCGAACGTCGCGGTCGTGCCGCGGTCGAACGTCTACCCCGAGGACACCACCGACAAGCAGTCCACCGAGGAGTCGGCCGCCCAGCTGTCGAGCTCCAAGGACAGCTCGACGGCGGCGGCTCTGCGGGCCGCGGGCTACAAGGTCACCGAGGTCCCCACGGTCGGGTCGGTGCTCGACGACGGCGCGGCCGCCGGCCTGCTCGAGCCCGGCGACATCGTCACGGGTGTCGACGGCAAGGCGGTCGACAAGGCCGATGACGTCGTCAAGGGCATCGGTATCCACAAGCCCGGTGAGGCGGTCGTCCTCGACGTCACCCGCGAGGGCAAGGCGGCCTCGGTGTCCATCGTCACCGAACCATCCCCGGATGACCCCAAGATCCCCCGGGTGGGCATCACCATGACCGTTGGCTTCAGGTTCCCGATCGAGGTCGACAACAACGTCGGCCAGCAGATCGGCGGGCCCAGTGCGGGCACGATGTTCGCGCTCGCGATCTACGACAAGCTCACCCCGGGCGAGCTCACCGGCGGTGCCCGCATCGCCGGCACCGGAGCCATCGACCCCGACGGCCTCGTCGAGCCGATCGGAGGCATCCGGCAGAAGATGGCCGGTGCCCACGCCGACGACGTCAAGACCTTCCTGGTGCCGGCCGGCAACTGCGGCGAGGCCACCGACGGTGACGACTTCGGCATGTCGCTGGTCAAGATCACCAATCTCGACGACGCCATCGACTCGCTCGAGGCGCTCGCCGACAACCCGGATGCGAAGGTTCCCCGATGCCCGTGAACGATGCCGACCTGCTGCTGATGCCCGACTCGCCGCTGCGCCGCGTGGCCCTCGAGGTCGAGTCGCACGTGGGCGCCGACGGCTGGGACCAGCCGGCCCGGCTCTACGCGCTCGTCGTGACGGCCGACCTCATCGCGCAGGAGCCGCAGCTCGCCGAGCAGCTCGGCGACTCACCGGGCGAGCTGACCCCGATCGAGCAGGAGGGCTTGCCGTTCGACGTCTCCCTGGAGGACGCGCTGGGCGGCATCGAGTGGCCCGAGGCCGTGGTGGGCTGCGCCGCCGTCGTCGAGCGGGTGATGCTGCCCCCGGATGCCGAGGACGCGATGCCGACCGACCCCGACGAGGCGATGGCGTTCGCCGCTGCCCACCCCGAGCGTCGCGAGGTGCGCCTGGTTGCCGCGGTCACCCGCGACGGCGCCGCGCACAGCGCCGTCCGCGGACGTGAGCCGGCGACGTCCGAGCTGCTCGAGGGCCCAGATCTCGTCCCCGGTCTCGTGGGCCTGCTCCGCGCGACTTTGGCATAGAGTCATCAGTCAGCCCCCGTCTACAGGAGCCCTGTGAGCAACATCTTTGGCAACACCCCTCGACCGAGACCTGCGGCCCCGGGCCCAGATCGCAGCCGGCGCAGCCGCGTTCTCATCCCGACTCTGGTCACCCTCGCAGCGCTGCTGTTCCTGGGCTCGATCTTCACCGGCGTCTGGACCGATCGTCTGTGGTTCAAGTCGGTCGAGTACTCCGGTGTGTTCAACACGATCCTCTTCACCAGGGTCGGGCTGTTCCTGGTGCTGGGGTTGCTCTTCGCTCTTGTCGTGGTGGGCAACATCTACCTCGCGTGGCGCACGCGCCCGAAGAACGTCCCCGTGCGGGTGGACGACCCGGCCTATCGCTACCGCGAGGCGCTCACACCCATCCTCAAGCCGGTGCTGGTGGCGCTGGGCCTTGTGCTCGCAGCCTTCGCCGGCTCCGTCGCCGCCGGCCACTGGGAGACCTTCCAGATGTGGCGCAACGGCACGTCGTTCGGCAAGAAGGACCCTCAGTTCGGCAAGGACATCGGGTTCTACGTCTTCGACTACCCGTGGTTGCGGTTCCTGACGTCGTTCAGCTTCACGCTCATCGTCGTCTCGGTCATCGCCGTGGTGTTCGTCAACTACGTCTTCGGCGGCGTCCGCTTCGTGGGCCGCGGGCCGCGGGCCTCGCGCGCCGCCCAGGTGCACGTCTCGGTGCTCATCGGCATCGGCGTCCTGCTGCGGGCGTTCTCGTACTGGCTCGACCGCTTCGGCCTGGCGGTTGGCAGCTCGAAGCTCTTCGACGGCATCGGCTACACCGACGCCAACGCGCGCATCCCCAGCCGCAACATCCTGATCGCCGTGGCGATCGTCTGTGCGCTGCTGTTCTTCGCGTGCGTCTTCATCCGCTCGTGGATGCTGCCGGCCATCGGCCTCGGGCTGATGGTGCTCAGCTCGATCCTGATCGGCTCCGTGTGGCCGGCGATCATGCAGTCGTTCCAGGTCAACCCCTCCGAGCCCGACAAGGAGGGTCCGTACATCGCGCGCAACATTGAGGCCACGCGTGACGCCTACGGTGTCTCCGACGTCCAAGTCGAGTCGTACAGCGCCAGCACGACCCTCACCCCCGAGCAGCTGACGCAGTCGGCGGAGTCGCGGGTCAGCACCCGTCTGCTCGACCCGACGCAGGTGTCGCCGGCGTTCGAGCAGCTGCAGCAGGTGCGTGGCTACTATTCCGTGCCCGACACGCTCGACGTCGACCGGTACAAGCTGGGCGACGACGAGCAGCCGCAGGACATCGTCATCGCGGCCCGCGAGCTCGACCTCAACGGTCTGCGCGACAGCCAGCGCAACTGGGCCAACGACCACACGGTCTACACCCACGGCTACGGCATCATCGCCGCTCGTGGCAACCAGCGTGGTGCCCAGGGCGAGCCGGTGTGGGTCGAGAAGGACATCCCGCCGACCGGCGAGCTCGACATCAAGACGCCGCCGCGCATCTACTTCGGCGAGCAGTCGCCCGACTACTCGATCGTCGGCAACAGCAAGGGCGCCAAGCCGATCGAGGTCGACATCCCGCGGGGTGGCGACTCCGGCAGCGACGATGCCGCCGATGCCACGCAGAACACCTACGACGGCACGGGTGGCGTCCCGGTTGGCAACCTCTTCAACAAGCTGCTCTACGCCGCCAAGTTCGCCGATTTCAACATCGTGCTGTCCAGCCGCGTGAACTCCGACTCCAAGATCTTGTACGACCGTCACCCGCGTGACCGCGTCGAGAAGGTCGCGCCGTGGCTGACGGTTGACGGCGACCCGTACCCGGCCGTGGTCGACGGACGTGTCGTCTGGGTCGTCGACGGCTACACGACCAGCAACTCCTACCCGTACTCCGAGCACCGCTCGCTGCGCGAGGCCACCGACGACACGCTCACGCAGAGCCGCGCCCAGGCGGCGTTGCCGACCGACGAGGTCAACTACATGCGCAACTCGGTCAAGGCCGTGGTCGACGCCTACGACGGCAGCGTCAAGCTCTATCAGTGGGACGAGACCGACCCGGTGCTCAAGACCTGGATGAAGGTCTTCCCCGGAGTGGTCGAGCCCAAGAGCAAGATCAGCGATGCGCTGCTCGAGCACCTGCGCTACCCGGTCGACCTGTTCAAGGTGCAGCGCAACGTGCTCAGCACCTATCACGTCACCGACGAGCAGACCTTCTACGAAGGTGGCGAGGCCTGGCGTGTGCCGGAGGACCCGTCCGCCGCGGGCACCTCGCTGCAGCCGCCGTACTACCTCTCGGTCACCAGGCCGGGCCAGGAGTCGCCGACGTTCTCGCTCACCACCGTCTACTCACCGAACAGCCGGCAGAACCTGGCCGCGTTCGTGTCGGTGAACTCCGAGGCGAGCGACAAGGAGAACTTCGGCAAGATGCAGATCCTGCAGCTCCCGAGCGAGACGCAGGTGCCTGGACCGAGCCAGATCGCCAACCAGTTCCAGGCCGATCGAGGCGTCTCCCAGGCGCTGCTGCAGTATCGACAATCCGATGCCAAGATCCAGTACGGCAACCTCCTGACGCTGCCTGTCGGCGATGGTCTGCTGTACGTGCAGCCGGTCTACATCCGGCGCACGGCGACAGAGGGCTCCTACCCGGTGCTGCAGTTCGTCATCGCATCGTTCGGCGAGCAGGTCGGCTTCGGCCAGACCCTCGACCAGGCGTTGCGGGTGGCGTTGGGTCTTGACCCGGCACCAGACGTCGAAGCTCCGTCCACCGGGGGCGAGACGCCTGACGACGAGGCGCCGCAGACGACACAGCAGCTTCTGGACGATGCCGCGGGCTTCTACGACGACGCCCAGAAGGCGCTGGCAGACGGCGACCTGTCGCTCTACCAGCAGCGCATCGACCAGATGGGCAAGGCGATCG